>ENA-UOJO01000011-UOJO01000011.1-human-gut-metagenome-genome-assembly--contig:-P57-NODE-11-length-343844-cov-40.339487_pt1 | contig 343844 bp, 296 predicted proteins | sample MGYA00242351_ERZ723898 | MGnify/ENA metagenome assembly ERZ723898 | reverse complement strand
TCAGCGTTACGTTCGACCTGCCGGAAGGCTGGACGGTCAGAAGTGACGAAGGTGTGTACACCGATTCGTCTTATTCCGATCTCGGTTTCTATTTGCTCGGGCGCAAGCTGCTCTATGATGAAAACGGAAATCTTGCCGGTGCGGCCGGATACGGCACATACGACCCGAACAATCATGCCGAAAACGTCACGCATGAAGTATATTGTTCTGTCGTTTCCGGACATGTTAAACTTGTCAACTTTGAAAATTTCCATTCAACAGTCGATAACTCAACAAACTGCGTAAGCGCATATACCTCATCTCATCACGAATGCGCTCCTGCCATGTGGACTGTCGGAGAAGGTTTCCATGCCTTTGATAACCCTGCTGCCTGTGCATACACCGAGGAGAACCCCGTATTTGTTGTTATTGAGCTTTCTCGGCTGTATGAGGACTCGGCAAGTCTTTCCAAGCGCGTTGCAGAGAGCATAAGGTTTGAATGACACTGCTTTCGGTCACTTTTATCGATTGTTAAGGAAACACCCCTGCCCGGGTAATGTAATACCGGGCGGGGGTGTTTTGCCGTGCGGCATATATTTGAAAAAAAGCGTTTAAACCGTTGCCAAAAAAGGAAAAGTGTTGTAAAATTGGCATGAATGACGGAATGCGCAAAGCATTCATTAAATCACGGAGGAATTACTTCAATGAACCCGAAATTCAAGAACAATATCGGTATCATGGTTCCCGAAATCCTGATGCCCGCAAAGAATGTTGACCTTACCAAATGGGCATGCGTTGCGTGCGACCAGTACACTTCCCAGCCCGACTATTGGAACAAATGCGAAGAGATCGTCGGCGATGCTCCGTCCACCCTGCGCCTTATGCTTCCGGAGATTTATCTTGAAAAGCCCGGCGAAACCGAAAAAATTGCCGCGATCCGCAAGGCAATGCACGACTATATCGACAACGGCATCCTTCAAAATCTTGGCGAAGGTTTCGTTTTCACGCGCCGCAGCGTCGGCGGCAACACCCGCAACGGACTTGTTGTTGCACTGGATCTCGAATGCTATGACTACTCCAAGGGTTCAACGACCCTTATCCGCGCAACCGAGGGCACGATCGTTGAGCGCATCCCGCCCCGCCTGAAGATTCGCGACGGCGCACTGCTTGAGCTGCCCCATATTCTTGTTCTTATCGATGATGAAAAGAAAACCGTTATCGAACCCCTTGCGGAAAAGCTTCAGAACACTGAAAAGCTCTACGATTTCGACCTTATGCAGAACGGCGGACACATTGAGGGCTGGTTCGTCAACAATGAAGGCATGATCGAGGACGTTATCTCCGCGCTGAACGCACTTGTTGATCCCAACAAGTACGGCACCGAAATGCCTCCCCTGCTGTTTGCAATGGGCGACGGCAACCACAGCTTTGCAACCGCAAAAGCAAATTGGGAAAAAGTCAAGGCCACCCTCACCCCCGAAGAGCAGGCGGATCACCCTGCACGCTTTGCACTTGTTGAACTTGAAAACGTTCACGATGACGGCATCGTTTTCGAACCCATCCACAGGGTCGTTTTCAACGTTCATGTTCCCGCATTCCTTGAAGCACTGAAGGCGAAGCTTGCGGAGCAGAACAACGGCGAATGTGAAATCAACTTCTATGACTGCGAATGCTGCATGGAAAAGGCGGAGAAGGCCGCTCCCGAGGGCGCGCACGTTATTCCCGTCATTACCGAAAACGGCAAAGGACTTATTGTTGTTGCAAAACCCAATGCACAGCTTGAAGTCGGCACGCTTCAAAACGCTCTTGACGTTGTTCTTAAAGCAACCGAAGGCGCGACTATCGACTATATCCACGGTGCAGACGTTGTGAACGACCTCGGCAGCAAACACGGCAACATCGGCTTCCTGCTTCCCCCCATGGAAAAGAGCGCATTCTTCCGCACCGTTGTTTTTGACGGCGCACTGCCCCGCAAGACTTTCTCAATGGGCGAAGCACATGAAAAGAGGTATTACCTCGAATGCAGGAAGATCTGCAAGTAAAACCTGCGTTTTGAGTTAAATGCTCGAGTTTCGGAGCCTGCAAACGGCTGAACCGAAGACCGATTCATATTGGACCCGATTTACGGAGCGTTTTGTGAGGCGCTGCTTCACGGAATGCTCCGTTTGCAGGTTTTCTTCGAATTAATTAAAAACACTTTCTGTCAAATACTCTGTCAAAGGCAAGGTAACAAACAATGCTTGAAACAACATTCCATTCGCTTACGGCCGTGCTTATCGTGATGTTCATGGTCGCCGTGGGCTGGCTTTTCGGCAAACTCGGCTATCTGCGCCGCGGACACAAAAAGCTTATGACCAAGCTTATTATTTCGGCGGGTATGCCTTCCCTTGTTGTGAACACCGTGTTCGGAAAAATCGACCTTGACGCACTGCAAAATCCCGCACTGCTGTTCCTTTTGCCCGCACTGAGCATGATTATAACTCTTCTGCTCGGCTTTATTTTTGCAAAGCTGCTGAAACCCGAGGCAAAACGGCGCGGCGGGTTTATTGCGATGTGTGCTTTTTCGAATTCAGTTTTTGTCGGGCTGCCGATGAACACCGGGCTTTTCGGCGATGAAGCCGTGCCGTATGTGATGTGCTTCTACATTGTCAACACAACCCTTTTTTGGACGATCGGGAATTATCTCATCTCTCGCTCCGGTGAAGGTGAAAAGCGCGGCGGATTTTTGCACAATCTTAAAAAAATCGTTTCCCCACCCCTGGTTGCGCTTGCTGTTTGCCTTCCGCTTGCGGCACTCGGCGTCAAAATGCCGCAGCCTGTTGTTAAGCTCTCCGGCTATATGGGCAATATCGTAACGCCGCTCGCGCTGTTTTATATTGGATATGCACTGTATGAATACGGGTTTAAAAGCCTTAAGCCCGACCGCTGCATGCTTGCTGTCATGGGAATGCGCTTTATCGCCGCGCCGCTTATCATGCTTGTGCTCTGCAAACTTTTCGGTCTGAGCGGAATGCCGAGCGGGGTTCTTGTTATCGAATCCGCCATGCCCGTTATGACGCAGGCCGTTGTTGTTGCGGCGGCAAACGATGCGGATGAATCATTCGTTGCTGCCGGAATGAGCCTTACGACTCTCGGCTGTTTCATCTTTGTCCCTCTTCTGATGCTGCTTATGGATGCCGTCGGTTTGGTTTAAAAGCATTTCCCCGCTGACGGGACACCAATGCCGCGGGACAGTATTTTTGTTTTGTGAACGGCATTTAATAAAAATGCTTTGCAATATATTATTTATGATGTTAAAATACAATCACTAAAGGAAGTTTGGAGGTATTGTTTGCCCACCGACAATTCGGCACTTAACAACGTATTATGAAAACAAAAAAAACAAGCACTGAAAAAAGCGCAAAGAACAGCGGTTTTCGCAGCCTGCTGCCCTGCGCAAAGGGATATCGGCTTCCCTCGTTTCTGACACCGATATTCATCGTTCTTGAAGTTACGATGGAAGTTTTTATCCCACTCCTTATGGCGGCAATAGTTGACGGCGGGCTTTACGGCTCGCCTGATTTCACCCTTCGGAAGTATTTTTCGGCAGAGCTTATCGCCGACAAAACCCGATTCGTAATTATTCTCGGCGGCATAATGGTGCTTGCGGCAATGCTGTCGCTTGCATTCGGTATGCTTGCCGCACGTACGGCTGCGGTTGCAAGCATGGGTTTTGCAAAGAACCTGCGTCGAAAAGTTTTTGAAAAGATTCTGTCTTTCTCTTTCAAAAACACGGACAGATTCTCAACACCCTCCCTCGTTATGCGTACAACGGCGGATATCAACAACGTTCAGAATCTTTATCAGCAGATGATACGCATATTTGTGCGCGCTCCGGTCATGATGGTGCTTGCGGCCGTTATGGCTCTGCGCGTAAATGCGGAGCTTTCGGTCATTTTCCTTGTTGCGCTGCCCATTATGTTCTGCACACTCATTTCAATGGGAATGATAGGCAAGCCGCGTTTCCGCATCATGTTAAAAAAATATGACAATATGAACGCTTCCGTTCAGGAAAATCTTGTCGCCGCACGCGTTGTGAAATCTTTTGCACGCGAAGATTATGAAAAGAAAAAATTTGCCGCTTCCGCCGATGACCTTAAAAAGGCTCAAATTTACGCACAGAAGCTTTTCTCCCTCCTGCCTGCGATTCAAATGGGTATTATGTGGACCTGCGCCGTCATTCTGATGCTGATGGGCGGCAATCAGGTGTTTGTGGGAACGCTTACGAAGGGCGAGCTTGTCAGCATGTTGACCTACACCAACCAGGTTGTAGGTTCCGTTTCAATGGTTGCAATGATCATCATGATGCTCACCATGACGCGCGAATCCGTGACGCGCATCAACGAGGTGCTTGACGAAGTTCCCGATATTACGGATAACGGCAGCACGTTCAAAGTCGAAAACGGTGAGATTGAATTCCGCCATGTTAATTTCAGCTATTCCGGAAAAAACGACAACCTCACGCTTTCTGATATCAACCTGCACATTCACGCCGGTGAGACCATCGGCGTTGTGGGCGGCACCGGTGACGGAAAATCGACCCTGATGCAGCTCATTCCGCGTTTTTACGATGCACTTTCGGGCGAAGTGCTTGTCGGCGGAAGGAATGTTAAGGATTATTCACTGTATGAACTGCGCGAAAGCGTATCAATGGTGCTTCAAAAGAACATGCTTTTTTCCGGCACGATTCGCGACAATCTCCGTTGGGGAAACAAGGACGCAACGGACGAGCAGATTGAGCATGCCTGCCGTCTTGCATGTGCGCATGATTTCGTTATGAGCTTCCCTGACGGATACGACACGGATCTCGGGCAGGGCGGTGTGAATGTTTCCGGCGGACAGAAGCAAAGGCTTTGCATTGCCCGCGCGCTGCTCAAAAATCCGAAGATCCTGATCCTTGACGACTCCACAAGCGCAGTCGATTCACGCACCGATGAAAGCATCCGCACCGCATTCCGCGAAAGTCTGCCAGGAACAACAAAGCTCATCATTGCCCAGCGCATAGCCTCCATAATGTATTCCGACAGGATAATCGTTATGGATAAGGGACGCATTTCAGATGTCGGCACTCACGATGAGCTTATGCAGCGCAGCGAAATCTACCGCGAAGTTTACCTGTCTCAAAACAAGGAACTTCCGCAGGAAGGCGGAACGGTCTCCGGCGTAAACAGTAGCTCTGACATAAAAGGAAAGGAGGCGGTCACTAATGCCTAAAATGCCCGGAGGAAGAGACAACCCCGCTGCACGTTTTGCAGGCAGCGGCCGCCCCGCAAATCCGCTCAAAACAATGAGCAGGCTGCTTAAGTACTACGGCAAATGCCGCTGGATGTTCACTGTTGCGGTTATTATGATCGCAGTCTATTCCCTTGCAACAATTGCCGCAAGCTACATGATGAAACCCCTTGTTGCCGTGTTGGAAGAGGCAGGCATCACGCCCGATGCGGCACAGGCAAAATACCTTGCTCTGCTTATCGGCATGGCGGGGCTGTATGTGCTCAGTGTTCTCACCAACTATTGTTTAAACTATCTGATGCTCAAATGCTCCGCAACGGTGCTTTGTGACCTGCGCAAGGATATGTTTGATAAGATGCAGAGTCTTCCCATAAGCTATTTTGATACCCATACGCACGGCGAGCTTATGAGTTACTATACCAACGATATTGACGCGATCCGCGAGCTTCTGCACCAGAGCATCACGCAGCTGATAATCTCCTGCATATCCCTCGTCGGCATCGTTGCAATGATGCTCATTCTTTCCGTTTCGCTGTTTGCAATCGTTGTTGTTATGGGGTTTGTTGTGTTTTTTACAGTCAAATTCATCGGCAAAAAGAGCGGAAAGAACTTTGCCCGTCAGCAAAAAGCCGTTGCATCCGTGAACGGATACATTGAAGAGATGATGGCGGGGCAGAAGGTCGTTAAGGCCTTTAACCATGAGGAAGAATCCATGAAGGCATTTGATGTGCTGAATATTGAATTCTGTTCGGCAGCAACAAAGGCAAATACCTATGCCAATATCATGGGGCCGATAATGAACAACCTGTCTCATATTTTCTATTCGATAACGACCACCCTCGGTGTTCTCGGTCTTGTGACTTCCGGCAGCGTGCTTATTGCTTTTTTGCAGTACATACGGCAGTTTGCGGAGCGCATATCGCAGATTTCGCAGCAGTTCAATTTCGTTCTGCTTGCGCTTGCGGGCGCGGAGCGCGTGTTTAAGCTTATGGATGTTCCACCCGAAATCGATGACGGCGATGTTACCCTCGGCTTGAACGCACACGGCGAAAAAGTCTGGCGCGTTCCCAACGGAACCGAGTCGGGAGCAAACGATTCCGTGACTGAAGTTCCGCTTGCGGGCATGGTTGAGCTGCACGCCGTTACCTTCAGCTATGACGGCAAGGTGAACGTTTTGAACGATGTTTCCCTCTATGCAAAGCGCGGACAGAAGATCGCGTTTGTCGGCTCCACCGGTGCCGGCAAAACGACGATAACCAACCTTATCAACAGGTTCTATGATGTTAACGAGGGTGAAATCACCTATGACGGAATCGATGTTCGCCGCATCAAAAAACGCGACCTTCGCGGAACACTCGGCATGGTTTTGCAGGATACGCATCTGTTCACCGGCACGGTTATGGAAAACATTCGTTACGGCAAGCTGGATGCAACGGATGAAGAATGTATTCAGGCGGCAAAGATCGCAAATGCGCATTACTTCATCTCTCACCTGCCGAACGGCTATGATACGATGCTCACTTCGGACGGCGCAAACCTGTCACAAGGTCAGCGTCAGCTTATCGCAATTGCACGAGCCGCCGTTACCAATCCCGAGGTGCTCATTCTTGATGAGGCGACAAGCTCGATCGACACAAGAACCGAACTGCTCATCGAACGCGGCATGGACAGCCTTATGGAAGGAAGAACGGTGTTTGTTATTGCACACCGACTCTCCACCGTTCGCAATTCAAATGCCATTATGGTGCTTGAAAAAGGCCGTATCATTGAGCGCGGCGACCATGAAGAGCTGCTCCGCCGCAAGGGCCGATACTACGAGCTGTACACAGGCATGTTTGAATTGAGCTGATCACTGCGTCGAAATTCGAACAGCTCCGTGTATTCAATGTATTTCGATTGATGCATTACACGCACGGAACGCAAATTAAAGGGAACCGTCGAAACAAATCGGCACGGTTCCCTTTTTGATGCTGTTGATTCAATTATTCCGAATGCGCATTGAAATTCGATGCATTAAAACCCGGTGCGTGAGGATTAATCCATGCGAAGCCGCCGGTCATTCGTCGATTCGCGGTTCGTCCGTCTTCGGCCTTTCCGGCTTTGGGGAAAGATAATGCGGGCGATAGCGATAAAGCGTGCAGGTCATTCCTCCGTTTGAAAGCTTGCGCCTTTTATCCGCTCTTGCGCCGTATATGCGTTCAAAATCCGGATGTGATGCAATGATGTTCACGCTCCAGCCGTCAAGCCGCGAAAAAATGCCGTGCATTTGACGATACAGCTCTTCCGCACTCTGTTTTTCAAGCAATCGCTCACCGTACGGCGGGTTGCAGACGATCACGCCGCCCGTACGCGTTTCACGGAGCTTTTGAACGGGTTCAACGCGCCAATCGAGCATGACCCCCGCCTTTTTTGCATGTTTTTTACAGAGTTCAATCGAATGCGGGTCTATATCCCTTCCGGATATATCCACTGTGTCACGGCGAACACTGTCCCTCGCCTGCTCCCGCGCCGCAGCGAATGCGTTGTTCTGCAAAAAATGCCAGTCCTCCGCCGCAAACTCCCGATTAATTCCCGGCGCGATATTGTTTGCGATCATTGCGGCTTCAATCGGCATTGTGCCCGAACCGCACATCGGGTCTATGAGCGGACGTGTTTGCCTGTAACCCGAAAGCATCACTATTGCTGCACCGAGCGTTTCCGATATCGGTGCAGGCACATTGTACGTTCTGTATCCCCTTCGGGACAGTCCCGCGCCGCAGCAATCAAGAGCAACGGTGACTTCATCGCGCAGAATCCCGATTTCGATTATTATGCGTCTGCCGTTTTCCGGCAGAATTTTAAGTCCGTATTCACGCGAAAGCGAATCCACAATCGCTTTTTTCGCAATGCTTTGACAGTCGGAAACCGAAAAAAGTCTGCTTTTTGCAGATTTGCCGTTCACATGGATAAAACTTGTGCGCAGCAGGTAATCCTTCCAGCGAATGCGGCGCACGCCCTCGTACAGTTCATCAAAAGTTACGGCGCGGAACGAAGCAAGCTTCATCAGCACGCGTTCCGCAGTTCTGAGCCAAAGACAGGCACGCGCCATTGCAAAATGGTCTCCCGCAAAATCAACTCTTGCATCGCTGACGCGAAGCACCTCAATTCCAAGATCGCGCAATTCGCCCGCAACGACGGACTCAAGCCCGATTTTGCACGTTGCAAAATAAGTATCAGTCATACATATATCTCCGTTTATGTTGCTGCCGTAAACCGCCGGCGCACTGTCATTCCGCATCCGGTGCGCCGCCGTTGTTTTCGGACCCGCTTTCGGATTTGTTCACGGAATCATCTTTTGTTTTTTCGGCAGACTTTCTGCCCGAATTTGTCCGTTTTTTTGAAGCGAGATCCGCCTTGTTTGAGCCGGCATCGGCGTTTTTGCGGGAAGACGGCTTGGTTTTTCCGGACTTTTTACGTTCGGCTGCTGCTTTTTCCTCTGCATGAAGCTTTTTGAATGTTTCTTCAAAGCTGTCTTCAAGTTTGCACATTTCTTCCGGCTCGAACATTCCGTATACGCATAGATCGCTTTGAAGCTTCTCCGCCGCATTTTCCAACCTGCGCAGCGTTATATCATAATCCTTTATAAGTTTTTTTGCATTAACTGCTCTTTTGCTGTTCATAAAGCGGCATGTATAATCAATCGCCGCTGCATATGCAGGAACCTGCGAATTGGATAATGCCAACCCCAAATCATTATACAGTTCCGCAGCCGCTTCAACAATATTTTCGGCTTCCTGCCTGATTTTTTTGCTGCAATTGCAGAGCTTTTGCTGCAAGAGTGCATTCAGCCGCCCGAACGGTGCCTGCAAATGCGGACAATCATCCTCTTTTTCTTCGTCATCCGTTTTGTCGGGTTGATTTTCGGTTGAGAACAGTTCACCCGTTAAGAGTTTTCCCTTATCAAAAATCGTGAACCTTGTCATATTCTCTTTATCGCGGAAAGTCATGATTGCAAACCTGCGAACGCTGTCGTCACAACTCGGATCCAAAAGAATCTTGTAAAGCTCATGCATCGCCGACCGACGGTCACGCTCGTACAAAAGCATCAATCCGCCGATACGGAAGGGCGGAGGAGTTTTTTCTGCGCAATACCGTACGCACTCTTCAATCTCCTCTTGTGTAAGCTCCGGTTCGCTTTCGGTCAACATCCTGCCTGCATCTTCATTTCCGAGTTCGTTCGAAAGCACGGTCATGCAGCGGAACAGTTCGCCGCTCGGAACATCATAGGGTATGCTGACGTTTCTCAGAATGCCGTCCTCCTGCGTTTTTATGCACAGTTTGCGATAATAAGCAGCAACACTGTCACTCGGATCTATTCGCAGCTGTTTTTCAAAGAGAGTTCTGGCAAGAGCATAATCCCCGCTGAGGTAGGCTGACAGAGCATAGTTATGGATTACCAATTGATCGTACGGGTGCTCCGAATAGACCCTTTTAACGAGAGTCATCGCGGCGGAAGCATTTTGAATCTCCAGCATCACGGCGGATGCCCGCATCAGCTCTTCTTCATCCAACCCTTTCATTTTAAGGATGTTGTCTGCACACTCGGCTGCTTTGCGCGGCCTGTGAGCTCCGCTGTACAAAAGCGCGGCATAGCACCGAATCGTTAATCTCGATTTCCATTTTTCGGGAGCGGCCTCGTATTTTTTGATACCTTTTTTAAAATGCATCACAGCATAGCAGCTCAAAAGATACTTTTCGAACAGTTCATAGGAATCCGGGAATTTTTCAATTGCATCGCTGAGAAGTCCGTATGCCATATCGCCGTTCACGCGATCCTCCTCTGCTTCAATGCGTTTCAGTGTTTCTTCAAGCTCAACCTCACTGCTGTCGCGAACGGCAGGAACGGATTCCCTTGACTCGTTCAAAGCACAATTCGCTTCACATATATCAAGAGCCTCGTAAACAGCAATCAAGTCCTCATCAGTGTAGCTGTCCGGAACGTTTATCAGGAACTGCCTGTACGCTTTGCGCGCCGCAACATATTCACCGAGTCCAAGGTAGCTGTAGCCCGCAATCATGAAAGCATCCTGAACATATTCATGACCGGAATTCAGGACGCACGAGGAATAAGCAAGCGACTCGGTGAACCTGTTCATCTCGTTGTATGTTCCCGCGATTGCAAGCATAACTTCCTCGTTTTCGGGTTCAATTGTTTCCGCACGCCGCATCAGCGAAAGGGCGCCGATATGATCGCCCGCATCGAGTTTGTCCGCCGCAAGCTTCATAATAAGCTCAACATTGCCGCTGATATCAATAACGTTGTCAGGTTTCTTTTTTGTGCTTCTCATGCTGCATATCCTCCACCCGGTTTTAAGCAGACGCCGAGTTGAAGCCGTTTCATTAAAGTCAAGCCGTTCGGCGAGTTTCCGATTTTTGTTGATTTCGGTTGTATTCCGTTTTTGAGATCACTCATTTCCGCAGTCGTTTATCGCTTCGGCAAGATCTGCGGAAATCTCATCCGAATCGTTTCCGCCCGCCTGTGCCTCTTCAAGCAGAGCGCGGAGTTCATCCTCGTTAAAAACGTATTTCGTTTGGCAGAAAGAACACACAAGCTCCGCTTTGCCGTCGTTTTCAATAATATCTTTCAGTTCGTTTTCGCCGAGCGACATAATGACGCGCTCAAGCCTTTCCCTGCTGCAATCGCAGCGGTATGCAGGGCAGAGAGTGTCGGTAATTTCAAACTCCATGCCTTCGAAAAGGGCGTTAAGCGCACTTTCGAGGGTCTCTCCGTCATCCATATGCTGTGACAGCTTTGCAATTTTGCCCGTCAGCTGTTCAAGCCGAATAATATCGCTCTCCGGACAATCGGGCAGCGGTGCAATAATCAGCCCGGCAGCGGAGCGCACGGTCCCCTGCTGCGGCTCAACCCTTACGCCGAGATAAACCAGCGACGGCTGCTGTTCGCTTGTGTAAAAATAGTTTGCGAAATCATCTGCAATTTCGCCGTCAATAAGCTCGCACCTGCCGACATACGGCTCCCGCAGCGACAAATCGCGAATAACGCGCAGCTCACCGCTGCCGCCGACAGCACCCGAAACATCCAGCTTTCCGAACTCGTTAAGCGGCAGTTCAACCTCCGGATTGGTGATGCACCCCTTAACGATTCCGCCCATATGCCCGACAACCGTTATGTTGCCCGCAGGCCCTCCGCCCGCAATTGTCGCCGTTATGCTGTCCGTTTCGCTTTTCAGCTGTGCACTCATCATGGAAACGGCGAGCAGCATTCTTCCGAGAGCAGCGGTGCAAACACGGCTTGTTCCGTGAATTTCTCTTGCGGTTTCAACTATTTCGCGTCCCGAAACGGCGATCACGTTCACTGTGCGGTTAAAAAGCAGACCGCGAATGATATTGTCGCGTTCAGCGCATGTGTTTTCGATGCAGTCGGAGGAAGCATCGCTTTCGGTCATCTTATTTTCAATTTCGTTATTCATAATGTTTTCCTTTCGCTAAAGGTCCTTTGAGCATGCCGCAAAGGTTATTTGCCGACTCTGCCGGGCTTTCTTGCCGTGAATTGCAGCCGTTCGCTTTCATCACGCGGCGGTTCCGTTGTGAATGCCGAAAAAACCCCAATATTTTCAAAGCCGATATTTTTAAGCCACGAAACAAGCTCCCTTTCGGAATGAGCACGTTGAATATGCTTTTCGGAAAATCTGGAATAGAGCGGTTCGCCGTGCGCGTCGTTTGCCGACTTCACAAAAAACTCCAGCTCCATTTCCACAAGCTTGCTCTCCGCATCATAGCAGTTTTGCCAGAAGTATGCAACGTCCGTTCTGCTGTCGCAATAGCCGTTTTGCCCGAGAATGTGCTGCAATTTATATCTTGACGAAACATCAAACAGCAAAATGCCGCCCGGCCTGAGCCCGTTGAATGCCGTCAGAAGGAATTTTTCAACATCCTCGCGGCTTGTAAGGTAATTCACGCAGTCACATGCCGCAATGATGCAGTCAACGGGACGATGCAATTCAATGCGGCGCATATCCATGCATATAAATTTTGTTTTTTGCCCGAACCGGCGGGATTTTTCAGCGGCAACTTCGAGCATGTCCCTTGAAATATCCGAACCGGTGACATCGTACCCGGCTTTGTTGAGCCGAAGAGTCAATGTGCCTGTTCCGCAGCCGCACTCAAAAATTCTCGCTCCTTTCGGAAAGTCGGTCGGCAGCAGCGATATTATATAATTCGCCCATGCATCATAATCCGTATTGTCCATGAAAATGTCATAGACCTCCGCAAATTTTGCATTATATTGTTCCATTGCCGACACCTCCCGAATTAATCAGCGAACACAAAATAATTATAAACCAATATAGCGGATTTTGCAACATCGCGAAACTGTGGAATGCACCGTTTATCGGTTAAAAGCTGTTTGCCGCAGGTATAAACCGCAGTCCTCCTTGAGTCCGTTTCGGAATCAAAATTGCAGAATCCGCAGATACTATCATGCAGCAGGCGGCGGAACAGCCGCCGAACCGCTCAAACGCGGTAAAAAACAAGGTACAGAAATACCGCATGATGCAGGAGGAATCCGAAATGACAGAAACAAACACTTCAGGAATAATCACTGCCGCGGCAGACATTATTGCGGGGGCATTCAACGCACTTCCGAAGCGGGTCTGTAATCAGCACAAATTTTCCGACTATGCCGACTATCTGCATGAAAACCTGCCTGCACAAGCGGAGTTGGACTTGCAACGTGAAAAACCGCTGAACCCTGCACCGCTCGTTTCCGTCGCACTTGCCTGTTCGGGAGCAAGCCGTGCGGCCGTTCGCTCAACGCTCGAAGCGCTCGGCAAACAAACCTATGCAAATTTTGAAGTTTGCGTGGTTTCGGAGCTTGCGCAGGCAGGGCTTACGGATTATGAAGGCATTCCGAAATTCAGGCTTGTGCTTTTTAACGGCACAGCGCACGAACAGCTGAAAGCCGCCGAGAAGATGCTTAACGGTGCATACTTTTTGCAGCTGCTGCCCGGAGATTTGCCCGCACCGGACGCGCTTCACATGCTTGTTCTGCAAACTCATTCAAATCCCGAAGCGGAGGTTGTTTTTGCCGATGAGGACTCCGTTATTGACGGCATTCGGCAAAACCCGATTTTTAAGCCCGACTACGGGCGCGACACGTTGCGCTCCTTCAACAGCATCGGGCGGCCCATGCTTGTTTCCAAACGTGTACATACGGCTGTCGGCGGGTTTCGCGGCAGCACACCGGCCGAACTTTGGGCTTACTGCATTGACTGTGCTTCGGTCGCCAAGCAGGTCATTCACATTGCAAGGATCGGGCTGACCGTTATCCGCGATTGCGACGGCAGCGAAATTCCCTGCACCGATATACTGAAGCGTGAATTCAATTCCCTTTATCCCGGCGACGGTTCGGGAAAGAAAAACCGCACAAACGGATACTGCTTTGAGGGCAGCGTTTTGGGTACACTTCGTATGCGTTACCCGAGAAAACGCGAACCATCCGTCGGCATTGTTATCGCCGGTGCGGACGGAGTTGAAAACCTTCAGCGATGCATTGACTCGGCGGAGATGCAGTCAACGGTTGATTGCAGACGAATTATCATTGCGGACGACGGCAGCGGGGATGAGCGAATGCGCCGCTATCTTCTGGCACTCAAAAAGAACAGGGCGGCAGAGATTGTACACGTTAACGCGGAACAGCCGCTGCCCGAAACGCTGAATGCATGTGCATGCAAAGCCGCTGCGGATTTGCTGCTGTTTTTAAACGGAAACATTGAAATTCTCTCCCCTGCATTCCTTCGCGAATTCACCGAACTTGCACTTCGGCACGGCGCAGGTGCGATTGGCGGAAAAATCGTGAACGAAAGCGGAAACATCCTTTCCGCCGGCACCGTTATCGGCCTTAACGGCTGGGCACAAAGCCCTTATTCCGGCGAAAAGGATGATTTTGAAGACTTTTTAAAATGCAGTTTTCTGCACGTTCAGCGCAATGTAACCGCCGTCAGCGGCGCATTTATGGCAGTCAGCGGCGAAAACTTTTTCAGTTTCGGCATGTTTGACGAAACGCTGTCCGGAGTGGGATGGGACACGGAGTTCTGTGTTCGGCTCATGCGAAAAGGTCTTGCAAACTGCTTCACTCCGTTTGCAAAGGCGCGGTTATCGGGCAGACTTCCGAATGATTATGCCAATGCAGGCAAAGCCAATCTTTTGCGCTGTTATGACGTATATCGCGAAACACTGCTTTGCGGCGACAGGTATTTCAACCCAAACTTTGATTATGCAAACCCCGTTCCGACTCTCGCCGCGGTCCCTTACCCGCCGATAAAGCTGAATCCGCTTTATTCCGGCTGAGCTTCACCCGCAATCGACCGAAAACGCATCAGTTTTCGCCGTCATCCGCATTTATCAAAGCTTCCGCAAGGGTTTTATATTCCCCGGTGGGATCGGTTTCGGGAAGGGTTTCAACCTTTTTGAGGGTTCTGCAAATTTGCCTTGTGCGAACACCCACAAGCGTTTCAAGGTCATTATGCGCCTTTTCAAGCGATTTCTGAGTTGCTCTGAGCACATCGTCAAACTTTCCGAACTCTCTTTTTATCTGAGAGAGCAAATCCCAAACCTCGCTGCTGCGTTTTTGTATTGCAAGTGTTCGGAACCCCATTTGCAGGCTGTTAAGCAGTGCCGCCATGGTTGAAGGACCGGAAAGGTTAACGCGGAAACGCGTTTGCAGCTCTTCGATAAGCCCGAGCCGCACCGCTTCGGCATAAAGTCCCTCCGTGGGCAGGAACATGATCGCAAAATCCGTTGTGCGCGGGGGATTTATGTATTTTTCCTTTATATCCTTCGCGCATTTCAGAAGAACTTCACGCAGGTTTTTCTGCGCAGCGGCAACATCCTCGCCGGAATCATACGCATCGCATAGTTTTGAATAAATATCCGCAGGGAATTTGCTGTCAACGGGAAGGTAAACCGCTTCTCCGCCGTCATTCGGAAGTTTTATTGCAAATTCAACGCGCTCATTATTCTGTTTTCCGGCGTCAAAATTACATTCGTACTGTTCCGGCGCAAGAACCTCGCCGAGAATTGCGCCGAGCTGAATTTCGCCGAGCGTGCCGCGTGTTTTGACATTTGAAAGAACCTTTTTAAGGTCGCCCACTCCGCTTGCAAGCGTCTGCATTTCTCCGAGCCCCTGATAGACCTGTTTAAGACGTTCATCAACAAGCTTGAAGTTTTCGGAGATTTGCTTTGTGAGCGTCTCCTGCAATTTTTCGTCAACAACACCGCGAATTGCATCAAGTTGCTTTTCGTTGCGTTCCGTCATGAGCTTCACGCTCGCATCCATTGCCGCCAGTTTTTCCGTGCAGACCGTTTCAAAATGCTTATTGCGCGTTTCCGCCTGCTCCGCCTGTGTTTTCAGCAGAGTATTCTGAGCAGCAAGTCTGTCCGAAATCTGTTTTTCGAAGGAATCCTGCCCTGCGGCAAGCCTGTCGGAAAGTGACTTCTGTTCGGAAGCGAGCCTTTCGGAAAGCGCGTTTTGTTCGGTATTCAGTTTTTCCGAAAACGCTTTCTGTTCTGCGGAGATTCTTTCCGCCGCAGCTGTCTGTGCCTCCGCAAGGCGGGAAGCGGTTTCGCGCATCGAAGAAGCAATGCTTTCATTTAAAGCATTTTTAAATCGTTCATAATCATTCTTTGTTTGTTCGTTGTATCGATAAAGTGCGTCCGAAAGCTCCTTCAGCCTGTCCTGAAGTCTGCGTTCAAGCTCCGCCGAGGCATTGCCGACGGCAGAGTTCATTGCGGCGCCGACCGCGTTTTCCAATTTGCGTTCAAGCTCTGCGCGTTCACGTTTTTTTGCATTCAGCTGCCCAAATAAAACAACAGCCGAAACGGTTCCCGCCAACAGGCTGAAAACCGTAATGATGAGCAGGATAATGAATTGAGTGTTCGGCATACCTTATTCTCCTTTGTTTTCCTCTGTTTTGAATTGTTATCCGCCGCACGGTTCGGTTCACCGATGCCGTTTGCCGGCAAATTATTAAACCCGCAGCTCAACAGGCAACCCGTTCTGAGCCGCCCGCCGGCGCGGGTTATATAAGCAGTCACTTGTTTAAGCTGAAGCGGTGCAGTTGAATGAATCGACCGCTCAGCCTTGGTTTTTAATCAGCCTTATCAGTCTTCATCGTCCTCCTGCGCGCGTCTGCGCGGTGCTTTTTTTGCGTTTCCGCCGTTCTTGCGCTTGTAAATTTCAACAGCGGCAAGAGCAATGATCGCGATAAGCGCAACTGCCGCAATAATGATAAGAATACTGTACCATACTTTCAGCGCACTTCCCGTTTTTGTGAGCATTCCGTCCAGCTTGCTGCCGATATTCGGATCGTCAACGACCGTGACCCCGCCCGTTGCCGGCGGTTCGTTCGGAACGGTGCCTTCGGCATCGATATATTTTGCGGTCAGATGCGCCTCAAACATGTGCGTGTTGCCCGAAGCGTCAAGAGCCGTCAGGAAGAACACAAGATCTCTTTCTCCGCCGACGTTAAGATCGATATTGAATGACTGTGCGCCGGAGTTGGGTTCAAGAACGGCAATCTTGTGGATTTCATAATCCAGTTCTTTTTCGGTCAGGACAACATCGGTGTAGGGAGTGCTTCCCGTGTTTGTGACGGTGAAAGTCAGCCCAATGATATTCTCTCGATTGAGTTGAGTGCGAACTTCCGCGCGGAACTCGAGGCCGAGAGTTGTCGGATCGATGTAAGGGCGAACAGTGTAGCTCTTTGTGTTGTCCTTAAACACGATGCCGGACGAATAAACGCCGGTGATGTTGAACACAACATAGCGAACGGCCTCGGGGTTTCTGACGAAATATTTAATGGTTTTCGACTCACCGATTGCAAGGCTGAAACCGCTTTGAACAACGGTTCCGAGATCGTCCGTAACGGTGAGCGAATTCAGGCTCTGGTTGCCGTTGTTGGTCAGATACAGTGTAAATTCAACGCCCTCCGGTGTGGGTGTGCCGATTTCGACCGTTTTGGTGAGCTGCGCATTTATAAGGCCGATGGTAAGCCCCGAAAGCGTTACCGACAGGGCATTTGTTGACCCCTCGGGAACAAACGATACAGTCGGTTTGCTCGTTACGGTTGATGTGCGCATTGTGTATTCATAAGTGAATACGCGGCTCTCTCCCGGGGCAAGGCTGAATGCGGGAAGCATTGCCTGTGTACCGGCAACATTCTTATCAACAAGGATAATGCTGTTGAGCTTTTTAGCACCCGTGTTTATCATCGTATACGTCAATTTGACAATATCACCTGCCGAAGCAATCGATTTGTCAACGCTGCGCGAAAGCTTAAGATAAGCCGTATCCGCACGGGAAATGACAAGAGTCAACTCACGCGAACCTGCGGTTTGGGTTGCCGTATCGAACCATGCAATTGTAAAGCGCAGTGTTTCGCCGATTTGTTCCTGGGCAACGTTCATCGTGCCGGTAAATGTGCGCGATTCCCCCGCGGGAACATCGGAAGTGTTGAAAGAAACGCCGTATGTGTTGATTATTGAAACATTTGTGTACACACCGCCGCCGGGCTGAGTTGACGGCTCGGGTTCGGGTGTCGGCTCGGGTGCCGGAGTGGATTCCGACGGTTCCTTTATCAGGGAACCTGTTGCGGTATCATCCAACCCCTGTCCCGCAGCACCGCCCGGGTTGCGAAGCGTGATGCTTACGGTGACCTGTCCGGGACCGGACAAAAATGCGGGGTTTGCCGAAATGCTTGCCGCGTCCGTTCCGTTTTTTGCGGGCAGAACGGTGATTTCGGCGGAATTGCCATGAACAGTCTGCGCATTTGCGGCGAACCCCGTTGAAACGGGAAGAACAGCCGCAAAAGCGATCAGTGCAGCGAACAAAGCGGTAAATATTGAAAATTTCCTTCGAGTCAATGCTTTCTCCTTATCCCGAACAATGCAGCAGGCACTGTCGGCTCATGCGCTGCGGACACAGAATTCACCCGCCGGCGCATGTACATAAAATATCAATCGTATTATACAGCATTCACCTCGATTTGGGCAAGAGTTTTTATTAAAATTATATTCGACTTGTTTTTGCTGTCTGTTTTTATCGGCTCCGCGATTCGGGCATGAGAAACCGTGATTTTGGCACCGAATGTGTCCCTTCGGCGGAAAAATGTGATTTATTCCCGCACTCATTGGCAAACGGGGCTGAATGCTGTATAATAGACAGCGGAATGGATACTCTCGGCGCACCGCTTGCCGGCGGCAGAATTAATGTGCAGTTTTCGGCAGTTCTTAAGCGTCAGCAGCAAAGCCTCGGTTTTCGCTGCTTCCGATATCGATTGATTTTCGGGAATGCTCTGAATAATCGTTAATCAAAAATCAGGGGGTTCCGTTTTTCCAAAACTCAGAACGGAGGAATCACACACTATGACCGCAACAAACAACGACCGCCGCAAGCCCGGCTGCTCAGCCGCGGCAGGATCGGGATGCGGAAGCATTTTCGCCGGCTTTTCCAAAAAAACTTCGACATTCGTGCGTGTTGTCTGCTTTATTGCAGCAGCAGCTTTTCTGTTCTGCTTCAGCGGATGCAAAAAAAATAAGGATAAAAACGGTGTTCCGAACGACAAGACCGCTGCAGTCGCATCCATCGGGGACGAAACCGTGAGCTACGCCCTCTATACGGCTGCCTTCGATTCATATCTTTCATACATGGAACAAATGGGCTATGATCCCGTCAGCAACGAGGAAGAGCTGCAAAAATTCCGCGATTGGGTGCTTGAATATCTTGTTAAGGATATGGTGGTTCTGTACCGGGCAAAGGAGGAGGGATTTAAACTTTCCGATGAACAGATCGCGGAATCCGATGCACAGGCGGAAACCGAACTTAAAGAGATATATGACGAGTATATGAAAACTGCCGAAGAATCCAATGCCAAGGACGATTCAAAGACCGTTCAGCAGTATTTCGATGCCGCCATTGCGGAGCTTTCCGAATATTACACCGGCAAAACCATGACCTATGATGAATACTGCGAGGAATATAAACTCGAACTGCGCAACACGGCGCTTATCGAAGCGTACAAGGAGTATGTTTGCAAAGATTTTTCCGTGACGGATGCAGACATTGCCGATTGGTACGAAAAGCAGCTGAAATCGGATAAGGAGCTTTATGCCTCCAATCCCGGGCAGTATAAAGATAACGAAGAGTACTTTGAAAAATACTGCGGTATCTACGATGATGCCGCGCCCGCGCTTGTTGTTCCGGAGGGATACTCACGAATCATGGATATTGTTGTTATTCCCAAAGGCGAACTCGGCGATGACTACAAAAAAAAGAACGAACAGCTTGATTCGCTGCGCGAAGAATGCACATCCCTGCTTTTTACGGATGCCTTAAACGGTGACGGCGCAAATTCCGAGCGAATTGCGCAGTTGATTTCGGACTATAAAACGCTTCAGGCTGAATGCGATGAAATGTATAATAAATTCATTGAGCCTTATCGCGCAAAAATCGACAAGGCCTTTGCCGAGCTTGAAGGCGGAGCGGACTTTGCTCAGGTCATGCTCAAGTATACAGAGAACGAATACGTTGCAGGCAGCAACAGTTACGGGGGCTGCGAAACCTTCCGCACAAAGGGGCAGTTGATTTCAACAAAACACAGCTCCTCAAAGGGTGACTGGAGTTCAACCGTCAAGGAGATTTATTCGCTGCTTAAGCCCGGTGAATACTCGGATGTGTTTACCGATACGGACGGCAGCCTGCATATCATTTACCGCGGCGCGGACGAAACGCCCGGTGAAGTTAAGCTTGCGGATGTGGTTGACAAAGTAACGGCGATCGTCAAAGCGACAAGCGATACCGAAGCATGGGACGAGCTGCTTGATACATGGATGGATGACGCCGATATTGTGTATGACAAAGACCTTATCGCATCCGTCGGAAAAGACTATGTTAAAGAATAATCATTAAAGAGGAGCACCTGATGAGACTCGATAAATACCTTAAGGTTTCGCGAATTATCAAACGCAGGACCGTTGCAAACGAAGCCTGTTCCATGGGACGGGTAACGGTAAATGACAAAGTTGCAAAGCCTGCAACCGATGTTAACCCCGGGGACGTAATCAGCGTTCGCATGGGCGCAAAGCGGCTGACGGCCGAAGTACTTGCCGTGCGCGAAACCGTTCGCAAAGAGGAAGCGGACAGCATGTACAGAATCATTGAAGACAGTCTGAATACCGATGCAGATTGACACCGCAGCCGGAAGAGGCCCGAAACAGCATGGATAAAACTACAGTATCCGCAATTCTGCTTGCGGCCGGTTCATCATCTCGAATGGGCGAAAACAAAATGCTGATGCGTTTTTGCGGCAAAACACCCGTCGAGCTTTGTGTTGAAGCTTTTTGCGGAATTGCCGATGAAGCCGTTATTGCCGTTTCGCCCGACACGGAGGAAATTGCACTTACAGCGGCAAATTCCGCATCCTACCCCGTGAAAATCGTTCGCGGCGGGAAAACGCGACAGGAGTCAGTATTCAATGCCGTCCGCGCAGCATCGGGTGCGATTACCGCCGTTCACGACTGTGCCCGCTGCCTTGTTGACAGAGAAACCATTAAAGCCAGCCTGCGTGCCGCAGAGCAATACGGCTGCGGCATTGCGTCCGTGCCAGTTACGGACACAGTTCGTTTCGGCGATACCGGAGAAACGCTTGACAGAAGCAGGCTTCTTGCGGCACAAACTCCGCAAAGTTTCCGCAGAGATATTCTTTTGAATGCATACAGCAAGGCCGTCGGCAGCTTCACGGATGATGCCGACCTTTGCCGCTCAACGGGAGTACAGCTGCATTTTTCTCCGGGCAGCAAACAGAATCTGAAGCTCACAACGCGGGACGATATTCCGTATTTTGAGTTTTTGCTTTCAAAACGCAGTGAACGGAATCTCCCCTCGGGCAATGTGTCCGCAAGATCCTCTGCGGAGCCGCGCTCGGGAGATAATCCGATTTTACCGACAGCGGAGGTAAGTAATATGTTCAGAATCGGCATCGGCGAAGACACCCACCGCCTTGCAGCCGGGCGAAAGCTCATCCTCGGCGGCGTTGAAATTCCGTTTGAACTCGGACTGCTTGGGCATTCCGATGCGGACGCACTTGCTCATGCCGTGATTGATGCCCTCCTCGGCGCATGCGCACTCGGCGACATCGGGCAGCATTTTCCCGACAGTGATGAAGCATTTCGCGGCATATCGAGCCTTTTGCTTGCAAAAGAGGCCGCTGCACGCATTCGCTCGGCAGGCTTTGAAATTGTGAATATCGATTCCGTGATAACGGCTCAAAAGCCGAAGCTTGCGCCCTTCCGCGAAGCAATGCGTGCAAACCTTGCCAAGGCTCTCGGCGTTCCGCCGGAAAATATCGGCGTCAAGTTTACAACGCCCGAAGGAACCGGTCCTGAGGGTAATCTTGAATGCATCACCGTTCGTGCTGTTGCAGCGGTGCAGAAAGTGCGGATACAGTGCTGGTACGGATGCAAACCGACTCAAGCTTACAACATGCAAAATGACTTTTGATTTTTCAAAAAAACTTTTCGTTTCAACCATTGCGGAGGACTGCGCTGCTGCTGCGCGGGAACACTCGCTGGGACTTGAAATTGCAGAATTCTGCTATGCGCCGAACATGGATACGGACAGTGCGGCGCATTTTCGCCGCGTTTCGCAGCTTACTGCCGAATCGGGCTGCGGTCTGCGGCTGCTGCTTCACGCCCCGTTTGCGGAGCTTTCTCCGTGTGCAATAGATCCGCTTGTTCGCGATGTTGTTCGGCGGCGATTTGACCAAGCACTGTTTGCGGCGGATGTTATCGGAGCAAAACGAATTGTTTTTCACTCGGGATTCATACCTTTTGTTTACTATAAAGAGTATTTCATTGACGAATCCGTTAAGTTTTGGCGTGTTTTTCTGAAAAACGCACCGAACGATATGAGTTTTTTGCTTGAAAACGTTATGGAACCCGAACCGGAAATCACAGCGGCGGTTGCCGAGGGAGTTAACGATTCGCGCTTCGGTCTTTGCCTTGATATCGGGCATGCAAACAGCCGCGTTTCCGAAACCCCGCTGCCGCATTGGATCGACCGATTCGCACCGAAGCTTATGCATGTTCACCTGCACAACAATTTCGGCGGGGACGATCTTCATAATCCTCTCGGCAGCGGAAATATTCCGATGCGGGAAACGATTGAATATATCATCCGAAAATCTCCGGATGCAACCTTTACGATTGAAAACATGACTGCCGCGCCGTCCGTTGTTTGGCTGGTTGAAAACGGCTTTTTGAGCAAATAATTCATGATATGCAAAATATATACATTGGATTGAACTTATGAACGAAACCGAACTGAAAGCATTGCTTTCCCGCATTCGCCCCGCCGATTCAGCCGCAAAAGCTGCCGCAAAGGAAAGGCAGAGCAAGCTTGCAAAGCCTCCGGGAAGCCTCGGAGCACTTGAGGAAATCTCCGTCCGACTTGCGGGAATTACAGGGCGCGTGTGCAATCGCATAGAAAAAACACGCATAGTTGTGTTCGCAGCCGATAACGGAATAGTTGCCGAGGGCGTTGCTTCAACTCCGCAGAGCGTGACGCTTGCGCAGGCAATAAATATGACTCGCGGCAAAACCGGCATGTCCGCAATTGCGCGGGATTTCGGCATTGATGTTGAAGTTATCGATGTCGGCATAAATTCCGACAGTGTTCCCGAAACCATTCTTGACCGCAAACTGGGGTTTGGCACCGCAAACTTTTCAAAGCAGCCCGCAATGACGCGCAGTCAGGCTGTCGATGCCCTTGCGATCGGAATCGAGGCAGCCGAGCGTGCGCACAACTCGGGCGCGGATGCACTCGGCATAGGCGAAATGGGTATCGGCAACACAACAACATCCGCCGCTGTGCTTGCCTGCCTGCTGAATCTCCCTGTTGAAAGCGTCACCGGACGCGGAAGCGGGCTTACGGACGAGGGATTTGCACTGAAAAAACGTGTTATTTCAGATGCAGTCGCGCTGCACAAACCCAACGGAGCGGATGTTTTGGACGTGCTGTCAAAGGTTGGCGGATTTGATATCGCCGCAATGGCAGGCGCATTCATCGGCTGTGCGCTGTTCGGCATTCCCGCCGTTGCGGACGGACTGATTTCCGTTACTGCTGCACTTGCGGCAGTTCGGCTCTGCAAAACGGTGCGCGACTTTGTTTTTCTTTCCCATGCTTCATATGAAATCGGCTATCGTGCCGCGGCGGCGGAACTTGGCATGGAACCATGGCTTAATCTCAACATGCGGCTCGGCGAGGGCAGCGGTTGCCCTGTTGCGTTTCAGGTCATGCGCGCCGCCTGTGCGGCAATGAACGATATGGCAACCTTTGAGGAAGCCAGCATCAACGATAACTACCTTGAAGACATTCGAAACGAATCAGCGTTCTGCGTTAAGACCGTTTGAAAACTCGGGAGCGAAAATGAAAATACTCATAGTCGGCGGAAGCAAAAGCGGAAAAAGCATGGCGGCTCAGCGCATTGCAAGGATGCTTGCGGCGCGCGGCTCCTGCCCTGCGTACTATTGGGCAACGATGGAACCTTCCGATTCGGAAGACGAAAAGCGCATTGCGCGCCACCTTGAAGCGCGAGCCGGTTGGGGCTTTGAAACCATCGAATGCGGCCGAAATACCTCCGCTTTTTCCGCATCGGTTCGCGGAGGCTGCGTACTTTTTGACAGTGTGACGGCTCTGCTTGCAAACGAAATGTTCCCCCCGCCTGCACAAGATGCCGATTTTTCCGTTGATTTTGCAGCCGAGGAACGTGTTGCGGCCGAACTGTCGAAAATTGCAAACGCAGCAATGCATTTTATATGTGTATGCGATGACATTTTTCGTGACGGAATGCAATATGACGCTGTTACCGAAAGCTACCGCCGAGCATTGGCTTTTGTTTGCAGACAGCTTGCTTCCGAATTCGATATTGTGGTTGAAGCATCGTCGGGAATCATGCGAACTATAAAGGGAAATGCGTTGTTTCTTCGAGATGTTCCGACGTTCCGAACGCACATACAGTGACTGTTTGTTTCTTTTTATTTTATTGTTATGAAGTTGTTTATTTACGGTTTTTTTATGGCATGGGGCATGTTTCTTGCAATCCCCTGTCCCTTCAGGCGCTGGGATGAAGCTGCACGCGGCAGAATGCTCGGCTTTTTGCCGCTCATCGGGCTTATTGTCGGCGCAATTTGGGCTGCGGCCGCTCGTCTTTGCACGGCTCTCAATTTACCCTCTGCCGTTCGCGCATTGATTCTTTGCGCTTTGCCGTGGCTTGTGACCGGCTTTCTGCATCTTGACGGGTTCATGGACGTTTGCGATGCTGTGCTTTCGCGGCGCGATCTTGAAACCCGGCAGCGCATACTGAAGGATTCCCACTGCGGCTCGTTCGCCGTCATATGCATGATTCTGCTCGCCGCCGCGCAATGGAGTCTTTTTTTCTCATTCGAATCTTTCGATTTCAAAGCATTGTTGACGCTTGCGGTTCTGCCCGCCTGCACACGCGCCTGTTCCGGAATTGCGGTTCAAACGCTGAAACCGATGCAAACGAGCCAGTACAGCGGAGCTGTTCGGAGCGCGGCCTCCGTCGTTTCGCTCTTTGTTCAGCTCGCACTCTTTCTTGTACTTCCCCCGCTGCTCTGCGGCAAAGTCGGTTTTGCGCCGATTGCGGCTGTTGCGGTATATTGGATTTGCATTCTGCGCGAAAAAAAGCAGCTCGGCGGCATGAACGGAGATATTTCAGGCTTTTCGCTTACACTTGCGGAGCTTGCGGGCATTGCGGCACTGCTTCTGTTTGGCCGCATGTGAACGGATCAAAGCAATTGAATCGATAAAAACAACTGAAACAGGTATTTATATGAACTCAAACGAAACATATGAAATTGATAAGTGCGGCGGGCTGACGCTGATTATCGGAGGCGCATATCAGGGCAAGCTGACCTATGCCGTGCAGCGGCTTGGGTTCAATGCCGCCGCTGTCCTCGACCTTGCCGCCGCACAGTGCCCCGAAGCAAATGTTTTCGATTCCGTTATCGGCGGGAACAGCAGTGTTTACATTCATTTTGAGGCATTGACTCAAAAAATTGCCGCCGAATATGCCGACCTTGACGCAGCAGTCAAACGGCTTGACGATGATTTTCTTGCACCGCTGTTCACATTGTCCGAAAAAAAACGGACTGCACTCATTGCGCGCGAAATCGGCTGCGGCGTTGTTCCTCTCTCCGAGAAGGATCGTCTTTGGCGCGAGCTGCACGGCGCCGCCCTTACAAAGGCTGCGGCAAAAGCAGACAGCGTGATACGGCTTTTTTGCGGACTTCCCGAAAGGTTAAAATAGCGAAAGGAGTTTTTCAACGATGAAACTGACTCTGATACGGCACGGCATGACCCGCGGCAACATGCTGCATATTTATTACGGCAGTACCGATTTGCCCATTCTTCCCGAAAGTTATACAGAACTTGAAGCACGTGCAAAAACGGGCTTTTATCCGACCGCCGAACGTTATTACACCAGCGGAATGCTGCGCGCCGAGCAGAGTTTTCGCGCTATCTACGGGGACACTCCGCATAGTGTGCTTTACGGAATGCGCGAAGCGGACTTCGGAGATTTTGAAATGCGGAATTATGCCGAACTGAAGGATGATCCTGCATATATCAAATGGATTTCAGGAAACAATGAGGATAACATCTGTCCAAACGGCGAAAGCGGTGCGCAGGTCACGGCGCGCGCACTTGAGGCACTGAAACCTGTCATTTCCGAAGGGGTTGATGCAGTCGTTGTTGCCCACGGCGGCGTTATCGGCGGCGTGCTTGCGCATTTTTTTCCGAATCCGAACGGCAGATTCGCCTTCACGCCGGCACCCGGAGACGGTTATACCGTTGAATTTTGCGGCGAAAAGCCTGTTGCCGTTTACAAGCTTTCGGAACGGCAGTCACGCACATAAAAGTCACGAATGTGAAGCAAAAAGCGCAAAAAAACCGATGCGGAATCCGCATTCCGCACCAGTCCGAGCCGCAGCAATTCAATAGTTCAATTTGATTTTTTCTTTTTGATACTGTATCTAAAAGAAAAAATCGCACCCGTTCTTCAGCAGCGAACTGCACACGGCAAGGGAATGAATGCTCCTGCCAGGCGTCCCCGCGGCACATCGTCTTATCCGCTTAATGCTGCTTCCGTCAGGACCTGACATGGTTCACGGCAGAAAATTGCACGGGACCCGGCCGTCAACACACCCACTTTTGCCGTGCGGCAAAACCTCGAACGGGATGCGACTTTTTAATTATACAACATTCCCGTTGGCTTTGCAAGGGGAAAACGAAAGATTTTTTCACTTTTCGAATTATACAAAAAAACAGTTGCAAACCGTCCGGAAAAATGATATGATTATAATATGTGCGTTATTTTTTTGTGAACAAATGTATTGCGAATACCGAATGCGCGCCGTATTTTCAGTGCAGCACGCAAGGCCGATTTCGCGTTGAGTTCAAATTGTATTTGCGAAAAACAGAATTTAAATCCTTTTCCGCAAAGAGCGATTCGTTCAGTGCGTTTTCGGGTTTGTTTATTAAACAGTTTGTGAATCGGTGTTTGTATGCAGCACGGAGGAACCGATGTATCTTATTGCGAACGGCAGCCTTATCACGCGGGTTCCCGGGGATGAATTTTTCATGAAGGACGGCGGCGTTGTCGTCGTTGGGAGCCGCATTGCCGAAGTCGGCACAACGGCCGAACTTGTGTCAAAATATCCGCGTGCGGAGTTTATCGATGCATGCGGCGGCATAATAATGCCCGGTTTTATTGATGCACACACGCGTTTTTATTCGTCTCTGACCTGCGGATTTGATCTTCCCGTCAGCGAACGGGCAGAATACTATGAATTTTTGCATAACGGCCGCTGGTCCATCGACAGGCATCTCACGCTTGACCTTGTCAAAATGTCCGCATATGCTTCAATTGCCGAACGAATTAAAAACGGAGTTACGACCGTTTTCGACAGTCATGCAAGCTATTTTGAACCGACAGGGAGCCTTGGTTCGATTGCTTCCGCCGTTCGCGACTGCGGCATACGTGCCTGCCTTTGCTATGAAACAAGCGACCGCGACGGGAACGAAAAAAGCGAACTTGCAATTTCGGAAAACCTGAATTTTTATGACAGCATTTCCGCAATGAATATTCCGACAATACGCGCAATGTTCGGGCTGCATTCATCCTTTACGCTGTCGGATGCAACGCTTCGCAAATGCGTTGTACGCAACAAAGGACGCACGGGTTTTCACATCAGCGTTTCCGAAAGCCCGGATGATCTTTATGATTCCACGCAGAAATACGGCTGCCGCCCGGTTCAGCGATTGCAGAACGCCGGTGTGCTCACACCCGATTCGCTGCTTGCACACTGCACATATGTGGATGATGTCGGGCTTGATATTATCCGCCGAAGCGGAAGCAGCATTGTAAACTGTCCCGAATCGGATCTTTTTAACAGCACGGGATGCTGCCCCGTGTTCAAAATACTTGAAAAGGGCATTACTCTCGGCATCGGTTCCGACTCCTATGCAGCCGATATGCTTGAAGTTGCAAAAATGTCGCTGAGTGAACTGAGACACACCGCAGGCCTGCCGAACGCCGGGTTTCCGGAAGTTGCACGCATTCTTTTTGACGGGAACGCCAAGATTGCATCCCGCACGTTCGGAATCCCGATCGGAAGGATTCAAAAAGGTGCGGCTGCGGATATAATCATTATGGATTATATCCCGTACACGCCGCTGAGTGCCGTGAATACGGACAGGCATATTATCTTCGGCATGAGCGGGCATGAGTGCGTTATGACAATGGCTGCCGGAAGAGTCCTTATGCGAAACCGCAGGCTTACTTTCGCCCGTGAAGACATTCTGAGCCGCAAAACAACAGCCGCCGCAGAGGATCTTTGGCAGTCGGTGAACCAAGATGCGCAAAACAGACTGCTTCATGATGAGTAAACTCTTTTAATTTTTTTGATTCGGATTTCAAAAAGGGACTGCTGCAAACCTGACCTGATTTTGCAGCAGTTCTTTAAATGTTTAAGTGTTTATTTTTAATTACGGTTGTTCGGCTTTCAGTTCGGGTTCGAGCTTTCGGCATCGCCTGCCGGTGCTTTTGCGCGTTTATCGGCGCGTCGGTCATAGTACCTTGGTTTTTTCTTGAATTTTGCAAGTTTCTGCTGCTTTTTAAATCCGCCGCCGGGTCTGTCGGGTCTGTCCCCTTTTTCAACTCCGTCGAACTCGTCCTCGTGTTCAAGCATTTCGAAAGACTTTGAGCGCGGCGTCCATTGTCTTTTGTTTTGCTTTTTGTTAAATTTTCGGCCGCTGTCACCCCCTTGGGAGTGTTTTTGCACCCGATTGCCATTTTGCGCAGACTTTGCGGTTTTCTGAAAGTTTGAAGGTTTGGAGAACTTTACATGTTTTGCAGGCTTTGCGGCAGGCAGTTCTCCGTCACCCTTTTCCGTTTCATCGGAATGAAATTCATCGTCCGAATAAATATCAGCTCGGTCGTATTTAGGTTCATCAATAAACTCTGCTTCTTTTTCGGCTTCGTCTGAGGAGTCGGGTTTTGAAGCTGCCTGCTGCGGCATTCCATCATCATCGGCATTGCCGCAGCATGAACCGCCGCACTCATCGCAGCCGCAGCAGCGAACCCCGTTTTTGTTGACATAATTCAGCTCGTTGAACGGATAGCTCCGAACATCAAGCGTCCCATCAGCAAGCGTTACTTTGACCTTTGTCCTTTCGGTTATGACATTGTTTTCGATAACAACACCGCTTCCGTCAACCGTTACGCATTCGATGCCGACGGTGGGCATTTGTTTATGCATTATATCATAGCATTCCTGTTCGTATTTCAGGCAGCACATAAGCCTTCCGCAAATGCCGGAGATTTTTGTCGGATTCAGCGAAAGATTCTGGGACTTTGCCATTTTTATTGAAACCGGAATAAACTCCGTTAAAAATGAGCTGCAGCAGACGGGACGCCCGCATGCACCGATGCCTCCGCATTTTTTTGCTTCGTCGCGAACGCCGATCTGACGCAGATCAATGCGTGTTTTAAAAATGCCGGCAAGGTCTTTTACAAGCTCGCGAAAGTCAACTCTGTTGTCCGCCGTGAAATAGAAGCTGAGTTTCGAACCGTTGAATGCGTATTCAACATCAACAAGTTTCATTGCAAGCCCGTGCTCTTCAATCTTGCGCTGACAGGTTTTAAAGGCTTCTTTTTCTTTTGAGAGATAGTATTCATGCTGCTCTCGGTCCTCATCCGTTGCAACGCGGACAACGGGTTTCAGCGGAGCAACGATGCTTTCTTCCGCAATTATCCTCGGCGGCTCGGCAACCTCACCGAAAACAAGTCCTCTTGCGGTTTCAACAATTACATTGCCGCCCTTTTCTATTTCCAACTCCAGCGGATCAAAATAGTAAATTTTGCCGCTGTCCTTAAACTTAACTCCGATTACCTTGTTCATTATTTAAACCGTCCCAATTTTTCATCAAATTATTGAATGCATCCGCCGCATGCCAGAAACAGGCAAATCCTGCTCCGACAGATTAATCGGATATTGCCTCGGCAATATCTATTATCAGCCTGTCGAGAATCGGGTTCACGCCCGCATTCGAACTGAGCCGCATTTCCGCCTCCGTGATTTTTATGACTGCGGAATGAATTGCACCGAACGACAATGCGCCGGCGGCATTATTGAGCCTCATGCCTCCCGAACTGCCGCCCGCAGCTCCCGTTTTTTTGTTTAAAACATCATGACATGCAGCAAGCATGAACCCCAGGCTTTCTTTTGCAGCCTGCCTGTCCCTGCCGATTGATTTTGCCCACCCGAACGGCAGCTTTCCCTCAAAAATATCAAGCAATGCATCAATCGCATTCTGCCTGAGTTTTTGAAAAGCTTCGTCCTGCATGAGCCGCTTCGCACGGGTCAGCGACCCCATGCTCTGCGCCGCAAAACGCTGCGCTTCCGACTTTGCGGCACCCAAGCGGATCAACTCCGCGCCGATTTCCGCCGCAGATGCCGTTCCGAGACGAACGATCTGGCAGCGTGAACGAATCGTCGGAAGAATGCGCTGTTCAATGCCCGTAAGCAGAAAAAACGTGCCTTCCGGCGGCTCCTCGAGCATTTTGAGCATTGCATTCACCGCACTGTCGTTCATCATATGGGCATCGGTGATTACAACAACGCGGTTGTTTCCTCCGAACGCCTTTTTGCTGAGTTCCTGCCGAATCATGCGCATTTGTTCAACTTTTGCGCCGCCGTTCAGCTCGTAAAAATCCGGAGAGAATTCCAGCATCTCCGTTTTTTCGCTGTCGAAAAGCAGCAGCGCGGCGCACTGACGCAAAAGCTCCGCAGTCGATGACGGTTCACCTTCCGGCGCGGTTTCATCACAATCCGCACTTGTGACAAGATAACCGTGCATCGCCCTTCCCGCACGAATCGTATTCTTCAGTTTCTGTACATTTTCGTTAATCATGAAAAATCATGAAAGATTCCGAAACCGCTCATTGCGCGTTCCGAATCAGCAAAACTCGGCCTGCGGAGCGATCTCGCGCACATGGTTCAGAAATTCTTCATCGGGATTGAAAAAAATCCTGTGCAGCGCATCGCCCTTTTTGTACACAACGGAATAAGCTTTTTCCGTTTTTTTGCATGAAACATTTGCGGAGTCGATAACCGACGAAGCATTTTCACCCGAATACCTGCCGCCGGGAGCGCAGACGGCAACTACGTCACCGCCGCAAAGAGTTTCGATTGTTGTGCCTTTTGCACTTACAATGCGTTCGAACACTATTGTTCCGACAGGGTAAGGGTAATCCTCATGCGTAATCATATCGTCAAAACGCGGATCGTAAACGGTCTCCGGCTCTTTGTAAAACACAGTGTAGCGAAAGCCGATGATGCGAAGCCTGTAGATCGCATAGATTGCAGCAAGAACAAGCCCGATAAAAACATAGCGCGGAACATTCGAATCAAAAAGCTTTTCGAGATACATGACCACCGCCCCGACTGCGAAAAAGGCAATAATCAGAACGATGAAAAGAATAAGGTCACTTTTTTGCGATCCGCCGGATCTGTCCACACTCTGTTGATACATGCATAAGCCTCCACGGTTGATTTTGCAGGCAGCGCAGCCTGCCGCTATATTGTATCATTTCGCCGACATGAAGTCAACGGCTCCCGATCATTGCGGAATGAAAGCCGCTCCTGCCGAGATATTCGCAAATTCTCCGAGTTTATATATCTTCGGATTTGGTATTTTCGCAAAGGGAATTATGCAGCTGTTTTTTCCGCAGAAAGGAAATCAACCCGCGTTTTCCGTGCACAGCAGCAGTGTGTTGACCGCATCCTGTGCAATGCGGAACATTTCTTCACCGGTTTTATGTTTGTTTTTGATGACAAGCGCAATTTTTTCACCGGCTGCAAACGCCGCACCGTCAATTGTTCCGACAGCGGCAAACAGCTTTGCGCCGTCCAACGGAGCATCGTCGCCGAAAGTGAAGCGAACCTCCTCCGGACGAACGGTGAAATTCAGAATACCGAGCTGCGCTGCGCGGGATTTATACAGTGCAATATCCAGCAGATTTTGGACTGAGCGAGGGATTTCACCGTATCGGTCGATAAGTTCATCCTGAACATCACGGAACGAGTCAATATCGGTAATCGCCGCAATGCGTTTGTACATTGAAATTCTGCCTGTTTCACGCGGAATGTATTTTTTGGGAATATGGGCATCTATCGGTATCTCCATTACGGTGTCGATCTCCGTCTTTACCGTTTCGCCCTTTGCTTCCTTAACGGCAGCATCAATCATTTTGCAGTACAAATCATATCCGACCTGAGCCATATGCCCGTGCTGTTCCGCGCCGAGAATATCCCCCGCACCCCGAATTTCAAGATCGCGCATTGCAATACGGAAGCCCGCACCGAACTGCGTGAACTCTTTTATTGCCGACAGGCGTTTATCGGCAATCTCGCTGAGAACTTTATTTTGACGGAATGTGAGGTAGGCATAACCGAGCCTTGCGCCTCTTCCGACTCTTCCGCGGAGCTGATAAAGCTGTGAAAGGCCGAATTTATCCGCATCATAGACTATCATGGTGTTTGCATTTGAAATATCGAGTCCGCTTTCAATTATCGTGCTGCAAATCAGAACATCATATTTATAGTCCATGAAATCCATCATGGTGTTTTCCAGCCGGCGTTCGCTCATCTGCCCGTGAGCATAGGCAATACGCGCTTCAGGCACAAGTTTGCTCAGCGACTCGGCAAAGATATCCATTGTTTTGACAATATTGTAAACAATGTAGACCTGTCCGCCCCTTGCAAGCTCTTTCATGATTGCCTCGCGCACAAGAGCATCATTGTATTCAACAACAAAAGTCTGCACGGGATAACGCGCTTCCGGCGGGGTTTCAATAACGCTCATATCGCGTATGCCGCTCATGCTCATGTGCAGAGTGCGCGGAATCGGGGTTGCCGAAAGGGTCAAAACATCTATATTTCGCTTCAGATTTTTTATCTGTTCCTTGTGATTGACACCGAACCGCTGTTCCTCATCGATAATCAAGAGCCCCAAATCCTTGAATTTTACGTCCTTTGAAAGAATGCTGTGTGTACCGACAAGAATATCTATGGTTCCGTCCGCAGTCTGTTTTTTTATGCGTGCCTGTTCCGCAGGAGTCCTGAAACGGGAAAGCAGCTCGACCTTTATCGGGAAGCCGGAGTAGCGGGAGCAGAGCGTGTTGTAGTGCTGCTGAGCCAGTATCGTTGTCGGAACAAGAAATGCGCATTGTTTGCCGTCCATCGTACATTTAAATGCAGCACGCAGCGCGACCTCGGTTTTGCCGTAGCCCACATCACCGCAAAGCAGCCTGTCCATTATTTTGTCCGATTCCATATCGGCCTTTATCTCCTGAATGCTTGTCAGCTGATCCGGAGTTTCGCGATAAGGAAAGCTGAGTTCCAGTCTCTGCTGCCAATCCGTATCCTTCGAAAAGCGGAAGCCCTTGCGTCTTGCGCGTTCGCCGTAAAGTTTCACAAGGTCAAATGCAAGTTTGCGCACGCTCGCCCGCGTTCTTGCAACGGTTTTCTGCCACTCGCCGGAGCCGAGTTTTGAAAGCTTTTGCTTTTCCTCCTCTCCGCCGATATATTTTTGCACTCTGTCCATCTGATCCGTCGGAATAAACAGTTTGTCGCCGTCACGGTAGCAAAGCTCGATATAGTCACGGGTTTTTCCGTCAACCGTCAATGTGCTGACGCCCGTGAATCTGCCTATTCCGTGCGCTTCATGCACGACGAGATCGCCGACGCTGAGATCGTACAGCGTCAGTCTGTTATGCGGGTGCTTTGTCGGTTTTGTCTCCGGACGATATTCCGAACCGAAAAGCTCATATTCCGAAACGACCGCAAGCCGAAGCTCCGGATACTCAAACCCGCGCGGAATCGTTTGCCCGGTGATAATTATTTCGCGTTCAACGATGTCCCTGCTGAGTTTTTGAGTGACGGGAGCTTCTATTCCCAAATCGGAAAGAATATCATGCAGCCGTTCCGCATGTCTGCCGGCATAAAGCAAAACGGAGAAGCCTTTTTGCCGCCAAAGGCCGATGTCGTCGCGCAGAGCCGTATCCCCCTGCACGTAGCGCGAAATCTGCCGTGAATCGAATTTAACAAGAAATTTCGGCTTTATCAGCTGATAACTCCTTGAAAACGCAAAAAGCATTGCGGTTGAGCTTCTGTCCAGCGCCGCCATGGTGACACTCGGAGCATTCAACAGTCCCGCCTGAAGCTCATGCCCCTCCCCGCTGTGCAGAACATCCGCAAGATTATCCGTAAAGCGTGAGAAAGCGAACCTTGCGCTTTCTTCAATGCGGGAGGGTTCGTCAAGAATAATCAAGGCGTCCTCCGGCAGATAATCAAGCAAGGTTATCTCGTTCCGCACAAAAAGCGGAAGCAGTGAGAGAGCGTTCTGCGGAATTCCGCCCGCACGCAAAATCTCTGTTTCCGCCGCATAATGCGCTTTTGAGCGCAAAGCCGCAATGCCCTTTTGCCGCATATCCCGATCCAGCGGCAGTTCCGTTGCGGGCAAAATCTCAACGCAATCCGTATTTTCGGTTGAACGCTGGTTAAGCGGATCAAACTCGCGCATTGTGTCTATTTCATCATCAAAGAATTCAATGCGGACGGGATTTTCCGCCGTTATCGGAAAAATATCGATACAGCCGCCGCGCAGGCAGACCTGTCCCCTTCCCTCGCACATTTCCTCGCGTGAATAACCCGCATCGATAAATTTTTTCAGAAGGGACGCAGGTTCAATTACCATGCCCGTTCGAACCGTCTGAGTGAATGCCGAAATCACGGAGGGCGGTGCCATGCGCTGCATAACGGCCTCGATCGGCGCAACTATTAGGCAGGGTTCACCTTTTATCAGCCGTGCTGCCGTTCGCAGCCGTTTTGACGTCAATTCCTGTGACTGAACATAGCTGTGGGCATTGAGCGGCAGTTCCCTTGCCGGAAAAAGCACCGCATCGGGATAATAGCAGCAAAGTTCCTCGTGCACCCTTGCCGCTGTCTGCTCGGACGGAACAACAACAAGCATCGGCCGCTTTGCTTTTGAAAACAGAGCGGCTTCGATATGGGTTCGCTGTGCTTCGCCCAACCCAAAGACGCCGGCGGGACCCTTGCCGCCGCAAAGACCAGCTTGCAGCCGTCGGAACTCTTCCGATTTATCTAAAATTGAGAACAGCGGGTTGATTTCGGTGTTCAGTCCCTTCGCTTCCGTCTCTCTGTTTGTCATGTTTGAATTAACTGCCGTATTCTCCATGCGTTCACCCCCTTTGGTGCGTTTAATAATATCCGTTTTGAAAATCAGCCGTTCCGATTATCGGAATCAGGAATTGCCTCTCCGACAAGCCGAACGGTGAAAAGCGCACACTGTCCGTTTGCCGTGCAGCGCAGCCTTGCATTTCCGCCTGCGCAAAGTGCAGCATTACCGCTTTCCAACTCAAAAAGAAGCATTGTTTCGTTCGCGGCGGGTTCAAGATCAAGTTCCGTTCCGCTGTCAACAAACACCAGCTCGCCTTCCGCCGCACCTTTGCGAAGCATAAGGTTCAGATCCCGCGCTTTGCCGACGCAATGGGTTTGAATTCCGCCGTCGAATGCATACACGGTTGAGCGGGGCAGCACAAGCTTTTCTCTGCCGTTTGCTCCGTGTGCCAACCGCATTGTGCCGCTTACCGATGCAATCAACCTGTTGTAATCGGGCAGCGATGTAAAATCCGATTCTTCAAGTTCGACCTCTGCCGTGCTGATGCGAAAAAGAAAATTGCGCTCAGCGTAAAGAGCTCCCTCCGGCGCAATATAAATCTCGGTTGTTCTTCCGCCGCTCCAGAGCGATACGGGCATATCGGATGCCGCAATAATCCTCACGCCGCAGGAATCATACTTCGCATTATCCACGTTTATTTTATTCTCTTTCTGCATATTAAATTTCCCCTTCCGACACAAGTGTACGAGCTGAACAAATATAAACTCAATGCAGCCGAATATGCCCGAGAGTTCGCTGCCCTCGGGTCATTCCGCCGTGATTTGCGATAGGTCGCCGCAGCCGACAACAGCAGCTGCAGTACCTTTATTCGCTTTATTCATATTATAGAACATCTTCCCGCTTATTGCAAGCACCAAAGCATTTAAAGGCGTCAGCTTGCCGGCTGAAGCAAGCTTTTGTTTCGGCTTCGGCTGCTGTTGACTTTTTTTCATGCAGTTGTTATACTTTCAGTGCAACAAAAGGGCGGGTTCATTCATCCGCCCGAATTTCGGAGGAAAACAACCCAATGAAGGCTTCAACATCCCGCACCGTTTCCGCAAAGGTTCTGCATTCCATCGTTTCTGTTCTGCTTGTTTTTGCGATGATATTCGTTTTTTCCGCATGTCAATCCGACACAGTTGACCCCAACGAAACGGTGAATATCGGCGGCGGTTCCGAAGGAGAGCACAATACACCCGCTCAGACCGCAGATCTTTCCCGTTTGGTTCGCATTTCGCTTACAATCGATGCAACGCGCGCATACAACAACGCGTCTCTGCCGCAGAATATTAAAGACGGCCTTCAAAACGAGGGTATGCTTGTTAAAAACGCAATGCTGACCCTTTCCGAAGGCAAGACCGTTGCCGAAACTTTCTCGCTGCTGCGCACATACGACATCGTGATCGTGTCCGAAAGCGGAGCGGCAGGAACCTTTGTTACAAGCATTCAGGGCCTTGAAAACGGCGCGTGCGGAGCCGCAAGCGGTTGGCTTTTCCGCGTCAACGGCGAATTTCCGAGCGAGGGCATAGACAGCATCGAGCTTCACAACGGAGACAAAGTCGAATGGCTGTTCTCCTGCGACGGCGGAGCGGACGTCGGCATGTCTTTCGCTCAATAACAAAATCAATGCCGATCGCTCCTGCCCGTGCCGCATCAACTGCTGCGGTTTGGTTTTTCTGCTGTGGAAAACGTCGAATTTGCCGCCCTTCCCGGAAAAAATCCCGCACACTTATTCGCTGTGCAGGTCAGTTATTGCGCGGGTTCTGTTTTGTTAACAAAAATGTTACATTTCAAACGGGCAAAATCCACATTTGCAGCCCTTTGCAATGTTGAAAAGCGGCAAGCGGTCTGGTATAATAAGAAACATGCGGACAACACTCGGCTTGATTTTCGCCGTGCTTCTCCGCAGAGTATAAAGAATGGATTTCAACATTATGAATAAAAATAGTTTCAGATACAAAAACAAACGCCGCACCGGAAGGCTGCGTTCCTTCCTTTCCCCCGCGTTGGCTGCGCTGATGGTTTTTTCATCGCTTGCAGCCTGCACACTGACTGCATGCAAAAAAGATGATTCTCCTAATGTCATTGTTGATATTCTGCCCGTGACAAAGGCGCCGCTGCCCTCGGTTGAACCTGCAACCGCGCCGGCTGCCGAAACTGTTTCACCCACGGCAACACCCGCACCTGCCGACACGAATGCACCGATGAACACAAATGCACCCATTGACCAAACCGTTTTCGACAACTGTGCATTTGTGGGCAATTCCACGTTCGAAGGGTTGTATAAATACGGTGTCATTACCCACGGCAAATTTTTCACCCGCGTCGGGCTGAACATTCTTTCCGTATACACCCAAACAACGACCACGGGCAGTGTGCCGGTTATTGATGAACTGAATACGGGCAGCTACGAAGCCGTCATTCTGATGTTCGGCGAAAACGAACTCGGCTGGCCGAATCTCAACACTTTCATCGAAAAGTATTCCAAATTTCTCGATGACATATGGCAGCGTCAGCCCGGATGCGAAATTTTCATCATGCTGATTCCGCCGGTTTCGGCAAAAGTCAGCAGCACAAGCACAACGGGAGTCACGAATGAAAACATCCAGCTTTACAATGCGCAGCTTGTTGATCTTGCGGCGCGGCGCGGCTGTCATTACGTTTCCGTTCCGGAGGCACTCGTTGACGCAAACGGCTGTCTGCCCGCGGATGCATCCGGCGACGGGATTCATTTAAACATGACCTACTCAAAATACTGGGCGGATCATATCTGCCGCACGGTTGCAGCCGTGCTTCGTCCCTGACGGCGGCAGGCAAGAAGGTTAAACATAAAAAAGAGATAAACAAACGGAGGACTTACAAATGAAAAAGGCTAACATTCTCAAAATTGCATCCGCATTCGTTCTTGTTGCGGCAATGCTCATCTTCTGCGCATGCGGCAAGGATTATTCAAAGCTCAAGCTTGATGTGAACTCAATCGGAGTCAACCTTATCAACAATTGCAGCTTCCAGGTAACCCCCGAAGCAGTGCCCAATGCGGACGCAGCGATTTCTCAGCTTAAACTTGACGAAACGAAGCTTGCAAAGAATGCGGACGGAAGCTTCAGACTTTTCTATTCCGTCAGCGCTTCCACTCCGGAAGTTGTTATAGTTATCGAAGCGGTTGATGCCGCAGCAGCCGAGAGCATCAGCAAAGGCGCGGTCAAAGAGTGGATCGATTACAACGCCGAGGCATACGCAAGCTACGGCGCGGATCAGGTTCCCAAACTTGAAAACGCCGTCAATCAGACGAACGGCAATTATGTTTTTGTCATCGTCAGCAATGATGCGCCCGCTGCACAGAGCTTTCTTAATGCGCAGATTGACGCTGCATTAAAAACAGCTTAACGCCGCAAAGCGCAATGCACCGTTACCGCATGAATCGAGTTTGCGGATTCACTCAAAAGGTTCAAATCCGCAGCTCGATTCAGTTTTCGTTATACGGAACAGCAACGAACGAACCCACAACCCGAAATAACTATGAATAAAGACTGCAAAATCAAGGTAAAACGCGGCACACGCAATACGGTCGGCTCTGCAAACAAACTGCTAATCGTTCTGTTTGCGGGGTTTATTTCAGTATTTTTCCTTCTTATTATGTTTTTGCCGAAGCATGAAGGCGAGCTGAGTCCGAACGAACGGCGCGTGCTTGCCTCCGCTCCGAACACAAGCCTCGGCAACATTTTGAGCGGCAAATTCTCGGGCGAAGTTGATACATGGATGGAGGATCATTTTCCAGCAAGGAATGCGTTTGTTTCGATTTATTCGCACATGAACCTTTACTCCGGGCGCAGCATCGTTGAAAAAGTCACTCTGGGCAAGAATAACCGCCTGTTCAGCGCACCCGTTCAAAGAGATGATGAAACGATGAAAACAAACGCCGAAAAAATTTCCGGCTTTATAACAGAAAACGATCTGAACGCCTTCACCTTTATCATTCCTTCCGCAGGCTATATGCTTCCGGAGGAGCTTCCCGCCGTTCACCGTGAATATGCCGATGGGCAGATCATCGATGCGCTGAATTCGGTGTACGGACTTCGGAACTGTGCAAAAAGCATTTTTGCCGACAATGTTTTCAACAATGCAGGCAATGTTTCCGAGCTTTATTACCGCACGGATCATCACCTGACGATGAAAGGTTCATACATTGCTTATTGCGCAATTGCAAAGAACCTGGGTTTTGAGCCTTTGGCCGAAAGCGAATTTGAAAAGCATTCCTACAGCTTCTACGGCACGGCATACGGGCAAAGCGGTCTTTGGGAGATTCCCGCAGACGACCTTCAGACATGGATCGGAAGCTATGACAGCGACCTGAGCGTTACCGTTATTGACGGCACGGTTGAAACCGAACATCGCGGTTCTCTTGACACGGATAAACTCTCCGACGATGTTGTTGATAAATATGCCGCATACCTGTACAGCAACCACGGCATTACAAAAATCGTGAATCCGAACGTTGAAAGCGGCACACTGTTTGTGCTTAAGGACAGCTACGGCAATGCGATAGTGCCGTTTTTGGCGGCGCATTACAACACAATCATAATGCTTGATACCCGCACGATGTACTACAGCCCCACGATGCCCGCGCCGAGTGAGCTTGCAAAGGAATACAATGCAAAGGATTTTGTTGTTATTTACGGAGTCGATACCGTTGCTGCCGGCAATATCGATTGGCTGAGATAAGCCTTTATTTCGTTTTTCACACAACATATTAAACAGCGACCTCCCCAAGATCAAAAATCGACGGGGAGGTTTTTTCATATGCTTTTCGGCAGATCTACCGCCGCACAGCCGATAATAAGCCGATTTTGCACTTTCCGCTTTTAAGAGATTTTTATAAATATTTTTCTCCTAACAGTTGATTTTTGGTTTTATCTATGCTATAATAGTAAATGATGGAAGAATGCGTTGGCCACCGCTCTTTCCGTCTGCCGATAAAACGCGGACAAAAACCGCGCCTGCGGCAAATAAACAGAAAGTGACCGCCTCAGCTGACAGAAAGAGCGTACCGATGAAGTCCGCACGCATTGAAACGTGCCGACGGAACGGAACGCTCTTATTTGTTTTTTCGGGGAGCAGGGGCGGGCGGCTGCCGAATACGAGAGGCTGCCGTGAAACACCGAACGGATTATTTTAAAAAAAAGAAAGGAAACAGTTTAGTGTCGAAAAAAAGAACATTTAAGGAGCTTTTGCAGCTGCTTCCGCAAAAGGAACAGCCCGAAGACAAAGCCGAAAAGGAAGCAGCGGAACATGCACTTCAAGGAAACGAAGCCGAAAATGCTGCCGCTGCCGTGCAGCATGAAAGTGCATATGCAAAACTCGGCAAAGCTTTTATAAACAGGCTGCATCTGCCGAACGAACTCATTGCGAATGCGTCGGAAGTCGAAAGCATTGTGAACAGGATAATCTCCGTTTGGGAGAAAGTCGAAGCAAAAACCGCTGATTCTGCCGCTGAAGAAAATGCGGAGGAATCTTTTGAAGACGCTGCGGATGCAAATGCCGAACGTCTGCCGCTTCCTCTCGCAGGCGGCCTTGCACAGGCACCGGAATCGGATTATGAAACCATGAGCGCGGAGCAGTTCCGTACACTCCGAAAGCAGCTTAAGCGCGCCGCCATGGACGGGCGCAGGATACGACTTTGAGCGCGGATAAAAGCCGAGCAAAACAGATTTATTAAAGAAAGGAAAACAAAATGAACAAAACCACCATCAACACCACCGCAACCGCAGCCGTGAACGCAAAGTTCCCTGCGAAATATTATGACAGGCAGCTTCTTGAAAGCGCAAAGACGCGATTTGTCCATGCGGAATTCGGACAGAAACGCCCCATTCCCCGCAACAGCGGAAAATACGTAAACTTCCGCCGTTGGAACCTTTTCGACCCCGAAACCGCAATATCCGGCCTTGTTGAAGGCGAAACTCCCACCGGGCAGACACTTTCACAGACGGATGTTGAGGCGGAAGTTAAGCAATACGGTGCATATGTTGAAGTCAGTGACCTGCTTGACCTTACGGCATATGACGAAGTTATCAATGATTCTGCCGAGCTTCTCGGCGAACAGCTTGGCACGGTTGTGGAGTGGATCACACGCGATGCAATGTGTGCAGGCAGCAACGTTCAATATGCCGGCGGCAGAGCAGGCAGAAATGCCCTGACGACCGAAGACAGGCTGACGACGACCGAAATTCGAAAAGCGGTGCGAACGCTGAAAAAGAACAAAGCGCGCCCCTTCTGTGAAGGCGGCAGGCAGCCGCATTTCATCTGTATCTGCTCGCCGGAGGCCACATATGACCTTCAGAACGATGAGATGTGGAAAAACGTTTCGACTTACAGCAATTCCGAAGCTATCTACAGCGGAGAAATCGGAAGATTGTTCGGTGTTGTGTTTGTTGAAAGCACTGAGGCCAAAGTATTTTCTCAGAGCGTTCACAATGCGGTTAAAGCGGCTACGACCTCATCAAAAACCTTTGTGCTTAAAAACACGCCCACCGAAGCGGAGAAAGAATATCTCTCCGTCGGCGGCAACACCATTCATATCGGGAGCAATGAATACACGCTGGATTCCGAAACCCCGTATGATGCGGATACAAATACCGTTAAGCTGACCGAAGCCGCCACACTGACCGCGAACAGCATCGTTTGGAGCGATGATGCGGCAAAGTCCGACAACGGGAACCGTGCGGCTGATGTTCACTGCACGCTGGTATTCGGCAAGGACGCTTACGGCGTTGTTGACCTTGAAGGCAGGGGGGCGGTTCAGCTGATCGTAAAACCGCACGGGAGCAGCGGCACTGCGGATCCGCTCGATCAGCGCGCAACAGTCGGTGCAAAGGTTGCTGCCTATGCGGCGGTCATTCTGAACGACCTGTGGCTTGTCCGCATTGAGCATACCGTTTCCTGAGGCAAAACAAACGGTATCAACGATATATTTTGATTGTATCAGCCGATACCGCGTGGTTTTCGAACACAAGCCGAAAATATTGCCGGCTCCGTGTTCGGAAATCCCTTTCCACCGTTTTTTACCTTCAATACAGAATTAACAGCAAAAAAGAAAGGAACGAAATAACAGGTATGGTAAATCAATTGACGGGAAAACGCCGCAGAAAAGCATTGAACGATATCGTGCCGATTAACACCGCCGCTTCGACCGCAGCTTCCGGAGATTCGGCACCCGAACCGCGGGGAATGAAGCTTGCAGCCGTTCGACCGCGACAAAAAAGCACGGCAGGTTTGCGCGGAATTGCCGCCGCCAAACCCAATACCGCGGAAACAGCTCATGCGGCAGACATTTTTCACCCGCAGAAAGGCACGGTAGGTTTGCTTTCTTTGAGCGGCGCAGATACGGGAAATCACCCGAACGGTGCAAACAGCCCGAATTCCGTCGGCATTAATGCCGTCGGCGGAAATGCTGTTGACAATTCCGAAAATTCAAGCGGAACCGACGGAGGAAACGGAAACAGCGGAACCGGCAGCAGCTCCGATAGTTTTGAAGACTATTACACGCGCCTGCTTGAAACACTTCACGGTTACGGGGTTGCACTGACTCTTCCGACGCTTGAAGAGCTTTACTCTCAACTTGAACAATTTCTGCGCCCTGCCGTGGATTCCGCAATCGACAACCGACGGGAACACGGCGAAACGACGCTTGCGGAATTGGATGCGGACGCATACTCTCGCGGGATGGGCGGTTCAACCTACCTTTCCGGAATGAAGCGGCGCGAATACGATGCTGTTGCGGCCGATATTGCAATGCTTGAGGCCAATTATAATGCTCAGCTTGCAAAATATCTTTATGAAGCAACGCAGGAGCTTGCGGGCATTCAGCAGAGTTTTGCCGAAATGCAGCTTCGGCACAGGCAGGACATGCAAAAGCTCCGCGCACAACAGGCAGGAAGAGGTTCCGGAAACAGAAAAAGCGGCGGACAAGGCAGAAACGGGAACGGAAAGGGCAAGAGCGGCAGCTCCGGCGGCGGCAGTTATCCCGAAGGAAGCGGAAAGTACTATAACTATTATTGTGCCTATCTTTCCCATCTTTCCGCGCAGAATCTCGATAATGTTTTCTTCAGCAATTCTTCCGAATGGACGGCAATAAGAGAACAGATGCGGCAAAGGCTCGGAAACGAGCTGTACGAGCTGATTATGAACCGCTTTGTTCCGCAAGGCAAATGAGAGGAGGATTCAATGAGCGAAACAAGTTTTATCAAGCGATTTGATATCACTCTTGACCTTAAACAGCCGGGCTGCGGCGGCGATTTCAGTGTTGTGGACGGGGACACGGGCAATGTTGTTTATCTTGCGCTGACCGATGCGGGCGTTCCCGTTTCGGTTGAAGGGCGGCGAATAATCGCAGCTTTTTCAAATTCACGCGGCAAATACATGCAGGACAGCGCAGAGAGCGGCGGCGGTATAAGCATATCGGATGACAAAGTTAAGCTTCAGCTCCGCCCGCAGTCATTTGCACCCGGCATTGTGGAATGCGAACTTCAGATCTACAGCGGCGGAACCGAAAATTCCGCAGCGGGAGCAACTGTTTATGACAGTCTTGTTACAACCGCAAAATTCAATTTTTCTTGCCGCAGCGCGATTTACGATGCTTCAACTATCGAAAGCGAACCCGCCGCACCTCCGCTTTCCGCAGTTCTTTCCGCAATCGGAATTGCAGAGGGGGAACGCGCTAAGAGCGAAACCGCGCGAAATTCCGCCGAAGCCGAACGCGCGGCAGCGGAAAAAAGCAGAGCAGCCTCCGAAAAAGGGCGAATACTGGCCGAAACACCCAGGGTGAATGCCGAAAACAGCCGAAAAACCGCCGAAGCAGAAAGGGCGCGGGCAGAAACGACCCGCGAAACGAACGAAGCCGCACGTAAGCAAAATGAAGCCTTGCGCATTTCCGCCGAAAACAACCGAGCCGCAGCCGAAACCAATCGCGCAAAAGCCGAAGCGAAACGCAGCGAGGCGGAGAACAATCGCATTGCAAACGAAAACGCACGGAAAGCAGCGGAACTTGAACGTTCGGCAGCGGAGACAGAGCGTGCAGCAGCAGAAACGGAACGCAGCAGAATCTTTCGGGGGGAAGTCGAACTTCCGACCGCTGCAACGCCGAACGATGACCCGGTTGATTTTGCGGTTGAAAGCGGCTGGTACTTTTATAAAGGAGGCATACTCGTTGTTTCCGCCGCGCTCTCCGGCAGCGCAGGCAGCGAATACGGAACGATCGAGCAGGCTGCACTCTTGACCGACGGCACAATAATTCACCGCACCTGCACCGTTTCGGCAGGTGCCAAAAACTGGAGCGCATGGGCTTAATTCAGCAGAATAAAACAATAAAAAGAAAGGAACCAAATCATGAAGAATGCAATCGATTTTGTACGTTTTGCACTTTCTCACGCAAAACGCGAAACAATCCCCGCAGGAGCGCAGATTCCGCTTGACATTGAGGAATGCGGAACCTCTCCGTGGGAGTATCTGTTCGGAACAACGGGAAACATCGTTACTCAGGATCTGCTTAACAGACGTTTTTCGGAATATTACAGCAAACGCGGCTGGACCCGTGAAAGGTTCGACCGCGCAACCGAAAACTGGGCCGCACGCCGAGTGACGGTTTGCGACTGTCAGGGACTTTTGGATGTTTTTGTCGGAGTTGATGTCAACGCGCATTACTGCTATGCCGCATGGTGTACCGAAAAAGGCGAAATTTCGGGCATCGGCAGACCATACGTTTTGGGCGAGGCTGTGTCCATTCAGGGAAGCAGCGAAAGAATGACCCATGTGGGCTATGTTTGCGGCTTTTTGAACGGTGAACCGTTGATCGTTGAAGCACGCGGTCTGAATTTCGGCGTTTGCGTTACGAAATTTTCGGACAGGCCGTGGACACACCGCGGGCTTGTTTCGAAACAGCTGATTTACACCGAAAACTGCTATGATGAGCAGATCATTCTGACCGTTCGCAGACCGATGATACAGGGCGATGCCATAAAACATTTGCAGACGGCACTGAACGCATTGGGGTACTATTGCGGCAGCGTGGACGGCAAATGCGGCAAACTTACCATGAGCGGCGTGAATGAATTTGTTGAAATGCACAGTCTCTATGCGGGCAACCCCTGCTCCGACCCGGGAGCGGCATGAAGCAATTTCGGATTCACAAATGATGTCGAATCCGGCGACACGAGAATGCGGAGCATCAAAACCGCATTAAATTCAGCAAAAGAAAGGACGTGAGGTAAAATTGCAGGAATTTTTCACATGGAATTCATTGCTCACAAGTTCGGGCGCAACGGTTGCGACCTCGGTTGTTACCCAGCTGATTAAGGAAGCACCGCTGCTGAAAAAAATCCCGACAAGGCTTTTAAGCTTCGGCATTGCGCTTTGCATACTGATGCTTGCACTCATTTTTAACAAGTCACTGTCACTCGGCACGGCGGCAATCTCCGTTATTAACGCTGCTGTTGTTGCACTTGCGGCAAACGGCATGTTTGACGCCGTATCGAGCGGAATGGGCAAACCGGGTTCCGGACAAAGCGGAGATTCCGAATCCGCCGAACCCAATCTTCCCGACATTGCCGACAATTCCGACGGCAGCACCGCTGATACGGATGTATCAGATGTGCATGTCGATGCCCCGGCCGCCGCCGAGCCTTCTGCGGAGGCACACGAACTTTACGACAGCTGCGGACGTTGCTCAAAAAGCTGCCTTGAGAGTGGTGAAAACTTCAACTGTTCGGAAGATTTTTCGGATTTTGCGGATTTAGGCCTTTGAACGGGTTTTCGAATCGTCTCGATTCAGCGTAAGAATGCCTATCACGGCGGCGGCAAGCACAAGAATCACGCCGCAGCCCTTCAGCAGCCCCATCGCCTCACCGAAGACCGCCATGCTTGTGAGCGAGGCGAATGCGGGCTCAAGGGTATTCAAGGCGGAGGCGCTGACCGAGCCGAGCAGTTTTATGCCCGCAAGCAGCAGACGCAGACCGACAACATAACCGAGGAATGCTTCAAAAAACAGAATTATCCACATTACGCTGTCTGCCGGGAGGCAGAACCTTCCGAGGATGAGCGCTGCCGCAAGGCTCCACAGACAGGCGGAAGCGGTTATATAGAAGTTTGAAACAGGCGTTTCAAGCGAGGCGTACGCACTTTCGCGGCCCGCAATAAAATACACTGCGTACACAACGCCGGAGAGCAGCGCAATCAGCACACCGCCGACATTCACGCTGCCGCTGAACGAAGCATTTGAAATAAGCGCGATGCCTGCAAGTGCAAGCAGCGGCGAGATAAATTTCACGGCGGTTATGCGCTCCTTTTTTGAAACGAGCGTGATCAACATTACAAACACGGGATAGGTAAAGTTCAGGACTATCGTCATTCCCGCAGGTATGCGCAGATAGGCATAAGTGATGAGCAAAAGCGTTCCGGCAAGTGCACCGCCGCCGAAAGCGGCAAGCTGAACAAGCTGTTTCCCGCTGACGTCAAGACGCTTTTTCCCGATAAGGCAATTAAAAAGCGAAAGCAGGCTTGCAATGCCCATGCTGTACAGCACAACGCATTCATTCGTCATTTCGCGTGAGGCGTCCGCAATCAGAAAATCTGCGCCTCCGCGCGGAAACAGTCGGGCTACAAACGATGCGGGCAGTCCGCCGTTCAGTGCGGCATTGGACAAAATAGGGGTTATTCCGTAGCATGCGGAAGCGAGCACGACGCAAAGCACGCCGAGAATATGTTTACGTTTCATTTTCAATGTAAACCGACCGAATACGCCGTATTCCGTGTTTCGGCCGCCTTTCGATAAAGTTAAAAGCCGCAGACTGCCCGAAGCGTACAGCCCGACGATTTTGATTATATGGTACATCAACGTTCGGAAATTTTCAACCTTTTTAAGCAATGCTGTCCGCACGGCAATCCGCGCACCGGCGGCAGGCTCGGCGGCAGCTTTGTTTTCCGAAAAACCAAATCGAATGTTAATATTCAAAAAGCAAGGAGAAAAACAAATGGAAAACACAAAAAACGGGACCAAGCCCGCAGACTGCCGCCGACAAAACGCGGCAGCGGAAACAATAATCATTGAACAAAACGGAACAAACTCCCCGTGGGTCGGCTGCATCAACTCCGTGAACTACAGAATTGAACGCGGCGTCCCCGTTGAAGTTCCCGCCGCCGTTGCGGCTGTTATCAAAAGCGGCAAAAGCGTTCGGAGCACAGCCGCACGCATTTCAAAGGCATACGAATGCAATGCTTACTCCGGCGGAGTGCGTCTGAACGGCGGCACTTGCTCCGACAGAGTTTTTTGACAGGAGGCACGGAAGGATATGACCCTTAACGACATTCTTACCGCCGCACTTGCTCAGCTTGACCGCGGACACGATGCACAAACCCTTGAAAACTACCGTGTGAGGCTGACGCAATACGCCAACGACGCGCAACGCGAACTTGCAGATGCACTCGGGCTGTTCCGCACGGATAAAGTCCGTACTTCGGCAGGCATCGTTGACACAAGCCTGCTGCCCCGCCGCGTGAAACGCATTGAACGCGTTGTTCAGCTCGGCAGAGCTGTGCCTTTCAGGTGCGGCGACCGAACGAATACACTCCTGCTCCCGTATGACACGGCAGCCGAGATCACTTATCGGTACGAGCCCCGAACGCTGAACGACAATTCAGACCGAAGCGACCTTGACGACGGCCTTTTGGGGCTTGTTGTGAACTATGTTGTCGGGCGCGAACGGCTCGGCGGCGATGTTTCGACACAAAGCGGCGGCAACATTTATCTTGCGATGTTTGAAGCGGGCAAGGCCAAGCTGCGCGGCTATATACGCGACGATGATTCTTTCCGCATTGTGAACCGCTACTGATCCGCCGCAAAATGCTTAACAGCAATCAATAATTGAAAATTGAGAAAGGAACCGACAAATGAGCATTCAAACCTATTCCGTTGACAGATTCATCGGCCTGAATCAATCGGGCGACGAGAACCTTATGTCCCCCGCCTGCACGCCCGATGCGGCGAATATGTGCACCGACGGCGGCGAACTGCGTGTTGCATACGGATTCACACGGCTCTTTGAAGCTGCCGTGCCCGGCACGCTCCGCATTGACTTTTTTACACTTTATCGAACGAACGGTGCGGAAATACCGGTCGTTATTGCGGGAGGTGTTGTTTATGCATACATTGAAAACGCATGGACACCCGTTTATACCTATCAAAGCACGCGCTCAAAACCCATATACGACTGCGCACAGGTTCGCATCAACACAACGGATTACCTTGTTATCGCCGACGGGCAGCACGGCATGATTAAATTTGACGGCAGCAGCGTCACCCAATTCGGTTCGGAAGAAAACGCATCAAACATTCCCGTTTCGTTTCTGACGATGTACAGAGGAAGACTGTTTGCGGCCGGCGATGCGGCGAACCCGGACAGGCTGTATTACTCCGTTCTTCCGGGCAGCGGACGCACCGTTGAACAATGGGGTGCGGTTGAAGCCTCTCCCGCCGTTGAGGGCGGTCATGTTGAGATATGCGCACTCGGAGGCGACCCGATCGTTGCCGTGCGTGCGCTCTCCAATCAGCTGCTTATTTTCAAAAAGAACAGCCTTTACAGGCTGTTTGGGGACAGACCCTCCAATTACACCGTTGAACATATCGACACGGAAATACCGCAGACCAACCATGCCGCCGTTGCCGTGTACGGCGACATGCTGTATTTCGGAACGCAGAACGGATTGTATTACTACAACGGAGTCACTGCGCGTCCCTGTGCGGATATGCGCTGCATAAAAGCCTATATGGCAACGGCGGAAGTTTCCGGCTGCCGCATAAAAATCGTTCGCGACAGGCTGTATTTCACTTTTCGGCGCAGCGCAAGGGACGAAATGATTGAATATGACCTTTTGGAAAGGCGATATATGCGCAGGAACGGTTTCGAGCTTATCGACATGGCGGTTTCCGGCAGCAGGCTGCTTTTTATCAATTCAAAACGTTTTGTTTACCTTTTTAATAACGGCATGGACTATGACGGTGAACCGATAAATGCCTTTTGGTGCACACCGCTTACAGACCTCGGAGCCAAGGCCGCCGTCAAGAATCTGCGCAGGCTTTATCTGCGCGGCAGCGGAGGCACGCTGAAAGTGACGGTTGAAATTGACGGCAACACATACACCTGCCGCAAGCAGCTGCCCGACAGCTGTTCAAAAGTTACCGAAATTCCACTGAAAAACGGCGGAAGATGCTTTCGGCTGAAACTGTCGAACGAAGCGGGCGGAAGTTTCACCCTGCGCGGCGGACTTGAGCTTGAAATCGGAATAGGAAAGAGGGTGGATTGACATGGCACTTGACATGCGCGCATTATACTATGTTGCTTTACCCACGGAACGCAGCGAAGCGGACGATGTTCAGCGGCACGAAGAAGATATTAAGGCTAACGAAAACTGCTTAAATCAAAACTTTTCCGCGCTTGCGCAAAAAATATATGAGTTTGAAGCGCGGATCGCCTTGCTTGAGGCTGCTGCCGCATCCAATGCGGGCAAAACCGACACCGGCGTTGAAAGCAGCGTTATTTGAGAGATATTTACGTGTTCTCACCGGATAATTCCCGTTTTAATTACAAATCGCATACGCCTGTCGCAGTGTGACTTTTGCGGCAGGCGTTTTTGATTTGATTAAGTTAAAATATATCCGAGTGAACTGCTCGGAATTATTGACAATATCCGAGTAAAGTGGTATGCTTTGCACATAATAAAAGTGCAGCCCGTTCGAAGTCGATAAATTCGGTGTTAACGGGCGCAAACAAGGTGAAAGGAGTGCCGCACGCGATATGAAGCTGTCTACAAAGGGTCGTTACGGACTTAAAGCAATGGTTGATCTGGCCACCGAATACGATTCCGGAGCAAGGCTTTCCATTGCGCAGCTTGCCGAAAGGCAGGGCGTTAGCGCGGCATACCTTGAACAGCTTATAGCCTCACTGAAAAAAGCCGGGCTTGTGACTGCGCTGCGCGGCGTTCAGGGAGGGTACGTGCTTGCCCGTTCGCCGGAGCTTATCAGCGTCGGCGAGGTGCTTAGAGTTCTTGAAGGCAGCACGGCAATTGTCGATTGCGTCGGCACAACCGGAACGGATTGCAGCAACGTCTGTTCCTGCTCCGCACGCCCGCTTTGGCTGAAATTGCAAAGGCGCATTGACGACGTTTTGAACACAACCTCCGTCCGCGACCTTGCGGATGATTACATTACTCAAATGGAAAGGAATCAAGACAACAAATGAGACGTGTATATATGGACAATGCGGCAACCACCGCGCTCAATAAAGAAGTTCTTGACGCCATGATGCCCTATCTTACGGACATTTACGGCAATCCCTCCAGCCTTCACACATTCGGGCAGGAAGCGCACAAGGCAGTTGCGGACGCAAGGGAAAAGGTTGCCCGCGCACTGAATGCGGCGGATGCCGAAAAGGAAATCATTTTTACCGGCTGCGGCACGGAATCCGATAACATGGTTCTGCGCGGCATTGCGGAAAGGCTCAGCAAAAAGGGCAAACATATCATCACCACCGCCGTGGAACATCATGCGGTGCTTTATACCTGCCGTTACCTTGAAAAGCAGGGGTTTGAAGTTACCTACCTTCCCGTTGACGAATTCGGCAGAGTCACGGCCGAGCAGGTTCGCGAGGCCATTCGTCCCGACACGATTCTTGTTTCAGTCATGTTCGGCAACAACGAAATCGGCACGCTGATGCCCATTGCCGAAATCGGCGCAATCTGCCGCGAGCGCGGCGTTCTGTTCCATACGGACGCAGTCCAGGCAGTCGGGCATGTTCACATCGATGTTCAGGCAATGAACATTGACATGCTTTCACTCTCTGCGCATAAGTTCCACGGACCGAAAGGTGTGGGCGCACTCTATGTCCGCAAAGGCATATTGCTCCCCTCCCTGCTTATCGGCGGCGCACAGGAACGCAACAGGCGCGCCGGCACCGAAAACGTTGCGGGCATTGTCGGTTTGGGCAAAGCTATCGAGCTTGCCTGCTCATCCATCGATGAAACAAGCGCAAGAATGACCCGTCTCCGTGATAAACTCATTGCGGGCATTGAAGCACGCATTCCCGAGGTTCGTCTCAACGGGCATCGCACCGAAAGGCTGCCGGGCAATGTCAATTTCTCCATCAAGTACATCGAAGGCGAATCCATCCTTCTCATGCTCGACCTGAACGGTATTGCGGCATCCAGCGGCTCCGCCTGCACAAGCGGCTCACTCGACCCGAGTCATGTTCTGCTTGCGATCGGCCTCCCGCACGAAATTGCACACGGTTCCGTGCGACTCACCCTTGGGGACGACACAACCGAAGAAGATGTTGACTATGTGCTTGATGTTCTTCCCCGCATCGTTGCAAGGCTGCGTGAAATGTCGCCTTTGTATCACGGCTGAGCTGATTTAAATCAAAATCTGTAGAAAAATAAACAACCCGAACAAAGTTTCAATCGGAGGATAAATCAATATGTATACCGAAAAAGTTATGGATCACTTTGCACATCCGCGCAATATGGGCGAAATCAAGGATGCAAACGGCGTCGGCATGGTCGGCAATGCGAAATGCGGCGATATCATGCAGATGTTCCTGAAAGTCAACGATGACGGCATTATTGAGGACGTTGGCTTCAAGACTTTCGGCTGCGGTGCGGCTGTTGCAACCAGCAGCATGGCAACGGAACTTATCAAGGGCAAGAGCATTGACGAAGCTCTCAAACTGACCAACTCCGCCGTTGTGGAAGCTCTGGAAGGTCTTCCCCCCGCAAAGCTTCATTGCTCCGTTCTTGCGGAAGAAGCTGTTAAAGCGGCTGTCGATAACTACTATGCCCGCAAAGAAGGCAGAACCGACAGCGAATGCAACTGCGTTTCCTGCGGTCACGACCATGAGCATGATCACGATCATGAACATGAAGAAAATGCCGAAGACTGATTTTTGAGCAGTCCGAGCAACCGTTGATATTACTCTGAAATTCACATGCGAGCGAACGATCTGCCGAAAAGCGCATTGTTCGCCCGCGCTTTTCATATTTTTTCAGTGCCGCCGGCTTTCGCCGAGTGCACTGCAAAATTCAAAGTGTTATAAATACTCGGAAGCAACTGAACATGCTTGATTTCAAACCGATTACAAAAGAGCTGCTGATTCGCGAGGGCCGCAGCCTGCGCCGCAGCCGAATACAAATCTGTGACTATACTCCCGGCTGCCTCTACATATGGCGGCATTATTATCATATGCGCTGTGCGGAAGCGGACGGAATGTTTATTTTTGAAAGCGGAGACGGTTCGGGCTTGTATTATAACTGCCCCGTAGGCACGGGTGATTTTTCCGCTGCCGTGCTTGAAGCGCGCGATGATGCCGAAAAACGAGGCATTCCTCTGCGTTTTTCCTGCATTCCTTCCGAATACGTTGATGTGATTCAAAGCATTATCGGCCGAAAAGCCGAAATCGTCAGTGACCGCGCTTCAGCGGATTATCTCTATCCGTATGAGCAATTCTGCGGTTATAATGGGAAAGCACTGCACGGGCAGCGCAACCATGTAAACAGATTCAAAGCCGAACATCCGGATTTTTCTTTTGAAATGCTGACGGGCGAAAACCTCCCGGAAGCGGAAAGCTTTATGCGCCTCAACCGCGATGAATTCTATAAAGGCAGCGACATTTCCGCAGACGAGCTTGCACGCATTGACGAATTCCTCCCCTGCATTTCCGAACTCGGCATTTCAGGCGGAATGCTCCGTGCGGGCGGCGTTGTTGTCGGGCTCACGGCGGGCGAAATTGTAGGCGACACGCTGCATGTGCATATTGAAAAAGCGCTCCGTGATTTTTCCGGCGCATATCAAACGCTTGCAATGTGTTTTGCGGAAAGCATGAAACTTCCCGGAGTAAACTTTATCAACCGGCAGGACGATACCGGTGATGAGGGTCTGCGAAAATCCAAACTGTCCTATAAACCCTGTGCATTGCTGGATAAATTCACGCTGCTCTTCGGCTGACGATCCGAAAGGCTGATGCCGCACGCCGAGTATTTTTACGGTATAATTCTATTTCAACGCTGCACTTGACATTCTGCACTCGGTGATATAGAATAATATGGATAATACGGTTAACCCGACAGAGAAAGGTATGTTAACAATGTTTTTGTTTGATGGAATGTCTGCTGAAACCGGCAACGCGATCTCCGGATTTTTCAGCCAGTTCGGTCTGCCGCTGATTCTTATTGCGGCACTCATCATCATGTTTGTGCTCTCGGCGCGCAGCAACAAAAAGCGTCAGAAGCAGTATCAGTCAATGCTTGACGGGCTCAAAGCCGGCAGCCGTGTCCGCACGATCGGCGGCATCTACGGCACCGTCACCGCCGTTAAGGGCGATGTTGTCTTCGTCAGCGTCGGTCCCGACAAAGTTCGCCTTGTTTTCACAAAGCAGGCAATTGCAAGCATCGAAGATTCTCCCGTTGAAGCAACCCTCGACGGAGAAATCGTCGATTCTTCCGAAAAGAGATAATTCTCAACCCGTTTCGGATTAATATTTCGATTTTGCAGGCAAAACTCTCCGTCGAAAGCGGAGAGTTTTTTGTGTTCTCTTTTTGACAAAAACTGTTGACAGAATCCGAAAAGCTGATATAATATAGAAAAGATTATTGACTTTCGGAGGCGTTGTCATGACATGTAAAATCCCTACCCTGTTCAGAAAATTTGCTGCCGAATTTCTCGGCACAATGATTCTTGTGGTTTTCGGCTGCGGGGCAGCTCTGCTGTTTTCCCCGACCTTTCCGCTGACGACATTGACCGTTGCGCTTGCGTTCGGTCTTGTTATCATTGCAATGGCTGCCGCAATCGGAGACATTTCCGGTTGTCATATCAATCCTGCTGTTTCGCTTGCAGTGCTGCTTGACGGGCGCATGGGTATCGGCGAGTTTTTCACATATCTTGCGGCACAGTTTCTCGGCGGCATCGCCGGCGGAGGTGTGCTTGCGCTGATTTCAAACGGCAACGTGCAAAGCGGACTCGGTTCAAACGGCTACCTTGAATCGGCCTCAAGCCATATCAGCATTCTCGGTGCTTTCGTAATCGAAATTATTCTCACGTTTGTTTTTGTTTTTGTTGTTCTTCGTGTTACGAAAAAGGCGGAAAACGGAAAAATTGCCGGGTTTGTTATCGGGCTTACGCTGACACTTGTGCACATCTTCGGCATTCACTACACCGGAACCTCTGTCAACCCCGCAAGAAGTTTCGGCCCCGCTTTTGTGAGCGCACTGCTCGGCAATACGGCTCCGCTTAAACAGGTTTGGCTGTTCATCGCCGCTCCGCTTGCAGGCGCAGTCATCGCGGTTCTCGTTTACCGCTTTCTCTATTGCGGTGAGAGCAAAAAGTCGGAATAAACCATCACAAACGGCCTTTTCCGTGAACCGCCGAAGCTGCGAATAACCGGAACATTAATGCTCTTTTTGTTTGCATTTTTCTTTACACGAACGGCTGCCGAAATTGGAAAACGTTCGACAGCCGTTCATTTTAATGCTTTAGATTATCAGACCAATCATTATGAGCTTTATGAATTCTTACAAACATCTCGAAAAACTTTGCGGGGAGATTATGCGCGATGAGCGACGTGTGTCCGCATACATTGACGAGATGACCTGTACCCCTTTCGGCCCATCCCTTGTTGCAGGGTGGAACAATGACTTAAAAAAATTGAAGCATTACCGCCATATCCGAAACTTGATTGCGCATGAGCCTGATTGCAGTGAAGATAGCCTTTGCGTACCTTCTGATGCTGTATGGATTGAAAACTTCTGCACACGCATTTTGAACTCAAGCGATCCGCTGTCTCTTTACAGGCGTGCATTGGCAGAGCAGCGCAAAGCTCAGGTGAAAAGCATCCCGCAGCCGCAGGATTTAGATTTTGAAAATGCAGTTTGCACAAATGAAAACTTCAACAAATCTTCGGCAAACAAAAACAACGGCAACAAAGCTGCAAAACATGCAGCCGATGCATATTTTGCAGACGTATTTACCGTTGCAGCCATAGCCGTATTGATATTGATGCTTATTCTGTTTCTTTTTTTATTAACGGCAAAATAAATCCCAACAGTTATTAAAAGTCTTGCTGTATAAAAAAATGGAGCGGGTGATGGGAATCGAACCCACGTGATCGGCTTGGGAAGCCGACGCTCTGCCATTGAGCTACACCCGCGCGAAACATTAAATATTCGAGGGTGATATTCCACCCTTGTTTGTTATCAGGCATATTATACCGCGTCTTGGGCTAAATGTCAACACAAAAATCGGAGTATCACTCACCGAACGCATGAACGGGTTTCATTTTTTTCTTCGGGCTTTCCGTTTTTTGTATTGACATGCGCATATTTCAGATATATAATCAGTATGAAACGGGCGAAAAGTACTCACCTGTTTTCAAATTTCTAAAAGCCCGCAAAAAAGCGGGCAGGAGGTACAGAATTGAAAAAGAGGCTTTTTAATGCAATTGTCAGCTTTATTCTTTGCCTGACACTTTGCGCAAACTGTTTCACGGGTGTTTCCGCACTGAGCTATGCTCAGCCGGACGGCACGCTGAGCTTTGAAAAAATCACGCATCCCGCCAACGGTTCCGGGCAGAACGACGGTATTGTTGACTATGTCGGCAACGGCGTTATTTCCGCATCGGACGCCGGACAGGGCGCACGCGGGCAAAGCTATTCATGGTGTGCGGCAGGGCACGGCAGATACGTCTACGTCGGCACCTGCTACGGCGCATTGACAAACACGCTGACCCTTATGAGCAGCGTTCTCGGCGGCAATTTTGATCAGGAAAAGCTTACGGCTCTTCTAAACGTGCTTTACAACGGCACGTTTTTCACGGGTGAAGAGGACGGCGGTAATGCCGGCGGCATTTTAACGAAAATCGATACCGTAACGGGCGAAGTTACCGTTCTCATGTCCAAATGCACAACCGGCGACAATGCAATGTTCCGCAATGTTACGGCCTATAACGGAAAGTTCTATTTCTGCGGTGCGGTAAACAACCTTCCCTGCATCTATGAGCTTGACCCCGAAACCGATGAGATCACAATGGTCTATCAGGGCATGACTCTTCAGGACTACTATCAAGGTTATATGAACGGAGTCTGCACCGGTATACGCGGACTTTGCGAATATGACGGCGAGCTGATTCTGAGCTGCGTCACAAAGGACGGTCCGGTAATCCTTTCATCCTCCAACCCGAGGGAAGGCTTCACCGTTATTGCAAACCAGCAGGATCTGTTTAATTATCCCGCCTATCATTTTACGGACAGCATTTACGGCGGTTCCATTTGGGAAATTGTTGAATTCAACGGCAAGCTTTACGTGTCCATCTGCACCGGTACTCCCGATAACATGCCCGATGAAAACACAATGCAGTCCTTCGCACTTGTTCGCGGTGATAAAGCGGAGGATGGCAGTTGGAGTTGGACTCCCGTAATCGGGGACACCGAAAACGACGGTGCAAGATACACTTTCGGCATAGATCCCGAACGAACCCGCTCCGGCGCAGGCGTTTTGCAGGTTTATAACGGTTATCTCTACATCGGTGAATATAACGATGAAGAGATTGCTCTCGGCAACGTTCTTAAACACACGAGTTTCGACTTCATGAACGAAAATCTCCGTCAGTCGGTAAATCTTTACCGTATGGATGCGGACGAAAACATTGAGCTTGTTGTCGGCGATGCAACCGAAATGTTCCCGAACGGAGGCATTTCAGGCATCGGCTCCGGCTTCGGCAGGAATGAAAACCAGTATATATGGAGGATGACCGAGTACAACGGCAAACTCTGCATCGGAACATTCGACACAAGCAGCCTGCTTGAACCTGTCGGGCAGTTTGCGAACGGTGATATTCTGAACATGACTCCCGAAGAATGGGCAAGGCTCATTGGATTCATTCGCGACCTTATCGAAATCAGCGGCAGCGGCGATGAGGACGGCACGGAGGCCATGGACAAGCTCCTTGCGGAATTCAGTAACGAAGAGATTGCGCATATGCTCGCAACCGGTGATGTTTCGAAACTCGGTATCGACCTCGACAAAAAGGGCATCGCACCGGAAACCGTGAAGGCGTATTTGATGCGAGAAGAAATATCCGCACAGACCCCCGATGCTCTTCCCGATTTCGGCAGCATTCGTGACCTTATCGAAAAGCTTGGCGGCATTGAAGGCGTTATGGCAGCCGTTCGCAGCCTTTTGACCTGCGCTTCCTATCTCACTGATGCGGATCGCGGCTTTGACATGTATATTTCCGATGACGGTGTAAACTTTGAAACAGTAACAACCAACGGTTTCGGCGATCCCTATAATCACGGTCTCCGAGTTTTTGCTGAAACGTCAAGCGGACTTACCATCGGCACCGCAAACCCCTTCTACGGCACACAGGTATGGCTTATGGACGAAGGCGGCGAAACGGAGGAATACACCGTGACGTTTGAAGACGGCGTGACCGGTGAAATTCTCGGCACGGCAACTGTTCCTGCGGGCGAAATTCTCGGAAGTGAACTCTTCCCCGCCGCACCCGAACATGAAGGCTTCACGTTCATCGGCTGGGATTATGACGGTACCCCCGTAAACTCCGATATCACCGTGACTGCACTGTATGAACATGCAGCTCCCCCTGCCGACATCGGCGACGTGAACATGGACGGTTCCGTTGACACTTTAGATGCACTGCTTGTTCTGCGGTACGTTATGCAGGTCGGCGAACTTGAACATCCCGAGCTTGCGGATATGGACGGCGACGGCAGCATTACCACTGTGGACGCGCTTGCAATTCTCCGCACCGCGATTTTATAAGCACGGCAGGCAGCGCATGTTTTTCTTCGGTTCATGCGCCGAGTGATTAAGAAACAAAATAAACAAAGTCGGCACCCGTTGTTGAGTGCCGGCTTTGTTCGTTTTCAAGGCAATTATTTAATTCATCACAATCCGAGTGCTTTTTTCAGAAAGCGGCGCAACTCCGCATCGGCAGCCGATTTTTGCAATCCGCCTGTTCCTTTTTTTGTTTGCGAAAGGCTCACGGGCTGTTTGCCGCAATACGGCTCGCCCGTAAAATACAGCCCGGAATCGGGTCTGACCGATATTGAATCCAACGGCCAACCGGGATGACGCGAAGCGGAAGGTTTATCCGTCATGATAAACGCTGCATGTGCGGCATCCTCTCTGCTGAAGGCGAAAGTGCTGAGTTTTCCGTCCGCAAACACCGCAAAGCCGTTCAGATACATCGCCGTTGCCGCGCCGCCGAGGGAATGTACAAGCGCTGCATAGTATGCAAGCATCTCCTCGTCATTGCAAAACCTTGCTCTTCCGTTCGGAGTACGGACATGCAGCCCGGGCTGACGCGGGTCATCAAATGCAAGCTCCGCAAAATAGAGCCCCGAATCGTGGCACACAACGGGTTGAAATGTTTTGCCGTAAAATTCAGCCTTAATTGCGGCATTTTCGGCAGGTGTCGCCCCCGTTTCGGAAGGTTCGGCGGAGATATTGACATCCCCAAGCGTCAAAAGCTCCGTGCCCGCGCCGATAAGTCCGCCGAGCCAATCAGCTTTTGAAGGATTGGTTGTTCCGATCAAAACTTTCATTCAATGTTCCCCTTTTTCGCTTGCGATAAACAGCAAGTCGGCAGCTCACACATGTATGTCTGAGCCGCCGACAATGTTTCGATTCAAACGAATTCAACTTACATATTGTTTAATTTGTCGAGGCCGTGATGCAGCCTGCGCAGAGCTTCTTCCCTGCCGAGCAGTGCAGCAATTTCGATCGCGCCGCCGGGGGTGACTGTCTTTCCGCTCATTGCAATTCGAACCGGCCAAAGCAGCGTGCCGTTCTTCATGCCGTGTTCCGCCGCATAATTCATAAGGAAATCATGCAGTGCCGTTTCCGACCATTCGGGCAAAGCCTCAAGCTCCGGAATCACCGCTGCAAGAATATCGCGGCAAAGTTCGGGGTTCGTTTTGGATTTTTTATTTGTGTACAGGTCAACGGAATAATCCTCGTCCATTTTTGCAAGGAAAGCAACGGTTTCGGTAATATCCGTGAACACCTCCGTGCGCGGCTGAAGGATTCGCGCAAAAATCGACTTATCCATATGCCCGCAGCCTGCCGCTTCGAGATAGGGTTCGGCATGGCGGATGTATTCCTCGGGTGAAAGTTTGCGGATGTATTCCGCATTCATCCATCTGAGCTTTGTTTCATCGAAAATTGCGGGGGACTTGCTGAGACCCTCAATGCTGAATGCTTCCTTAAGCTCGTCCATGGTGAAAAACTCGCGATCGTTTCCGGGGCTCCAGCCGACAAGCGCAACATAGTTTATAATCGCCTCCGCAAGGTAACCCTGTGCAATCAAATCCTCAAACCCGGGATCACCGTGCCGCTTGCTGAGCTTGCGCGTCGCGTCCTTCATAACGGGTGTAAGGTGGATGTAAACGGGCTTTTCCCAGCCGAATGCTTCGTATAACAGGTTATATTTCGGTGTGGAACTTAAGTATTCGTTGCCGCGCATAACGTGCGTGATGCCCATTGTGTGGTCATCTATAACGTTTGCAAAGTTATAAGTCGGCATTCCGTCCGCCTTTATAAGAACGCCGTCATCAAGCTCGGAACAGTCAACATCGATCCGTCCGTAAATAACGTCGTCAAAGCCTGCTTCACCGCTTTCGGGGATATTCTGGCGGATCACATAGGGTTCACCGGCATCAAGCCTGCGCTGAACCTCTTCCTTTGAAAGGTGCAGACAATGCTTATCGTATTTGAAGGTTTCGCCGCGTGCTTCGGCCTCCGCCCTGCGCGCATCCAAATCCTCCTTGGTGCAGAAGCAATAATACGCCTTGCCCTTTTCAACAAGTTCCTTTGCATAGGGCAGATACATATCTTTTCGCTCGCTCTGAACGTACGGACCGTAGTTTCCGCCCTTGTCCGGGCCCTCGTCCCATTCAAGTCCCGCAAGTCTCAGGCCGCTGTAAATTTTTTCAACCGCACCTTCAACAAAACGCGCCTGATCGGTGTCCTCAATGCGGAGAATAAACACTCCGTCGTTCTTTTTTGCAAACAAATAAGCGTATAATGCGGTGCGCAGTCCGCCGATGTGAAGGTACCCCGTGGGACTCGGCGCAAAACGTGTGCGTACTGTCATATTAATCACTGTCGCCCTTGCCCTGCAAGAGCGTCCTTTCGGTCAAGATAATGTGTGCCGACGGAATACCGCAGCAAGAACCATAAGAAACCGCATGAACTTTCGTGCGCTTCCGTCCATGTTTGTATTATACAGCAAAATTCCCCGTTTGTCACGGAAAAGCTTTTGTCGGAGCTGCCCTGTTTCGGGCGTTAAGCTGCAAAGGCCGAAGTATTTAAAATATATTTTGTTTGTATTTGTTTTTCCTCTGTACAAACACCGTCGGATATGCTAAAATACGAGCATCGAGAATGATTCTTATTTCTGTTTTGGAGGTTTAAGATATGTACTGCGTTAAGAAAGTTACCGAAGACCTGACTTGGGTCGGTGCAAACGATCGCCGGCTCTCAATGTTTGAGGGTGTTTATTCCGTTCCGAACGGTGTGAGTTACAATTCCTATCTTTTGCTTGACGAGAAGACCGTTCTGTTCGACACGGTGGACAAATCCGTCAGCGAACAATTTATGGAAAATGTTGAGCATGTTTTGAGCGGCCGCCGCCTTGACTATGTTGTTATTCAGCATATGGAACCCGACCATTCCGCAACGCTTGCGGAGCTTTTGCGCCGCCATCCCGAAACCACTGTTGTCTGCAACAAAATGATCGCGGACATGATAAAGCAGTTTTTCAACCTCGACATCACGCCGCGTGCACTCATTGTTAAAGAAGGCGACACACTTTCAACCGGCAGGCATAACCTGACATTCATTGCCGCACCCATGGTACATTGGCCGGAAGTTATGGTCACGTATGACACCGTTGATAAAATCCTGTTTTCGGCGGATGCATTCGGCACATTCGGTGCATTGAACGGCGCAATTTTTGCCGATGAAGTGGATTTTGACCGCGACTATATGGATGAGGCCCGCCGTTACTATACCAACATCGTCGGCAAATACGGCGCACAGGTTCAGTCTCTGCTCAAAAAAGCATCCGGAATCGAAATCTCTCTCATCTGCCCGCTGCACGGTTTTGTCTGGCGCAGGAATCTCGACAGTTTTATTAACAAATACCTGCTTTGGAGCAGCTACACGCCCGAAGAAAGCGGCGTTGTTATTGCTTACGCTTCCATATACGGCAACACCGCAAATGCGGCTGAAGTGCTTTCCGCGTATCTTTTTGACCGCGGCGTCCGCACGGTCGTTTACGATGTTTCCGTCACCCCTGCGTCCGATATAATCGCCGCATGTTTCCGCTTCAGTCACATTGTTTTTGCTGCGCCGACCTATAATTCCGGCATATTTGTAACGATGGAAGCCTTCCTGCACGACCTTGCTGCGCACAGCTTGCAGAACCGCACCGTTGCTTTTATTCAGAACGGAAGCTGGGCTCCCACAAGCGGCAAGCAAATGCGTGCAATCATTGAACCGCTTCGCAACACAACGGTGCTTAACGGCCTGATTTCCGTTAAATCCGCGCTCAAGCCCGAACAGGCAGCCGAACTCGCCGCACTTGCCGACACAATCGCCGCGGATATTGCGGAAAAGGATGAACTCCGCAAACAGAAAGAAGAAGCCGAGGCAGTTGATAACGCACCTGCGCTCCCCTGCGGAATCGACAACAATGCAATGTTCAAACTTTCTTACGGGCTGTATGTCCTTACCGCCCGCAGCGGCGAAAAGGATAACGGCTGCATTATTAACACCGCCGTCCAGCTCACGGACTCCCCAAAAACGCTTACCATTGCCGTTAACAAGGCAAACTTCACCGAGCAAATGATTCGCGAAAGCGGAGAGTTCAACCTTTCCGTGCTTACGGATGCGGTCCCGATGAGCGTGATTTCAAGGTTCGGATTCCAAAGCGGCAGAGATTGCAGCAAATTCGAAGGCTGCGACTGCGTAAGGCGTTCCGCGAACGGCATCCGCTATATTCCGAAATACACAAATGCCTATATCAGCTGCAAGGTGCTTGAAGCCCGGGATCACGGCACTCACACTCTCTTTGTTGCGGAAGTGACCGAAGCGGTCGTGCTCGACAAATCGGCGGAATCCGTGACATATGAACGGTATCTTTCCGAAATAAAGCCCAAAACCGCACCCGTCTGTTCAACGGTGCAAAAGGGTTATGTCTGCAAAATCTGCGGCTATGTATACGAAGGCGAAACCCTTCCCGCCGATTTTGTCTGCCCGCTCTGCAAGCACGGAGCAGCGGATTTTGAACCTATAGGCTGATTGATTTAAATTCAAACAGTGAATTTGAAAATGACCATTTATGCAGCATTAATTATCTCAGTACGGAAAAGAATTGATTGCTGATTCTTTCTGAAATTTCAGCCGACAGGCGGGCATATGCAGCTGACTTTTTCTGAAAAAGCACCAATAATGCCGCAATATGCAACAGGTAATGCAGCAAAGGAAGCAGGCGTTCGCGCCCGCTTCCTTTTTCATTCGCTGTTCGCTTTTCTGTTTTTTCGCCTGCATATCAATGCTGCGCATTGATTATCAAGCTGCGCATTGATTATCAAGCTGCGCATTGATTATCAAGCTGCGCATGATTATCATGCGGGCGTATGGATTGGATTTCGAGAACACGCTCAGCCCTGAAGCCCCTGCTCCTGCCTTTCCATGTTTTCGATCACTATATCGTAAATTTCGCCCAATGAGGCGGCATACTCAACAACTTTCCACGGCGTGTTTGTGTGAAAATGAATTTTGATAAGGCTTTCATCGCCCACTGCAAGCAGGCAGTCGCCCTCAATATTTTTTGTTATGTAATCAAAAATTTCATCCTCGGAAAGATTTCTGCCCTCGATCAGCAGCTGGGTGTCAAATTTGAATTCAAGCATATTGTTCCTTTCTGCCGCAATAATCCGGCGGCGCAGAATTTGAATATCACATTTTTCATAACGCAATTCGGCACGTTCGGTGCATCATCGATGTTCCTGCGATTCGGAACGGAATGCGCTGCATCGCCGCAGTGCCTGTTTTTTCGGTATCGGCCGTACCTCTCGGCAAATAATCAGGTTCGCTTTTCAAACTGTGTGCCGCATTTTGAGCATGTGACCCGAATCTTGCCCTTGCCGCGCGGCGCGCGCAGACGCTGGCGGCATTTCGGGCATGTAAAATACCGATATTGTTTATGCCTCTTAAAGAAATTTTTAATCCGATTGAACAGCTTTGCAAAAAAACTGCCTATCGATGCCGACACGCGTTCGTAACCGCGCAATTCGTTTGCCCTTTTGTTTCCGTTCGCGGAAAGGGTTCTGAAAAGCATCAATGCCGTCAGCAAAACCGCCGTGAACAAAAGAACAAAACCCGATATGCTGCCGAAAAAGGCAAGACCGATTATTCCGAGAGCGACGGCAAGCATGAGCATGTCCCGCGAAAGTCTGTCAAACCCGTAACTGTTTTTCATTCTTTTACCCGCTTTCGCCGCAGCGAAAGTTTCCTTTCTTAATTATTTTTCTTTTTGCGTTTGGCTTTGCGGTTCGAATTCGCCGCACAAACACTGATTCACCCGTTATTCGGCGGTTTGGCTCAAAAGCAGCAAAAAACCGTTCGGCGGGATTTCAACTCTGATATGCCCCGTGCCCAAATCCTTTTGCAAAACCGTACCATCGGCAAATGCGTCGGAATATTTATCCGCCGTGCGGACATTCAAGGCATCCGGACCTTCACGGAAATCCTCTGCACCGAGCGCAGCGCAGACGGCATGATCGGCACGGTTGACAAGTGTGAGCGCGCTTTCTTCACCTCGGCACCGAAGCACGGCGAATGCATCGGCACACGGAGCGGCAAATGCCGTTTTCCCGCTGCTCATTGCAGCGTTGCGGCGGCGGAGAGCCGAAAGCCGCATAACAAAACTGCGTATTTCGATATCCTCCCTTCCCCACGGATAGGAACCCCTGTTAAACGGGTCGGAAAGGCCCATCATTCCCGCCTCATCACCATAGTATATGCACGGAGGCTGCGGCATTGAAAACATGAGCGCAAACGCCGCATAAAGCCGACGCTTTCCGCGCACGACAGCTTCGGGTTTGTATTGATATTCCGCCTGCTGTTCCCTCGTCAACGTATCTTTTGGCGGTGCATCGCTCAGGCAGGACAGGATTCTCTGCGTGTCGTGACTGCCCAAAAGGTTCATGCAGGCACCGTAAAACGGTTCGGGATAACGTTCCCGCTGCCCGGAAAGCGTTTCATACAGCGCATATGCATCCGTCCTGCACGTCAGAAAATCGCATACCGCATCGCGAAACGGGTAGTTCATGACGCTGTCCAACTCGTCCCCGAGAACAAACTTTCGCAGCCCGCCTCCCGAAACCTTGTTTGAAGCGTCCTCCCAAACTTCACCCAGAAGCACACCGTCCGAATCAAGCTTTTTTAGCGCTGTGCGCAGCTTTTTTATAAATTCATCCGGCAATTCGTCCGCAACATCCAACCTCCACGACGTTATACCGCAGCCTGCCCATTTTTTGAGCACGCTTTCTGTGAAACGAACATAATCGGGTTGAAGCTCATTCACCTCCGGCAGGGTTTTGAACCCCCACCAGCATCGGTACTCATCCGGGAAATGTTCGAATTCGTACCATTTATAATATGGCGAATCCGCGCCGCTGTATGCGCCGCACGAGGGATATGTTCCGTATTTGTTAAAATAAACACTGTCATCCCCGGTGTGTGAAAAAACACCGTCCGCCATTAAGCGGATGCCGTATTCCGCCGCCGCTTTTGAAAGCTCGGTTAAATCATAATCACTGCCGAGAATCGGGTCAACGGACAGATAATCGGAAGTGTTGTACCTGTGATTGCTTGCGGCCTCAAAAATCGGATTCAGGTAGATGACGGAGACTCCGATTTGCGCAAGATAGGGAAGCTTTTGTTTTATCCCTGCCAAATCGCCCCCGTAGTAATCGCACGGGGAATAGAATTTTTCCCCTGCACAGGGGCTGTACAGCACGGGTTCGAACCAGTCTTTGTGCCTGATGATTCGGCGGCCGAGTTTTTCATGGTATTCAGCCCTTGAAAACGCGGGAATGCAAGTGCCCCGTGCCGAGTCGTTTAAACACTCACGGTTGAACCTGTCCGGAAAAATCTGATAGACAATTCCGTGTCTGAACCAACTCGGAGTTTCAAAATCGCGCGCAAAAACCGTTATCTGATAATCGGGAGGTGTCTCCCATGCAGGGTAAAACTTTCCGATGCCGCTGCGGGTTTCGGGCGCGCCGTAAAACAGCCGCGTCGTTTCCCCGCCGTCATGTTCCGGAGCAACATCAATGATGAAATAATACCATATCAACTGCGGTTCGGCAGGAGCAGTGATATTGAACGAAAAGCAAAAGCCCCCATCCCCTTCAAGCGGCAGCGAGCGCAGTTTTTCGCATGAACAAGGGGAGATTTTTTCTGCCGGAATGAGCAGTTCTTTCCCGTCGGCCCACAGCCGCAACGATGCACGCGCCCGCGCCGCATCGCGCCCGGAGAGATAAATGCACAAAGCCGCTTCCCCGCGGCATTTCAATGCACCGTGCGGAAAGCGGCAGTCAAGCAATCTTGAATTGTGATATGCAAAAAGGTTCATTCGTCAGACATTGAAACGGAAAACGATTATATCGCCGTCCTGAACAACATAATCCTTGCCTTCGGAACGAACAAGACCCTTTTCCTTGCAGGCCGCCATGCTGCCCTGTTCAATGAGCGTTTCATAGGGCACAACTTCCGCACGGATAAACCCGCGCTCGAAATCCGTGTGAATTTTACCCGCCGCACCGGGAGCTTTTGTTCCCTTTGTTATCGTCCATGCACGAACCTCGTCCGTCCCCGCGGTCAGGAAGCTGATGAGTCCGAGCAATTCGTAACTCTTTTGAACAAGCTTGTCCAGGCCGCTCTGCCCAATGCCGAGATCCTCGATAAAAGCCGCCTTTTCTTCATCCGTAAGCTCGGAAAGTTCCTCTTCAACCTTTGCGCATACGGTCAGCGCAGCCGCGCCTTCTTTTGCGGCTTCGTCATAAAGTTTCTGTACGGCAGGCGGTTCATTGCCGATTTCATCTTCGGCTATATTCGCGGCATAGATAACGGGCTTTGTGGTCAGGAGGAAAAGTTCGTCCGCCGCAGCGCGCTCATCGTCCGTAAGTTCCATGCTCCGCACAGGCTTGCCGGAATCCAAATGCGCCTTAATGCGTTCAAGAAATTCAATTTCGTGAAGGTACTTTTTATCTCCGCTTTTTGAATTTTTCTTTGCTTTGTCAATGCGGCGTTCAATCGTTTCAAGGTCGGCATAGATAAGCTCAAGATTAATTGTTTCCATGTCGCGAACAGGGTCAACCGAACCGTCAACATGAACAATATTTGAATCTTCAAAGCAGCGGACAACATGAACTATCGCATCCACTTCGCGAATATGCGCAAGGAATTTGTTTCCCAAACCCTCGCCGCGATATGCGCCGCGAACAAGCCCCGCAATATCAACAAAACGTATTGTTGCGGGAACAAGGCTCTTCGGATGATACATCTCGTTCAATACTTCCAATCGTTCATCGGGAACGTTGACAATGCCGACATTGGGTTCAATTGTGCAGAACGGGTAATTCGCAGCCTGTGCGCCCGCCTTGGTGATAGCGTTAAAGAGCGTGCTCTTGCCGACATTGGGCAAGCCGATAACTCCGAGTTTCATTCGTTTCGTATCCTTTCATGAAAAAGCCGAATCACCCGCCTGTGCATATTCCGCCCGCAGGAAGATTCGGCTTTATTATACCATTAATACCGAATTTCTTCAATATCCCGAAAATCAATTCCAAGTATTAATTCATCGCAAATGTTTTTATAAAAATCGTCTCCGGTGCGGCAATTCGGCCGAACTCGAAAGCGCGGTTTGCAATTGCCGTAACACATCCCGCCCCGCCTGCGTATTATGGGGGTGACGGCGGGAATCGCCGCAAAAAATCAAGGAGGCAACAAATTATGTGTAACGGTTTCGGCAACAATTGGTGGTGGATCATCATCCTTCTGCTCCTCTTCGGCAACGGAAACACCTGCGGCTGCGATAACGGCTGCGGCTGCGACAACAACAACTGCGGATGCGGCAACAATTGGTGGTGGATTATCATCCTTGCCCTGCTCGGCGCATTCGGTGAAAACGGTCTCGGCTGCGGCTGTGACAACAACAGCTGCGGATGCGGCAATAACAACAGCTGCGGCTGCGGCTGCTGACAGAGAATAAAGCTCTTATATCCCGAACGCGGGATTAAATTAAACCGCCGTGCGAATTGCGCTGTCGCCGAATAATGCCCTGCGCGCGGCGCAATCCGTGCAGTGCCGACAAATAAACAATGCCGCAATGCGGAAGAAGGTCTGTCTCAGTCCTTTCTTCCGCATTATCGTTTCGACACAAAAATACAAAAATATAACCGTAAAAGCCATTGTTCCCCGCTTGAATTCTCCGCAGTATGCTGTTATACTCGACGTTAAATTCGGAACACCTCCACGCCCCGCGCAAAATGCGGCAGCCCTGTTCCGAAGCCTTCATCTTCCCTCCGAAAGGACAAAAACATGAAGAAAGCAAAAAAAACAAATAAATCCGAATTTTCAAATAAAAAGATTTCGACGGCGAAAACGCCCTGCAGCGGATCCGCTGCCGTTCACGATGTTGAATCTGCCGACAGCAAAAGCGGAAACACAGCCGTGACCAATCCCGAAGAGCTGCTGGACTTTGCCGTTGCGGTGGCCGTCCGGCTGCAAAGCTGCGGCGCGGAAACATACCGTGTTGAGGAAACCGTCGTGCGCATCATTGAAGCATACGGCATAGACAAATCCGACGTTTTCGTAATACCCGGAAGTATTTTTGCCGGACTTGAGGACGAAAACGGGCAGGTTTACTCCAAGATTCGCAGAGTTAAAGACATCGACACGGTTCTTGACGGCGTTGAGCTGTACAGCGCATTCTGCCGTCGGATCTGTGCGGAAACGCCGCCGGTTCGTCAGGCGCGGCAGCTTTTGCGTGAAACCGAAAAAAGCATACGCAAATACAAACTGCCGATTGCGTATCTCGGCTACTTCCTCATTGCGGCGGGTTTTGCTGTGTTTTTCGGCGGAACGCTGCGTGACGCTCTCGGTTCCGGGCTCTGCGGCATTGCGGTCGGGCTTTGTATTCAGGGCATGGGTTTTTTGCACGCCAACCCGTTCTTCAAAACCTTCGTAGGCGGGTTTGTGCTTGCATTTGCCGCATATTCCCTCACCGTATTGGGTCTTTGCGACAATGCGGATGTTGTTTCAATCGGAGCAATAATGATACTTGTTCCGGGATTTCTTTTTACAAACAGCCTTCGAGATATTATTTACGGGGACACTCTCTCAGGCATCAACCGCCTTGTTCAGGTCGTCATCATTGCAATCGCGCTTGTTGTCGGCACAAGTGCGGCATTCGGGCTTTCACGTCAGATTTTCGGCACAATTGCCGGAAGTCCGCAGCTTGTTGAACACAGTCTTGCCGTGCAATGCATCGCCGGAATGGTGGGAACTCTCGGATTCGGCCTGTATCTGAACATGCACGGCAGCGGCATTCCCTATTGCCTCGTCGGCAGCATTATCTCATGGGTGGTTTGCTGCCTTTGTATGCGTGCAGGCATCGGCGAAGCAACAAGCTATCTTATTGCCGCCGCCGTTTCTTCCGCATATGCCGAAATCATGGCGCGTATCCGCAAATTCCCGGCTATAGCTTATCTCATGGCGGCACTTGTGCCTTTGATTCCCGGTGCCGGACTGTACTACACAATGGATTTTATTTCCAGAAGCCAAATGAACGAGGCGTGGGCCAAAGGATCGGCAACCGCCGCAATTGCAGGCGCAGTCGCCGTGGGTGTGCTGCTTGTTTCAACCGCGTTCCGCATGTGGGGCGTGTATAAAAAGAAAAGAGCTGCGGCAAAGTGCGGCACGCAAACCGACAGCAAATAATCTTAAGTTTCGCTTTCCGTTTAAAAATGCTGAGAAATACAAACCGAGTGACTTTCGGCACAGCTGTCGGTCACTCGGTTTTGTCTTTTTTTATTACCTTATTTACATTTTGTTCGTTTATGTTTGCGGCATGATTATGTTCAGTGTCTGCTGAGCAATTTTTGCATATCCTGCGGCAATTCGGCTTTTATGCAGAGTTTTTCTCCGCGCAGCGGGTGAACAAACTCCAGCCTATATGAATGCAGTGCCGGCCGCCCGATAAGCTCCGGCTCCTCCGTTCCGTAGAGCCAATCGCCTGCAAGCGGATGCCCGACGGCCGCCGCATGAACGCGTATTTGATGTGTCCGCCCCGTGCGAAGTCGGAATTCGACAGGAGTAAGCCCGCTTTTGTTTTCATATCTTTGAGCATCGTTTTCTTTTTTTATAACGATGTTTTCAGCCTGTTCGTTTTCCCCCGCCGCAAATCCGCGGCAGCCGTTAAATCCGTAATCTTTCAGAAGGCGAAAATCCGTGATCGCCTCCGCACCGCACGGGTCAATTACGCGCCGCACGGACGGGCCGTCCTCCCGCTTTATGGGCATGTCAACAGTTCCCGTGTTCGCCCCGAGCCAACCGTGACAAATGCCGATGTAAAAACGCACATAGCTGTCCGTATGCAGGCAAGCCGATAAACGTTCGTGCATGTAACCGTTTTTTGCAATCGTCATTACACCCGTCGTGCCTCTGTCAAGCCTGCTCACGGGATGAAAAAAACCTTCGTCGCCGTAATACTCATTTACCGCAAGCTCAATCGACGGCACGGAATCATCGTATCGCGATCCGTGAACCGCTGCACCGGCGGGCTTGTTGATAATCAGCAGATCCTCATCCTCAAAAAGCACTTCAAACGGCAATTTTCCGCATCGCTCGGGACAAAAGCCTATCGCCGCCGCTATAATATCTCCTTCCGCGGCGCGGACGTTTGAAAACACCTTCTCTCCGTTAAGAGTAATTCCGTTTTCAACCCGCTTCAGCCGCGCAGCAAGCCCCCCCGAAAGCTGCATCTCGTTCCTGAGCAAACTCTGCACGCTTCTCCCCGCTTCGGCTTCGGAAACACGGTGAGTCAAAAAGCGCGGCTTGGCTCTTTGCGGCTTGCCGCACTCGCAATTCTGATTTTTATAATCGTTTATGTTCATCAATTTTTCGAGTGCGCTCCGAGGCTCCTGCGGTCAGCCGCCATGCCGCACGGCTGCGCACCAAAGTGCAGTATCGATTTACATTTCTCTGCGGTTTTCTATGGAACGGAGCAGGGTAACTTCATCGATGTATTCGAGGCTGCCGCCGATAGGTATTCCGTGAGCAATGCGCGTAACGCGGACGCCGAGGGGTTTGAGCAGCTTTGCGATGTAGTTTGCGGTTGTTTCGCCTTCAACATCCGGGTTGGTTGCAAGGATAACTTCCTTAACTTTTTCACACTCGATGCGCTTGCAAAGTTCGTTTATTCGAAGCATCTCCGGTCCTATTCCGTCCATTGGGGAAAGAACGCCGCCGAGAACATGGTACCTTCCGTGATATTCACGCATACGCTCCATAAAAATAACATCGCGCGCATCTTTAACAACGCACAGGGTGTCAGAGCTGCGTTTCGGATCGGAGCAGATCTCGCAAACCTCATTTTCCGTATAGTTACCGCAGATAGGGCAAAAATGAACAAGCCTGTGCGCATCCTCAATCGAATTCGCAAGGGCTGCTGCATCCTCATCGGGAAGGGAGATAATATGGTAAGCAAGCCGTTGTGCTGTTTTGATGCCGATTCCGGGCAGGCGGTTGAGCCGCGAGATAAGTCTGTCGAGACTTTCCATTTTGTTCTGCCGAAGAATCAGAAGCCGAAGCCGCCGAGATTTCCGAGACCGCCGGTGACTTTTGACATTTCCTTTTCCATCGTTTCGTTAGCAAGGCGAACGGCCTCGTTCACTGCGGAAAGGATAAGATCCTGAAGCATTTCAACATCATCCGGATCCACTGCCGCCGGGCTGATTTCGATGGATTTGAATTCTTTGTTGCCGTTCACAACGACTTTGACCGCGCCGCCGCCGACACTTGCTTCAAAATCGGTGTTGCCGACTTCCTCCTGAACGCGGGCAACTTCCTGCTGCATCCGCTGTGCCTGGCGCATAAGCCCCTGCATGTTGCTTGCGCCGGTGTTGAATCCGTTAAATTTTCCCATTGTTTATACCTTTGCTTCTGCCGCTGCAAAAGCTCCTTTATATTATTTTAAATGAAACGTGCCGAACCGTTTTGATCCGTGTTTTTCTGACGAAAGCCGTATTAAATCGGATAACCGGAATTTTGCGGTTTCGGCAAATTCCGATTGAATTTTGCAGACGGAGCCGTTTCGGGCAAACAAGTCGAAACAGCTCCGCCGAAAGTGCGAATTTACGTCTGCATCAGCACTTCATAAGATATGCGTTAATGAACGATTCAATGTCGCCGTCCATAACAGCCTGAATATTGCCTGTCTCCTCACCCGTGCGATGATCCTTGACCATTGTGTAGGGTTGGAAAACATAGCTGCGAATCTGGCTGCCCCATTCGATTTTTTTCATTTCACCCTTAATATCCGCCATGTGCTCCATGCGTTCGCGTTCCTTGATTTCAAGCAGCTTGCCGCGGAGCATACGCATTGCTGTTTCGCGGTTTTGAATCTGGCTGCGTTCGTTCTGGCACTGAACAACGACACCCGTCGGGAAATGCGTTATGCGGATCGCGGAGGATGTTTTGTTAACATGCTGTCCGCCTGCTCCGCTCGAACGATAAGTATCAACACGGATATCATCGGGATTTATCTCAATATCACCCGCATCATCGTCAAGAATCGGAGTTACATCCAGCGAGGCAAAAGAGGTGTGCCTGCGCCCGGAGGAGTCAAACGGGGAGATTCGAACAAGCCTGTGAACACCCTTTTCCGCCTTAAGGTAACCGTAGGCATTGTCCCCCTGGCATTCAAAGGTGACGGACTTGATGCCCGCTTCCTCGCCGTCGAGCAAATCCAGTTCCTTCACAACAAAACCTTTGCGTTCGCAATAACGTGTGTACATGCGGTAGAGCAGGCTGACCCAATCCTGCGCTTCCGTGCCGCCTGCACCGGCATGAAGGCTGAGAACGGCATTTGCATTGTCGTACGGCCCGCGGAGCATCGTGTCGATGCGGAACTCTTCAACCTTATGCAGAAACTCCTTAAGCTCCGCCTGTGCTTCAAGCGCGGTTTCCTCGTCATCTTCTTCCTCTGCCATATCAAACAGGGTTGAGACGTCCTCGCCGGTTGTTTCAAGCTTGCGATATTTGTCAAGCTTTGCGTGAATCGCTTTTATGCGTTGATTGACCTTGTTTGCATTTTCAACATCGTTCCAGAAGCCGTCCTGAGCCATCTGCTCCTCAAGCTCCTGTTTTTCCTTTGCAAGCCCTGCAAGGTCAAAGGGATTCACCCGCCTGCTTAAGGGCTGCAATGGCTGCCGTCAACTGTTGACGATATTCGTCGAGTAGAACCATTGTGTATTTCCTTTCGATAAAATAAATTATTATTGATAGCCAATTGATTGACGCTTCGCGGATCCGAATTACATCCTTTCGGGCGCTTCAAGCCCGACAAGGAACAGACCTGTGCGAATGGCGGTGCGTGCGGCTTCGGTGAGCGCAAGCCTTGCGTTGCGAACGGCCGTATCATCATCCATAATGCGGTTGTCGTAGTAGAACTTGTTGAAGCACGAACAAATATCTATAACCGCACGGGAGATAAGGTAGGGTTCGTATTTTTCCGCCGCCTGTTTAATGCAGCCCGGCAGTGAATCTATTGCGCGAAGCAGCGCGGCCGAAGCTTCATCCGAAAGCACCGAAAAATCGATGTTTTCGGCATCGAATCCATCCGCCTTGCGCATTACGGAGCATGCACGTGCATAGGTGTATTGCGCATAGGGACCGGTTTCGCCGTCGAAATTGAGAGATTTTTCCCAAGAGAAGGTGTAATCCTTTATCCTGCCGTTATAAAGCACGCCGAAAACGAGTGCCCCGACGCCGACCTGCCGCGCAACCTCCTGCTTGTTTTCAAGGTTGGGACTTTTTTGCTTGATAATTTCAAGCGTTTTTTCAATCGAGGCATTCAAAACGTCCTCAAGGTAAACAGCATTGCCTTTGCGGGTGGAGAAAGTCATATCCTCCATGCTGACCATGCCGAAACTGACATGAACGCAATCCTTTGCCCAATCGTAGCCCATAAGCTCAAGCACCTTGAAAATCTGGCGGAAATGCAGGCTCTGCTGATAGGCAACAACGTACAGTGACTTATAGAAATCGTAAGTATTCTTGCGATATTCCGCAGCGGCAATGTCGCGGGTTGCATAAATGGTGCTTCCGTCGCTCTTAAGGATTATGCAGGGCGGCATATCATATTCGGAGAGATCGACAATGGTCATGCCGTTGTCGATTTTTGTAAGCCCCTTATCCTTAAGCTCCTGCACAACGGCGGGCATTTTGTCCTCGTAGAAGGCTTCGCCGTTATAGCTGTCGAATGTTACGCCCAAAAGGTCGTAGACCCGCGCAACATCCTTGAGCGTCAGCGTTTTGAACCACTGGAAAAGCTCCCATTCATGCGGTTCGTGCAGCTCGATGCGGCGGAATGCGGCACGTGCTTCATCCTCAAGAGAGGGGTCTTTTTCGGCCTCCTCATGGAATTTGACATAGAGTGCAACAAGTTCGCGGACGGAATTGCCGTTTTCGATTTTTTCTCTGTCGCCCCATTTGTCATATGCAACGATCATTTTTCCGAACTGCGTTCCCCAATCACCGAGGTGATTGATGCTGACGGTCTTGTAGCCCAAATGGTCAAAGATACGCCTGAGCGAATTTCCGAGAACCGTTGTTGTGATATGGTGGATACCGAAGGGCTTTGCGATGTTTATGGAAGAATAATCCAAGCAGATATTCTTTCCGCTGCCTTCGGTTGAAGCACCGTAGCCGTCGCCTTCGGAAAGAACCCTTTGAATGACGGTTCGGGCGAATGCGGATTTGTCCGTAAAGAAGTTCAGATAGCCGCCGGCTGTCTCAATGCGGGAAAAACCCTCAATTTCGCCGAGATTCCGGGCAAGCTCCGCGGCAATTGCCGGGGGAGCTTTTCTGAAAGTTTTTGCAAGCTTGAAGCAGGGCAGCGCAAAATCACCCATTGCGGGGTTCGGCGGAGTTTCAAGCATATCGCCGATCTGTTCGGCAGTCATGCCGCAGGCATTGCTGAGAGCGGCGCAAAGGTTTTGTTTGAAGTCCATGTGGATACCTCTTGTCGGAAATACGCTGATGCATTAAACAGAACCAGCGTTCGTTTGTTGTGATGCAGCGCCCGCCGTGTCTGCACGCAGGCGGCATCCGTGCATTCGATCGGAGCAGATTGCGGCTGTTCGGTGAAAAAACTTTGAACTTTAAGCAAAAATAAGCCGAACCGCCGTCCCCGGATCAAAATTCCGTTATATTCCGTATTATACCATAAACAATTTCTGTTGCCAACACTAAAATTCTTTGATATAATAAAGGGGCTATGGATAAAAAGAAACGAAAAGTATATACTCCTGCCGAAAAAAGGCGCAGAAACCGACGTCACAACGCCATTGTGACGTCAATCGCCGTTGTGCTGATGCTTGCGGGTATCATTATTATCGTGAGCGACACGACGTTTTTCTTTGACGATGCCGGGCGTTGGATACGCCGCAACATATTCGGAGAAGTATTCGAAACGATTCCGCCTTTCCCGACAGGCAGCCCGAGCAAACCGAGTGATCCGGATGACCCGAACAATCCTCACGTCGGGCCGCAGGGCAGTCTCGTTCCGCGTCCGACGTTTTCGCCGGACGAAACGCCCCTGCCCGAAAATGTTACGGAAGAACCGTTCATTTACGATTATGCGCCCGAATGCGTTTATTTTCCGCAATATGATATAACCTGCCCCGTGGATCCCGTCGGATACAATTGGCGCGGCGAAATGGCAACCGTACGTTCTCCGTTCCGTGCCGGATGGCTCAAATACAGCGGAGATCCCGTAACAGGCGGCAACGTTATCCTTGCGGGGCACAATCGATACAGCGGCAAACTCGGTTATTTTTCCGTTGTAAAGGATAAATTGCAGCCCGGGGATCAGGTCATTGTCAAAATGCAGAACGGCGAATACGCTTATTATATCGTTGAAAGCATTAACCAATACCACTATCAGCATGTTCCGTGGGAAGTCATGCAGCATGACGGCGAATCAAGATTGACGCTCATCACCTGTCTCGGCGACTTTAGCTCTTCCGCCGGAACAAGTATGCACCGCGTTGTTGCTGTATGCAGACCCTACACCGGTGAGTAACAGCGGCGGATACGTCAAAGCGGTTCGGTTCATCCGAAATCAAAAAGGCGATAAGCTGCCTTGAAAACTCGAGTGCGGCATTATCATAAAAATTTACCAAAATCAAAATCAAAACGGCGCAGCGAATAATGTGCGTCGGCGAAAAATTCAGGAGGTACACCTATGTCCGGACATTCCAAATGGGCAAACATTAAAAACAAAAAGGAGAAGACCGACTCTCAAAGAGGTAAGGTTTTCACAAAAATAGGCAGAGAAATTGCAATCGCCGTTAAAGAAGGCGGCAGCGACCCCGCAAACAACTCAAAACTCCGCGATGTTATTGCAAAAGCAAAGGCAAGCAACATGCCCAACGACAACATCTCCCGCTCCATCAAAAAGGCGGCAGGCGAACTCGGCTCCATTAACTACGAAAGCGGCACTTACGAGGGTTACGGCCCCGGCGGCGTTGCAGTCATTGTCGAAGTTCTGACTGACAACCGCAACCGTACCGCTGCGGAAATCCGCCACCTGTTTGACAAATACGGCAACGGCATGGGCAACTCCGGCTGCGTCGCCTGGATGTTCGACAAGAAGGGTCATATCGTCATTGAACGCAGCGCAAAAATCGATGAGGAAGAACTCATGATGGCTGCTCTCGATGCCGGCGCTGACGATTTCAATGCACAGGACGACTGCTTTGAAGTCTTCACTTCGCCCGCCGATTTTTCTGCCGTTCGTGAGGCTCTTGAAGCCGCAGGCTACACCTTCCTCTCCGCCGAACAGGATATGATCCCCTCCAACACCGTTGATGTCAACGATCCCGAAATGATCGCAAAAATCGAACGTATGCTCGATATGTTCGACGATAACGATGATGTCCAAGAGGTGTTCCATAACGCAATCCTCCCCGAGGAAGAGGACGAAGACTGAGCCTGACTGAGGATTCGGTCAATAATCAAACAGCTGCTGAACTGTTGTTCGGAACGTTAAAGAGCCGCGCCAAAAGCCGGGTGTCCGTAAAACAGTTTCAGTCCCGGCAGTAATGTCTGCCGGGACTATTCTTGCATATATTGTAGCCGTATGATATGATTAAACAGACCGATAAACTTGAATTTGACGGAGATTAGATATGCTTGAAAAGATGGCTGATTTTTTTGAAAATAGATTAGATGGATACGATGAACATATGATGACCAATATTGAAGCGGCGGACGAGTTCTATCCCTTTACGGCGAAGCAGTTGCCGACTACCGAAAACTGCCATATACTTGATTTGGGATGTGGCACAGGATTGGAGTTGGAAAAATACTATCTGCTAAATCCATCTGCAAGCATAACAGGTATTGATTTGTCACAAGGAATGTTATCGACTCTGAAAAAGAAATTTGCCGACAAAGATATTACTTTGATTTGCGGTTCCTATTTTGATGTGCCTTTTGGTATGTCCTTGTTTGATAGTGCGGTATCGGTGGAGAGTTTGCACCATTTCACAAAGGCAGAAAAAGTCCCTTTATATACCAAACTGCGTAGAGCATTAAAAGACGGTGGATATTTTGTACTGACGGACTACTTCTCTATGACTGATGAAGAAGAACAGATGCACCGACAAAACTTGAGTGAATTGAAAGCAGAGCAAGGAATTTCAGATGATGAGTTTTACCATTACGACACTCCCCTTACTGTAAAACACGAAACAGAAGCACTTCTTGAAGCAGGTTTTTCTTCCGTAGAGGTGCTGAAAAATTGGGGTGCGACTTATACCATAAAAGCAGTTAAGTAAATTCCAATTTGTTGAACTGATAAAGAGCGCACTTCTATACAGAGGCAAGCCCTGTATCGTGCGCTCTGCGAGGCGAACAGCCCGGACATTTGAATGTCCGGGCTGTTTTGCGTCACTTCGTTCCGAACAAGGGGCTGCACCCCTTGCGCCGCGAAAGCAGCTGTACCCATAATGAAAAGGCGTGACTTTCGCGGTCACGCCTTTCCTGTTTTACTGTCTTACGAACACCGCCCGAAGCGCGGCTCTTTTGATTAAGCGGGAGTTGAAAACGCACTGCGGTGTCCGATGCACGGGAGCGTGTTTTTAATTTACCGCATTATCTTCTTAATGCCTTTTTTGCAAAATCATATCTCTTCTTGTATAAGTTATCTCCTGTTGCGTCATACAAATCTTTCCATATTGACATCGCTTCTTTAAGGCATTCTTTCTGTTCGTCTGTTGCCTTTCGCTGCAATGGAAGTGCACCAAGTCTGTATAACGAACTTGCAAGAGCGTCTTCATCAAACGGTCGAGTCCCGAGCTTAACGTTGGTGCGGCAGATCTCAAGCGATTGTCTGTACAGCAATTCAGCTTCGCGATAATTGTGTTTAAGCTCTGCTATATGACCGATCTGTTCATAAGAAACACTCATATTGTACTTAAGTTTGCCGTCATCGGGCGAAGCTGCGAGAAGTTCTTCGGTTATCTGCATTGCCATTGTATAGCATTGCAATGCTTCATCAAGTTTTTCCATCTGCTCTTTCGCCGTGCCGAGTTTTGTGAGTGTGAATGCATATTCACGCTTAAACATTCCGTTCACATCGGCCATTTTATGAATAATCATACATTATTTAAACAGATTTGTTTTTGCAGATACACTGAGAAAAGTTGTGCCTGCATTCGTTAAAAACTCATTGTGTTCGCTTCCGAACACCGGATTGCTCAAGTTTTTTGCATTAACAGACCCGCAGCTGATTTTGGAGAAGTGCCGACTCAAGCTGTTTTTGCAAAAGATACAAAGTCAAGGCTCTTTACGAAAAAAGCTTAAAAAAGAACATTCGAATACAAATGTATTATAACACATTTGAGCGTTAAAAGCAAATACACGGATGATATATTCATAATGTTTGTTTCATCATCAACTCCCCGTCACCCGGTACTTACCTAATCGCGCCGCATATGGTATAATAAGCTGAAAACATTAATCAGACTGCGAAAGGACGCTTTCGGGCAGCCGAGAGCCACGGGTAACGGAATCATGCTTATGGATGCAAAAGGGATCATCAGGCGCACGGAGGATATTCTGCGCAGCGACTATCAGATAAACATAAACGAGGCGGATGCGAAGCAGCTGCACCGCGCACTTTCCGATGCGGTGATGTATGCCGTTGCGGATGATTGGCGCAGGAGCCGCCGCAATCGTGAAACGGGGCGGAGGGCATACTATCTTTCCGCCGAATATCTCACCGGGCGAATGATTTTCAACAATCTGTTCGTGTTGAATCTTTTGCCGGAAGTATCCCGTCTGCTTGCTCTGCGCGGAGTCGACATCAACATTATGGAATCCATCGAGGACTGCGCTCTCGGCAACGGAGGGTTGGGCAGGCTTGCGGCATGTTTTCTTGACAGCGCGGCAACTCACGACCTTCCGCTTGACGGATACGGCATCCGCTACAAATTCGGTTTGTTTAAGCAGAGTTTTTTGAACGGCTTTCAGGTTGAACGTGCGGACGATTGGCAAAAGCAGGGAGATCCGTGGAGCCGCAGACGCGACGATAAAACCATTGTTGTTGAATTTGCGGACAGGCGCGTTCTCGCCGTGCCCTATGACATGCCTGTAATCGGCTTCAACACTTCAACAATCGGCACTCTCCGCCTGTTTCAGAGCGAAGCGGAGGAGGAATTTGATTTTGCCGCGTTCAATTCGCAGGAATACGCGCTTTCCGTCCGCGAAAAGAATGCCGTTGAGGACATTACGCGTGTGCTTTATCCCAACGACAGCACATACGAGGGTAAACGCCTGCGCCTGAAGCAGCAGTATTTCCTTTCCGCCGCATCGCTCGGCGACATTCTCCGCCGTCACAAGCGTGTTTTCGGCACGGTTGATAATTTTGCGGAGATGAACGCAATACAGCTTAATGACACGCATCCGACGGTCAGCATTCCGGAGCTTGTCCGTCTGCTTATGAACGAGGGCAAAAGTTTTGACGACGCACTGGACATTGCGCGGCGCACATTCAGCTACACAAACCACACGCTCATGAGCGAGGCTCTCGAAACATGGGATTGTGAGCTCTTCCGCAGCGTCATTCCGAATATTCTCGATATCATCTTCCGCATTAACGATGCACTGCACCGCGAACTGACGTCCCGCGGACTGCCGCAGGAAAAGATAAACTCAATGTACATCGTTGCCGACGGACGGATCCATATGGCAAGGCTTGCAACCTTTGTTTCCTCATACGTCAACGGCGTTGCGCAGATCCATTCCGGATTGCTGCGCACCGAAGTGCTTAAGGATTGGTACGATGTTTATCCCGAACGCTTCCAAAACAAAACAAACGGCGTGACCCAGCGCCGCTTCCTCGGGCTTTGCAATCCCGCACTTTCCACACTTATCGGGAGCCGCATCGGCTACGGCTTTATGACCGACCTGTACGAGCTTAAAAAGCTTGAACCCCTGATCGACGATGAGCTGATTCGGGGTTTCATTGCCGTCAAACGCGAGGCAAAACGCAAGCTCTCCGATATCATTCTTCAAAAGGAGGGTGTTGAAATTCCTCCGGAGTTCGTTTTTGATATTCAGGTGAAGCGCATGCATGAATACAAACGGCAGCTTATGAACGCACTGAGCATTGTGCATATCTATCGCGAGCTTAAGGAAGGACGGCTTTCCGATATGCCCCCCGCCGCATTCATTTTCGGTGCAAAGGCAGCTCCGGGTTACATAATGGCGAAGAACATCATTAAATACATCAACGAGCTTGCACGCTGCATCAACAGCGACCCGGCCGTTCGCGATAAGATGAGGGTTGTGTTCGTTTCAAACTACAACTGTTCCTATGCCGAGCATATCATTCCCGCCGCAGATATTTCGGAGCAGATCTCTGCTGCCGGAACCGAGGCAAGCGGCACGGGCAACATGAAGTTCATGATAAACGGTGCCGTAACTCTCGGAACATATGACGGCGCAAATATCGAAATCGTCGAGTGCGCCGGCGAGGAAAACAACTATATCTTCGGTGCAAGAGTCGAGGAGCTGACCCGCCTCCGCCCGCATTACAACCCCCGCACCGTTTACGAAAGCAGCTCCGTCGTGCGCCGCGCGGTTGATTCCCTTGTTGACGACAGCATTCTGAATGCCGTTTACACACTGCCGCAGGATTCCGGAGCAAAAGAAGAAGCGCGCCGCGTATTTACGGAAGTTTACAACTCCCTTTTGACGGGTGATTGGCGTAAGCCGGACTATTACTTCAACCTGTATGACCTTGAAAGCTATATTGAAGCAAAGCTCCGTGCAATTTATGATACGGCGGATGAGCGGGCATTTGCGCGGAAATGCCTTATGAACACCGCAAACTCCGGCAAATTCTCAAGCGACAGAACAATTCGGGAGTATTCCGAAGAACTCTGGCATATCCGTCCGATACCGACGGAAGAATAATGCAGTGCCGAAACAGTTTTTTCTCCGCCGCGGAAAGCCGCGAAAAATTATATCGGATTTTATTCGCATATAGGGCTTGAAACGCGGCGGGTTTTAACTATAATATTATTCAATGGACAGTTATTGTGTGCCGCAGCGGCGCGGAGTGTTCTCCGCATTCCTTCTGCGGTGCATTGACGATTTTATATTCAGGAGGAACACATGGACACCAAGCTGATTTTCGTTACCGGGGGCGTAGTTTCCTCGCTGGGCAAAGGCATCACCGCCGCCGCATTGGGCAGGCTGTTGAAAGCAAGGGGCTACAGCGTATCGATTATGAAGCTCGACCCCTATCTCAATGTTGACCCGGGAACGATGAACCCCTATCAGCACGGCGAAGTTTTCGTGACCGATGACGGAGCAGAGACCGATCTTGACATCGGCCATTACGAACGTTTTATTAACGAAGAGCTCACAAAGCTCAACAACACCACCACCGGACAGATTTATTCCGCAGTTCTCGACCGCGAACGCCGCGGCGGCTACCAGGGCGGCACGGTGCAGGTGATTCCGCATATCACGGACGAAATCAAGCTCCGCATCAAGAAGGCCATCAACGCAATCAAACCCGAGATCATGCTTGTTGAAATCGGCGGAACCGTCGGCGACATTGAATCCCAGCCCTTCCTTGAGGCTATTCGCCAGCTTAAAACTCAGCTTGCGCAGAATCAATGCTGTTTTATCCATGTTACGCTCATTCCGTACCTTTCGGCATCCGGTGAGCTGAAAACAAAGCCCACTCAGCATTCCGTCAAAGAACTGCAAAGCATCGGCATTCAGCCCGATGTCCTCGTTTGCCGCAGTGATTATCCGCTCGATCGCAGCATCCGTGCAAAGATCGGTCTGTTCTGCAACGTTGCGGAAGAATGCGTTATTGAAAACCTTAACGCCCGCTCCCTCTATGATGTTCCCCTCATGCTTGAAGAACGCGGCCTTTGCAGCGTTGTGCTCAAAAAGCTTGCGCTTGAACAGCGCGATCCCAACCTTGCGCATTGGCGTGCAATGGTTGAATCCGCCCTCAAGCCCACCAAGGAATGCACCATTGCTCTCGTCGGCAAATACGTTGAGCTGCACGATGCCTATCTTTCCGTTGCCGAAGCATTGGAACACAGCGGCATTGCAAACGATGCAAGAGTCAACATTAAGTGGATCGCGGCAGAAGAGCTTGAGCACAATGATCCGAACACAATCCTTGCGGATGTGGACGGCATTCTTGTTCCCGGCGGCTTCGGCGAACGCGGTGTTGAAGGCATGATGATTGCTTCCCGCTATGCACGGGAACACAACATACCTTATTTCGGTATCTGCCTCGGTATGCAAATCGCCGTAATCGAGTACGCACGCCACATTCTCGGCTGGAAAGATGCAAATTCCACCGAATTTGACTTCAACGCAAAACACCCCGTTATTGCACTGATGGAAGATCAGGTCAACAACCTTGAACGCATCGGCGGCACTCTGCGCCTCGGCAGCTACACCTGCCGCCTTGAGCCCGGCAGCCTTGCAGCAAAGCACTACGGCAAGGAAGAGGTTCACGAACGCCACCGCCACCGCTACGAGTTCAACAACGAATACCTTCAGGATTTTGCCGATGCGGGCCTTCGCTTTACCGGCTGGAACCCCCGCCGCGGCCTGATGGAAATCGTTGAAGTTGCAAACCACCCGTGGTTCGTTGCGGTACAGTTCCACCCGGAATTCAAATCCCGCCCCGATAATGCGCACCCGCTGTTTACAGGTTTCATCGAAGCTGCGGTTAAATACGCCTCAAAGGCCGAATAAAAACGTATTCTCGCACGCGGCGGCGAATATTTTTTCCCGCCCCTGCCGACAATAAAAATAATTTTGAACAGGAGATAACAATAATGGCTATCAACAAAAAGATGACTATCGAAGAAATTCTCAGAACCGATTACGGCATTGCAAATATCCTCATGGAGAGCGGTATGCATTGCCTCGGCTGCGTCATGGCAAGCGGCGAAGACCTTGAACAGGCCTGCGGCGTCCATGGTATCGACTGCGATGCTCTCGTTGAAAAAATTAACGAATACCTCGAAAACAAATAATCTTCCGAACAATCTTTCGGAGATTGCCTCAAATTTTTTCGATTATGCAAACTGTACACCCCCGCCTGCGAAAAGCAGGCAGGGGTGATGTTGAATAACGGGCTTTTGGTCTTTACAATACGGCATTAATGCTTTATAATGGTTACATCGGCAGGATATGATGATTGATTAAGCGGTATTTGCGGGCGGCAATTCAAGGAGACGCTGCGCTGCATTTGATGCTGATTAATCAGCGTTTACCTAAGGATTTTATGCAAAGCCGCGCATGTATCGGCGCGAGAGGTGCGTATTCTGCGTATCGGGCAGACCAAGGAGGAACACAAATGGGCATAATTCTCGGAATAGACGTTGGAGGTTCAACGACAAAAATTGTCGGACTGACTCCGGGCGGCGAACTGATTTCAACAATGACGGTTCGCGCTTACGATCAAATAACCTCACTTTACGGCGCATTGGGACATTATATCAACGCCAACAAGTTCTCGCTCAGCGATGTTGAACGCATACTTGTGACAGGCGTCGGCTCATCCTATCTTTCGGGCGACATTTACGGCATTCCGACTCAGCGCATTGAGGAATTTTCCGCGATCGCGCGGGGCGGGCTTGCTCTTGCCGGGTTGGATGAAGCGGTTGTTGTGAGCATGGGCACCGGCACAGCGTTTATTCATGCCCACGGCAAGGATTATTCCCACATCGGCGGCAGCGGTGTCGGCGGCGGCACCATCGTCGGCCTCGGCAAAAAGCTTACCGGTGCATCGGATCACGAGAGTCTTTGCGCGCTTGCGGAGCGCGGCAGCCTTTCACACGTTGATCTTACAATCGGCGATATTTCCAAGAATGACATTGAAAAACTCGGTTCGGAAATCACCGCCGCAAACTTTGCAAACGTAAAGGACAGCGTAACCGATTGTGATCTTGCTCTCGGCGTTGTCAATATGGTGCTGCAGACCATTTTGACCCTTGCGGTTTTTGCCTGCAAAAACTCCTCTGTCAAAAAAGTCATTTTGACAGGTGCGCTTACCGGACTGCGTGAGCTTTTGCCAATGATCGAGCTTTTTAAAACACTTTATCCCGTTGAGTTTATCGTTCCGGAAAATGCAGCATTTGCCACTGCTGTCGGCGCCGCTCTTCACTCCATTGACTGATTGGGCAGTTGTTTCGTATTTTAAACAATCCATCAAACATTGACAGTACACAACCGACTTCCGTCATCTGTCGGAAGCCGGTTGCGCTTAATTTCGATATGTTTACTTTTTTGTTTTCGGCGTAAAAATCAGTGCAAAAGCGTACCCGAAAAGCACTGCGGCGGCGATACCGCCCGCGGTTGCCTTCACCCCGCCGGTTATTGCACCGAGCAAACCCTCGTTCATTGCGCCGTCAATTGCGCCGTTTGCAAGCGAATACCCAAACCCCGTCAGCGGCACTGTTGCGCCCGCTCCGCCGAGTTCGACAATGGGTTTATACAGTCCGACAGCCGTGAGCACAACCCCTGCCGTAACAAAAATCACAAGGATTCTTGCAGGCGTAAGCCGTGTCAGGCTCATGAGAAGCTGTCCGATGACGCAAATCGCACCTCCGATTGCAAAAACAAGTAAATAATCCGTTATACTGCTCATTTAATTCAACCGTCCAAATTCTTTATGTTTTCAAATCTCAGTTTTTGTTGTTCTGCCGTTTTTTTATTCGACCGCCGTTTGGGTCAATCAATATGCTCAATCACAACCGCATGTGCAATTGAAGGAATGCTTTCACCCTGAAGGCTGCTGACAGGACTCATGAGCGCACCCGTTGCAAGGAAAAGAACGCGGCGGATTTCGCCGGATTCAATTTTCGGCAGGAACCAACTGCTCATTACGGTCGCCGCACAGCCGCAGCCGCTCGCACCGCAATTGACATTTTGCTCCGGACTGAACATCAGCTTGCCGCAATCCTCATGCCTGTCGGCAATTTCAATCCCTTCACCGCGCAGCAGTTCATACAGCATATCGCTGCCGAAAATGCCGAGATCTCCTGTTATTATCCTGTCGTAATCCTCCACCCTGCGCGAGTAATCCGAAAGATGAGCCTTAATCGTTTTAAACGCGGCAGGAGCCATCGCCGCCCCCATATTATTTGCATCCGTAATGCCGAAATCCTCCACGCTGCCGATGGTGCCGCCCGTAAGTGCAACATGTTCAAACACATTGCCCGCACCCGGACGGAATTCACCCGCCGCCTGAATGATTATGCTTCCCGCACCCGTGACCGTACGCTGACTGCTCGGAACGGCCTGAACGCCCATTTCCAGCGGATAGCGGAACTGCCTTTCGGCTGCCGAAAAGTGACTGCTTGCGGCACACGCAGCAAGCTCTGCAAAGCCTCCGTCAACAAGCATTCCGCCGAGCATCAGTCCCTCGCTGATGGTTGAACACGCACCGTACAGGCCGATGAACGGTGCACGGATCTCCCGCGCCGCAAAGCCGGAGGAGATTATCTGATTCAATAAATCTCCGCCCAAAAGGCAGCTCAAATCATCGCTTTGCCTTTTTATTTTTGCAAGAGCCACGCGAACCGCGCTTTCGAACATCCTGCTTTCCGCCTGCTCCCAAGAGTCAAGCCCAAGGGTATCGTCGCGGCAAATTTTATCAAAGCATTCTCTCAGGGGGCCTTTCCCTTCTTTGTCGCCGACATAGCTTGCGGATGAAATTATTCGCGGCCTGCTGCAAAGCTCAAACGAATGCCTTCCGATTATTCCCATATTGCCTCCGATTTTTCTTTTTTCTTCTGCTATTTTGAGCAGTGCGGCAAAAAATATTCACAAAATAATGTTGCGCTTTTAATAACGCCGCGGCTGCAGCTTATTTCATGAAAAAACGGAGCTTCGGCGTAACTTGGACTTGAGAAAATTCAATAAAGAAAGACCGCCGCATTCAACTCGCAGCGATCCTTAACAAACAAATTTCGGCGGCCGACAGCAATTATACGGGGGCATATCGTTCTTGCAAAATAAAGCCGCGCTTCCTTATGTATCTCTTAAAAATCCGTTTTCAGAGGTTCTTCAAGCCCTCGTACAGGTCGTTGAATGATTTCTCCCGTTCGCACCTGCCGTAAGAGAATTCCCTATTCTCTCCAAATTCCAGCAAAAAGCATTTCGTCAATTCCTCAACCGTCTGCTCAAGGGTGCAGAAAAACTGTTGATAGGCAAATTTGCTTGCTGCCGATCCGTCCTCGAAGCAGCTCGTTATCAATGATTCCGTCACCTGATCCAGCGGATACATCTTTATATGCATCAGCTCGTGTACAATGACCTCTTCAAGATTCTCCTGCTTTGGATTTGCTGCATTCAAAAGCAAAATGGCTTTTCTGTCATCGCAGTCAATTTTAAAATCACCGGTTTTTCGCCATGTTGGGTCTTCAACAAATTCAAGCTTTATGTCCCACGCGGGTGTGATTCTCAGCTTTTTTATATACTTTTCGAAAAGAGCCGTCAACGCCTGTTTATCCATTGTATTCCTCCGAAACTTTCTCTAATCAATAGGCTCCTATCGCGGCATTCCCGCAAATCAGTTTTTCTTGTTTTGAGATTCGTCAACATGGTTGAATCCGAGCTTTTCGTCAAACATTTTTCCGGCAGCACGCAGTCCGCCTTGGCCGCAAAATGCGTCCATCATTTCGTTGAAGTCTGGGTTCTCGCTTTGCCCCACGGCCGCGTTTCGAATCCGCACCTGTTCAACAATTGAAAGAATCAAATCAAGTCCCAGAACCGCAAGCCCGACATAAAGGTAGGTCTGCGACCAAATTCCGACAACACAGAGTACGGTTCCCGGAATAAATAAATAGAAAAACCGAAACAGGAAATTCGTCAAAACAAATAGCAAAAACATTTTCGCCGGATACTTTCTTTTCATGCCGCGCCTCCCTTTTTACTCTTTCCAAAGAATATTTTCGATGACTTCGCCGTTTTCCTTATGCACGATTGCATAAACCCTTTCTCCGTTGTGCGGAAACCATTCAAAACCAAGGCTGATATCCGCTTCCGTTTTGCAAAAAAGCCCGTTGATTTCAACTCAAAACCAACGGGCTTTCTGGTCGGGGCGAGGTGATTTGAACACCCGACCTTTTGGTCCCGAACCAAACGCGCTACCAAGCTGCGCTACGCCCCGATTAATGGAGCCAATGAAGGGGCTCGAACCCTTGACCTGCGCATTACGAATGCGCTGCTCTGCCAGCTGAGCTACATTGGCTTACACAAGTAAGGATTATAGCATAGTTTTTTGAGTTTGTCACCATTGCCGGGTAAATATATTTTGAGGCCGCGACTCGAAAACGAAACCGCAGCCTCTTTAAATTGTTTCTTTACTTATCCTATCGGCTAAATTTCAAAAATTCCCGAGGGTTAACTCCCGCATTGTTCAATATATTTTTATGCGGACATTATTGAACACAAACTTAGTTTATCTTGATTCGCATCATAGCCCGAATACGGGCTATTGTCAATATGCAGGCAATAATATACATTGAACGAAAATTTGTTCGGAGGGCGAAATGATACGGTTTGACAGGCTGTGGGCAACCATGAAGAAAAAGGGTGTGTCGCAATACAGGCTTATCAAGGACTACAATTTCAGCACAGGGCAGCTTGACAGGCTGAGAAAAAACGGCAGCGTGAGCACCTACACGCTGAATCAGCTTTGCAGCATACTGAACTGCGATCTGTCCGAGATTGCCGAGTATGTGGCGGACGAAAAAGACGGGCAGGGTTGACCTCCCCCCGCCGCATTATTATTTGCTCTTGCAAAACCCGCGCGGCAGGCATTATAATGTAAGCGGGTGAAAAAGGAGGATGGGCTATGAGCGAATCCGAACGGCTATGCAGCAAACTTTTGAACAGGCTTAAGGACATCGGCAGCGCAGCTGTCGCGCTTTCGGGCGGCGTGGACTCATGTTTTCTTGCTTATGCGGCTTCCCGCGTTGAGGGTGGAACTTTTGCCGCATACTATGTTCAATCGGCATTCCAGCCGGAATTTGAGCTGACGGACGCACTGCGGGCCGCAAAGGAAGCCGAACTGCCGCTTAAAATTATTTCTGTTGATATCCTTGCCTGCGAAGATGTTGTCCGCAATCCGACCGACCGCTGCTACCATTGCAAAAAACACATTTTTTCCGCGATATGCAGAGCGGCGGCGGCGGACGGGTACAAAACGATTCTGGACGGGACGAATGCTTCCGATGCAGAGGATGACCGTCCGGGAATGCGTGCCCTGCGGGAAGCCGACGTGCTTTCCCCCCTGCGCGAATGCGGACTGACAAAAGCTGACATTCGCCGTCTTGCCCGCGAAGCGGAGCTTTTCACTTGGAACAAACCTTCCTATGCCTGCCTTGCAACGCGGATTCCGCCGGGCGAATTGATCACAAAAAACAAACTGCATTCCGTTGAAGCAGCGGAAAACTTCCTTTTTTTGCTCGGCTTCTCCGACTTTCGCGTTCGGAGCGTTAACGGAACCGCAAAGCTGCAATTGAAGGCCGGGCAATTCGATGAATTATTTAAACAGCGTGAGCTTGTTTTCAATGAACTGCGAAAATATTTCGATGCAGTGACGCTTGACCTTGAGCCGAGATGAAATCCCGCTGTTCTGACAGCACAACACAAAGAGTATGAATGACGAAATAAAAAACCTTCTTGAATCCGTGCGCCGCGGTGAAGTGTCGGTTGACGAAGCATACTTGAAACTGCGCACCGCTCCGTTCCGCGACCTTGGATTTGCAAAGATAGACACCCATCGCCGCCTTCGGACCGGTGCGGCGGAAGTGATTTACGGTGCGGGCAAAACACCCGAACAGATGCTTGAAATCATTAAAGCCATGCTTGAGAGCGGACAGGAAACGATACTTATTACACGCCTTGAAAAACATGCCGCAGAGATACTGAGTCGTGAATTTGCCCTGAGCTACTGTGAAATTGCAAAAATCGGCAGTATCGGCAGCATCCCCGAACCGAGCGGAAACGGCTGCGTTGTTGTTGCGGCAGGCGGCACAAGCGATATTCCCGTTGCCGAAGAAGCGGCACTGACGGCGGAATTTCACGGCAGCCGTGTGCTTAGGCTTTATGATGTCGGCGTTGCAGGGCTGCACCGGCTCCTTTCGCATATTGACGAAATCATGGGCGCAAGCGTCATTATCGCCGTTGCAGGCATGGAAGGTGCGCTTGCAAGTGTAATCGGCGGGCTTGCCGACTGCCCCGTTATTGCCGTGCCGACGAGTGTCGGTTACGGTGCGGCATTCGGCGGAGTTGCAGCGCTGCTTTCAATGCTCAACTCCTGCTCAAGCGGAGTATCCGTTGTGAATATCGACAACGGCTTCGGCGCAGGTTACCTTGCAAACATGATAAACCATATCGGCACCGGCAGCAATGCGCGGTGACGATTCTTTCCTTAATTATAATATGCAACCCTGAATAAAACTGTTGAAAGGCCTTTTTACTATGAAAACACTTTACCTTGACTGCGGAATGGGTGCGGCGGGCGATATGCTTGCGGGCGCACTTTATGATCTGCTTTCCGAAGAACAACGTGCCGAGTTTCAGAATATTGCAGCTGCCTTCTCGGCCGTCGGACTGAATGTTCGCTGCGCTGCCGCCGAAAAATGCGGCATTCGCGGAATTCATTTTGCCGTTGAATACATGAACACCGATGCGGACGAATATGCCGCCTGCATACACGAACATGAACACCTTCACGAACATGAACACCTTCACGAACATGAACACCTTCACGAACATGAGCATTGCCATGAGCATGAGCACGAGCACGCGCATTGTCATGAGCACGAACATAATCATGAACATGAGCATGAACACGCGCATGAGCATTGCCATGAGCACGAGCATAGTCATGAACACGAGCATCACCATTCTCACAGCGGGCTGCACGAAATTGAACACATCATCCGTGCGCTGCCCGTGTCCGATGCAGTGAAAGAGCATTCCCTTGCTGTTTACAAACTGATTGCAGAAGCGGAGAGTCATGCCCACGGCGTTCCAGTTGAGCTTGTGCATTTTCACGAGGTCGGTGCGCTTGATGCCGTTGCAGATATTGTTTCTTGCTGCGCGCTGATCGAAATGCTCGCACCGGAACGCATTGCCGCCTCCCCCGTTCGCACGGGCAGCGGGCATGTGCATTGTGCGCATGGGATCCTTCCCGTTCCCGCACCGGCAACAGCCTTCATTCTTCACGGCGTTCCTGTTTATGCGGGCGATATAAAAGGCGAACTCTGCACTCCGACCGGAGCGGCACTGTTAAAGCATTTTGTTCATGAATTCACCGCAATGCCGTTAATGACAATACTTTCCCAAGGGTACGGCATGGGCAAACGCGACTATCCCGCCGCAAACTGCGTGCGTGCGCTTTTCGGCGAAAGTCCGAGTGAAGAATCGGCGGATGAGATCATCGAGCTTCGCTGCAACATTGACGATATGACAGGCGAAGAGATCGGGTTTGCATTTGATAAACTGCTTAACGCGGGTGCGGCGGATGTTTACACCGTTCCGACAGGAATGAAGAAGAACCGCCCCGGAATTATGCTCTGCGTGCTTTGCAATGCCGAAAAACGCAGCGAAATTATCCGCATATTGTTCAAACACACAAGCACTCTCGGCGTCCGCGAGTGCAGAATGCCGCGATACATTTTGCAGCGTGAAACGCAAACCGCCAAGTTTGAAGACGGAACGATTCGTCTGAAGACCGCTCAGGGGTTCGGCGTTAAAAGGGCAAAGTTCGAATATGCCGATATTGCCGCGCTTGCCGAACGCCGCGCAATCACGCTTGCCGATGCGGAAAAGATTGCGGAAACTGCCTTTAAGGAGTTTTCCGAATAACGAACCTTAAAAATTAAAATTTGTTTCAACATCGGAGCCCGATCGGTTCGGGCTCTTTTTTTGTATTACTTTGCATTCATCTTAAACATATTGTGCGTTCATCCTATCGGCTCCGTTTGACTGTTTTTTCCTGTTGAAAAAGAATTGTTAACAAATTGTTCACAATTGAGGGTTGAAATGATCTTAATTCGCTGATATAATAGTATTGCGATGAAAGCCGCACCATTGAAACGAATCCGATTCAACACATGTCCCGCATTTGCATATCGCAAATTGCGTATCATAGACTGCGTATCGCAAGCTGCGTATCGCACCCAAAGTTTGCACAGCATTCAACAAGTGCAGACTTTGGGGAAGAGAAACCCAACCGCCAACGGCACAAAACCATGACACCGCGAAAGGAGAAATAATTATGGCAAAAAGAATTGTCACAACCTTGATCGCTTTGGCGCTCGTTTTTACCGCACTGTTGCCTGTCGGTGCATTAAGTGTTGTTCCGATGAATGACACTCCGCACGAATACAGTGTTCTGCCCGGCACAGATGCTTGGATAGAAATGAGTCCCGAAGAGCGCCGCACTGCAACCTATGTGGATCAAGCAGAGGCGGAAAACATGACGACACGAGCATTGCTTATAACAACGCTCGGCTATCCGTTTTTAATCGATATGTATTGTATCGGGTATTCATCGGATTGCTTTCTTCCGGGAAACACAGCCTCGGCAGCTTCAAACGGAATTAAAATCGTTGCCGAAACATTCCCCCCGTTAAAGGAATTGCTCCAAAGAACCGATGCAGTTGCAGAAATTGACAGTCTGCTTAAAGTAATTGATGAGGACACCTTTCGAAACGGAAGGATGAAAGCTCTCGATCTCAGGCAATATATCACGTCAGCCTCAGCAGCATCACCGAACTAACTCGTTGACCCGAGTGGAAAGCCGGCAAAACAGCTTCCGCAGGATGATATCAATATGCGGGAAAACCCGTCCGAAGAGTCTTCCGCCGAAGAGCCTTATATCGTTAAGGTTTATGATGCAAACGACTGTGTTGACATTCACACGGCGGTAAACTACAAGGGCGGACTGTGTGAATCGCATGCATTCCTGAAGACACACTATCTGATGAGCGACGGCACATGGCGCATAGGCGAAAGCTACGCAAAAGGCCAATGGTACGATAAGCCGTATAAGTACAGGTATATCCTGTCAAGCGGCGAAGCGTTTGACGAAAATTTTATTGTGCTTTCGAACAGACCCGATCTTACGTATGTTGACGGACTTAGGCTGATTTACGGCAGCGACCTGAACTACAAGTACAGCCTCGAAGCAACCGTTGTTGCTTGGCATTTCGGCGACAAGACCGTTGCGTGGGCCGAAATGCAGGATCAGGTTCCGGCACACTGCGTGTCACTGAGCCACGGGGAACAGTAATAGACGGCTGCTCTGCCTCCGCTGCAGGTTAATGCAGCTTGATTCTGCTGCCGACGTTATGATTGATGATCCATAGCACTTCCGTCACGGCTGGGAACTCTGTACGCAGTTCATACAAACGGGAAATAAACAACCCCGCCGCAGGGCTTAACGGCTTTGCGGCGGGGCTGTATTATTTATGCAGGCTTGTTGTTCATTGCCGTGAATAAAATCAGAGTTCAACGCTGTTGCGGACAAGCAGCTCCCGCGCCGTGTCAACCGAATCAACCCCTGTGCGGTTCTTGACAGGTGCAAACTCCCTTGCCCTTTCAACTTCAAACACCATGCAGCCGTTAAGCAGCCGTATCATATCCAAAATCAGGGTTTCATACTTGAAGCCGTTCGGTTTTTCGGGCGTGACATGCTGCCCGTTTTCATCAAGGCATGGAATCTTTTTTTCCACAACATGCAGCGGAAGGGATTTTTCCATTATGCCGTCCAGCGCATCCACGCGGAACAGGTAGTTCAAAATAACGCCGAAATTGTAGGCGGGTTCGCCTTTTTCGTTTTTCGCATTGCGCATTTCATCCGTAAGCTCATAGTATTCAACGATTGAAGGATGCCCGTCTTCAAGGCACATAACGCCCACGCGCTCATCGGGCGCGGCTTTTTTAATGACCTTTGACCCGACTTCGCAATGCGCAAGCTTTGTTGCGCCGATGAAGAGCGGATCGGCAATGCGCTGAAGCACATTGTCAACCGCAAACACGTTCAGCCATTCTATGCCGTTTCTGCGGACAATATCAAGCATCCCGTGCTTTGCCATTGAGGAATACCAACCGCCGTTGCCGTTCGGTGAAGTTGCAAGACGGTATTTTTCTTCGAGATAAACCTTGCCGTCGTAATCCGCCGCGGGTGCCGTCTCCTGAGTGAAAAAATGCACGAATTCCGCCGCATAGCCGAAATAATTATGTTCTGCAAAGAACGCACGCGTTGCTGCGTCGTTTTTGTCGCTGGTCATGATGAAAAGGTGAACAAAACTGCCGACTCTTTCCGTAACATTCAGAAGATTGTTTATAAGGCACTCAAAAATATAAAGTTCACGCTTGATTCCGATATTGAACGCACCCTTCGGAGCATCCGAACCGAGCCGTGTGCCCATGCCGCCCGCAAGCAGCACCGCGCCGACATGCCCCGCACGCAGCTCCGCCATGCCCGCATCAAAGAATTCATCTCCGCGAGTGCGTATTTCCGCAAGCTCCGTAACACCGATCGGAGTGATTCTGCCGCGTTTTTCAGGCTGTTTATTCGTGCTGACAACGGAAAAATCGATCTGCTCGATTTGATTGAGCAATGCGGCGCGCTGCGCTTCATCAAGCTCATCATAATATTTAAGCAGGTGCTGCTGCCCGAAATTTGCAAGTTTTGCATATGCCTCCGCATATCCGTATACATTTTTGCCGTTTGGAATGCTCATGTTTTTCTTCCTCCCTTTTGTAATTGATTTGCGATTGATTCAATACCCGGCGGAAAAAGCCGCATAATGCCCGCCGCCGCACATCTTATTCGACGGGCGACGGCGGTTTGTTCGTTTGTTGATTTAATTATTTCTTTTTGGGCAGACTGTGACAGCAAAGACCTTCCCGATCATGTGCCGCTTCCGCAATAACCTCGCTGACGGTGGGATGCGGATGAATGGTTTCGGCAATTGTTTCAACCGAGGCACCGACTTTAAGCGCAAGAGCAAGCTCCGCTATCATATCCGTTGCGCGGGGACCCATGAGCTGTGCGCCGATGAGATTTCCGTCCGCATCGGAAATCAGCTTTGCAATGCCGAGAGCTTCGCCCATTATCATTGCTCTGCCGTTGCCTGCAACATTGAAGCTGCCGATTTTGTATTCAATGCCCTGCTGCTTTGCTTTTTCTTCGCCGATGCCGACAAATGCAATTTCGGGAGCGGTATAAATGCAGGAAGGAACAACCGAATAATCCATCTTTACACTCTTCTGCCCGCATGCATTCGCCGCAGCTGCAAGGCCCTGTGCGCTTGCAACATGCGCAAGCTGAATCTTGCCGGTTATATCGCCGATCGCATAGATGTTTTCGATATTTGTGCGGCAATAATCGTCGATGTTCACAAACGCGCGGTTCATTTCGATTCCGACATTTTCAAGCCCGATGTTTGCCGTCATTGCGCGGCGGCCGACGGCAACAACGCAGCAGCCGCCCTCGGCTGTTTTTTCGGCTCCGTTGAGTTCGTACGTTACGGTGACTTTTTCGCCGCCGTTGATGCCTGTTACCTTGGCATTGTTGATAACAGTAACTTTTTTGCGTTTGAGTACCCTTGTTGAAAGCATTTTAACGATGTCGGCATCCACGCCCGGAAGTATGCTCGGCATCATTTCGATAACGGTTACGGGCTTTCCGAGAGAGGCAAACAACGTTGCAAACTCTATGCCGATAACACCGCCGCCGATAATAACAAAGCTGTCCGGAAGCTCTGTCATTGAAAGCACTTCGTCGGAAGTTACGACATTTTCGCCGTCAATACCGGGAATCGGGGGACGCGCAGGCGCACTTCCCGTTGCAAGAATCAGCTTGTCGAACGTGACTTTTTCGCCGTCAACATCGAGAGTGTGCTCATCAACAAGCTTTCCGAAGCCGTTTATGACCTTCACTCCGTGCGCTTTTTCAAGCCCCGCAATGCCCTTGCGCAGGCCTGCAACAACAGAATCCTTGTATTCGGCAAGCTTTGCAAAATCAAACCCGACCTCACCCGTTGTTACACCGCAGGACGCAGCATTCAGCGCCGACTGATAAACTTCCGCACCGTGAAGCAGTGCTTTTGTGGGAATGCAGCCGCGGTTCAAACATGTTCCGCCCAAATCGCGCGCCTCAACAAGCGCCGTGTTTTTGCCGTATTGTGCGCAGCGTATAGCCGCTTCATAACCGCCCGGGCCCGCGCCCAGAACAACGATATCATAATTGTATTCGCTCATTATTTAAATTCCTTATCCTTTTTGGCGGCGTACCGCCGTGTTTATCCAAAGTATACCACAAACGGAAAGATTTTTCAATCCTGCCGTGCCCTTTGCCGCATTCGATGTTTAAAAACAGCATCACTTTTCACTTGCCGAAAGCCGCGATTTGTGCTATATTATAGTGGGTTGATACGGCATTATGCGCCGATTTGCGGCCGATGCGGTGACCCGGGAACGGAGTTTGGCAGCATGAACACGGAATTTTTCAATGCAGCAACACAAAAAGAGAACGGAACAAACGTGTGCGGGCGAATCATTCGCGCGGGCGGGCTTGTTGCGTTTCCGACCGAAACCGTATACGGACTCGGTGCAAACGGGCTTGACGGCTGTGCGGTGGAAAAGATTTTTGCTGCAAAGGGACGCCCCGGAGACAACCCGCTCATTCTTCATATTGCAAAAAAAAGCGACCTCAAACAGCTTTGGAAACATGTTCCGGACAAGGCGCGGCAGCTTGCGGATGCATTCTGGCCGGGTCCGCTCACCATGGTCTATCTTAAAAGCGACATTGTCCCTCCGCAAGTCACGGCGGGGCTCTCCACCGTTGCGGTGCGTATGCCGGAGCATAAAACCGCACTTGCTCTGATTCGTGCGGCTGGCGTTCCGATTGCGGCACCGAGCGCGAACCTTTCCGGAAAACCGAGCCCGACCTGCGCTCAGCATGTTCTGGATGACCTTGACGGATGCATTGATGCAATTATTGACGGCGGGGATTGCAGAGTCGGCGTTGAATCCACGGTGCTTTCCCTTGTCGGCACACCGACGGTGCTTCGCCCCGGCGGAGTCACAAGAGAGATGCTTGAAAGCGTCATCGGGCATGTTGATATTGCTCATGCGGTGCTCAACCCGTTAAAAAACGGAGAAACCGCCGCTTCACCCGGCATGAAATACAAGCATTATGCGCCCGAATGCGATGTTGTCATCGCTGACGGCGGCAATGACTGCAAAAAAACCGCCTCCATCGCCTGCCGTGAATACACCCGCGCAGAGCTTTCGGGCAAAAAATGCATCATACTCGCAACGGAACAAACCAAATCCCGCTATTCTGGAAAGCGGCATGTCGTTATCGGCGACAGGACTCAACCGCAGACGCTGTGCGCCGCCCTTTTCCGTGAACTTCGAAACGAATCGCGCGGCATGGATTTGATAATTGCGGAAAGTGTCCCCGCCGAGGCTCAGGGGCTTGCATACATGAATCGTCTGCTCCGTGCCGCCGGGTTTACGGTTATTTCCGAATGACCGCTGCGATATGCCAACGACTTTTCGGCTGCGTTCGAAGCCGTTTGGATGCCGTCGGTGTTTACGGAATTTATTCTTGCTCAATCACAAAAATTTTTAATATTTTTAAAGACTTTACGGAAAGGATTTCCCGCGCACCGCACGGGACAATAAAAAAATGAAAATTGCAATTGCATCCGACCACGGCGGATACGCACTCAAGAACGAGCTTTTACCCTATATTACTGAACTTGGTCACGAATTCAGGGATTTCGGCTGTTATTCAACCGACAGTATGGATTATCCCGACATCGCATTTCCCGCCGCAGAAGCTGTTGCCTCCGGCGAGTTTGACCGCGGAATCCTCATCTGCGGCACCGGCATCGGTGTTTCTATCTGCGCAAACAAGGTTCGCGGCATTCGCTGCGCACTCTGCGGAGATGTTCTTTCCGCGGAACTGACCCGTCAGCATAATGATTCCAACATGCTTGCAATGGGCGGAAGGATCATCGGCATTGAAACCGCAAAGGCGATCGTCAAAACATGGCTCTGCACCGAATTTGCCGGCGGCAGGCACGAACGCCGCATCGGCAAAATTTCCGATTACGAATGCAGATAAAAGCTTCTTGCTTGATTTCAACTTATTTAATAAATAATTTTACAAAGGGGTATTAACAATGAAAAACTACATGGAAAACGTTGTCGTTATCGACCATCCTCTCGTTCAGCACAAGCTCACCCTCATGAGGGACAAAAACACCGGCACAAAGGATTTCCGTATGCTGCTCAACGAGCTGTCCACGCTCATGGCATATGAAGTCACCCGTGACCTTCCCATGGAGGAAGTTGACATTGAAACTCCCGTTGCATCAATGCGCGCAAGAGTGCTTGCAGGACGCAAACTCGGCATCGTTCCCATTCTCCGCGCCGGTCTCGGCATGGCAGAGGGCGTCATGGAGCTGATTCCCGCTGCAAAAGTCGGACATATCGGGCTTTATCGCGACCCCGAGACGCTCAAGCCTGTCAGCTATTACTGCAAGCTGCCCGGTGACACCTCCGAGCGCGATATGATCGTTGTTGACCCCATGCTTGCAACCGGCGGCTCCGCTGCCGAGGGTATTCGCATCGTCAAGGAAGCAGGCTGCAAAACCGTTCGCCTGATGTGCCTTGTTGCCGCTCCCGAGGGCATTGAAATGCTGCATAAGCTGCACCCCGATGTTGTCATCTACACCGCTGCGGTTGACAGCCACCTCAACGATCACGGCTATATCGTTCCCGGTCTCGGTGATGCCGGCGACAGGATTTTCGGAACGAAATAAACTGCTTCAAGCGCATTCGCATTAAAAAACTCTGCATCGGCTTAAACAAACCAAACGGGACTGCTGCATTCACCGCAGCGGCCCCGTTATTTTTTTTATCAAAACAGCTTAATCCGTTCTGTTCAATTATCGGTTGATTTATCGGTTGATTCCGACCGATATGCGGACAGTGTTCACTCTTCGTCAGGCTCTTCGATGCGCTTAATATCGGCACCGAGGGCGCGGAGCTTATATTCAAGTTTTTCGTATCCCCTGTCGATATAATAGATGTTTCGCACACGGGCAGTTCCTTCCGCCATCAGAGCCGCAACTATCATTGCCGCGCCCGCACGCAGGTCGGAAGCATAGATATCGGTGCCGTAGAGCTTATCAACGCCGATCACGGTTGCGGTTCTGCCGTTCACTATTATGTTTGCACCCATGCGGTTGAGCTCGCGAACATGGTTAAACCTGTCCTCAAACAGATTCTCCGTGATGAAGCTGTTGCCCTGTGCAACCGCCAGCAATGCGGTCATCGGCTGCTGCAAATCCGTCGGAAAACCGGGATACGGCAGAGTTTTGATATTCACCGCACGCGGGCGGGAGTTTGAAATAATCTGCATGTAAAAATCATTGCCGTTATCCCCTTCAATGACCTCCACTCCGCATTCCATAAGCTTTGCGGAAATTGCCTCAAGGTGCGCAGGTATGACGTTGTTAATCACAACATTTCCCTGTGTTGCGGCAGCGGCAATCATGAAAGTACCCGCTTCGATTTGGTCGGGTATTATCGCATAGGTGCAGCCGTGCAGCGCATCGCAGCCCGTTATGCGGATAACATTCGTTCCCGCACCGCGAATGTTTGCTCCCATGGTATTGAGAAAATTTGCCACGTCAACAACATGGGGTTCGCGTGCGGCGTTGTTTATCACGGTTTTGCCCTCTGCACGACATGCGGCAAGCATAATGTTTATCGTTGCACCGACGCTTGCCATATCAAGATAAATCTCCGCACCGCGAAGCTTGTCGGCCGAGGCGGTAACTATGCCGAAGCGATCCTGCACATTTGCTCCGAGAGCGCGCATTCCGTTGATATGATAATCCATGGGACGCTGCCCTATCGCACACCCTCCCGGCTGAGCAATTTCGGCACGGCGGAATTTTCCGAGCAGCGCACCGAGCATGTAATACGACGCACGCAGCTTGGCCGCCATTTCGTTTGTTACGCTGTGGGACTTTATTGTTCGCGGATCGATAACAACAACGCCCGGAGCGGGGCGCGTAATCGCTGCACCCATTGAACTCAAAATCTCCGTGATTCGATTAACATCCTCTATATCGGGCAGGTTTTCGATTCTGCAAGGTTCATCTGCCATTATCGATGCACATATTATCGGCAGTGCAGCGTTCTTTGCGCCGCTCACGGTCACGCTGCCGCGAAGCGGAATTCCGCCGCGAATTTCAAAAAAAGCCATATAAACTCCGTATTATATAAATTTAATAACTCAAAAAGTAATTTTATGCTGCAACCCGCGAAATACCGCTCCGTTTTCGGATTCTGAAAAAGGAACAAACGCACAGCTGCATCCGAAACGCAAACCGAGTTTGTTTTGCATATTCCCGGAGGCTGTTTATTCTTCAATGCGGAATTGCAGTCACATTTTGATTTTAACACAGGCGGCAGAGTTTGGCAACCCGCATAAAAGCAAAATTTGTTCTGTCAACGGTTCAAAACACTGTTTCCGCATTGAAAAAGCATGGTCACATGCTGTTCATTCACTGCGTAAGCCCGCTTATATAGGCTTTCGGGTCGCACGGAACCCCGTTTGCATAAATGCCGAAATGTATTCCGTCCGCACCCGCCGTGCCGATTATGTCGCCCGCTGCAACGGTTGTTCCGACGGAAACATGCGCCTTTTCAAGCCCTGCATAAACGGTTGCAAAACCGTTTTCGTGACGAACATACACGGTCAAACCCATGCTGCCGCGCTCAAGCACCGCAACAACGGTTCCTGCTGCCGCTGCCTTGCAGTTTTCACCTCTGTTCGACGCAAAATCCACGCCCTCATGCGTACTGCCGTTGAGCAGTCCGAAAAAGCGCACAACAGCAGCATCAACGGGCCTTGCAAATGCAATACCCGAAGCAGGGTATTCACCCGTTGTTATTCCGTTTGCTGCCGGGCGCGGTCTTGTTCCGATGACAACGGTTTCTTTCAGCGGCAGGTCAAGATACTCGCTCTCAAGCATTTGGCTGCTTTGAAGCGTGCCGTTAATATAAATGTATTCATAAGCACTCATTTTTTTGCCGTTCCGTCCGTATTCGGCAACAAAGCGGGTCCCGCAGTAAAAATCGCTGCTGTTAACCGTCGATACCTCATACGGAATCGTTACAAATTCGTGCTCAATAAGCCTGCTTTGAACCCTGAGCGGCGTGCTGCTGCCTGTCAGAAACGCAAATGCCTCATCATAGGGCATGACCGCCGCATTTTCGTCCGCCTCAACAAAACCGATTTCATTCAAAAACGATGTGACCGCTCCGCTTTTGTTCACAAAACCATCGAAATATGTACGCACGGCTTCAATAAGCTCCTCCGCCGCGCTGCCGCTTGCAAGCGTTGCGATCGGGCTGCCGTCCGCAATGACGGTCGTTTTAACGTGCGCCAAAGTTTCACCCTGCGGGAACGGCGTATCCGAAACCTCTTCTGTCGGTTCAACGGTAAAGCCGCGATTTTCTCCGTCTCCGTTCTCATCAAACGTCGCGGCGTTTTCCTTCCCTGCATCCGTAGTATCATCCATCGCAGGCACGGAAGCACTGCCGTACCGCTCCGCCCCCGTTCTGCCGAGCAATATCAGAGCAACAGCGGCGACATCAGCAAGCACCTCGCATATTATGAAAGAAATAACGCTGTGTTTCCTGTATGCTTCGTTGTTTTTTTCTTTACCTCGCATGTCCGAAGCATCCGATGCATTGAAGTTTATTTTCCCCCCATTGACATCCGCACCGGACTTCTCATTGCCGTCCGCACCGGACTCATCATGGCCGTCCGCACCGGACTTCTCATTGCCGTCCGCACCGGACAGGCGGAACCTTTCGGAAGCAGCCTTTTTAAGTTTTCTTGGTTTATTCCTTGCCATGCTGATATTATAAACCCCGAATGCGCGGACAGCAATGCTGATTTTTTAATAATTTGTGACAAATTTCACGTTTTTTTGCAGACTGACGCAAACTCGGCGGATTGCGGAAGCCCTCCTGCGCGAAAGACGGATACACCGCCGCGACCCCGCCTTTTTCTTTCGTCCCGAAGTGACGAAATTACTTAAAAAGTGTTGCAAATTTTTATGTTGTTTGTTATAATAGCAGTGATACCGGCAATGAAGGACAACACTCCTCGTCGGGCGGCGTCCCGGCTTGGTTTTTATTTGCACTATCGGGCGTAAACTTTATTCAATCTACGGATCGCAGCATTTTGCCTGCGGCTGCCTATTGGTCTTTGTTTATGTAAAAATCGCATATGAAATTTATTTTTTACGCGTTCGATACCGTGTGGTTATTTTGTTGCACTGCCCTTTCGGCAGGTTTGTTGTTTTCGGTCTGTCGGTTTAAGGGAGTTTTGATTTCGAGATCTTTCCCGCAGAGTGAATCATTCAAAGCATTCCCGCACTATGTAAGCGCATATTTTGCTTTGCGCAAAGGAGGGTTTATTTGCTCAACATTTTCAGGTCGCTTGCCCGTTCAAAACGGGCAATGGTATTCGTTGATTACGAATACTGGTTTTATTCGTACAAAAACAAATATAATCTTCGTCCCGATACAGCCGCATGGCGTGCCGAGCTTGAAAAGCAGTTCGACATTGAAGATATTATGATTTTTGCCGATTTTTCATCCCCCGGCATCGGTGAGGAGCTTGCAAAGCTGCGCAACATCACCAACACCATTATCGAAACCGGCACGGCAACGCAATATCGCAAAAAAGATATGACGGATTTTGTTATGCTTGATTATATCTATCAGAACGTAACATCCAGAAACGATGTCGGCACCTATATTATCTTCACCGGAGACGGTCATTTTCAGTCCGTTGTCAAATATCTTGTGCAGAAAAGGCACAAAAAAGTTGTTGTTTACGGTGTGACGGACACGTTCAGCAAACGGCTTCAGGGTGTTGCAAGCGACATTCGCCTGCTTCCCGATGAGGAGGAGCTTAACAACTCCTATATGCGCATGATAGTCAGCAACCTTGCGCATGTTGAAACAAAAGCCAATATCATTCCGACGTTTTGGGGTACCATTGAAGCGGTGTCAAAGCGAAACAATGTTCCCGACGACAGGGTAAAAGCCACACTTTTGCGCATGATGGCAAACGGATACGTTTTCCAAAAAGATTTTTCAATCAATTCAAGCAAACAGGTGCGCATCGTTGCCGCCGATTGGAAAAAAATCAAAGCAGCCGGCCTTTACGACGAAGGCTGAAAACAACCGGCTGAAAATTAAACCCGCAGGAGCCGCTTCCGCCGAATTTGCGCAGCGGCTCCTTTATTTATTCAAACTATCGTCGGTTTATTGCTTATTTCGTTTTTTTTGCTTCACCAAAGTTGTGTATTGCAGCGGAGAGAGTTCTTCCGCCGCTTCAAGTTCAGCACTGTTTTGCGGAGCGGTCGGCATCATGCCCGTTGTTTCGTTTGCCGAAGCAGTTGCATTCCCCGCATCAATACCCAAATTCTGTCCGCAGAAATCCGCATCCTGCATTTTAGGCATTTTCCGTTCGGAATTGTTCTTATCATTTTTCATCTCTTTTTTCATCGGATTCACCTCTTTTTTGTTTGCTGCCGAATAAACATTGTTTTTCCGAAAAAACATTGAGTTTACACAATTTTTTTCGAATCCAACGGTTCGACTCGGCGCGTTTTCGTCCTTCCGTATGTATTGTTTGTGTAAAATATTGAAAAAATTCTTGATAAATACTTGAAATTTCGGGAAGAATTATGTATAATACGTTGTTGTACCAAGTGTGTATAAAAAAGAAAACACGGAGGATTCATTATGTCCCACAAATATGTGTACCTCTTCAATGAGGGCAACGCAACCATGAGGAACCTTCTGGGCGGCAAAGGTGCCAACCTTGCCGAAATGACCGGTCTCGGTCTGCCCGTTCCTTATGGCTTCACAGTTTCAACCGAAGCCTGCACCCGTTACTATGAGGACGGCCGCACAATCTCCGATGACATCATCGAGCAGATAAAAGCAGCTCTTGCCGTTACCGAAGAAAAGGCGGGCAAAAAATTCGGCAGCACCGAAAACCCCTTCCTCGTTTCCGTTCGTTCCGGCGCACGTGCAAGCATGCCCGGCATGATGGACACGATCCTCAACCTCGGTCTGAACGACGAAACCGTTGTTGCTCTTGCAAACCTGACCGGCAACGAGCGTTTTGCATATGACAGCTATCGCCGTTTCATTCAGATGTTCTCCGACGTCGTTATGGAAGTTGAAAAAGCAAAGTTCGACGAGATTTTCGACGGCGCAAAGAAAAAATACAATTGCGAACTTGACACCGACCTTACTGCCGACAACCTTAAGGAAATCGTTGAAGCATACAAAGCCATGTTTAAACAGGTCAAGGGATTTGACTTCCCGCAGGAACCCATGACTCAGCTTCTCGAAGCTGTCAAGGCAGTTTTCCGCAGCTGGGATAACCCCCGCGCAATTATCTACCGCCGCATGAACGATATCCCCTCCGATTGGGGCACCGCGGTCAACGTTCAGAGCATGGTATTCGGCAACATGGGCAACGACAGCGGTACCGGTGTTGCATTCACCCGCAACCCCTCCACCGGCGAAAAGAAACTCTACGGCGAGTATCTCATGAACGCACAGGGCGAGGACGTTGTTGCAGGCATCCGCACTCCCGAACCCATCGACCACCTCAGGCAGACCAACGAAGCCGTTTACAACGAATTCGTAAGAACGGCCGAAACTCTTGAAAAACACTATCGCGACATGCAGGATATGGAGTTCACTATTGAACGCGGCAAGCTCTTCATGCTCCAGACCCGCAACGGCAAGCGCACCGCAGCGGCAGCTCTTCAGATCGCTGTTGACCTTGTGAACGAAGGTATGCGCACCCGCGAAGAAGCGATTGCAATGATCGACCCCAAGAGCCTTGACGCTCTGCTTCATCCCACCTTTGACGCCGCTGCACTTAAGGCAGCAAAGGCAATGGCAACCGGTCTTGCCGCATCCCCCGGTGCAGCATGCGGCATGGTCTACTTCTCGGCAGACGATGCAAAGCGCGCAAGCGAAGCGGGCCACAAGGTTATCCTCGCCCGCAAAGAAACCAGCCCCGAGGACATCGAGGGCATGACCGCTTCCGAGGGCATCCTCACCGCTTTCGGCGGCATGACCAGCCACGCTGCGGTTGTTGCAAGACAGCTCGGCACCTGCTGCGTCTCCGGCTGCAAGGAAATCGTTATCGACGAACCCGCAAAGACGCTCACCTTCACCGACGGCACCGTTCTTCACGAAGGCGACTGGATGAGTCTTGACGGCTCAAACGGCAAAGTTTACGCCGAAGCGATTCGCACCGTCCCCGCCGAACTTTCCGGCAATTTCGCAACCATTATGGAATGGGCGGATGCAATTCGCACCCTTAAGATCCGCACCAATGCGGACTCCCCCGCACAGGCTGAAATGGCAGTCAAGTTCGGCGCAGAGGGCATCGGTCTCTGCCGCACCGAGCATATGTTCTTTGACGAAGCACGAATCCCCGCAATGCGCGAGATGATCGTTTCAAAGAATGCGGATGAGCGCAAGGCTGCTCTTGCAAAAATTCTGCCCATGCAGCGTGAAGACTTCAAGGGCATCTACAAGGCAATGCAGGGTCGTCCCGTTACGATTCGCTTCCTGGATCCGCCCCTCCATGAGTTCCTTCCCACCAAGGATGAGGAGATCGCCGCTCTTGCAAGCAACATGGGCATCACCTTTGATGAGCTCAAAAAGACCGTTGTCAGCCTGCACGAGAGCAACCCCATGATGGGCCACCGCGGCTGCCGTCTGTCCGTTACTTACCCCGAAATTGCGGAAATGCAGACCCGTGCCGTTATTGAAGCTGCAATCGAGGTTCGTCAGGAAACCGGGCTTGAAATCATCCCCGAAATCATGATTCCCCTTGTCGGCGAAACCCGTGAGCTTGCATATGTTAAGAGTTTCGTTGTTGAAACCGCAAAGAAGGTCATGGAAGAAAAGGGCATGGAAATCCCCTACCTTGTCGGCACCATGATTGAAATCCCCCGCGCCGCTCTCACTGCGGACGAAGTTGCAACCGAGGCGGAATTCTTCAGTTTCGGCACCAACGACCTCACCCAGATGACTTTCGGCTTCAGCCGCGACGATGCCGGGAAGTTCCTTGAAGACTATTATAAAAAGCAAATCTTCGAGAGCGATCCCTTTGCACGCGTTGATCAAAACGGCGTAGGCAAACTCGTCAAGATGGCTGTTGAGCTCGGCAAGCAGACCCGTCCCAACATCAAGCTGGGCGTTTGCGGCGAACACGGCGGTGATCCCTCCAGCATCGAGTTCTTCCACAAAGTCGGTCTTCAGTATGTTTCCTGTTCACCCTTCCGCGTACCCATTGCAAGGCTTGCGGCAGCACAGGCAAAGCTGAACAACAACTGATTCAACCCACCTAACCCATTAACTTTTCCCGCGCAGCTGCCGATACTTAAATGATTCGGCGGCTGCACGGTGCAGACATCAAATAAGGACGACAGAAATTCGGAATTGTTCCGTTTCTGCCGTCCTTTGATTATCATATTCATGCGCACTGCTTAATATGCACTGCTGTCAAAGCATTCCCATTTCATTTTCCTGATGCACCGTTGTGCTCATGCCGTATGCTCATCCAAAATGCTTTTCAGTGCCGCCATTGAACTTGTATGACTTCTTGCAACGCGAAGATTCTTTCGCTTCGCCTGCCCGGAGGCAATCTGAAGCATTTTATGAGACATTGTGCTTGTGAAAAGCACAACAAGGTCCGGCGTGCCGAAGTTCTGAATTCCTTTATCCGTTTCAATATAAACCTTTGCTTTACATGAATATGATTTGCAAAGCTGCTCATACTGCCTTATCATGCGCTCATTTCCGCCGACGATAACAATGCTCATTTTCTTTCCCTTTCTCCTGTTCGTTATTTTTAACTTTTCGCTTTAATCTTCAATTTCTTTCCGTGCCTTTTTCAATTCCGCCCGTTTTGCTTTTAGTTAGCCTATGCTAACTTCAGTCCTAAAAAATAAAACTCTTTGCTGATACTTCCACAGCAATACGGATATGCTTCTCCGTAGGGGCTGAAGTGCTGAAAAGCATATCCGTTCTGTTTCGACCTTTTTCAGTCTTTATGCAGAATGCCCGCAAACAGTCCGCGCCTGCCTTCAATGATTTTTGTCGAGGCGGAGATGAATTCATAACCTGTCTCTTCAATTGCGCGCTTAAGCGCAGCTGCATCGGGTTCTGTTTCGGACTCGATCACCGTTTCACCTTTTGAGTGCGATGATTTCACTTTCTTAACGTTGAAATTCCTTCTTATTGCATCATTGATATGCGCTTCACACATTCCGCACATCATTCCATCGATTTTTACAACGGTTCTGAACATTTTTTCTCCTTTCCGCAAAGCTGTTTCCGTAAATTCGGCCGGCATTTTTCCTGCTTGCACCGGTTTGCGGCCGACTTATTATTTTTTATGGCAGGAGCCTGCCATCGGACAATGGGCGCACTTGCAGCCGCAGGAGGACTTGCCTTTTCTTTTGTCTTTAACAAGGCTCACAATGATAAGAACCACAACAGCGGCAAGCACAAGGCAGATAATAATCGTTGAAAGATTCCGAGCTATCCAATTGAACATATGACCTTCTCCTTTCATGTTTCTGTTTTCGTGAAAAATAAAATCGGTTTTTGCTTATTTTATTCCCGAATTTGCCCGGAAGATGCGGAGGCAATGCATGGCGCACCGCCGTCCGCATCGTCATCCGGGTTGGGGGAATTCATTCGTCGAACCGCATCGTATTGCCGAACGCTGTTCGACTCAAACCATTGCTAACGTTTTGATTTATCCAATCTTAACGTTCTTGGTAAGCTTTGTTGCCTCTTTGTAGGGGCGGGCGAGCATGTAGATAATGCCGGCAAGTGCAGCAACAGCAAAGATGAGGCCGACAACATGTACATTACCCGTGAACAGGCAGCCGAACTGATAAATCATCAGAGAGATGATGTACGCAAATCCGCACTGGTATGCAACTGCGAACCAAGTCCATTTCGGGTTGTTCATTTCGCGCTTTATTGCGCCGATCGCCGCAAAGCAAGGTGCACAGAGCAGGTTGAACACCAGGAACGAATATGCCTGAATGCCGTTGAAAACATGTGCAAGGGTCGCATAAACGGGACCTTCTGCGCCGTAAAGAATGCCCATCGTGCCAACGATGTTTTCCTTTGCAACAAGGCCGGTGATGGATGCAACCGCTGCCTGCCATTCGCCCCAGCCGAGGGGTTTGAAGATCCAGGCGATCGCATTGCCGACTGCCGCAAGAATGGACTTGTCAAGCTCGTCTTCCGCAAGCATTCTGAACCCGTCGGAAGTAAATCCGAAGTAGGAGGTAAACCAAACGAGTATCGTGGACAGAAGAATGATCGTGCCCGCTTTCTTGATGAAGGACCAGCCGCGCTCCCAAGTGGAACGGAGAACGTTGCTGACAGTGGGAAGATGATATGCGGGAAGCTCCATTACGAAGGGAGCGGGTTCGCCCGCGAACATCTTGGTTTTCTTCAGCATGATACCGGAAATTATGATTGCCGCCATGCCGATGAAATATGCACTTGTTGCAACCCAGGCTGAACCGCCGAAGATTGCGCCTGCGATCATTGCAATAAAGGGAACCTTTGCACCGCAGGGGATGAACGTTGTGGTCATGATGGTCATGCGGCGGTCACGTTCGTTTTCAATCGTTCTGGATGCCATAATACCGGGAATGCCGCAGCCCGTGCCGATGAGCATCGGGATGAAGGATTTGCCGGAAAGACCGAATTTGCGGAAAATCCTGTCAAGGACGAATGCGATACGCGCCATATAACCGCAGCCTTCAAGGATAGCGAGCAGCAGGAACAGAACGAGCATCTGCGGAACAAAGCCGAGAACAGCACCGACACCTGCAACTATACCGTCGTTGATAAGGCCTGCAAGCCAATCAGCTGCGCCTGCCTTTTCAAGGCCTTCGCCCACAAGCACGGGAATACCCTTTACCCAAACGCCGTATGCGGCGGGATCGGGTTCGTCGAATCCGTTTTCCTTAAGGTATTTAACGGCATCAACATAAGTCATGCCGATGGTTTCATCTTCCTTTGCGCCTTTGGGAATCGTGGAATAATAAACGGTCATTTCGTTTACCGCAAGAGTTTCCTCATCCTCAACGCCGATGGTTGCGGTTGCGTTCTCGCTCTCGGGCTTGTATGCTTCGAGTTCGGCAAGCACTTTGTCAGCATCAAAATCTTCGGCTTCAGTGTCGAAATCAACAAATGCGCCGGCAGCGTTCATTGCGTTGCTGTAATTTTCGGCAGTTTCGTTATATGCCTTTGAGCCGATGCCGAACAGATGCCAGCCGTCGCCGAACAGTCCGTCGTTTGCCCAATCCGTTGCCGCGCTGCCGACTGTTACCATTGAAATATAGTAAACAAGGAACATTACTGCAGCGAAGATGGGGAGACCCAGCCAGCGGTTGGTCACGATTTTGTCGATCTTGTCGGAAGTTGAAAGCTTGCCCGTGTTTTTCTTTTTGTAGCAAGCTTTGATAATCGAACCGATGTAGATATAACGTTCGTTGGTGATAATGGATTCGGAATCGTCATCCATTTCCTTCTCTACCGCCTCGATATCCTTATTGATATGCTCCATAACCTTAGGATCAATATTCAGATTTTCAAGCACCTTGTCGTCGCGCTCAAAAATCTTCACGGCATACCAACGCTGCTGCTCCTCGGGCAGTCCGTGAACAGCTGCTTCCTCGATATGTGCAAGTGCATGTTCAACAGGGCCCGCGAAGGTGTGCATGGGAACGGTTTTGCCGTTCTTTGCTGCATCGATTGCCGCTTCCGCAGCTTCCGCAATGCCGGTTCCGCGCAAAGCGGAAATTTCAACGACTTTGCAGCCAAGCTGACGCGAAAGTTCGGCAACATTGATTTTGTCGCCGTTCTTGCGAACAAGGTCGATCATGTTGATTGCAACAACAACCGGAATGCCAAGCTCCGTAAGCTGAGTTGTAAGATACAGGTTGCGCTCCAAATTCGTGCCGTCGATGATGTTCAGTATCGCATCGGGACGCTCGCCGATAAGGTAGTTGCGCGCAACGACCTCTTCAAGTGTATAGGGTGAAAGCGAATAAATACCGGGAAGGTCGGTGATGATAACTCCGTCATGTTTTTTAAGTTTACCTTCTTTTTTTTCAACCGTGACACCCGGCCAGTTTCCGACGAACTGATTCGAGCCGGTCAATGCGTTGAACAGCGTTGTTTTGCCGCTGTTAGGGTTGCCCGCAAGGGCGATTCTCAAATTCATTTTATCCTCCTTATCCGTCATACGGTTATATTTTTTCCGTTCTGCCGCCGAAAGCCGAAATGCACCTTTCGGCGAAGCATTGTTAGCTTTGGCTAACCTTTTGTTCCGAGAAATACGGGGTTTCCCCCGCATGTTTTCCGTTTTATTCGATTTCGATCATTTCAGCGTCCGCCTTGCGGAGTGAAAGCTCATAACCGCGCACCGTGACTTCAATGGGGTCGCCCAGCGGTGCAACCTTGCGAACATAGACCTCAACCCCCTTGGTGATGCCCATGTCCATGATGCGGCGTTTTACGGCTCCCTCACCGTGCAGCTTTACAACCTTTACGGTGTCTCCGATTTTTGCCTGTCTGAGTGTATTCATGATTATTCCTCCCGTCTTTATTTTTATAATTTATCTTTAATTTTTCATTCACATTCGCAGCATCGCCGTTTGCAAACCGCAAAAATTTGCGGGCCGCAAAAGGTTGCGGGCCGCAAAAATTTGCGTTTTTTCCGCATCAGACCATTATGCGGCGCGCCATTTCTTCACTTATTGCAACACGCGACTCCTTGACGTTCACAATAACGTTTCCGCCGAGCGCATTCACGACAGTAACGCTTCCGCCGACAACAAAGCCGAGATCCTCAAGATGTTTTTTAATCTCCGGACTGCCGCCGATCTTCTTTATCGTGTTCTCCTCGCCGATTCCGGCCAACATTAACGGCATCATATCATTACTCCTTGCTCAATAACACGAATTTTAAATTAGCTTTTGCTAACTTTCTGTTCAAAAAAATTAGCTCTTGCTAACTCGATTCGTCTAAAAATAATTAGCTCTCGCTAACCGAAACATATCATACAACCGCACTCGGAATTTGTCAACCCCTTTTTTCAAAAAAACTCAAAAATTTTTGCTTATTTTGCACAAATCGACAGTGTGGCCGTTCACAATGCGGCATGTCCGTTTTCGGCCTCCTCTGCCGATTTATATGCTGTTTCACTCCAAGCGAACCGTACTCCTTATGCAGTGCCGTCTCCGAACAATGTTTCGGCATCGAACGCATTTTTTACAATACAAAGCTTCCGCTATTGTTTGTATTACATTTATTTGCAGAAGCTGTACTGTTTTATGTACCGAAAGTGCTTTGTTTTGTGTTGACACCGCATATTTCGGGCGGTATAATACAATTGTAAAAGCACCGAAGCTTTTTTATCGTAACCCCTCATGCAGAAGCCGGCGGAAACCTCACCCGCCGGCTTTTGTTCCGCTTTGTCCGCTTTGCAGCCGGAAAACTCAGTAAAAAAAGAACCGTCCTGTTACGGGCGGTTCTCAAAAAACAACCTGCTTTGTCAATGTTAAAGTCGGATTGATTCAAAAAATTGAGAATCATCCGCACTCACAAGTTTTACGGATTGAGCCTGTCGGGGCTGCGGAACAGGAACATAGCTTCCTTAATGTTGAGTCCGAGCAGCAGCATGGTCAAACGGTCAACACCGAGACCGAAACCGCCGTGCGGAGGACAGCCGTATTTAAAGAATTCAAGGTAGAACTTAACGTCTTCACCGAGTCCTTTTTCGTCCGCCTGTTTTTTGAGGATTTCGTAACGATGCTCGCGCTGTGCACCGGTTGTGATTTCAACACCGCGCCAGATAAGGTCATAACCCTGCGGAACGCCGTTTTCATCGCGCATATGATAGAATGCGCGCTTTTCTGCGGAGTAATCGGTTATGAAGAGGAACTCGTGATTGTAATGCTTCTTCACCCAATCAAAGCTGAGTTTCTCTGCCTCGGTGGTCAAATCGCCGCGTTCGCCTTCCGCGGGAACATAGCCGTATTCCTTTTCAAGAGCATCGTAAAGCTCCGCAAGAGTGATAACGGGGAACGGAAGCGTGGGCACAATGAGTTCAATGCCGAAAGCTTCCTTTATGCGTTCGCCGTATTTTTCGTTGACAACGCCGAGAGCATATGTCAATATTTCGGCCTCAATCTGCATAACATCGCGATAGGATTCGATATAGCTGAATTCAAGGTCAAAGCCCGTAAATTCGGTTGTGTGCTTGCTTGTGAAAGATTTTTCCGCACGGAAAACGGGACCGACTTCAAATATGCGTTCAAAACCCGCCGCCATTGCCATCTGCTTGTAGAACTGCGGACTCTGGGCAAGATACGCCTTGCGGTCAAAATATTCAACTTCAAAAACATCCGCGCCGCTCTCGCTTGCCGCTCCGATAAGCTTCGGAGTGTGAATCTCGATAAAGTCCTTTTTAAGGAGGTATTCGCGCATTGCGTTCACAAGGCAGCTCTGAACCTTAAACAGGAGCTGGTTCTCGTCCGTGCGCAGATCGATCCAGCGATAGTTCAGCCTCTGATCGATTGCAGAGCGTTCGACCGCCTGTTTTTTCTTTGTTGCGGGAATTTCCTTGCGGATAATGGGCAATGCGTCCGCAACGGATTCGATTTCAAGTTCCGTCGGCAGAAGCTCGATTCCGCCCATTTTAACGTACTCGTTTTCCGCAACAAGTCCGGTGCAGCTGATTACGGAATCGGGAGTTATGCGCGCAATGTCGTCAACAAGCGCGGGGCATTTCTCTTTTTCGACGGTTATTTGCAGCTTTCCGGTGATGTCCTTGATGACGATAAAAGCCATTGACTTGCCGTCGCGGATGTTTTCAACAAAGCCCGAGACCTTTGCCGTTTCGCCGCATTTTGTTCGAATATCCCTTATGAAGGTTCTTTCCATTTTTGTTCAATAATTCCTTTCGTTATTGAAACGCCTGCGCTTTTTTGCACACAGGCAGAATTCTTCCGCTTATTATTATACTCATATTTTGCTGTAAATCAAGGCTGAAATCACCGTGCACAAAGCATTGCGGGCAGTTTTTCGGCAAATTCGGGCCGCTGCCGCGCCTTTTTGACGCACCGGCGGCAGGAAAAAAGGCTTTCCGCATTACTGTTGACGCGGCAAGTCTTTTTGCTTACGCTTTATGTATCCTTTTTTGCTTTAAGTCAGCTCATTCTCCGGCATCGACAGGTTCGGAATCCGTCTCGCAATCGATGCTTCCGCCGTTTGAAAGATCCTTTCCGTCCAAAAGCAGCAGCTTTTCGGCAAGCAAACGCGAAAAGCCCGCGACTATTGCGGCGGAAGCAACGAGTTCTTCCGTGGTTTGAACCGCAATATCCGGCTTTTCATCATGATCCAAAAGCGCCGCACTTGCAAGACGAACCTGCTGAACAAAATATTTTGCGGTCAGATCATGGCGGCTTATGAACGACTCATATGCGCTGCGCACACCCGATGTGCAGCTGTTTTCAGCCGAACCGACCGGAGATTTTGCACATTCGTCGCAGCGGGCATCTGCGCTGCACTCACATGTGGGCAGCGCGATTTTTATCATTGACATGTTAAGGCTCTGTTTCAGCGTGCAAATCATCAGCAGGCACGCAATATGGGGTCGATAGTACTTTTTTTTAATCGGACCCGGCATGATCCCGCGGCGAACATAGTTGTTGATGGCGGAACTTGTAACAACCTCTTCATTCTTCAGTTCGGGCGGCAGATAATCCAAATATTTGCGCAGCAAATCAACGGTCTGCTCCATATACAGACCGAAATCGGGTATCTCATCCCATTCGGGAAGGCGAAAGCGCATAAGATGCTTTTCCCACCGACGGAGCTTACCCGCAATCAAGGCTTTATCATATGACATTATTTTTCCCCCTGCGTCCCTTTTCGGGGCGCAAATTGCAAAAGATTATACGGCATTGTGCATATTGTACATTTTAAGCATTGTTCCGCATTTTTCATAATTGTATTATAGTGCAGGATTCAAACGCTGTAAAGCGCATTTGTCCGAAATATATGCTCAAAAGTCTCATTTTGTTGCATTGAGCACTTGACACATTCATATGAACATGTTAATCTGTTACAGTAGATTAGATTATGTGAGGTGAATGAACGTGTACCGAATTATTACCGATACTTCCGCAAATCTCGAGCTTGAGCTTTTGGAGCGGAGGGGCATTGCGGAGATACCGTTTTCATTCAGTATACCGGAAAAAGGCGGAGATGCGCTGTACTGTCCGGATTTTTCGGCTTTTGATTCCAAAGCATTTTATGATGCAATGCGCAGCGGAACAAGAGTCACAACCTCTCAAATAACGCCCGCTCAATATACTGAAAAAATGCGTCCCTTGCTTGAAGCGGGGCAGGATATTCTTTTTATCGGCATGTCATCCGGCGTGAGCGGATCATTTCAGGCCGGAATGGTGGCGGCGGCTCAGCTGCGCGCCGAATTTCCCGAACGGAGCATTGAGCTTATCGACACTCTCGGAGCCTCGCTCGGCGAAGGGCTTGTTGTTCTGCGTGCGGCGGAACTCCGCGATTCGGGAATTGCCCTTTCTGCGGCGGTACACCTGCTTTCGGACTATCGCGACAGGATATGTCAGGTTTTCACGGTTGACAACCTCAAATATCTCTGCTCGACGGGCAGGCTTTCGAATGCAAAGGCTGCAATCGGCAACATTTTGAATATCAAACCCCTTTTGAAGGGCGACAGCAAGGGAAAAATCGTCAATTTCGGCAAAGTTCGCGGAAGGAAACACTCCCTGCGCGCAATTGCGGAACAATATCGCGAATACGTTGTTGACGCTGCAAACCAAACAGTCGGCATCGCACATGCGGACTGTATCGAAGATGCAAACACTCTTGCGGAGCTTATATCAGAAATTGCTCCGCCGAAGGATATTTTAACCGTTATGTACGAGCCCGTGACGGGTTCCCATGTCGGTCCGGGGACATTGGCATTGTTTTTTGTCGGCAAAAAAGGCTTCAGACAGGCAAAGAGCTGATTCTTCTGTCCGAAGCACCGAAAAGGAATTCCCCCCTTCCTTAATGAAACGTTGGTTTACCGCGTTTCTGTTGTAAAACGAAAAAGTCCGCGTGCCCTCCCTGCGGACTTTTTCGTTTTTTAGCGTTTTATATTAGTTGCATGATTCGATGCAGATCCCGTTTTCTTTATGTGTGCATGTTGTATATTTATGTTTCTCTTCCTTTTATATTTCTTTTTTGCATGGCATTCAAAATCCGTGCTTTCCTGCAAAAACAATTCTCAATTCAACATGCGCCTTGCCGCAGCAGCATCCCACCGTTCGGTTAAAAACCGTTTATATCGCTTCGCATCGTGAAAAATGAATTGTTAACAAATTGTTCACAATTTCAGGGCAAAACCGGGTTGACGTTATTACTTCGATATGTTATCATGCAAGTGTATACAAGAACTGCATCGGAATTCGCTCCTTTGCAAAACAATCTGCGCAGAAACGTCCCGCACCCGACGGCTGAAAATCCGTTGGGGAAGTGAACAAATCACTCTCAGTTTCAAGGAGGTATTTAAGCAATGAAAAAAATCCTGTCTCTTTCTCTTGTTTTCGTGTTGGTGCTGTCCGCATTTGTTCTTGCATCCTGCAAGGGAACCGACAAAGACGCACAGAACACCGCCCCGCCGCATTCGGCTGCTTCCGAAACCGCCGCGCCGACGGATACCCCCGCCGCCGCACCGGAAACCGAAGCTCCAACGGCAGACCCAAATCCGAGACCCGATCCCGTAACCGTCGAATGGCTTGCAGGGGAAATGCAGCGCCGCTATTACGTCGGCTGTATGAACCTTGAGCTTATGGATTTTTCCGACATTATGGACAGGAACGAGGATACGGATCTGTTCTTTTGGGATAATCAGCTTGAGATGGCTTGGAGAATATTCGGTTGTGACGGCAATTTCGTCAGTGTGACCATTAAGGAGGCGTATGTCAAGCAGATTGTGGATGAAACAGAAACCGAAATCACGGCGGATGTGTATGTCCTCACGAGGCACCCAACTCCCTCTCTTCCCAGGAGCTGCACCGGTATGGATTTTCGAATCACCGTTGATAAGCAGAGAATGGTCATAATCGCCTACTCTGAGCCCAATATTTGCGCTACCCTATATACTGATCGACTGCTTCCGCTTGCCTCAAGCTATCGCAGGGAAGGGCTGACTTGGCAGGAAGCCAATAAAAAGGCATATGAGGAACTATATGCCGAAACGGTTGCTTTTGCCACTACCTATCCGAGACAAACCCCGCAGGGCTGATCAATCATGCGTTCAGCCTTGATCGCAAAACAATTTGAACCTAAGTTTCGGTTAAATCGTTTCCGACAACAAAAAAGCGATAACAAATTCAAAATACGGAGGATCAAAAAATGAAAAGATTTTTATCGATTATCCTTGCGATAATCCTTGCCTGCGCAGGAACTTTTGATACGGTCCTTGCAAGCGAAGCTGCCGCTGCGGATGAGCTGTCCGAAGGCACAAAATCGGTGCCGGGCCGAAGAGTGCGACTTTTTCGGAGTAACCCCCGCCTTTGCGGCCGGAATTGAATCAACCTCCGCCTGCCGCTCGGGTTTCATCGCTCGGGCGGCAGATTTTGTTTCTGCCGTTTTCGCATCGTGAAAAACAGGTCATCAGCAAATTGCCCCCAATTTTGATATCGAAATTTTTGTGATTGACAAATGCTTTTTCGTGCATTATAATAAAGGCTGAATATTTTTATGTCCCTTTGCCCGGCGGCAATCGGGCAAATACCAAATCGCGGATTGGGACGCGGTGCGCCGCAGTTTTCCTTAAAGGCATACCTCTGTTTTTGCAGTCGGAGCATGCCGAAAGAGAGCCGTGCAGGGTGAAAGGCGGCAAGGGACTTCGGATGCATTATCACCCATGAGAGCGAAGGGGAAACCGCAATAAGAGGCGGGTTTGCTCAACTCATGCCGAATATGTTCGGCAATGCGGGATTATCCTTCGACGCAGCCCCCGCGTTAAAGGGCAGGAGTGCAAAGGCATGGTTTTTGTTATGCCTTTGAATCCGGGTGGTACCGCGGTTTCGATCGTCCCGTTTTTCGGGGCGGTTTTTTATTTTTAAAAATTTCCTTAAAAGAAAAGGAGTGTTTGAACAATGTACAAAAAAGTTTCCGCCTCGCTCGACTTTGTTCCGAGAGAGAAAGAGGTTCTGGAATTCTGGAAGGCAAACGGCATCTTCGAGAAATCCGTTGAACAGTCCAAGGGCAAACCTGCTTACACTTTCTATGACGGACCGCCCACAGCTAACGGCAGGCCGCATATCGGGCATGTTTTGACCCGCTCCATGAAGGATATCATTCCCCGCTACCGCACGATGAAAGGCTTTGACGTGCTGCGCAAAGCGGGTTGGGATACGCACGGACTTCCCGTTGAACTTGAAGTGGAAAAGCTGCTCGGACTGGACGGCAAGGAACAGATCGAGAGTTACGGCGTGCTTCCTTTTATTGACAAATGCAAGGAGTCGGTTTGGAAATATAAAGGCGAATGGGAACAGATGAGCGATGCCGTCGGTTATTGGGCGGACATGGAGCATCCCTATGTTACCTATACCGATGATTACATTGAATCCGTTTGGTGGGCATTGAAGACAATCGACGAAAAAGGGCTGCTCTATAAAGGCCACAAAATCGTTCCCTATTGCCCGCGCTGCGGAACCGCACTGTCAAGCCACGAGGTTGCACAGGGGTATAAGGACGTTAAGGAAGTTTCCATCTTTGTGACCTTCCCCGTCATTCCCGATGCGGAACACAGCTTTGTTGACGGCAGCGAAAGCTTTATTGCATGGACAACAACACCGTGGACGCTGCCCAGCAATGTCGGTCTTTGCGTCAATGCCGACGAAGACTATGTAACAGTTCTTTGCGGCGAAAAAAAATACATTCTTGCGGCTGAGCTTGTTGAAAATGTTCTCGGCGAGGACACAACCGAGCTTGCACGCTTCAAAGGTTCGCAGCTTGTCGGCATTCACTATAAACCGCTGTTTGATTTCCCCGTCAACCACAAAGGCAGGGATGCATGGCGCATTGTTTCGGACGATTACGTAACCCTTACCGACGGTGCAGGCATAGTTCACCTTGCCCCCGCATTCGGCGAAGACGACGCACGCGTTGGCAGGAAATGGGAGCTTCCGTTTGTTCAGCTTGTTGACGCCCGCGGAAGGCTCACCGGCGGCACCCCGTGGGACGGAACTTTCGTTAAGGAAGCCGATAAGCCCATCATTGCCGACCTTAAAGCGCGCGAAAGGCTGCTTAGGGAACTTCCCTATGAACACAGTTATCCCTTCTGCTGGCGCTGTGACACTCCGCTCATCTACTACGCAAGGGAAAGCTGGTTTGTGAAGACCACTGCCGTGCGCGACAGATTGATTGAAAACAATAAAAAGATAAATTGGATTCCCGAATCCATCGGCGAAGGCCGCATGGGTAATTTCCTTGAAAACGTTATCGACTGGGGCATCAGCAGGGAGCGCTATTGGGGAACTCCCCTGCCCGTGTGGATGTGCCCTGATTGCGGACATTACCATGTCATGGGCAGCCGTGCGGAACTGCGCAAATATGCTCCGGACACGCCAGAGGATATCGAGCTGCACAAGCCCATGCTCGACCCTATAACCTTTAAGTGTGAAAAATGCGGCGGAACGATGCACCGCGAGCCCGTTGTTATCGACTGCTGGTTCGACAGCGGCTCAATGCCTTTTGCACAGTGGCACTATCCGTTTGAAAACAAAGAGGAATTCGAACGCCGCTTCCCCGCGGATTATATCAGCGAAGCCGTTGACCAAACCCGCGGTTGGTTCTATACGCTGAGCGCACTTTCAACCATCCTTTTTGACAAGCCCGCATTCAAGAACTGCATCGTGTTGGGACTTGTTTGCGACAAGGACGGCAAAAAGATGAGCAAGCACGTCGGCAATGTTGTTGCGCCTGCGGACGTTTTAACAAAACAGGGCGCGGATGCGGTGCGTTGGTATTTCTACACCGCCTCCAGTCCGTGGCTGCCCAGCCGTTTCAGCGGCGACGCCGTGAGCGAGATGCAGCGCAAATATATGGGTACGCTGTGGAACACATATGCGTTCTACGTTTTGTACGCAGATATTGATGAATTTGACCCCACGAAGCATGAGCTCGTTCGCGAAAACCTTTCCGTAATGGACAAATGGCTGCTTTCGCGCCTTAACACGCTCATTCGAACAGTGGATAACTATCTTGAAAACCTCCGCATTACCGAAGCGGGGCGCGAATTGAACCGCTTTGTTGACGACCTTTCCAATTGGTACGTTCGCCGCGGCAGGGAACGTTATTGGGGCAAGGAAATGACTGTGGATAAAGAAGCGGCGTATATGACGCTGTTCACAGTGCTTGAAACGCTTTCCCGCCTCACCGCACCGTTCACTCCGTTCATGGCGGAAGCAATTTATCAAAACATCGTCCGCACGGTGAACAACCTTGCACCGGAGAGCATACACCTTTGCGCATTCCCGATTTGCGACGAAAGTTTCATCGACGCGGAACTTGAACGCAGCATGGACGAAATTCTGAAAGTTGTCACACTCGGAAGGTCGGCACGCAATCTTGCGAACATCAAGAACCGCCAGCCTCTTTCGGAGCTGTTTGTTCAGGGTGTTGATGAACTGCCGGCTCGGTATACCGAGATTATCGAGGATGAATTGAACGTGAAAGCCGTTCGCTTTGTTAAGGATGCTTCCTCATTCATAACCTATCGCGTAAAGCCCCAACTGAAGCTTCTCGGGCCGCGTTACGGAAAGATTCTTCCCAAAATCAATCAGTATTTGCAGGGAGACGGTATAGGCAATGCGGTTGTTGCTGCCCATGCAGAGGGACGCGCTTATGAATTTGAGCTTGAAACGCTCACCGTCTCGCTGAATCCTGAAGATGTGCTTGTTGACACCGTCAAAAAGGAAGGCTTTGCCTCAGTCGGCGATAACGGCGTGACCGTTGTGCTTAACACCGCGCTCACGGATGAACTGATTGAAGAAGGCTATGTCCGCGAAATCATCAGCAAGATTCAGACCATGCGCAAAGAAGCCGATTTTGTTGTTACCGATAGGATTATAATCGGCGTCGAATGCGGCGAAAACCTGCTTGCGGTGTTGGATCGCAATTCGGACGAAATCCGCAGAACGACTCTTGCCGATGAACTCACTTTCGGCATTCCCTGCGGCTATGTGAAAGAGTGGGATATAAACGGCGAGAAGGTCGCTCTCGGTGTTAAAAAAGCATAAGGCAATCGCTTATGCGTGTCTTCGCGCTTCACGAAATCATTGGACAATGTTTACCTGAATACATGCACGGAGCGGAACAACCGAGTCAGGCCTCCGCTCCGTCTGCCTGTATTATTTCATCAAGGAGGAAAGGCAGATGCATTCAAAATCAAAACCCGGCTTTATTCGCTTGAACACGCTCGCGTTTGCGGCGGCACTCGCACTTGCCTGCACGCTTGCACTGCTTTTCTGCGGCTGTCAGTCGAAAGCGGAAAGGGAAAAGCTTGCCGAGGAAGGTCTCTTATATTATAAGAATCTTGATTTTAATAATGCAAAACGCTGCTTCCTCACCTGCGGTGATTCGTATAAATACACAGAGTATCTTGAATCAATTGCCGAATATGAAAAGCTTTATGCTCAGGCGGTTGAATTGGTTTCTGCCGGCAAGCCGAACGAGGCGCGTGCGATTTTTGTCGGAATTACCGGATATCTCAACAGTGCTGACTTTGTTGAATATATTGATTCGCTCAAAGTTCATTATGACAGCGGCGTAAAGCTTTATGAAAGCGGCCGCTACCTCGAAGCATATTCAAGTTTTGCGGATGCGTGCGGCTATGAATCAAGCGCGGCATACCTTCAGAACATTGAAGATCTTTTGAAAGTCTACAATGAGGCCGTTGAGCTTATGAACGTCGGCAATTACGAAGATGCTGTTTTGCTTTTTCAATCGCTGAACACAGAATTTGAAAATTCCGACGACCTTATTGAAACCTGCCGAAGTCGGCTTGCGGTAAGTCCCGTTCTGCTGAACAGCTTCATCAAAGCTTATAACTCAGAGTATTCTTCCGAGGGCATACGCATTGAGGCGGGCAGCACGGGTGAACCGGGCTCGCAATTTGCGCTCCGCGACACAAGAGGGATACTTTTTACGGGACTCACGGATGAGTTCGGAAGGATAACCTATATTACCTGCCGATTTGAACCCGAAGTTCTTGAATCTCTTGAACCCGGCAGCGTGTCAACAGTTGCGGCGCATTTTATCCACGCGCTGAACACGCATACATGCAGCCTCGATTCCGTAACGGCCGATATTTCATCTTACCTTAACGCAGGCGAAAACGGCAGGCTCTACGGCTGCATGAATGTATCCTCTCTTTCCGAGAACAGCGGCGCATTCGTCATATCGGCAGGATACGAAAAATGACCCGCCCCGTTCACGCTTTTTTTCGCTTGGCGTATGTTCAAATTCATTCGTTAAAAGGCTTGAACTTTTTTTAAAAAACTGGTATACTTAGGCTCATGCCGAACAGCGTGAAATCAATGCGCATTCACGCTGTGCCGATTTGTTTTTTCGGAAACGATACGGCAATTAACAAAACAAACCCGAAAGGAATATCGTTATGAAAAAAGTCAATCGAATGATCGCAATCATGCTGTCCGTTCTTCTGCTTGCTGCCGCATTTTGCATGACAGCATGCAAGGACGACAAAAAGCCTTCCAACCCTGCCACAACCACCGCGAACCCGAACCCGAAGCCGGGCAATGACACACGCAAAAACCCCAATACCACAACCGACCCCCGCACTCTCGTTGTTGAAACGAACTGGGGACTTGCTGCGGATACCGTTGTTATGACGCTCAATTTCAAGGGCAGCGAATACAAGCTCACCGCAGGTGAACTTTATGCTCTTGGTGCCGAAAATGTTTCCGCACTCGACCAGACCAACGCACTCGTCAGGGGCGGCTCCGTTAACGTCTTCAACGGAGTGAATCTCAAGGCCGTTCTCGATTCCGTCGGTGTTGATGTTTCCGATGCCGAAACCACCAACATATATTCGCTTGTACTCACCCAAGTCGGCGGCACCGAGCAGGATCTTTCCGACAAAATCTCCGCGCTGAGCCTTTTCGATTGCACGCTTGCATTTGCAAACAACGGAAAACCCATCGGTTCACCCGATAACGGCGGCTATTTCACTCTGCATACAATTGAACAGGGTTCTACGGATGTTGCCTATTCCGGCGTTACCGCAGTTACCATCAAGTAAACACTCTGCACCGTTCCGTTCCGGCGACAAATAAATCAAACCATAGGCAAAAGGGAGTTCGGCAATTGCCGTTCTCCCTTTTTTGATTCAATTGCATGATTGTAAAAAAATACCGGTTTTTAAATGCCGAGTTTCGTGCATACGGCTGAGTCGGGCGGGCATAATAAGCCCATGAGGAAAAGAGCGAACGGAAAATTTCAGGAGCGGATCAAGCAAGACCATTCGAATGTGACGGATAAAGAAACCGCATTCACAACCGAAGGCAGAGGCGCGATCAAATCGGATGTGTTGGGCAGCTACACCGGCACCGCCGAGGATTATGAGGCTCCGGTGCAGGATGCGGACGATCTGTAAATGCCGCGGATGAACAGCAGCTCGCCGTCAACGGCGGCGCAGTGATGCAAATGTTCCGACCCGCAGGGCATTTCAACCGGATGCTTTCGATGTTCCCCCGAGTTGTACGGATGATTACCCCCATCCCGTGAAACCTTTGAATCGGGAATACCCCGAAAATTCAGCTTTTACGGAGAGCCGAATCGAGTGTTCCCGAGTTTGTGCAGAGTGTTTCATGAAAACCCGAACGGAGCAGAGAACTTTTCTCATGATTTGTCCGCAATTGAAACTGCCGCAGTGATTGCATCTGCGGCAGTTTTTTGATTTTTGAATATGTAATGTTCAATGCACAGAGAGGGCACTCTGCTTAACGGCTACACAATATGCATGACTTTTTTTGCGATTGCAACCGCATCTTCAACGGAAATTGCGCCGTCGCAGTTATAATCCGAAAGCTCGCGCCGTTCCGGGTCAAACCCGTCCAGTCCGAGCGCGGTGCGCAGCGCCGCCATGCTGTCCGAAAGGGTAATTTTCCCGTCCATGTTCACATCCCCGCGAGCGGCATCCAGCCCCACGGCTTTCAGCTCAACGTTGTCAATATAAGCGCAGTCATCAACTCCCGCCGATTTGTCGTTGCCCTTTTCATAGCTCCAGCGGAAACAATACCTTCCGTCGATCGGTGCGGTGAAAATGTATTTCGTCCATCCCGTTTCGCCCGATATCTCCATCAAGACCTTTGTTCCGACGGTGCAGATAAACCTGTCCGTGTCGACCCCGCTGCTGACGCAGTAATCAAAACTCAGTGTGTCCCCCGCTTTCATCGTCACTGTCAGACGCAGATCGCTTTCTGAATTGTTTTCGCCCGCATTCGAGCTTACGGCAGCAATGCGTCCGCCGACAACGGTGTTGCCGACCATGCCTCTTGAAACTGTCGTGCTGCCGACAAACGGATCATCCGTCCCGGATGTGAACTCAAGTGAGCCGCCCGGAACGTTCAAAGCATAATTAAGATCGGTAATTCCGCTCTGTCCGTCGAGCAATTGAGAATCCAGCCATTCAATTCGTCCCGTAAGCCAATTGGTGAGAAAATTGACGCCGTGATCAAAGTTCTTTTCCCATTTTTCTTCGGTTGCGGCGGTGCAATTGTACAAATATGCCGCCTGTTCGTTGATAAGTGCAAAAAACTCGGGAATCAACGTGCTGCGGTATTCTTTGTAGCGCTGTTTGAACCGCGCCTGAAAATCCGGATAGTTGTGATACAATGCGTTAAACCACGGAGCGGAACTGTTTATCGCAATGAACCCGACCGGTCCTCTTCCGCCGACGCAGTCCTCAACATCATTGTGTTCCGCACTGGCATTATTGAATGCCGTCAGCCCGAACGCAATATCAAAATCCCATATTGCGGTCATGTACAGCCTGTCGTCCTGACTCTGTTTATACAGGTAGCAGCTTGTTTTAAAATTACCGTCGATGTTCTTTGTTATTTCCTGAATAATGATGTAATCTATCCATGAATCGACATCAATGTATTTTTGATAATCTTCGCCGCTTATTCCCATTACGGCATTATGAACGCTCTTCATGTGTTCCTCAAGGTATTCAAGCATTCGCGCCGTGAGTTCGGATGAAGCGGGTTCCGGCTGTTTAAGCACGAAATAATCCTGCGTCTGATTCGCCCAATACGGACAGCCGAACCACATATCCCGTGCAAAATCAACCTTCATCGCAATATCCTTTTCGATGAAATAACCGCCCGTTATATCGCTCTCATTCGCTTCGTCAATATCGATTTTTGTGCTTTCAATGCCCGGACGTTCTATGAGGATATAAATTCCGTTGTATTCTCCGTTAAAATAAACGTCAACGAATTCGCATTTCGGAACATAGTCCATGCCCGAAAGCAATGCACCGGCTTTGTATGTCACAAGATTGCGCATCAGAGAGGGATCCGAGTAACTTGCAACGATTGCATACCGCTTTGTTGCAGGAATATCGAGCAGCGATGTTTTTTGTTCCAACTTAATCGAATAGGGCTTTTGCGGCTGCGTCCAAGACAGATTTCCGCGCCCCTTAACATAGCCCGAGCCGCTGAACTCGCCGCTTGAATATTTTTTCGTGCCGAGAGTCAAACTGAAATTTGCAGACACCCAATTATCCTTGCCGATAAGCGAAAAATCGTTTAAGGTTGTGATATCCAGCCGCGGAAGGGATTCAACTGCGGCATAAATTCCCAAGAGATATAAGTCAGAGAATGCCACGCTCTCCCCTGCGATTGCGGAAAACGAAAAACGTATGCTCGCATCGCTGTTGAGCAATATGGTTCTTCGCGCCGGATTGCTTGGGAAGAACACGCTGTATTTATCGTTATAGCTCCAGCCCTCCGCAAACCTTGCAACGAGGGTCACAGTTTTCGTTTCCGCAAACGTGAAAACACCTGAATGCAGGTTGCCGCGCAGAACCGTTTTGCTGTATTCCAAAGTTACCCCATCCGAATGTCGGGGCTTGATCTCGTATTCAACAACTCCGTTTGAATCCTCTGCATATGAAGTAATCCCGCCCGCTTCCGTCTCGGTTCTTGCGCCGGCAGGCAGAGAGCAGAGCACAAACAGCAATGCTGTTATCGCACACAGTGCGCGCCTGCAAAGCTTGTTCACAAGCAACTCCTCCGAAAATAGAATTTTCGCAAACATATCGGTTATTTTAGCATATTTCACGGTTCATTTCAACCCATTTCCAAACTCATATTGTAATTTTTCGACTTTTGTCACAGAATATTCGAATTCTGCACTCATTTTTCGCATTTTTTTGCCGCCTAATCGCACATGAATACTTAATAAGTGATGAATTTAATGTATTTCCCGGGAAATTTTGCAGGATTACCTTTTTTTGAAAAAGGCGTTGACAAAACCGTCGCTGCTGTATTATAATCAATAGCACAGTTGTGGCAACTGATTCAGTACGAACGGAGGTGGACTTTTTTGCAGATTGATAAATTTTCTCGAACACCGATTTATGAACAGGTCATAGACGGTATTGAGCGAGAAATACTCACAGGCGAGCTGAAACCCAATTCGCCCGTCGCATCCGTGCGCGCATTGTCGGTGCAGTTTTCCGTGAATCCGAACACGCTTCAAAAGGCTTATACCGAACTTGAGCGGCGCGGACTTTGTTACAGCGTTCCCGGCAGCGGGAGGTTCGTTTCGCCGGACGCAATGCAGCGATTGCACGAAGCACGCAGCAAACTTCTTGACGAAATAACCGCACTTTCCCGTGAGCTTAAGCTGACAGGTTTCAACAGGGCGGATGTTATCAACGCAGTGAACAAAGCCTATGATGAAAACATTATCGAAAACAACCAAACGGAGGAAAAATGACATATGATTAAAGTAACCGACCTTTCAAAAAACTTTGGCGAACTCAAAGCATTGGACAAAGTCAGTTTTTCTGTTCCAAAGGGCAGCATATTCGGGTTTGTCGGGGCGAACGGCGCGGGCAAATCCACTCTTATGCGCATCATTGCGGGAATTTACACTGCGGATGACGGTTCCGTGCTCATTAACGATGAACCGGTCTATGACAATCCCGCCGCAAAAACGCACCTCGTTTTTGTTCCGGACAGAATGCACCTTACGGGAGGCGGGGCAACGATCGAACGCATGGCAAATTTTTATGCTTCATGCTATCCCAAGTTCTCGTTTGAAAAGTTTGATGCGCTGCTCAACATTTTTAAGCTCGATAAAAAACGCCGCGTTCGTTCCCTGAGCAAAGGTATGGTGAGGCAGGTGCAGACGGTGCTTGCGCTGAGCTGCAATGCAGATGTTCTTCTTTTTGATGAAACCTTTGACGGACTGGATCCGATTGCGCGCAACATTGCCAAACGCCTTATTTATCGCGATATGTGTGACTTCGGTTCAACCGTCATTCTGACCAGTCACTCCCTGCGCGAACTTGAGGACACTTGCGATCGGTTTGCAATGCTGTATCAGGGTAAAATCGTTTTTCAAAATGACCTTGCCGATGCTAAATCGCAGCTGTTTAAGGTTCAGCTTGCATTCGCAAGACAGGTTACGCCGGAGGACTTCAAGGATGTTGAACTGCTTTCTTTCACCAAGCAAGGCAGCATTGTATACGTTCTTGTGCGCGGCGAAGCAGCCGAAACCTCGGCAAAAATCGAAGCGTTGAAGCCGCTGATAATGGATATGCTTCCCTTATCAATCGAGGAAGTTTTTACATATGAACTGTCTTCCCTCGGCTACAATTTTGATGAAATCAAATAAGGAGGATCCAACCATGAGAAAGAATCGCGTTCCGTTTTTCAGCAAATCCTACTGCCGCGAAATGCTGAGGGAGTTTTCAACCACGGGAATCGTATTTGCATCGATCGAATTTGTTGCATCCATGCTGTCGTTTTTCGGGATTACGCAAAACCTTCTGTCAATGCTGCTCTACGGTGCAAATGTGTATATCCAATCTTCCGCCGTAAGTTACGTCAGTCTTTTCTGCTTTGTTGCCGGATCTGTTTTTGTTGTGAAGCACCTGGTCCGCTCCGCATGGGATTTCCGCGGAAGCATTCCTGTCGCAAAACGAACCATGCTCATTTCGGCCTTCACCGCAATGCTTGCGTGGGCGGGCATTTGCGCCGCCGCAAACATTCTCGGAGCATTCGTCGGCAGCCTTGTTTCAACAATTTCCAACTCATCCGTCCTTGTTCCGAGTTTCGCCATGGTTGCGGAGGCGATCGGTGAGTCACTGCTTCGCGGATTGATGCTGTTCGGCGGCTTTGTGCTTGTTTTTTCGCTGTCCACACGTACTTTCCCGACCATTGTGCTTGCGTTCGTCTGTCTTCTTCTGCCGAACATTGCATATAATGCGCTCACGTACAATACCGGATCACCCTTCTCGCTTACGGAGCTGCTGTTCCCCGTCAGCCCTGCCGCGTCAACTTTTTTGAACTGTCTTATTCGCATTCTGTGCTGTGCGGCGGTTCTGATTGCTGCATATTTCGCTTTTGTCAATGCGCAGGCGGAAACAGCGGGCAAACCTGCAAGAACACGCTGGATCCACGTTCTGATAAGCATCGGCTTTGCACTCACCGCATCGCTCATGTTCACGAAGAATGTGTTCTATCCCGATGTTTATTCGGGCAGTCCCCAAATTGCATGGAATCATCTCATCGCACCCGCGGTTATCGGAGTTGTTGTGTATTTCGGGTTCAGCTGGATCACACTCCGCAGCTTCAAATCCGCAGTAAAGCGGCTGATGTTCTTCCCCGCCGTGCTTGCGGGAGTCGCAATCGTTCTGCTTTGCTCGGCAGCAATGACAAGTGCCTCTGAAAAAATCGAAATTCGCGCAAGCAATATCGAATACGTCACCGTGCAGGGCGGATTGGTTCCTTCTTCGGGCTTTTACTCGCTCTGTTGGCGCGGAAACAAGGATTCGGAACGCATGCAGCTTCATGATGAAATGCTTTTTGACTACTGTGAACAGCTTTCAAAAGCCGATTTCGATTATATTTCCACCTATGCGTATACGTCATCCGAATCGCAAATAATCGGACATTCCCTGTTCAATCCATCATCCGTCATAAGATCCTTAGACCGTTTCGAAAACACCGTTACCCTCGCTGTAAAGCTTAAAAGCGGGCAGACATATTATTATCCGGCCGCCCTTGATTCATATGACTATTTGTGGAAGAACGAAGAGTTTACGCTGCGCGACATTCTCTTGATGAACACGGATTATGTTGAAAGCAATGTCAACCTGTCCCGATTCGAAAACGGAAAAGTCGCCCTGCCGCACGGGCTTGACGCAAGCTTCCATGACACGCTTATGCGTGAGCTGAAAGCTCTTGATTCCGACAAGCTGTTGCACCAGTTCGGCATCGGCGGTGAGGAAAAAGCAGACCCTGCGGAACTCATGAATCCGTGGAGTTTTCCGGAAAGCGGTGAATTCGGCAACGATTTCCAATTCGCAGTGCTTTCCGACATAAGCGGAAACTATTGCCGCGTTGTTGCTGTTGATGAAAACACTCCCGAATCTCTTCGTATGCTTATTTCTTACGAAAACAGGAAAACGGAGAAAAAACGCGGATTCAATGAAACGCTCAGCGCACTTGAAAGCGGCTCGTTCAACATTGTCGGCGGCTCGATTTCAGGTTTGGATGACATGTTCCAAAGCAATTTTGTCTATTTCAATGTTGACGGCATGAATCCCCCGGCGCTTGCGCAGCAGGCTTATGTAAACCGCGAAACAATCGATACTCTGTTGAATTGCATTGAACAGAGCCGCGGCAAAACACCGGAGCCGGGTCAGCATGTTCTGTCCGTGTGGTTCAGCACTATAGCTTCCGGCAGATACAACAGTGAGCTTGACGATGGAATGTATGATAAAAGTTTCATCGATGATTACGGTTACATCGACAGATACACTCTGTCCGAACTCGGAATTGAGTATTCCGATGCCGGCACTCTGCACTACTTCATCTTTGTTGATGATGCAGCTTACAGCAGGATTCTTCAGCTGTTCAGCAACATGCACGGCGGTGTTGCGGATGCATAAGCATCATAACGGACTTCGGAATTCAAACAACTAAGGCCGATGCTAAACAGCGTCCGTCCCAACATACGGGGCGGACGCCTTGCTTTTTTTGAACGAGGGCAATCCGGGGAGTGCCGAACATTACATTTCCCGGCTCAAACGAAGCGGGCTTATGCAGAAAGCATGATTTTTGTGTGCAGCAAACGGACTTGTTCATGTTTGCTGTTCTCGTACTGTCCTTAAAAGCAGTTCTCCCTGTGGAAACAGCTGAAACAGTCCATTTTAGATTCTTCGATTGTATCTGCTTTCAAGTCTGAAGGTGTCCAAATTTCCGGACTAAAGAAGTTTATGACTTGAACCGCAAAAACTTTTTGCTTTGCTCTGAAAATGCAGTGCTTATTCGCTGAGCAGCCAATCGATGAGACTCTCGGATTTGATTCCGTCATAGGAAGTATCAAGACCCGGTTCAAGAGACAACACGATTTTTTCGTAGTTGTCGCGGATACTTTGCAGCGGTGAAAGTTCCCGTTTGCGCACATCCTCGCTCATCATCGATTCCGTTACCTGAATATACATTTTCTCATCGGCGGTCGTTGCAATGAAGTCAACCTCCGCATTGCCGATTTTGCCAATCGCTGCATCATAGCCACGGCGAAGCAGTTCAAAGTAAACGACATTCTCGATGGCATGACCGCTGTCCCGATTACGGAAACCCAGCAGATAGTTGCGAAGTCCGATGTCAACGATATAGTATTTTCCGAGTGTACGGAGGTAGGCTTTGCCTTTGATATCAAAGCGTTTGATCTCGTAGAAGAAGTAGCTCTCCAGAAGCGCATTTACATATGCCTGCACCGTATGGGCGCTGGGTGCGCCTTTGCGCTTGCCGTCCTCCAGAAGACCTTCGTTTACCAAAGTATTGCCGATAGAAGCAATCGACACGCTGGAGCCGATATTATCCGCAAGGAACAGGATGATCTTACGAAGCAGCATAGGGTCTGTGATCTGCTTTTGACCTCTGCGTTTTTCTCTCTCCAGAATGTCACGAATCACGACTGTGGAATAGATGCCGTCGAGAAGCGACAGTGCCTTTTCCTGTTCCAGCCCAACATCGGCGATTCCGGGCATTCCGCCGAAGCGCATATAGGCGTCAAAAACTTCTCGCAGTTCGTAGCGTTCACCGTTCTTATCAAATACCTGCTTGCGGAGTCCACCGAGGGCGCTTTGCGTTTCACGAACCTCAAAACCGTGAAAATCGATGAACTCACGGAAAGAGAGCGGCAGCATTTTGATTTCGACGCACCTCCCGGAGAGATAGGTTGAATACTCTGAAGAAAGAAGATAGGCATTCGACCCGGTAACATAGATGTCGCAGTCAAGATCCACACGGAAGGCATTTATAGCATCCTCCCACGCCTCGATCCGTTGCAGCTCATCAAAGAAAAGGTACATCCTCTTTCCTGTGACAACGCGCTCTTTTACATAGTGGTAAATATCATCGGCACTCATCCCTCGGAAATCGAAGGATTCAAAATTCATCTCGATGATCTGCTCCGGCTGAATACCGGTATCTTTCAAATGCTGAACCATCAGCTTTAACAAGCTGGACTTGCCGCAGCGGCGAATGCCGGTGATTACCTTGACCGGCTCCGTATCCTGAAAGCCGATCAGTTTATTTAAATAGCTGTCACGCCTCTTAAGTTCATGGGAATCTATCATGTCTTCACACCTCCTGCGCTATTAGTATAGCACAAATCAGCGAAAAAAATCAAGCAAATGCATCATAGTGCAAAAACTTTAAGTTTTCGACCGATTTTGCAGAGCTGAATTGACAGCAGCCCGTTTGTTTTGGAACCGATGCAGCAAACCCCTTATTTTTTAAATCGACTGCGTTTAAATTCGGTTTTAATTCAGCGTTTCAATCGTGTAAAATCATTCGGATTCGGTTATGTAACCCTCTTTCATCAAAGTTGAAACAAAGGCAGAAAACCCCGATTGCGCTTCATCACGAGAAATCTCATACTCCTGCATGACAGCGCAAATAATGCTTTCCGAAGCAAGACCCTTTTCAAGCCCGCGCCAAATAAACGCGCCGGATTCCGAAAGTTTCCTGAGCTGCGGCAGTTTTCCCCGCGCCTCACCAACGGCAACAAGCAGGTATTCATCACAAACTTCAACATAAACCGCATTCGGATTAACTCTGTATTCCATAATAAACTCTCAAACCCTCCGTTCGGTCGATTATCCTTCAAAAGCACCATTCAAAAGCACCATTCAAAAGCCGAATGATTCCAAACACTGCATCGTTAATTGTCAGCGCAGCAAAGTTCGCCTTCAAGCGTCCTTCGGCAAAGCTCGGCCGATGCACCGTCCCCGCGATTCCTGAGCAGCCAAACCGGCGTGCGCTCAAGTATACGTTCCGTATATTGCGCTGCAAAACGCACCTGTTCCGCGTTGTCGCACGGAATTATGAATTGCAGAAACAGCCGAACACCCGCTTCTTTCGGAGACAAGCGTTTAATTATGTTTTGCTTATCCTGAGCAAGAAACACAATGCCGCCGAGAGGCGCCGTGCGCAGCTGCCGCATGTTTTCCTTCCCCGCCCACGGCGAAGCCGAAACAGTTACATACTGTTTTTCGAAATTCAACACGGGCTTGTCGCCGTTCAGCATTTCCACTTCATTCGGGAAAAGGCGTTTCCACTGCTTATAATGCGTTGTTTTTCCCACTCCGCTCGGAGCGCAGATGAGCCATGCCTTTCCGCACCACACGAAGCAAACCGCATGAATGATTGCCCGCCCGTGCGGAAGAAGCGCGGCGCAGGCCTTGGCGCAAAGCTCAAGATCTTCAACGCTTTCGGGAAGCGTTCCCGGTTCGTAACCGCGTGCGGCGCAGGCGCATTGCTCCGGCGTGATTTCAATGCAGGCGCAGGGTTTTTTTTCCGTTTGAAAATCCGCATATCTATCGCGGAACATTTTGTATCTGAGCGTCAGCTCAAGCGGGATGCCCGCAAGCTCGATATTGATTTTTTCCATCCTGTTCCGTGCCTCCGTTCAGCTCTTTTGCAGTGTCCGTGCGCATCCGCAGTTATGTTGAAAGCGGCGGAGCAGCATCTGCCCCGTCGCCTTCGTGTCAATTGCACCGATTTCATGAATTTCATGAATTTCATGAATCATGCAATCATTATGGTTTTATATGTTACGGATTGACGATGTTTCCGAAGTTATCAAAGTAGATAACAGTTCCGTCGCCAAGGGTCATAACGTTCAGGTTCTCGCCGATGGATTCGATGATCGCGCCACTGGGCTGTCCCATGGGAGCAATAACGGGCTTGCCGTCATCGGTGAAAACGGTGTTGAGGGTCGGATCAAACTTTTTCATGCGTGTTATCCTTCCTTTCGCTTATTCGGTGATTCCGTACCAATTATAAGTAAGGGTGCGGGTTTCGCCGCGAACGGTCGTGCCATCCAAAGTTACCCAATAGGGGGTGATGTTGAGCCTTGCGCCGTAGGTCACGCCGTCGAAAGCATAATCACAGCTCATAACAAGCGCATCCTTGGCAACGCCCCTGCCGAACAGGCTGCGCGCACTGCGCAGACCGTAACGGGTGCTGTAATCGGAAACGGAAATCCTCTCGCCGTTAACGATAAAGCCTGTTTCAGCGTAATTTCTGCCGTCGATTGCGGAAACGAGGGTCAGGCTGCGGAGTCTGAAGAATCCGTTGCGATAGTAGCGAAGCCCGAGATAGGAATCGGAAACGTACTTTGCATAAACATCAATGCTTTCGGTAATGTTCGAAAGGTCTGCGGGAACGGTGCATGCTTCATCCGCGAACCAGCCTGCAAAGAGCTTTCCTTCAACGCCGATATAGTCGAGCTGAACCGCATTGTTCTCTGCTGCAACGGTGTAAAGCGTTTCGCCGTCGTGAACGGTGACGGTATTGCCCTGAACAGGTTCATCAACGGGGTTGATGGGTGCTCCGTTTGCAAAATAGCTGTTCATCAGAACGAGCATGTTCTCCTGCTGTGCATCGTCAACAAAAGCGTTTGCAATGCCGCTTTCAACGTTTTCGACAACGTGGAACTTCTTGTAGGTATCGTCAGCATCCGAACCTTGGCCGTAATACTCTGCGGTGCGGGTCTGCGGTGCAACCTTAACGCCGTCAAGGGTGATCCAATAGGGTGTGAAGGTGATTCTATCGTGTGCATTCGGCCAATAGGTGTTCTTATCCATGCCGTAGCAGGCAAGGTATCCGCGGGTCTTGTTGATAACGCTTGAAACATTGTACATACCGCTTGTGCCGTTGTTGAAATCGACTTTTACGGTGTTGTAAACATAGCAGTCGCTGCCGGTAAGAACCTGAGTGGTCTCCGCACCGGACTCCGTTATATAAGTCTCGGTGAACTGCTTTGCGGGAAGAGTTTCGCTGCCGACCATGAAGCCGACTTCCCTGTAATTCAGGCGATCGACCGGGGTCACAAGGTAGAAGCCGGTAACGTCAACATCGGTTGCGGAAACATGATTCCAGCAGCTGAGGTTCCTCGGGGAGAGGAACTGTGCGTCCGCTTCCCAGATATAATAGGTAGCACCTGCTACGGGAGTGAACGCGGTTGCATTCTGTCCTGGATCAAAGGTCTGAACCTCTTCACATGTCGCATCACTGAATGCGCCGCCGTAAATGAACCCGTTCGAAACAACGGAAGTCAGGTTGAACAGCTCAACGGTGTGGGTGGTCTCCGTCACAACGGTCTCGGTTTCGTTTTCGGCAAACTTAACATGCGCCACGTTGAAGCTCTGAGTGTATGCGAACCAAACATGCTGGTTGGAGTCCGCTGCGGTGAGAGTTACGGTTGCCTCGTTGCCGGGGGTGAGAATGCCGTCGTTGACAATGTAGCTGCCGTAGTAGTTATAATCTGGGAAATCGGTCTTCGCAACGGTGTACGGTGTGATGTAGCTGAGACCGGTTGAACCGTTAAACGCAAAATACTCTGCGGGCTTAACCTGTTTTGCATAAGCAGGGCCTTCAACAGTCTGACCCAGCTCATTGATGGGTTCGCCGTTTGAATTGACCTGATACCAGTGAACAAGTATCATGCCGCCGCCGACGGTGACCCGCGGAATCGGGAACTCGCCGTCAGCATCTTCGCCGAGGTAATTCTTATAGTTGAAAGTTGTTATGCCGTTGGTGTCGAGAACCTCTCCGGTTGCGGGGCTGTAGCCTTCGCGAATTTCGACTTTGTACATCATGATAGGGTTGTCGCCCTCACGAACGCTGCCGACGGTCCAACTGATTGAACGGGTTACCGCATCATAAGCCGCGCTGCCCTGGCTGATATAAATATCCGCATTGCCGGCATCGTAAACTGCCTTGTCGGTGGTGATAACGGGAGCGGAGCCGCTGAAGCTGAGCTGAACATGTTCGCCCATGGGATCGTTAACAACGCCGTTGCTTGCAGCGATCGCAATGCTGCCCGCAATGGATGTGAAAGCGGTGGTCAGCTTTTCTTCAACATTGTCGGTGGGAGCGATTGCGTAGAAGCCCGTTGCAGGGTTTGTTGCACAAGCGCGAAGAACGTTTTCACCGGTCGTTCCGGCCTGAAGCGCAATTGAGAATACGGTCATGCCGTCGTTTGCAGCTTGCTGTGCTTCCCAAATTGTGGCATATGAATGGCTAATGGTGTAAGTCTCGGTTTTTGTCTTATCGTGTTCGCACGTAAGTAACAAGGTGATTGAGCCATCATCTGCACTTGTTCCGTTACCAGCCTGCTCATTATAATTGCATCCGTTAATTTTTACGGTGTTTTCATCACACCCATCATTGTGAGTGATGGTTCCAAAAAGCCAAGTAGTACACGTTCCCGTTGCCGTGCCTGTTGCAAGATAAGACCATGTTGGTAAGCCGTCACTGAGCAAAACAATATTCTTGTTGAGGCCGGTTGAAGCCGAGGATTTCAGCAGATCGCGGGCAGTCTTGATGCCGAGCTGTGTGAATGTGCCGCCGTCAGCCTCATTCATTGAAACAGCATTGATGTAAGCTTTGAGGGCTTCCTTGTTGCTGTAATCATAGAAACCTGTTTGCTTAACCTTGTCATTGAAAACAACAACCGCAATGCGGGTCGCGCTGCCCTGCGTAAGCAGTGCATCAACGAACGCATTTGCAGCCGCTTTGGTCTGCACCATGCGATCGTTTTCGTACATACTGTTGGAATTGTCAATAACCAACACAACGTCAGATGTTGTTTCGAAGTTTTTGCCCTGAATGCCGAGGGTAACTTCCCAGAGATTCTCCGTGTCTTCAACTGCGGCGGCGTCTTTGTCGAGCTTTATGGAGCCCTGCGCCGGCCAAACGGGCTGCGTGCCGCCCGCTGCTTCGCCTTCCGCCGAAACGACGGAGAACGCTGAGAACACAGTCAGCATCATCAGCATTGCCATGAAAAAGGCAGAGATGCGTTTGAGTTCTTTCATTAATAAGTGCCTCCCATTAATAATATCTTGCACACATGTGCTGCACTGCGGCGCAAAACTTGCCTCGCAGCACGGCGGGATCGGGAAACTGCCCTGTTCCCGCATGTGCAATGCAGCCGTGCATGACTGTATAAAGCTGCCGCAGCGCACGAATCTTTTGAATCAGCCCGTTCCGCATTCGGATGATGCTTCCGCACAGGCGAAACATGCTTAACGAAACCGAAACGGCACTGAATGTTAATTCTCCGTGCAGCTGCAAATACAGCATTATATTTTGTTTAACGTCTCAATCCGAACCCCGCATCCTCTTCCGTTCCCCCCCCAGTCCGTTGTCGGATGATTCCCGCCGTACGCAAAAATACGCACCGACGGGTGTTGTCTTTCAAATCAGCATTCCGCAAGCACACATATTATACATTGAATACAGACGCATGTTTTAATCTGGATCCTTTCAAAACGGACCGCGCACTGATTTATCGGCTTCTGTGATTGAATTTTGCTGCGGGAAAAATCGCTGTGAGTCGTGCAGGATCGCCGCAGTTCATTTGACATATTCAGTGTATCACGCTGTTTTCAGTTTGTCAACACCTAATCATCTGAATTAACCTGCTTTCTTTTGCCGAATTTGGCAGAAAACCGTCCTTTTGTGCTTACGGTGTACTTTTTTCTGTATTGATATTACTTTTTCATATTTGTGACATATTTTTGCCGCATTTCGCGGAACTAACTTGTTTCAGATCCGCACATTGCTTTCCGTGCAAACATATGCCTCCGACTTCAAATATATTTGTTTTTCGGTGTTTCGACGGGCAAAATATGCTTGCAAACCGTTCACTGCCATGGTATAATGGTTCGGTATGAAATAACTCACCCGTGCGGATTTTCGGGGCTGTGCCGCTCTGCGGTTCTCCGAAAAGATGATGTGCGGGGCGGAAATAAAAACAGGAGGTTTTAGTTATGTCAGTTATTTCTATGAAGCAGCTTTTGGAAGCAGGCGTACATTTCGGTCACCAGACCCGCCGTTGGAATCCGAAGATGAAGGAATACATCTTCACCGAGCGCAACGGTATCTACATCATCGACCTTCAGAAAACCGTAAAAAGGATTGACGAAGCTTACAATTTCGTTCGCGATATTGCGATGAACGACGGCACCGTTCTTTTTGTCGGCACCAAGAAGCAGGCTCAGGAGAGCATCGAACAGGAAGCAAAGCGCTGCGAAATGTTCTATGTCAACCAGCGTTGGCTCGGCGGTCTTCTCACCAACTTCAAGACCATCCAGACCCGTATTGCAAAGCTCAACCAGATCAACAAAATGGAAGCGGACGGCGATTTCGATCTTCTCCCCAAGAAGGAAGTCATTCAGCTCTGCGCTCTTCGTGAAAAGCTCATGAAGAACCTCGGCGGTATCAAAGAAATGAAGAAACTGCCCAGCTGCATGTTCGTTGTTGACCCCCGCAAGGAGCATATCGCCGTTATGGAAGCACGCAACCTCGGTATCCCCATCGTTGCAATCGTTGACACCAACTGCGATCCCGATGATGTTGACTATGTTATCCCCGGCAACGACGACGCAATCCGCGCTGTCAAGCTCATCGCTTCCAAGATCGCCGATGCAGTCCTCGAAGGCAAGCAGGGCGAACAGATGACCGATGCCGCTGTTGATGCAACCATCGACAACGATGCTGCCGACGAAGCAGATAACTTCTAATCCAATCATTCAACCATGATTTTTCCGCGGAGAAGCCTGCCGGGCTTCCTCCGCTTGAACGTAACATTGATTAAATGCGGGCAAATATCAGGGCGTTCCGCGCCCGATTCCCGTGTTGGTCAACGTTTGCATTATAACTACAGGAGGATATTTTAATGGAATTCACCGCTAAAGACGTAATGGCTCTGCGCGAGCGTTCCGGCGCAGGCATGATGGACTGCAAAAAGGCACTCAAAGAGTGTGACGGCGATATTGAAAAGGCTCTCGACTATCTGCGCGAGAAGAGCCTTGCTGCATCCGCAAAGAAGGCTTCCCGCATTGCGGCAGAAGGTATTGTTGACTGCTTCGTTTGTGAAAAATGCGGCGTCGGCGTCATCATCGAAGTCAACTGCGAAACCGACTTTGTTGCAAAGACCGACGATTTCAAAAACCTTGTTGCTTCCCTTGCAAAGCATGTTGCAAAGAAGAATCCCGCTTCCGTTGAAGATATGATGGCTCAGTCCTTCTCCGAAGACGAGAGCAAGACCGTCAGCGACGTTATCAACGGCGCAGTTGCAAAGATCGGCGAAAAGATCACCATCCGCCGCTTCAATCGCGTTGAAGGCATCGTTGATACCTATGTCCACCTCGGCGGCAAAATCGGCGTACTTCTTCAGATCAGCAACAATGAGTTCCCCGCTGTTGCACACGATGTCGCAATGCAAATCGCGGCTGCAAAGCCCACCTGCCTCCGCAAGGAGGACTGCGACCAGGCCGAACTCGAGCATGAGCGCGAGATTCTCCGCGAACAGGCAAAGAACGATCCCAAGCCCAAGCCCGCTGCAATCATTGAAAAAATGGTTGAAGGCCGCATCGAGAAGTATTATAAGGAAGTCTGCCTGCTTGAGCAGCCCTTCGTTAAGAACCCCGATGAGAGCGTTTCTCAGATGATCAACGGCAGGTTCGAAGTCATCGGCTTCACCCGCTACGAAATGGGCGAAGGTCTCCAGAAGCGCACCGAAGACTTTGCGGCAGAAGTTATGGCTCAGACCAAAAAGGCATAAGTTTGCCTTAATATCCGCTGTTTATTCCCTAATTGAATAAACTTTGCACTTAAACAGGCTCCCCGCAGCAAGCTGCGGGGAGCCTGCGGTTTTGTCCCGAAAACAGCATTTCAACCCCTGTTGCAGCGGCAAACCATGCCCTTGAATGAAGTTGAATTCCGAAATGAATTTAAAGCCGCATTTCAATTTATCTGCATTGAAAAAGTCGCCATAATCTGCTATAATACCGTAAGTAAAGTTTTATTTCTTTCTGATGCAAAAGGTGGGAATCAAACGATTACGGGAACTCGGTCATTTTCGCATGTGTATTGAAACATACTTTCGCAATTCACGAGGATTCCGCATGCTTTCCGTTTGCCGCAGCATCCGAATCGGATTCACAAATCATAAACAGCAATGATTTCATTGCCGCACATTTCGCCGTTTTCAACAAAGCCGTACTTTCTGTAAATCTCTCTTGCGCGCACATTTTCGGGTTCATATGAAAGCCAAACTTTATCCGCTTTTCCGAACGGATACGTGCGAATCAGCGCCATTGCTGCGTCCAATGTCTGCCTTCCGAAACCTTTGCCCTGATACTTTTTATCTATCATCAGCCTCCACAGACTGTAGTTTTTCTTTATCAATTCACTTTCTTTCTCGTTGCCGACGGTGCCTTTGCCGATCATGATAAAACCGACAAGCATTTCATCATTATAAACTGCCAACGGCAGCGCATTGCCGCCCTCGTTTCTTGTTGCATAGGCTTCCGCCAGACTCTGTATGTTTTCTGCAACAAAATCCTTTTGTTCTTCAAAAGGTTCCAGTGTGCAAACTTTCCATATGTTTGCATTTGTAATTTCTTTAAAGTTAATCATAGTCAAATTTATCCGATTGCAACTCCTGTTTCCGTTAAACTTTGTCAAAAGTCAAAACTGCATGGTTTCATCAAGCGTTTGAACCGAACAGCCCTTGCTTTCATAATAATTCAGCATTTCGGGCAGTTTCTTCTTATCGTAACTGTGATGCAGTCAGACAGCACGCACCGTTGTCCGCCGCCTCGTTCTCTACGGCGGTGCAATCTATGGAGTAAATACTCCCATCCGTGAAGTGAAGTTCCACGCAGGCGGTATCTATATTGAACGCACAGTTTACGAGCTTTTCCATGGGTATATCCTCCTGAATTTGATGTTATTCTATCCCGCAACTAAACTTCAATATCCTTGATAAAAACAAGAAATCCGAACCCCTGACCGATTGGTCTAAGGTTCGGATTATCTTGCTTTGGCATTGGACCGAATGATTGATACAAGGTGCAAGCAGAACGGAACGGGTGCATTTGAGATCATTCCTTGATGGAAGCTATAACCTTTCCTACAGTGCCGATCCGTTTTTTATACTCCGTTCCCTCCGTGTCTGAGGCGTAAGTGTATACCTTCGTGTTTTGGTCCTCTCTGGATAATCCTTTAATTATCTCGTCCCTGCTGAACTTGACATCATACATTTCAGAGGGCTCAAGTGTTTCTCTACTATCGAATGGCCTATCAATAGGATACATTTTACTGAATTCCCGGCCTTTCTTAATTGCGAAGCCAAGGTATGTAAGGCTAATTGTCCTATTGCCGACGTTCGTTGCTGTAGAAGACAACCCCATTAAACTGGTCTCCGTTCCTCGAAGCGGAATTCTACTGACACCAAGCAGAATGGATGATCCAAGGAGCAGTTTCTTTTTGTACGGTAATCTTGCAGTGCGAATAGACACCACTATAGCAGTAACACTGAGGATCAGGCCGATGAGAGACAAAATAGCAGTTAGAAATCCGTTGTTATCATTACACCACTGAATGACGTTCATCAAATCAGCCCTCCGTTTTGTAGAGACGGACTATCCTCCAAAATATGCGAACTCATTATCTTGCTTCCAGCATACATCAGATACTTTACCCCGCTGGCCACAGCCATTTCTTCGGCTGCGGCTTGTTTTGCTTTAACGACCACGTCATCGATCTTGTTGTCACCCTTGACTTCAATCAGCTGATAGGAGCCATCGGCCATCTTTGCGAGGAAATCGGGATAATACTGACGGATTCTACCAGATTCAGGATCGTAATAATGGACAGACAGGTCCCCCTGATTGGAGGTAAACATTCCTGTGAAGTAGACCTCCTGCACTTTGCCGCTCGTGATGTACTGCATGAAGCACTCTTTCTCCGGTGTTGAGTCAAAGCAGTACGTATCCGCATGGAAGCTCTTTTTGATCTGCTCCGGTGTGAATCCGGGGTAACGGTCCGTAAGGACAAGGTCATCCTTTGCAGAGAACTCATAGTACCCGGCGTCTTTCGGCTCACGCAGCAGCACCAGCTCCTGATCCTCTGTCCGCAATTCGGACGTCACATCAAACAGGGCATGGAACACCTTGGGTATGATGTAGTCATCCAAAACGGCATTATAACGGTTAACAGCATCCAGAATTACATCGATCCCGTCTACAGATTCCCGCAAGATTCGAGCAGCGAGGACACAGGAAATATTCAAGTATCGTGCTACTTCTCCGGCCAGAGAGAAAGCACTGTATTTCATGTTATTCTGAAGATAATCAGCATTTTTCTCTTTGACGGTTGTGTCTCGGGCAAGGCTATCGCCCTCATATACAATACTCTGATACTTGGATAGATCGGCATCTGCCAACTTAAAGTCAACAGGATTAGCGTACTCCTTTTCGTGGAGTGTGTACTCATGCCATACGCGTTTGAGGGTGATGGTCCTCGGTGGAGGGAGCACGCGGACCTTGTACTTGTGCCGATCATCACTGGAAGGAGCCTTAATATCTTTGATTTCCATGTTGAAGTTCTTATGAAGCTCATCGTTCAGAGTATCAAAGTTCTCCTTGGACAGGAATACCGTGGCCGTCAGCCGCTCATCCGTGATGGCGCGAAGACAACGCATTGTTGCCTGAAGCACAAAAATCTTCGATTTCGGGCTACGGAACAGCGCCACGCCGAATAGAGATCGGCAGTTCCATCCTTCTTTACCCTTTTCTACGAGGATGATGAACTGTTTATCATTTCCTTCCGAGCCGGGTACATCCAGATTGTTGAAGTGCCGGATATCCTCGTCCTTTGTATACTTGGGATCTCCCACGTTCAGGAGGATGCTCGTGGCTGGGATGCCAAGCTCGGCAAGGATTGTCTCCAGAACAGGACGAACTTCTGTTGCTGCTTCCTCTACACCGGCGGCATAGATTGCCAACTTGGGCTTCAAACCTTCGTATTCCTTGCCGCCATAGCGTTCCCAGAAAGTGGTAACGACAGCGCGGAGAAATTCTTCGCTCTTGACATTCTCATAACCGAGCGGATCGGCATCTTTCAGGAATCCATTCCAGATGGATTCCCGTAGGCCGTAAGCATAGACCACCTCCGGCAGGAGCTGGTTTTTCACATACGGCGTACCCGTGTAGTTATAGCAAGCTACAATAGACGTGCTTTCTGCGAGGAGATTGATTGTGTCACGGAGGCTGGTCTTGTTTGCTCCGCTGGAGCGAATCTGTTTTTCCAGATCAGCGCCGAAAAGGTGGTGCGCTTCATCCACGTAGACACCGAGCTGAGGCAGACGGCAGAGCTTTTTGAAACGCTGGTTATCCATCAGGGTGGTGTCGTCCCACGCATCGTCTTCATCACCTTCGGCATTGCCGTAAACGGCGGAAAGCAGAGAGCTGGAACTGCTGAACAAAGTCTGTGCTGCGGTCTCCTCCTTGCGCTTTTTCTTTACGATGATCTTCTGCGTGTTGGAGATGATGATGTTGAAATCAGAATCATCGATAGTGTGCAGGACCGTACCCGTCTCGTCCAAGAAATGGAATTTGATATTTGCGTCCAGCACACGCGCATACTCAGGCGGCACGACCTTCGTTTTGTCAAAAGTCATGATCTCCCGCAGGGACTGAAGAACGGTTTTGTCCGGGGCAAATACCAGCGCATTATGACAGAAGCGCTTGTCCTTCGGATACTTTTTGGCCAGCAGGAATTCGTAGAAAATACAGGTACCCATGAGAATGGTTTTTCCCAGCCCCATTGTAAGAGCGTATATATAGTTGGGATAATTCTCACGGTATTTTTTCATCTGCTTGAAAAGCGTATCCGTTAATTGCTCAGCCGGTGCATCGAACAGGCGAATCTGACCGTTCTTCGAGACCGAGTAATAGGAAGCATCAGAGAAATTGTTCCGCTTATTTCTCCAGTCATCAAACATCTGGTAGACCTGCGGATTACCCATGAATTCTTTGATGAAGATATACATCTCCAAAGCCTCAAACTGTGGCTTCCGGAGAAAGGCATGCGGATTCTCCTCGCTGTCGTTATAGGCGAGGAACTTTCTTGTTAGATCGTTGTATCTGGAGCGGATTTTTCCTCGGTTTGTGGAATAGTAATACCACAACTGCTCGTGGAAGGAAAAAGCCGAATCATAGTTGGTAGCCATTATCGGACCTCCACTTCCAGCGACTCCGAGAGCAGATCCGTGATCTTTACCTTGATGGTGCCGCAATCCTCCGGAATATCATAGACGCCGATAACCAGCTCGTCCTTGCCGGGAACATCCGTCACGGCAGGCTGCATCACGACACCGTCGTAATTCCAGTCGATCATGATGGAGTCCACGAGCTGCCGCCAGTCCTCTACATACTCTTTCTGAAGGGAGAGCTTCTGCATCAGGTTCATGGGGTAGAAGGCCCGGATGACCAGCTTGCCGCCTTCGCGGACGATCTCTGCCTCCGCATCACGCTTAAGCTGCAGATCGGCCTTGTCGCGGAGGATATCTACGATCTGGATATCGACCTTGTAATCAACCAGTTCCTGCTCCAGCGCACCCTTCAGGTCCGGCTCATGCCCCATGCAGACGATGGTGATCCGCTCCACGGGCTGGCCGGGATTCTCCTCTTTCCGCTTTTCATAGGTCTTATACGGCAGGTTGGCAATCAGTTCCTTGAGATCGGCTTTGGTGGCGATCCGGTTGACGGGCATGATCTTCACCATCCGGCCATCCAGCTCTCCGTCCCAAACGTCGCTGGCCGGGAAGGGCTGGATCTCCAAGGCTGAGATCAGTAGCTCCCGCGCCTCCACAGGATTGCGGAAGAAGTCATAGTTGTTGACGTTATATACTTCAAAACCAGTATACTTATCTTCCTGCCCCTCCAGTTCTGCAGCAACAGCCAGAAGCCGCTTTGTGGTTGTCTGGATTGCGCCGAGGTTGATATCGGCACCGATGAAACGGCGACCGAGTTTCATGGCAACAGCCTGTGTAGTGCCGCTTCCCATAAACGGATCAAAAACAAAATCTCCTACATTTGAGGAAGCCTTGATAATACGCTCTAAAACAGATTCAGGTTTTTGAGTTGGATATCCTACTTTCTCCAAACCATTTCCTTGAATTCTTGGAAGGTCTGTCCACCAGTCTTCAGGAACTTTGCCGCCTTTGCTTAGACGATTTTTATGCTTTGACTCTGCATCGTTTTCTCCATAGAGGCCAGAACTCCCAGCACCACGGTTTGTTCGGGCTATGGTTTCTTCTGAATATGGGATCAACACTTCCTGCCAATTAAATACCGCGCCTGCGGATTTGTGATAGCAAAGAATTGTGTCATGCTTTGATGTGAATTTTGATTTAGTTTGAGATGCTCCAGTATAGCACCATATTATCTCATTTTGAAAATTGTCGTGCCCGAACACTTCATCCAGAATAATTCTTAAATAATGACTTCTATGGTAATCACAATGAACATAAATACTACCGTTATCCGACAGCAACTCGCGCATGAGAATAAACCTCTCATACATGAACTGCAAATACTCGTCATTTGACCATATGTCACCATACTGCTTTTCTTCAAAAGATGTTCTGTCAGATAAAGTTTCACCAACCCCACGTATTTCAACTTTTCGTTTATAATCTGCCTTACTATCAAATGGTGGGTCGATATATATTAATGTGATTCTTCCCCGGTACTCCTTGAGCATATGGCTCATGACCTGCAGGTTGTCACCCCAAAAAAACTTGTTGATCCAGCCATCCCGCTCCTGCCCATATGTCTCTCGGAGTTGAGCGGGGTAATACTGCGTGGAGCGATAGGGGCGCTTTCCCGTCCAACGGAGTTCCGGGAAGCCTTTGATCGTGGGGCGCTGCGCGAATTCAAACATCATTGTCTGTTCATCCATGTTTTACTCCTCTCTCCTCATCTCCCGCAGTAATAGCGGAAGTCGCACTCTTGGCAGGTCTTTGGAGACTGTGCCGTCTGTGAGAATTCTTTTCTCATGATCTTATGTACGGTATCGTCAAATTCCTGAATGGTGGCGTCGATCGCCGCCTTCTGATACGGGAAGCTAATGGTCGGCACGCCAGATTCTTCACCCGTATAGTACAGGTGCATCTTGCTGACCTTATGGCCAGTGCGCTCCTCCACCAAATGGGCATACACCTGAAGCTGCCGCTGATAGCGGTCGATCCGTTCCTTGTCCCGGAACAGATCCGGTTTCTTTTCGGATTTGAAGTCCACAAGCTCGACCGTGTCACCCTCACCCTTGATGAGGTCGATCTTGCCCTCAATGATATAATCCGGCTTCACAAGGCTGATATCCACCTCGGCCTCCCGGATGGTGTCCCAAGAATCCGCCTGCCGCTCTGCATAGCGAAGCACCTGATTCAATGCGGCTCTCCGCTGCGGCTCGGCCAGATAGGATCGCTCCGACTTGGACAACGAGGTGTAGTTCGCGTCAAACCACCGGGTGATGTTATCATCGGTAATTGTACTCTCCTCATGACGCAGCGCTGCTTTATGGATATCCTCGATGGTCTGATGCACGAGCATACCGAATAGCAGGGCGCTCACACGCACAGGCGTAAACTGCAGCTCCTTATACAGTTTGTACTGCACCGCGCAGGTCTCATATACGCTGATATGGGAGGTAAAGGAGAAGGTGTCCTTCAGATTCACATCCTTCACGGTATTGAATGTGAACTCGTTGATATCGAACTCGTCGCTCTCCATGTCAGCCAGCTCGGAATATACCTCGCGGAAGTACATACTTGGCGTGCGTTTATCCTCGTTGCAGGTAAGCACCAATAGATTCTGTGCGCGGGAGAAGGCCGTATAGTACAAGCGCCAGAAATCAAAGAACTTCATATCTCCATATGGCTCGAAAGCCGGACGCTTGAAGTATTTGTTTTCGACCTCCTCCATCAGGTCTGAGGTGTTTTTCCGGGGGATATTGCCGAGTGAGTCAACAACGACGATAGGAAATTCCATACCCTTCGACTGATGGATCGTCAGGAAGGAAACACATCCACTGGGTGCGTATTCTGCATCATCCTCATATTCGGAAATGCCTCCATCGTATAACAAGCGAAGGTATAAGTTGAATAACGTTTCGGTATTTGCATCGATGCGCCTTTTTCCCTGATACAAGGCTGGGCTCAAAACATCAATTCGATGAAGGTACTCAAATTTGTTAATAACCTGCGTGAACATAGCTATGTTCCGCGCTGGCCGGAGGTCCACAAGGCCTACGTCCATTTCTGTGGAAAGGATGTCTGAGAACGGTGAGAACTCAAACATCTGATACACGAGGCCGGAAAAGCCATAGTCCGTGTTTTCCCGTAGACCGAAGTGCAACTTGCCACGTCTGCGAATCCAGTTGCGGAAGTCTGCTGCCTCCGGCGTGGAAAGATACTTGTTGGCCTCCTCGATGCAGCCGCGATAATAGCGGTAGTGCTCCGGCTGCAGATACGAGTACTCCTGATTCTCCAAGCCCTGCACGTATTTCGGGAACATGAGCATCAGGCATCCAAGCATGAGTCGGATCTCCGGACGCTGGAAGAACATATCCGAGCGCGGAGAATAAACATTGATCCCATTGCTTTCCAAGAAACGGGCAAGGCTGGTCACACGCTGATGCTTCACGGAACTGAACAGGAACGCGATCTGGTTATAATCGGTCAGCTTCCCGGAATCTACAAGGCCCTTGATGAAGGACAGGATCTTCTCATGCCACTCGTCTTCATCGTTCACGCTTGCCAGCTTTACGACAGCCGGACTCTTGAGGGTGGATTTCTCATGGGGCTCGATGGTCTTGTCATAACGGAAGTTACGCCAGCGAAAACGGAACCGCGCTCCGTCCGTTGTGATCATCCACTGGTTATAAAAATCGACAATATCGCTGTTGGAGCGGTAGTTAATGACCAATGGTATGATCCTGCACACCCCGTCAGGAAACTTATGTGGGAATTCCAGAATATTTCGGATCGTTGCACCTCGGAAACGGTACAGGCCCTGATCGTCGTCACCGACAACACAAATATTCTGATGCTCTCCACCGAACAGGAATACGAGCTGCTCCTGAATGTAGTTCGTATCCTGATACTCGTCGATCATGATGTAGTGGATTTTTGCTCGGAGTTCGGCAAGTACATCCGGGTAATTCGTCAGGAGCCAGTAGGCCTCCGTCTGAATGGCAGAAAAATCCATCAGGTTGTTCTCGGCCAGCACGTCCTGATATACTTTCAGAATCTCACCCAGCGCAGCGATGCGAATATCACCATCAGCCATCAGCTCAGCCGGATCAATCAATTCTTCGGAGAGGTTATTAACAAAACCACAGATTTCCCCAGCCTGCTTCCATGCACCTTGACTGGAGACCACAGCGTCAAAATGTTGAATCCCCCGGAATCTGTATATGTTCTGAAAGACGGTGTAGCTCTGATCAAACTGGTCTAAAGTGCGAAAGTTTTTCTTCAGGCGCGTAAATTCAAGATGCTCCTTGATGATCCGTAGGCACAGAGAGTGGAAGGTGCCGATATACATCTCGTTGATGTTGGCAACGATTCCCCTTGCCGCGAGCTCGTTAGTGATACGAGTAATAAGTTCCTTTGCAGCCTTTTCCGTAAAGGTTGCCAGCATGATCTCCTCTGGCCGGACACCCTTCTCCTGAATGAGATAGATTGCACGCTGCACAAGCGTGAAGGTTTTTCCGGTTCCCGGACCAGCAGTTATCAGAACAGGGCCATCTGTGGTTTCGATTGCCTGTTTCTGAGCATCATTTGCATTTCCAAAATCAAACATTTCTCCAACTCCCAAGCTGTATTGTTCTGGCATTCATTCCCTGTATTGCATGGTAGTTCAATCTTCTTCTGCTTTTTCGGGGATGAACTCCACGATATCGTCCACCTTGCAGTTCAGGACCCGACAAATCTTCTCCACGGACTCAAGTGAAACATAGTAGTCCCGGCGCAGACGTGTGGATATGTTTGCGCTGTATCCAGCCTCCTGCTGAAGCTGGGCCGGGGTCATATTCCTGTCAATCAGCATATGGAACAGCTTTTTATATGTAACAGCCATTTCGTGCCTCCTTGCACCTAACGGGTTAATCAAACACTGGCCTTTATTATATCACGAAAATATGAAAATTTCTACTGCCTTCGGACAATTTCCGGAGGCTTTTTTCATTTTCTTTCGTTCAAACCGGCCTGTTCTGTCCAGTAGGCAGTGAGGAGAAAAATGTTTCTGATTTTTTAGACCAAAATGGCCTCTGCTGTCCAGCGGGTAGTGAACGAAGAAATTTTCAAAATCTTTTGGCCAGACACCCCATTTCCCTCCAGTAGGTAGTGCAGAGAAAAATACCCGAAAAAGCGGACCACTTCACCGGTTTTTGTCAAGGGGAGAATGAATAAAGAAAAGTTTCAAAATCTTTCGTTCAAAACCTGCAAAACCCTCCAGTGGGTAGTGGAAGGAATCGTTTCAGGTGAATCGTCCGAAGGGCCTGACCGCACAGGGCTTTTGGGGTAAATGGTGACGGTCGATGACACTCTTTTCAAAAACTATTCTATAGAGCCAAAAAAACAAGCCTATAGAAAAGTTACGGATTTACCCGTCAAAGAGTGTCACCAGCGGTTGAAAACCCTGATGGTACAAGCGTTTTCGTCAGGTGGCTGTGAAACGGCTTATCTGCACGAAATAAAAAACATCTCAAAAAGAGCGGACCACTTGGGCAGTTTTTGTCCAGTGGGAAGTGAACAACATGAAAGGCGGTGATGCGTATGATTGTGTTCCGATGACCGTAGGGCGGTCTGAATCTCTGTGACCTTCCGGGCCGGACAGCGGCGTGGGGTCACGAACGCAAAAACCATAATTCAAACGGGGTATTAACCCCAAAGTTCATCAAATGGAGGAAAAAACGATGACTAATTACACCTTTGTTAACTACAGAAACACCAAATCCCTGATTCCGAAGGAGGTATGGCTCACGGCAGAACATCTTTCGGAAACGGAGCCGCTCTTTATGACGGAGCACCTTGTCGACAATGACGGCAAGCTGTACAGACGCTACCGCCTTCGCACGTGTGACCCGACCCGCTTTGTCGAAACCCTCGATTATGACATCGAGTGTCCGCACTGCCACGATCAGCTTCGCCTCTGCGGAATGGCCGTGGATGCCATGACGCACGGCCTGTACAGATGCAAACGCTGTGACGATGAAGCCGAAAGGAGAAGATGAGAATGAAAATGATCAACGAAATCCGTGCTTTCACGGCCACTCCGGAATACGGAAAGACCTTCTGGAATGCCATGAGAATCAAGCATAATGCGGAGGCAGAAATGCATGATGCCATGTCCGCTACCACTGGTGCGTTCTGTGCTCCTGCGGCGGATGAGACCGATTTCCGCAAGGCCATCTTTGCTGAGAGCGTAATCCGTCCTCTTGCGACCGAGCTAAAAAAGCATACCGGCGGTGATGTGATCTGGGTCAAGGATTCGAGCGATTATGCCGAGTTTGTGCCGGAGGGTGCCGCCATCCCCGGTTTCGATGCTCAGAACGATTTCACCCGTTTCCCGGTTGCTACGCACAAGATCGACGGTCTGGTGAAGCTGAGCACGGAATTTGCGCTTGACGCAGACTTCGATCTCCGCAAGTACATCTTCGAGCGCATGGGTAAATCCTTCGCTCGTGCGGAGGACAGGGCCTTCATCAATGGTAACGGAACGGACGAGCCCTTCGGCCTTCTCCACGAAACTGAAGGAGCCGAAACAGGGGTCTCTACAAATGCGGTCACCTACGATGATTGCATCGACCTGTTCTTCTCCGTAAAGCCGGAATACCGCAGTCATGCCGTGTGGCTCATGAACGACCGCACCGCTCTCGCACTGCACAAGCTGAAGGACGATGCCGGTAATTATCTCTGGAATGGCAACAGCGACACCATCCTCGGTAAGCCCGTCCATATCTGCAACGATATGCCGGATATCGCCGCCGGTGCAAAGCCTGTCCTCTTCGGTGATTTTCGATATTTCTGGATCATCGACCGTTCTCCTATCTCCATGAGAGCTTTTAAGGAGCGTTTCGCCATGACCGATCAGGTAGGCTATGTGGGCTTTGAACTGCTCGATTCCCGTCTTGTTCGCAAGGATGCGATCAAGGTCCTGACCGTCACCGCTTAAACCCATCCGTCCGGGAGGGTGAGCGTTCCTTGCTCTCCCGGACCCTTATCGGAGGTACGTATGAACACTACACAGAAAGCCGTTATTTTATCGGCAACACACGAAACGCAGGACGGCGGTATTCTTAACTGCCCACAGTGCGGAAAACCCGTTACACAGCGGAGCGGCCATATGAAGAAATTCTGCTCGGACCGCTGCCGGATGGAATACTGGAATTCCCATCAGGATCAGGTTTTGCGAAAGGCGTACTACACGCTCGTCTGCAAAAACTGCGGTCAAACCTTCCGCTGCTACGGCAACGCTCACCGGAAATTCTGCTGCCGGTCCTGCTATGAAGATTATAGAAAGCGAGGAAACCGCTATGATGGATAATTTCGAACGCCGGGAGATAGAGCGGATGTATCGGGACGGATACGGCCCCACAGCCATCTCCTGTGAATTGGGCATATCGATCAACACGATCAAGTCCTACATTCGCCGCCATCCCAGCATGAAAAAGGCTTCGCGCTGCCTGTACTGCAGCAAGGTAATCTCTCAGGCGAAGGGCCGCAAGGTCAAGAAGTTCTGTTCAGACCGCTGCCGCAGTGCGTATTGGAACTACAAATATCGCAAAGGAGGCAATCCCGTTGGAAAAGGAAGACCGCAAGTCTGATGTGTACGGGCCGGAAAACCTGATCCGCTATCATACGGCCCTGTCCTTTGTGGACCGGCTGGTAAGCGAGGGCTTTCTGCGACCGACAGATCAGGCTAAAATCTACACAATGATCGCCCAAAAATACGGGATTGAATTGGACAGTATATTTGCCGCATAAGGCTTGCTATCCGGGCCGTTTAGAGTGATATATACAGTACCCATACTTTGATACAACGGAGGCAGATTATGGCAAGAGATGTAAAACAGGTCACATTCACAAAAGCGGCCATCCCCAAGCTGACGAGAGTGGCGGCATACGCACGGGTGTCCTCGGCAAAGGATGCGATGCACCACTCCCTGTCAGCGCAGGTCAGCTATTACAGCGGTCTGATCCAGCAGCATCCCGGCTGGCAGTACGTTGGGGTGTATTCTGACGAGGCCAAGACCGGCACCAAGGATACCCGTGAGGCTTTCGTCAGGCTCGTTTCCGATTGCAAGGCCGGAAAGGTCAATATGGTCATTACCAAATCGATCTCACGGTTTGCCCGGAACACGGTCACGCTGCTGGAAACGGTCCGGGATCTGAAAGCCCTCGGCATTGACGTCTTTTTCGAGGAGCAAAACATCCACACCCTTTCCGCTGACGGGGAATTGATGCTTTCTATCCTTGCGTCCTACGCACAGGAGGAGAGCCTTTCGGCCAGCGAAAACCAGAAATGGCGTGTGCGGAAGAATTTCGAGGAAGGCAAGCCTTGGAATGGAACGCTCCTCGGTTACCGCTACCGAAACGGCGTCTACGTCATCGAGCCGGATGAGGCCGAAACGGTCCGCCGCATTTTCCGGGAGTACCTTTCCGGCAAAGGCATCGTTTCTATCGCAAACGACCTAAATGCAGACGGCGTGAGGACCCGGTACGAAAACGCATGGAGCAAGGGAGGCGTTTCACGCATCCTGCACAATTACGCCTACACCGGAAACCTGCTTCTTCAGAAGACTTTCCGGGAAAACCACCTGACGAAAAAGACCGTGGTCAATGAAGGCCAGCTGCCGATGTACCACGCAGAGGGTACGCACGAGGCCATCATCAGCATGGATGACTACGAAGCGGCGCAAGCCGAAATCGCACAGAGGGCAGCAAAATATGTGCCATCTACCCGATGCTTCACCGGACGATATCCGTTTTCCAGCCTGATCGTGTGCGCTCACTGCGGCAAGCACTACCGGCGAAAGGTCACGGCCACCGGCCCGGTCTGGATTTGCAGCACCTACAATTACAAGGGCAAGGCCGCCTGTCCCTCCAAACAGATACCGGAGACTACGCTGACGGCCTTGACCGCAGATTTGGATATTGGCGATTTAACGGAAATCATAGCCGATGACAGGAACACGCTGATATTTCGCTTCAAGGACGGCAAAAAAGCCGTTAAACGCTGGCAGGACCGGTCACGGGCCGAAAGCTGGACTCCGGAGATGAAAGAGGCCGCAAGGCAAAAAGCGATAGAAAGGAATAGGCACAATGGCTAACATCACTGTAATACCGGCAACGAAAACGCTCCATTCCAAAATGCCGGTCAATGCCCGGAGCAGACGTAAGGTGGCCGGGTACGCTCGTGTTTCCACCGACAGCGAGGAGCAGCTTACCTCCTACGAGGCGCAGGTGGACTATTACACCAAATTCATCCGCTCGAATCCGGATTGGGAGTTCGTGGACGTGTACACAGACGAAGGCATCTCCGCAACGAACACCCGTCACAGGGACGGCTTCAATCGCATGATTGCGGATGCTCTTGCTGGGAGGATTGACCTGATCGTCACGAAATCTGTTAGCCGCTTTGCCCGTAATACTGTGGATAGCCTTACGGCCGTCCGCAAGCTGAAGGAACATGGCACCGAGGTCTATTTTGAGAAGGAGGGGATTTATACCTTCGACAGCAAGGGCGAACTGCTGATCACCATCATGTCAAGCCTTGCCCAAGAGGAGAGCCGTTCCATTTCCGAAAATGTCACATGGGGCCAGCGAAAACGCTTTGCAGACGGAAAGGTGTCGTTGCCGTATAAATCCTTCCTCGGCTACCGCAAAGGGCCTGACGGCTTGCCGGAGATTGTGCCGGAGGAGGCGGAGATCATCCGGGAGATCTACAAGCTGTTCATACAGGGCAAAACAGTGAACTGGATTGCTACGTACCTTACCGCCAAGGGCATTCCCACGCCTCGTGGCAAGGAAAAATGGCAGACCAGCACCATCGAAAGTATCCTGACAAACGAAAAATACAAGGGCTCTGCAGTTTTGCAGAAGAAGTTCACGGTGGATTTCCTGTCAAAGAAAATGAAGGTCAATGAGGGCGAGGTGCCGCAGTACATCGTGGACCAGAGCCATCCAGCCATTATCGATCCGGCCCAATGGCAGAAGGTGCAGGATGAGATGGCGGTCCGCAAATCCAGAGGCAAGCACCATAACAGCCTCAGCCCGTTTTCCACAAAGATCGTCTGCGGTGATTGCGGCGATTATTACGGCAGCAAGGTATGGCACAGCACGGATAAATACCGCCGGGTGATCTGACAGTGCAATGGAAAGTTCAAGGGCAAGGACCGTTGCGCCACACCGCATTTATACGAGGATGACATCAAGCGGCTGTTCCTCCGGGCCGTTGCCGACCTTACCGAGGACCGGGAGGTACTGCTTGAGACCTGCCGGATGATCCATGATGAATACCTGAACACAGACACCATTGATGCAGAGTGCGCCACGCTCAATGATGAGATTGAGATCGTTTCCGGCCTCACGAAAAAGCTGATTGCCGAAAACGCCACCACCGCCATTCCGCAGGATGAATACAACAGGAAATACGATGCACTGGTCGAGCGTTACCATGCGGCGCAGGATCGGCTGGACGATTTGCAAAAACTGAGAATTACACGGAGCTTTCAGGCCGATGTGCTGGAATGCTTTGTGTTTGAGATAAAGGCCATCGACACCACGCTGCCGCTGGAATTCACGGATCGCTTCTGGAATAACCTGATCGACCGGGTGACGGTCTACCACGATGGCCGAATGGTATTCTGCTTCAAGAACGGTGCGGAGGTTACGGAAACGCTCTGATGCCGGAAAGCAAAACAGCCCGTGACGGGGATCAAACGGTCCTCATCACGGGCTTTCTTTGTGTGAAACGGTAGTCATTTTTTGAAACGATAGAATACGGGCCTCCGGCAGATACCACCAAATCAGGTCTATCAAGGAGAAAAACGGCCTATTTTCAACTTCTGACGGGACCTCAAATGCACCCGCTATTTTGCAGAAGGGCCTATTTACAAGGCTTTTCAGGATAAAATGAAACGGACCGGTAATCGAAACATTGTATCAATTACCGGTCCAGTTATGTAACTCGTCGGTATGCTTGATACTTGAACCCCCTTTTTCCCCAGAGGGTGCATATTCAGTTAGAGGGTTCAAATGCGATAGATGCTGTTCTCCGGCAGTCCGTACCTCTTGGCGAGGGCCGTCTTTACACTCAAGGCTTCAGCTTCATCCAATAGGCAACTGGGTGCCTGTATGAGTGAATCATACAGCGAGATCGCCAAGTTGTATGACGCTATGCGGGTTTGCAACTCCTTTAGATCTGCGTCAGTCAACTTGCACATTTGTATACGTCGCACCAAACTGAACAGCGCGGCCGCTGAAATTGAACAGTGACGACGCCGGAATTGAACAGCAAAAGTCGCGCAAATTGAACAGCGGCGTCGCGAAGATTGAACAGCGTAATAACGGGCGGTAATATGTCGGTACACGCGAAAAGCGTGAATAATACCGAAGGAGGTCATGAATATGACCAATTACCGTGAGATCCTGAGGCTAAGCAGCCTCGGGTACAACAACACCGAGATCGCGGACGTATGCGGCTGTTCGCGGACGACCGTCATATCCGTACTGCGGCAGGCAGAGGCAGTCGGAGTCGGGTATCCGCTGCCGGAGGGCATGTCGGAGCGCGATCTGATCAACGCCCTGCGTCCGTCTGTATCGGGGAAGCCCGTGTACCGCATGCCGGATTACGCAAAGGTACACAAGGAATATCAGCGCAAGTGTGTGACGCTGAACAGGCTTTGGCTCGAATACTGTGAGGACTGTCAGAAAAGCGGAGAGCTGCCGTATCAGCTGACGCAGTTCAAAAAGTATTATCGGGAGTATACCGTAAAAGCCGGGGCGACGATGCACCTCGATCACAAGCCCGGCGAGATAATGCAGGTCGACTGGGCGGGAGATACCGCAAAGGTCATAGATACCGATACGGGCGAGCTGATACCCGCGTATCTGTTTGTCGCCGTCCTGCCGTACAGCGGGTATGCGTATGTTGAAGCCTTTTATTCCATGGCTCAGGAGTGCTGGACGGAGGCGCACGTCAACGCATTTTGCTTCTTTGGCGGCGTTGCGAGGATCATCCAATGCGACAACCTCAAGACCGGTGTGACCTCGCACGGTAAGGACGAGATAGTACTCAACAAAGCGTACAGTGAACTTGCGGAGCATTACGGCACGGCAGTGATCCCCTGCCGCGTGAGAGCTCCGCAGGACAAGGCGCTGGTCGAGCGTACCGTGGGCATTGTGACGAATTACATCCTCGGCGCGTTGAGAAACCGTCAGTTCCTGTCACTCCCGGAATTGAACTCGGCGATAATGGAACGGCTTGATTCCCTCAATCACAAGCCTTACCAGAAGAAGGAAGGCAGCAGAGCCATAGACTTTGAGACCGAAAAGCCTCTCCTTCGTCCTCTGCCGGAGCGTCCCTTTGAGCTTGCCGAGTGGAAGATAGCGACGGTTGGTCCGAACTACCATATCTCCGTAGATAAACAGAACTATTCCGTCCCTTACGAATACATCAAGCAGAAGGTGGACGTAAGGATCACCCGCACAGTGATAGAGGTATTCTTCAACGGTATTCGCATATGCTCGCATCCCCGTCTTTACGGGAGAGCCAATCAGTACAGCACCGTTGAGAATCATATGCCGGAAAAGCACCGGCAGTATCTGCAGTGGAACGGCGAACGGTTCCGTAAATGGGCCGCAAAGATAGGCGCTAGCACTCACACCGTCATCGACGCTCTGCTTTCGGGATACAGGGTTGAACAGCAGGGATATAAAGCCTGTATGGGAATACTCAAGCTTGCGGACAAGTATTTTCCCGAGCGTCTTGAAAACGCCTGTTTCAAGGCTCTGACCTACACTGCCCGTCCCTCCTTCAAGAACGTTCAGACGATACTCTCATCTGGGCAGGATCGTATCGAAACCGAGAAACCGGCGGAAAAGCCTTCATCCTCACAGTACGGATTCACAAGAGGCGATTCGTATTACGAAGGGAGGAAGGACTGATGCTGATAGAGACTACCGTAAATAAGCTGCATGAGATGCGGCTGTCAACGATGGCGAGGGCGTTTAAGGAACAGCTCTCGGATCCCAATATGGCGTCCATGTCCTTTGAGGACAGATTCGGATTGCTCGTCGATCATGAATGGGCCACGAGAAAGAGCAATCATCTGCGCAAGCTTGTGAAGCAGGCGAGGTTCTCGGCTCCGGAGGCATGTGTCGAGGACATAGAATATTTCTCCGAAAGGAATCTTGACGCGGCGCAGATATCGAGCCTCGCGACGTGCTCGTTCATTACCGAGGCTCACAATGTGATACTTCTTGGAGCTACCTGCTCCGGCAAGACGTACATAGCCTGTGCGCTCGGAATGGCAGCGGCAAGGAACTTCCTGAAGGTAAGATATGTTCGTCTGCCCGAGCTTCTCACCGAGCTTGCGATAGCGAGAGGAAACGGCACTTACCGTAAGGTTATACAGCAGTACAAGAAGCCCGCGCTCCTGATACTCGACGAATGGTTGCTTTATCCGCTGAAGGAATCGGAGGCAAGGGACCTGCTTGAGATAGCCGAAGCCCGGTACCATACCGCATCCACCATATTCTGCTCACAGTTCGATATCCCGGGCTGGCGTGAGAAGATAGGCGATCCGATACTGGCCGACGCCGTATGCGACAGGATCGTGCATGACGCCTATACCATTGTGATCGACTGCAAGGAGTCCATGCGTAAGCGCAAAGGGCTTAACGCGTAAAGGCGCCTTCGGCGCATCGGGCTCTGCCCGAACCCGAGGTTTATCGCTTTGAGGTTTTCCAAGGAGAGTGATCGCCCATGCTTCGTGCAAAAAAGAGTGACGCTTGTCCTGGCATCACTCTCCTCGCAAACCCCGTAACGGCGCTCGGGTCGCACCTCTGCGTTGCCCTATCCTCCGTTACGGTTAAAAGCATTGTCAGAATACCATCAGCACACACGAATGTCAATGTACAGTTTCAGCGTCGGAACTGTTCAATTTCAGCGACGATGCTGTTCAATTTCAGCGGCCGAGGTGTTCAACTTCGCTGTCGTAGACACACATTAATTCCTTGATAAGCGTCAAACGCTCCTCTGAAGTTACGGTTCCCGCTTCCTCGAATGAGGTTGTTTCCGACAGTCTGTGGTCGGCTTTCTTTTTGAACCTCTTGCCACCGGAAGAACAGAATACTGAATCAGCATCTATTCCAAACCGCAGTATTCACAGCGAAGTTTGTAATAAATGCGCAGAAAACAAGTATTATTTACGAAACACAATATGAAAAAGCTTTCCAAGCCCTATTAATCCATGGTTATCATCATTGATTCCATAACTTATCATCCGCTCGATATCAGTGTTACTAAAATTATAGATGCCCTTTTTTATAATGTTTTTGACTAACGACTTGCGATAGTAACTACAGTTTAGTGCAAAACCGCCAATTATTATGAACTCCGGAATATACAAAGATATCGAAAGCAGAGCAATTACTTCAGCTAACGGGACAGTACAAAAGTCGATGACTTTTTTTGCATAATCATCGCCTCTATCGGCCTCTTTTGCAACTTGTTCTGCAAGTATTAGTCGGTTACTGTCAACTGTTAGTTTTAGTGGGCTGTTAGCAAAACTATCCATATAATCTCTATCATACGTGAATAGCTTGTTTGCAAAAAATTCGATACCCCTACCGCTAGAAAACATTCCAACATGGTTTTTGCCTGTGCCACAACTACATTCGATCTCAGTATTATAACCGCTGTATGCAAAATGACCTATCTCTCCTGTTTTGCCATTCTTGTCTACTATTATCTTTCCTCCAATACAGATTTTATTCCCTATACCTGAACTTACAGTTACTAGGCAAAAGTCATTTCTTTCGATGTATCTATAAGCAGCAGCGGTAATATCGTTCGTAACCAATACTTTCGCTTGCGGGAATTCATCTTCAATAAGCTCTTTCAAGTTAAAAGTTGACTTGAGCGTTTTACCAAAAATAACGCTACTTCCTAAAATATTCCCGCTTGCTGAAACTGGCCCCGGAAAGCATATGGCAATGCCATCTATTCTACGCACGCTATTTAACCTATCTGTGAAATCGTTACATATAATGCTGAATATACTCTGTTTGATTTCGTCCTCTTCCATACAGAAATAATTAGGCGTTTTATAGCGACGAATGTCAGTAATCATTTCCTCTTGAAAGAAAGCAGAGCGAAGGTTTGTTCCTCCAATATCATATACGACAACAACCATAAAAAATCCTTTCATGTATCTAATAAATCATAAACGGCTTTACAATAATGAGAAGCTAATTCTTCTCGTGTTATGATTATTCGATACGATTTGCTGTAAACACATTCAGCGAGATTAACAAAACAGGACTGCCCATGCGTATAAGGCAATACAAGATTCAGATTGCCCGCACGTTGAACTAGGGACCGATCAATTGCCTTGTCGTACAGTTCTATATATTGCATTGCTGATAATGACCTTTTGTACTTGAGCAAATCATAGTTAGTAAATAGTTCCTTTAGGCGACTGTAGTAGTCCTCCGCAATCAAACCCAATCGCCTTGATATGTTAATACAGATAAACATATCGATAGCAACGGCAAAGCCATGAGGCACAAGATATTCGGTTTCAGCTTCTATTATCGGACTAAAAGTATGTCCAAAATCCATCAACCTCATCAAAGAGGCATCTTCAAACAAATTGCGGGAAATGTTTCTAAGCATAGTATTGATCGCCATATCGATTAATTGCCTAAACAATGTCCTGGTTTTACTTGTTCGGATAGTTTCTGGACTAAAGAAAACACTTTTACTAGCTAGTATTTCAACAATTTCAAAACAGTCAGCAATTCCGGCTTTAAGTATCTCTGATATACCATTTGCGAAATTATCTTTGTCTAAATCATACAAAAACTCCTTACAGTTTATCACCTTCTGCGGGGGATAAAAAGAACCTAACAAGTTTTTGTTCTCGTGGTAGTTTATTCCCACCTTAATGCCTATTCCGGCATCAATTTGACCGACAAGGGTTGTAGGGACACGAATATACTTTACCATACGATGATACTGCTGCGCTGCAAACCCAGCAATATCCATCACGACTCCACCTCCAATCGCAACTATTATACCATCTCTCGGGAGTCGAAACTTTATGGCATTGTTTATTATCTCAAACAGATGAGAGTATTCTTTGCACTCTTTTGAATTGCTGACTGGATTAATACGTACTAGTTCATAGTTGCCTCCTTTATAATCCTCTTCGATAGACCGACTAAGAAGCCCCCCCGAAATAGAATCATAATGTTCGTCAATTACAAACACTACCTTTTTATTGCGAGTATAGTAGTCTAACAATTCAAAGACATCTTTAATTGTTGTTGCCTCAATTATATCATAGTGGACTAATCGACTTGTATTAACTGCTATAACCGGTCGTTTCCTAATAAACCTGTAGTATAATCCACTTTGCTCCCTAGACTGTTGCGAGTAATACTTGTTTAGGCCAAGCAGGCTCATACAACGACTTGAGTAATCGTCTGAAATCATATCAATAATAAAAGAATTATCTATTTGATAGTACGGGGAAAGGTATTCCTTAAGCCTCGCGATCATTGAATTAATAAACAACGACTTAATGTTCTCGGATTTTTTATCGAAAAAACGGCTGCCGCAAACAACAACCTTGTTAATTCCGGTTGCTAAGGTAACAGGGACTACAGCCTGACAGATTGCTTCAGAAACAACGTCAAAATAAAAGTTGGAGAAATTCCGATTATTATGCAAGAGCTCTAAAGCATCAGTTTCACTGACCTGTTTTTGCATAAATGCAGAAGCAATAGATGATAGTCCGTTTTCTAAGACAAAAGCGGCCATATGATTAACTGCACCGCAATCGCATAATATATTTAGTGGTTTGCCGTTGAAGTAGATTGATACATGAGAATGACCTATTTCTCCCGAATAGGAGTTCTTGTCGATTATTAGGCTGCCTGAAGATGCATCAAACACTTTGCTTCCCACACCGGTGCCTATATGTAACACCAAAAAAAGACTATTAGAAAGCACTTCAGATCCCGCAAGATAGAAAGCGGCGGCACTTATATTGTTAATGATAAAAATCTGATTATAACGGTAGTACTGTTCAAGAAGCTTTTTTAAATGAATAGGTTTATCCAGCCGACCTTTAATTATCGATGATGCGCTGATTAATGAACCTTCGGAATCGATCTGACCGGATATAGAGATACCAATCGGGATAACCGAGGGATTAAAAAGATAAGCCTTCTCTATCTTATCGTTTAGCATAAGTTCCTTAATGGATGCATCGATTGCCGCTTTTATATTAGGAAATACTTCTTGCATGAAATACGAGCTTGTATCTGAGGATGTATATTTATGCGACGAAAAATTCACCTGATATGCCTTATAAAAGATGTCAAACGCAATATAGCCGGCAATTATGCCTGATCCGCTAACATTTACAGCAATGATGATGTTTCCGTCGTCCATAATGCGATTTGGCCATTATAGGCCAACTCCTCCGTATCGAGTTATTATATCCTTTAAGTATTGCGGCGAATTTGTAGTTATGTTGTTAAACGTGCACCCATTAACCATTATTCCCATGATACATGGAATAACATTTAAGATTTCCCGATGAACAAGATCCCATATTATAATTTGCTGATCCTCAGAGTAGGAAACAACGTAGCGATAATCGCGGCTATACCTTGCACTAAAGACTCTTGATTTATGGCCCTTTAGCCTTAATATTTCCTCACCGCTGTCGGCATTAACAATTAGAATATCGCTGTTGGCTGTAGAACACAGCAAACTTTCCTCGCTTTCATCCAGCTCAATGGTATATATACTGCCCATCGAGAGGTCGAAAGATTTAAGAAAACGGGGGGCTGACTCCTGGTTTATTGACCAAACGCAGATAGTGCCATCTTTAGAGGATGAATACATTGTTTTTTTATCCTTGGTAAAGGCACAACAATATATCCAATCGTTGTGGTGCTTCAAAATATGGTCAACCGTCTTTGATGTAAGGCTTGTCCTATAAATCGATTTATCCCAAGAGGTAATATACAGTTTATCCGAGGAAGGAAGATAATACAGAGTATTAACTCCAACAGTTTTATTGGGCAAAATGCCATTTCCCATTACAATTTTGAAAGCACTTGTTTTATTAAGTCTGCCATTCTTGCGTTTGTAGACAGCTATATCTCCATCTGAATCAATGGACATAGCATTGTCATCATCTATGTATGTAGCCGAATCAACACAATCGTCATGTTTGCCGCATTCAACAAACATATTCTCGTTATCAACTTCCCATTCATAAACGGATTTATCCAGCGATGAGGATAGAATCCGGGTGCAAGTTGAATCATAAATCGCGCTATATACCCTAGCCTTATGCCCTAAATAGGTATTAATACATTTACCAGTTTTAACATCCCATTCGCGAATAGATCCATCACTCAACGCAGACAGAACTTTGCCTGCATTATAGTCAAATTGAGTTGAACGCATGAAATAAGAGAGACCAATTAATTCAACTTCGCATTCATTGGTTTTGCTGTTCCACTCGCGAATAGCAAAATCACGAGAAGAAGAAAGAAACTTGTTACTTGAGCTATTGTATTCAATCCAAAGGACCGTATCATAATGCAAGGAATACGTTTGTGTGCATTCTTTATACTCAACGCTCCATTCTTTTATGGTATTGTCCGCTGAGCACGATAATAGCTTTGTATGGTCGTGACTGTAGCATATTTTTTCGATATCGGCAGTGTGTCCCGTAAATGCAACGATCTTTTTCCCATAAGAATACTCCCATATTTCGCTTCCTCCGTCGGTGAACGCAAATGTATTAGCATTTTTCCCGCACGCAATACACTTTATAGCTTTGTCTCCTATTTTTATTTTTTTAGTCGTTCCGTGAAGAATATCTAAAACAAATACATTCCCAGATGAAGATCCAAGCAATAATGTCCTATTATCCGGGCAAACCGCAATACTCTTTATTACGTCAGGGATGCTTCCAACGATCGTGAAAGAATCAGAGACATTGTTGTATTCTATCACGTCGCCATTACTTAATGAAACGAACACAGCTGCATCATTATGCGCCACTGCTGTCACACAAGCCGCACATGAGTAGCGCTTGCTGATGGTGTTGTCGTTCTTGCTGATTATGATGATAGTATCATCACTCAGAACACCAAGAATCCTGTCATCATCTATTAATTGAGCGTAAACAGGCTCAACATCGCATTTGAAAGAATAGATGCACTTACTTGTTTTCAGAAGCCATTCTTTAATATACTTATCACGAGATGCGGAAACACATCCCTTTTCCTCATTACAGTAAACGACACTATATACCCACTGGAAATGCCCTTGAGGCATGAAGGAATTCATATCGATTATTGAATTGGAAAAATCAGCACTTAGATAACTGCCATCGGATCTCCTTCTGCCGCAAATAACATTGTTGAATATGCAACCTTTAAGGTTTAGACTGGAGAAATCGATCCCCGTAAGTTCCCCTCGTGAGTATTTCCAAATCTCTATTATGTTTTGAACAGTGCATCCTAGATCGAGAGATTTCTTCCCTCGGCAAGTTTCCAGGTATCGGCTAAAAACACTCTCGTCCCGATTATAAGAATAATTCAGATCTCCGATGCGACGTCTAAAGCTATACTCTCCTTCAATCTCGCTGATAAAGCGTATAAGGTGTATAGGCAATAATCTGTCAAACAGACATTCGGACAACTCGTCGAACGGTATACATGCTTTAATGCTAATTACAATAAACGAAGCTGCAAAGAAATCTCTGTAATTCTGATGAAGGAAAGAGTAGCAACAATAACCATCGGGGGCATCCTCTTCTACTAACATCATGATCTCATTAACAAGAATGCCTATGGCAGAATTCACAAACGCATCAGGTTTTTTTGCTTTGCTGGTCAAATTATTAATAAAATTAAATCCGCAATGTGCAGCAAGCATTCCGCGGTATTTTCTATCGGTAAACTCGTTGAGCCCGTCGGCTATTACGTCGCACATTTGTTCATATGTGAAGTAAAAACAGCCGTCGCGCTCCATCCTATAGCCAATATAGGGCAACAGGTAAAGGATTAAGAACGAGTTGCGATTGGAGATCTGCAAGTTGGGATCATCGTTCTTTTCCTTAACGACCAAACTAACCAGATAATTGTTAAGAAGTTCGCCGCAAGTATTTATTGTTTTTTTCAGCAGACTATTCACCGCAGAATGTGTCTTGCTTTTTGGCATGCTTGACACTTTACAATAAAGAGTAAGCATCATAGGATTGCCTAACAGATTCATCAGGCTATCATCATTGGGTATAGGTATGTTGTTGTTAGAGAGATAGCCTTCGATCCCTGTGCTGGACAATTGGCTCAGACTATATTTCTCAAAAATCTCCAGCCACTCATTCCCATTCTTTATAGAATAGCGGGAGGACAGAATCAAGCAAATATTTGGATAATCATTTACAATACTCTTTATCTCGTGGATCAACGCTGACTTATCATCAACGGTGATCTCATTAAACCCGTCAAGCATTAATACTGCCGAAGGCCTGTTTCTTTTGTCCTTTTTGTTTTTCAAATGCCTGTTTAGACACTGAAAAAGCGTTCGGATCTCAATACTTTTACCGGACATCTTGAGAATTCGAGATGCCAAAAAAGGAGTATCGTAATTGACCGTATAGTAATTGTAATCACTTAAAGATATATATATAGGAATACAATCATCCAAATTGAAACTATCGTTCAATAGCTTACACAGATTTAATTGTGAGATGGTTTTTCCTGCACCTCCATCCCCGATCAGCATAAAATGCCGCCCGGGTTCCCACTTATCAAGCAATAGATCCTGCAGACTGCCTTCGACTTGTTGACTATTCAAAGACATAACAGGGGAGAGAATAGTAGGATCTATTGATACATGGCGAAATCGTCCCACATTCATCATCGTGTTAAAGTACAACTCAAGTCCCGCAAAAATAGTTTTCCTATTCTCGCGCTCTTTCGTCAGGGCGGAATCTATGATTTTATCAAGAAGCGACTCCAGAACACCGCCGACAACGGGAATAGCGTTCAAAAGTGTTGTGAAAAACTTTAGGATCCCTAGCATGTTATGCACTCAACCTCATTCTTTCCAAGCCAAAGTATCGATTGGAGATGACGTCCTGACTACCAGATCGCTTATTACTGACCGTCTTAAACTCAATTCCAGAAGAACTATATTGGCGACTACGGTTCCGATCTCCTGCGGTGCGATTTTCCATCCTGTATTATCTACGTGCCTTGTCGAAAACGAAGTATCCACACTTCCGATAGAAATGTGGACGACACGTATCTGCTGCCTCCGATATTCGTTCATTAGATAGTGAGAGAAAATCTCCAGTGCAGCTTTTGCAGATGCATATGCTATATTCCCGGGCACATATTCATTTGCTGACAGACTGCCAATATTAACCACTATTCCCTTAGGGTCACCCTTGTTCTGCAGCAATAATGGGATCACTTCCTTTGAAGCATAGAACGCACCGTTAAGATCTGTGTTGTAAGTATTGCTCCAATCCGTAACAGTGATGCCGTCGAATGTGTTAAAGATACCTATTCCGGCATTGTTTACCAATACCCTAACCTCACCCAGTTCAGAATTAGCATATTTAACGAATGAACAAACGCTTTCCGGGTCAGAAACATCACAGACATACGGAACAATTTTGGCGGTCGGATAAAGGCGGCTCGCTTCTTGTGCGACATTATTGTTCTCTTCCAAAGAGCGAGAACAAAAAGCGACAGCACAACCGTGCTTCGCCAATGAAAAAACTATTTCTTTACCGATCCCCTTTGAACCGCCTGTAACTATAACACCACAATCATTAAGCGTAGCTGCAGATGCCAAACTGCTGAAATGGGTTGTTTCCATATTTATCCTTAAACTCCCTGAATTAAAGCAATCTAATTATGCATTGACTTATGCATTAACCATCGGATGAACACCTAAGTATCATACCAACCCGCTTTTTACTAGGTACTCCTCGGTTCCCTCGCTTAACTGTTGTTCTCCATTCCAAATCAATATGTTGTATCCTTCGGGAAGCTCTTCTCTTTTCTCTTTTCGGAAGTCAATTGTTCTTACAGAAGGAGGCAGTGCCTCACATATATGTCGATCGGTTCCGCCGTCTATTACAGAAAACTTATCTCCCCAAATCTCAACACGATTAAAGAAACCATGCTCTGTTGTATCTATCCCCCAATATTCTTTGCAAAGCTCGGAATACAAAACATAGTGAACTGCCGTAGTTTTAGTAACGCCGAGAATAGCAAAGTCGACCGCAAATGCGCCAGCCAGCCTTGCGGTTACAGGGATATCAGAAGCTGAAAGCATACGATTCGATATCTCAACCACAGAAACACGCAAATCATGGCTAGCACTCATGTCCGGAACTCTTTCCCTAAAAGCTAAATACTGATCTTCAGTAAGCTTTGTTGAATTTACAAGTTCAAAGGTTATCTGTGATTGTCTGTCCTCAAGCATTATGATGGAGGGATCTCCGTTTGTAACTGCACGGAACTGCGGCTTAGGCATAGTGTTTATTGCTGAAAACCCAAACAACCGTATTATATCCTGTACAATTTGTCTCCAAATGCTTTTTTTACTGTTATCAAGCAATTCTTCATATTTGCTATAGAAAGGATGCGATTTAACGGAGCCGTCGGGTGTAAACCCCCAAACTTCCGCACCGCTGCAACAGCCTACAAGGATATTACATCTTAGCGAAGGACTAATATGGTCTGTTATTCTGTACTTTATATTGTCAATACTTTGGCCGGTAACAAGAAAAAGCTTAACTCCCATCTGAAGAATGGAATTCAAACCGCGAATAATTGTGTCAGAGGCGGGAGCATAAGTGTGAGCCAATGTGTCATCAACATCTGAGATCAGCAGCTTTGTTCTCTTATCAAAAACTGGACCATCCGATAATTGAGTATTATGCTTGCACATACCTTCCGCCTCCTATCTGCGAATATTTGATTCTTTATTGATCACTCTTCGAAGGGATCATTCTCCCACCTTGAAGAAATCTCGGGATACTTCGAGGTAACCTTCTTGAATACATTGCGTATCTCTATAAGATGATCAGTTGTATCAGCTTCGAAGATTATCACCATCTCTGGCAGATTTGAAGAGGCACGGATCAACCCCCATCCAAATCCAAAATCAACGCGGGCACCGTTAATATCAATTACTTTACCTGGGTATAGCCTCTTGAAGTCATCTATTAAGCAATTAACGATACCATACTTCACATCATCTTTGCAAAATGCTTTGATCTCCGGAGAGGTACAATACCTCGGGAAGGAAGAAACAATATCACAAAGCGTCTGCTCTTGGTTTGAAATGAACTCTACCAATTTTGCTGCGACGAACAGTGCATCATCATACCCATAATAGTCATCGCCGCCAACAAAAATATGACCGCTTCGTTCGCCGGCAAGTTCTGCATTTATCTCGTGCATTTTAGCCTTAATGTAAGAGTGGCCGGTTTTCCACATGACAGGCGTTCCACCATATGCCTGAATTACCTCCGCAAGCGTTTTTGAACACTTAACATCGAAAACAACTTTTGCAGATGGCTTCTTCTCGAGTAACTGTTTGGCAAGGATTGCAAGAATAATATCGCTCCAAACATTATTCCCATTATTATCTATTACGCCAATCCTATCGCCGTCTCCGTCAAATGAAATACCGAGATCTGCATGTATGTATGGATGCAAGATCATATCGTGCATCCTTTTTCTTGCTTGTACATTCGACGGGTTCGGAAAATACTGCGGGTACTCAACATCAGGATCGCAGTAAAGTTGGAAGGTCATGCATCCTAAACGCTGAAAAATCTCATAAGCAAAAACACCAGCCCCGCCATTCCCGGCATCAATTACAAGCCGAGGAAGGTTCGGCCCCATATGTATTCTGGAAACTACTTCATTGATGTAGTCGTCGCGCACATCGCATACGGTAACGTTGCCAGGGGTGCGCACTACTTCGTCAGCGTAGTCTATCAAATCGTACAACTCGCTAACATCTTCGGCTTCAAGCGTCTTTGAATATCCTTTGGCAAACTTAAAACCAGACCAATCGCTTGGATTATGGCTGGCAGTAATCATGCACGCTCCTTCGCATTTATATCGATACTGTGCGTAGTAAACAACTGGACTCAAAGAAAGCCCAATGAATATAACATCGATACCAAGTTCTGTAAGACCTTTGATTGAGGCGTCAGCAAAGCCGGGTGAACACTTTCTGTTATCGTAGCCAACTATCGCCCTACTAATCCCATGCTTCTCCAGATAGTATCCATATGCTTTTGCGATACGATACACGTTAGTTTCGTTTAATTCTTCATCACTAACATGTCCGCGCACATCGTACTCTCGAAACATACTGTTGAATTCAACAGAGTAGCAGTCTTTTTTCTTCATAAACAAGCCTCCTCCATTACTTGCTATTAATAAAATCTACAATCGACTTCATATCGATATCGACATTTAAAATGCTGTGAGATTGATTCTGAGAATTCAAATCAATGCGCCAGTATTCTCCGCAAGACTTAATTGAGAAAGATTGTCTATCCTCGCAAAGATGCATCTCGCCAGTTTGAACAAAGCGGTTAAGCTCACTAAACATAGCCTCTGCTTTGAACGAAAGAGATACCTCATCCGATTCAAAAGTTGAAGAGTCGAAAATGGAGAAGTAATACACATCAACTCTGTCGTCGACAGAATCCAAACACAACTTGTTCGTTGCGCTGTCAATCAACGAAAGCTTCATACATCCAACCTCCTTGATATTAATTAACCTTTATTATATCGTCTTTCATAATCAAAGTCAACACAAAAAATAAGGATTCAGGATAAAAAAGCGCCATCTTTTGTTAGAATTTTGTCATCCCTGCCCCATATTTGCTGTTAATACTGAGAAATGGATTCAAATCCTATTTAACTCACTAAGAAATCTAATTCTGAACGTAATATGTCTCATAGAAAACGCTGTAAAGCCCCGTAAAGTTTGTAAATTGAAAGTAAAACCGATCTGTTAGTGTAAAATAATTCTGGGAGAAATAACGAGCCCGAGCTGCCGGCAGGAGGGGCTCCGCCCCCCGCGGGGGGCGGAGCGGCAAATAAAAAATAGCGGGGACGCGCCTTTCGTGGTAGAATTTGTTTAACCAGAACAATAACTACGAAAGTGAGGCACGTCTCCGTGAAAGAGATTATAGCACAAACAGCGGGTAAATTGGTAGAGGAAATTTTCAAGACGATCGAAAAAGTCGGCCTGTCCAATGTGGGAAAGACGGCGGAAGAGCTTTTGAATGTTGTGAAGGCTGGGACTTTGGAGATTGTATCGGCTGCGATAAGCGAGATGGACGCCGCCGTTCTTTCCGCTAAGAAGGAGCGGAAGCTGGATGGACTTACGGTTAAGGAACGCAACGTCCCTCGAACCTTTACTACGTCTTTGGGAGAGCTGCACTTCAAGCGAACATACTTCTCCCTCAGGGACGGAACGAACATCTATCCTGTCGATCATCTGATAGGGATAGAGCCGTACGAAAGGCTGTCAAAGGAGCTTTGCGCTGACTTTGTGCAGTACGCAGCTTCCATGTCCATGCAGAAGGCGGCTTCTGTAACGGGAGATATTGTCAGCCGTCAGACTGTGAACAATAAGGTCTTGTCCATGAAAGCACCAGTGGCGGATATAGAAAGAGTTAATGATACTCCCCCCGAACTCCACATATTCGCCGACGAAGATCACGTTCATCTACGTCCTAAAAAGGGTACATTCGTCCCTCTTGTCACCGTAACGGAGGGTATGGATGTTTCCGATAAAAAGCGGCACAGAACGATAAACCCCATGCATTTTCAGGGCTTTGGGATGAGTAATGAAGCATTCATAGAGAATGTGACTGCTGCCATATACGAGCGATACGACATGGATAAAGTGAATACAGTATTCATTCATGCCGATGGAGGAAGCTGGATGGGCAAGCTCAAAACGCTCATACCGAACGCCGTATTCGTAATGGACGGTTTCCACTTGGAGAAATACTTCAAGAAACTCCTAAGACTGAACGGAGCCTCATCCTATTCAGGCGTAATACGCAAAGCGGTAAGGGAAAACGATTTTGTTTCCTTTATACGTTTCTGCGATTTGATAGATGAAAAGCAGGACGAGAAGGGCAAGAAGGCTCTTGCGGAGCTTGTCAACTACTTTCAGAACAACTGGGATTCTATCGTCGAGCGTCTGAACGGAGGCCATTGCGGAAGCTGCACCGAGCCGCTTATCAGTCACATTCTCTCCGAAAGGCTTTCAAGGAATCCTCTTGCGTGGAGCAGTGAAGGTCTCGGCAAGATGGCTATGCTCCGCATATTCACCGAGAACGGCGGCAGGGTTACCGCCGATTATATCTGCGTTTCAAGGAGCAGAAAGGAACGCGCAAAGGATCACAACGCCCTTAGAAACGGGCTTGAGATATACAATAAATACGCCGAAAAGCAGATTGCGGAAGCCTTCGGCGGATATCACGATTGGAGCGTCTTCGAGAACGAGCATGCGCCCGCCGGCCTGACCTGCGGTAAGCTCACCGGCACGACAGTCCTGCTCAAAGCTTGCGCCAAACTCCGGCCACTCGATCCCTGCGCTTGATTTTTCCCAGAAGAACTTGACACGATCAACCGATCTCGGCTATCTTGACGAAAGCCGAAAAAGATAGTATAATATCAACACTGAATGAATCTTGACGAATCGTCCGGATGATTTGATTAGCGGCGGTCCGGATACTTTTATCGGATTTTGCCGGAGCATTGGCAAGCTGTGACCCGTCTATTGAGGAGGTGTCCCCATGAGCAAGAAAAATACCCGTTATATCTCAGCGTTCCTTCTGGCAATCTTTGTGTTGCTTACGCTTCCTCTTACTATGAACGCTGCGTCCCTGCGCTGCAGGAAGATAATATCGGTCGTATACGACGACTCCGGCAGTATGAGTGGCGATAATGAAGCCTACGCGAACTACTCCATGCAGACTTTCGCGGCGATGGTCAACGCAGAAGACGATCTCTACATTACATATATGTCCGACTGCTATAACAGCAGGAAGATCGATACGTCCGACCTTCTGAGCGCGGTCGGAAACATCAGGAACCACACTTCGAACGGTAATACGCCCTACGAAGCCGTCGAAACCGCAATGGATCGCTTGAAGCAGTCAAAGGACTCCGACCCCAATACGCAGTACTGGCTTGTCGTATTTACAGACGGAGGCTTTAACAGCACCGGAGTAGCCGAAGTCGAAAAGGCTCTTGATAAGTTCAGCAGGACAAAGATGGCCAACGGCTCAGAGCCTCACATCATCTATATGACCATAGGCGACGGACTCGGCGCATTCACGCCTCACCCCTCCAACCCGGATATCAAGGTCATCACCGCGAACGACGGACGCGACGTCGCCGACAGCCTCTTTGATATCGCGTCCAGTATCACGGGCAGGTATAGTGTAGACTCTTCCGCGATAACCTTTACGGACGATCATACCCTGACCGTTTCCTCGAACATTCCGCTTCTCAACATCAGTATACTTGTTCAGAACGTTGACGCGGACGTCGTTTCGATACTCGACCCCGATATGGTACCTGTCTCTATCAAGCACGAGATCCCGGTCGGTATCCCCGGACATATTACGTATTACAGTAATCCCGATATTGCCAACATGCACGGGGTGATAACCCTTGCCGGCGAGGAGGGGCGGAACATCCCCGCAGGACGCATAACGATAACCTTATCGAAAGCGATAAACCCCGACGATATAGTCGTCATGATCGAGCCCGCTATCGAGCTGAAGATCAAATTCTACAGCGACGGTCAGGAGATAACGGATTCCGACCTCATAGCCGTGACCATGCCGGGACTCGTCGCTAAAGCCGCGGTATATGAGTACGGTACCGACGTGGAGATACTGGAATCGCTGCTCCCAAGCGGCTATACGAAGACCATAGAGCATTCTATCGACGGCAAGACGATAACGTCCAACGACTCGTTCATCATCGACCCGCTGAAAGCCGAGGTAGGGAACAACGGAGTCCACGCCGAGCTCGATCTTGAGGGTTTCTTCCACCTTGAAGCCACCGTCGAATTTTCTCCCGCGCTTATGCAGATCGACAGCATTATCGCCGAACTCGAATATGACGGCAGTCCCCGCAGGGTGGTCAACGGCGTGGAAGACGGGCAGGACGTGGTATACGTTACCAAGCTCAAGGACAACCGCACCGGCTATCGTTTTACGATCTGTGTTGACGGGGAGCCCATAGACAAGCAGGCCGCGCTTGCGCTGGAGGATAAGTTCAGGGAATGCATCCATTCGGATTTCAACAATTATGTTGTTGAGGTCAAGGACGACGGCTCCTTCCTTGTGTACCCGACCAAGCAGCCGTGGTACGTGCCGACCCTCATCTATTATCTGAGGCATCACGGGGAACAGACCGTCGGGGTCACTATCGACGGTTTGAGCGCGGAAGGCAAGCTTGATTTCAAGCTGTTTTACGACCCGTGGGAGATCATCATCCCCATACTCTGGATGCTGCTGATACTCTACATTATCTGGTGGATACTGTTCAAAAAGCACTTCCCGAGGGTCACTCTCTGCATGGGCCTCGGCAGGAGGAATCAGTTCGGCCAGATAACCTACGGCAACAGCGATCAGATTGATCTTAACTGGCTTGGCTGCTTCCAGCACCGCAACATATTCAGCGTGCTGTTCAATCTGATCGTGCTGCTGCTCCCGATGGCTTCGAGGACGAGGCTCGGAGGCTACACCTTTATCGGTCAGCGTTCTCTCGTTAGAAGCGCGAACCAGTTCCTCATGGTCAGAAACGTTAAGAACAAGGCCGTCAGCTCCACCATGAAGAAGCCCAATTCCGTCAGCGACGTCAGCTCGACTGAGCTGGACGACAAGCTCTTTATCCGCGACGGCGAATCCTACGTGAAGTTCTGGATCGAGGATTGATCCTTACAAGATTAAAACTATTTACGGAGGTTGACATTATGGCTAAGAAAACCGAAAAACACGCTACCAGGGTACCGACCGTGCTTATCGGCATAGGCGGTATCGGCGGTCAGATCGTAAGGCTCGTCGACAACGAGCTGAAGAACTACGACAAACAGTTCGTGCGGATGCTCGTACTCGATACGAACACCAACGACCTCTCAAAGCTTGATAAGACGAATATCCCTTACGTCCAGACCAGCGAGAACATGACGGTCAGCGACTACCTCAGGCGGAACAAGCGGTTTGAGGACTGGTTCCCCTATAACCCTCTGCTGAACGGCAAGAACCTTATCGAAGGCGCCGGCCAGGTGCGCTCCGTCTCCCGTCTCGGCGCTCTCGCAAGCGAAGCCGCCGGAAGGTTCGAGAAGATTAAAAGCGCCATCACCGAGGTAAGCCGTAACGTCGGAAGCACCATCCACAAGACCGTCCGCGTTATGATCGTCGGCTCGGTATGCGGCGGCACCGGTTCCGGTATGGGTATCCAGCTTCCCTTCCTCGTCCGCGACATGATAGACGAGATATCGAATATGCCAAACGCCATAGTGCGCGGACTCTTCATCATGCCGGATATCGTCGAGGAGGTTCAGGATACCGACCAGAAGCGTAGATCGGTTTATGTCAACGGTTTCGCCTTCCTGCGTGAGCTGAACGCCTTCAACAAGGCTCAGACCTTCCAGCGCGGGACCGAGCGGCTCAGGATAGAGCACTACCGCCGCGCGGATACGGATCCGAGCAAGGATCATACCGTGATGAGCCGTCCCGCTCCTTACGATTTCCTGTTCCTCATCGAGAAGAGCAACGTTCACGGTCAGAACATAGGCAATTTCGACGCCTATATCAGTAAAGCCGCGCAGATAGTCGTTATGCAGCTGTTTGCATCGGATATGACCGCAAGCATGTACTCCTCCGAGGATAACCTGATCATATCCGCTGTGGAGAAGAACGGAATGAACCGGTACTGCGGAGCCGGCGTATCCAAAGCGGTCTACCCCGAGGAGGAGAACATCCGCTACTGCACGCTCAGATTCACCGAGTCCATACTGAGTGGTCACTGGCTTAAGATAGACCGCATGGTCGATCTTAACATGGCTCAGCACAAGCGCCTTATGGCCACCAACCCCTCGCTCATGCCCAAGGATCCCCACGTGGAATATATGACCGTGTTCGACACTCTCACCGATCCGACCAGGAGCGAGGTCACGGCGGAGATGGGACAGCTCAAGCGCGAGATAATCTCCGAAGCGGTAATAGTCGACAGCAGGGGCGTCGAGCATTCCGAAACGCTCAACAGAGCGGTAAATCTCTTCACGTCGATTGAAGGCTTCACCGAGGATCTGTTTGAGTCTCCCGATCTTCAGGATGAAGCGAACAAATGTAAGATGTCGACAAAGAGGCTTAAGTCCGACAATGCCGTAACTTACGCTACGGAGCAGATGCAGACTCTCCGCAGGTATGAGAAAATGGCGAAGGAAAGAGTCGGCATGGTTGCCGCCGGAGCTGTTGACAGCATAATGGGAGCCGACAAGGTCGTCGCGGACACCTATATGGACTCCGTACAGTATCCGTACAACATCTGCGCCGCGATTAGGGACAAGCACCCGATCGTCGCGCGCTATATGCTCTATTATGTAAGGAAGATGCTCTCCGATAGGCTTGCCTCGTTCGAGACCGAGATCAGCGACCTCAAGGATCAGGAGACTATCTTCACCAAGGATTATTACAGGGAGAAGAGCAAGAACGGCGAAAAGGATACGGTTCACGAGGATCCGCCCACCGCCTTGTCCATGACCAACCCCGGCTGGCTCAGCGGTATTGGCGTAAACTCCGCCGCATACAACAGGCTTGTCCGCACCATCGTCAAGGACTCCAACGCTTTCGTCCAGCTTGTCAACGAGCTCAACGGGCTTCTCCTCAAGACGGAGATATACAACACCGTTATCAAGCGCGTCGACATACTCATCGGCATCTACGAGGACTTCTTCCACGACCTTGAGAAGATACTGCTTTACAGGCGGAAGGAAAGGGAGATCCTCGAGGAGGAACAGCCCAGGATACAGTTCTCCGACGTGTACGTCTGCAGCGATACCGTGTGCAAGAGGTGGATGTACGACAAGTTTGAAAGCAGTATAACCGGCTTCGATTCCACGCTTCCCGACTCCGTAAAGCAGACCTTCTTCGATACCGTGTTCGGGGAGTATGAGAACAAGCACAAGGAGATAGTGGACAAGACGTCCTTCACAAGGAAGCCCCTGTCCACCGAGCAGCTGTTTGAGTCCGCGATCATCAAGCCTCTTACCGATAAGTTCATGGAGAAGGAGCTGCTTCACGTCCGCATGGACATCATCTCGGCGATTAAGCTTGAGTACTCTATCCACTCTCAGCAGGACTGCCTGACTGTCAACGGCTCCAAGGTCGACCCGAACGCATACGACTTCGAGCAGTACTTCGCCTCCGTTATGCGCCAGGTCAAGGAGCTTTCGACTCCGTATTTCTCCTACCACACCGTTTCGGAAAAGGTGCATAAGCTCCTTACTCCGAACGCCGACGCAAGCGACGTCGCGGATGACGAGACAGATGAAGAAGCCGCGACTACTCTCCCCGCCGCCGGAAGGCTCCTGTGCTATTGGGGCGTAAATAACCATATAGTGGCGCAGCACCAGCACAAAGAGGACTCAGACGTTATCGACCGCGACGCGCTCAACTCGATGTTCGGCATGAGGGACGGTGAAACCTACTACGTCGTAAACGACGACTCCTTCGATCCCGCAAAGCTTATCTGTTACTCCTCCATCTATGATTTCGTCATAGAGAACCTTGACAAGTACGCCAAGAAGTCAACCGCGTACAAGGAATACAACAAGCGTATGCTCAGGGTCATCAAGTCCGATTACAACGTCGGCGCGGGCAACACCGCGTATCTTGACACGGTTCACCCCCATCTCGACAGGCGCTGGCACGCGCACGCTTATCTGCCCCTTCTCATGATAGACGACGAGGTTGAAGAGCAGAAGCGTATCGCGAAGGCGTTCCTCCTCGGCGTTGCCTGCAGGAGGATGTGGTACATCGAGATCGACCGCGAGACGTGCTGGGCTTTCAGAAAGAAGGATCAGAGACTTCCCAACAGGATGATACTGGAGGAGAAGCCCGTCACAAGGCCTTCCTTCTATCAGCTCTTCCTTGCTGTCGATGAGAACGCTGTCGTTGTAAACGATATCCATAATCAGGCAAAGCACGACGTCACCGACGCGTATAACAGGATCCGCGTCGGAGGAATAACAACAGCCGATCTTCTGAAGCAGCCGATCGTCGAGGGCTTTATCGGAGACAGCTATACCGCCGACGACATTAAGGATCTCGGCAAGCTGTACTTCGGGATCTATAACGACGGCAGAAAGCCCGTCAACATTCTCGACGTCATCTATTCGGTTTACACCGACAGCTACGACCTGAGCCTCGTTTCCTCGCTCGTCGATAATCTGAGCGACTATCTCAACGAGTACTGCCTCAAGATGACCAACGACCAGCCCGGCGCCGCGAGAGAGCTGTTTGACGCCGCCGCGAAAGCCATAGGTAAAAACTTCGTATCTCTTTCGAACGCTCCCATCGAGTTCAAAATGCTCATCGAGGCTTATCTGTAACCCCCCTTCTCACTGCTTGCCCCGCTACCCGAGACGGAGCGGGGCAAGAAAGGAATACTATTATGAAAATGTTTCTTGTAGACATTATGGGCTGCCTTGAGCTGCCGCACCATGAAACCTTCTTCTATCGGGACATCAGAGAAGGACGCGTCGCTTTGTTCAGGCGGTCGCTGACCTCACTTGACGAGCTTTCTTTGGTGCGCGAATGGCTCACGGAGGAGGTAAACCGCAACCCTTTCAGTATCGACAACGGGATAGTAATCCTCTTTATTCCGCGCGATCTGACCGGACGGCGCGTTCCTATGGACTACGAGAATTACGTCAAGCTGTGCGTCAACGAGCTGGTTTCACGGTATCTTGATAAGCGTTTCATATTCGTATGCTTTTTCCTTGATAAAGCGGATCGCAACGCTAAGGACGATTCTGAGTACAGACGCATAAGAGAGGTTTGCGAGGTTTTCGCTTCCGACGAACCGGAGCTTCACAGCGCTTTCCTTCCGGCGTCTTTTGTCCCAAAGGAGGACGACGCCGCGGAAACCGAAGCGCTTATCAATTCACTCGGCGACTCTGCCGCGAGACGGTTCTATCTGCGCGTTCTTGACACGGTCAGACAAGCCGATACAGTCGGGGGCGTTCTGTCTCACGAGGAATGGTACAGAACCAGGTTTCTCGGTCAATGCAGCGAGGCCATATCCGAGATTTCGGATTTCCACGTCTCATACTTCTCGGGGGACGTATCGAAAAAACAGGAGCTTCTGCTCAAAACCGTGGAGTATATCTGCTCTTTCTCGCAGGGCTGCGATCCCGAAAAGGATTTTACTCTCCAGTATAAAGATTTTCTCACTGAAAAGAATTTTGAGCAGTTCGATCCCGATATGGATACGATCAGGATGCGAATAGCCATATTAAAACGCAGGCTGACGAAATGGAACGCTCCCGATAACACCGAAGAGGAAGAGACCGATCCGATCGCATTTGATAATGAAGATCACTCAAAAGAGTTTGAAAAAGAGATCGAGAAGATCTCGGCTGACGAACTGAAGAAACTGATGCGGCAGGCGCTGAAGGGACATTCTCTGAAAGAAATGTGCGGGCACGAGTTTACGTCAAGCACCATGGATTCGCTCCAGAAGCTGCTTGCGAACGCTAACAAGAAGCTCAAAGCCTTTTGCGGTGAAAGAGTCCGTGAATTTTCGATCTTTTTCCGCAAGCACGAATCCGCGGTCATAGACCGAGAGGATGACGAAGAATTGACGGAGAGCGAGAAGGAGGCGGAGCTTGAGCTTGCAAAGCTGATGAATCAATATTCCGCAAACGAGCTTCCCGGCTATTCCGAGGAGCTGAGGATCCAGCAGGAGCTTGACCTTATCGGAAAGAAGATCTATAAAATCGGAGCTTGTCTCGAAAGGATGAAACTCTTTCCATTCCTGCTCACCGTCCTTTTCGCTCTCGCTTCGATAGGTCTGTACTATTACGGAGTCCAGAACAGCGTATTTGATAAGGAGAACACGCTTTATGTGTTCATACTGTATCTCGTCGCAATGGCTGTACCGTTCGCTCTGGTCTATTTCAGCGTAAAGGCCTATTACAAGAAAAAGGTTCGGAAGCTGTTCAAAAAGTGCATGGAGCTTGTAAGAGAATATTTACAGAGCTTTGTCGGAAAAGCTAAGGAGTTCGAGAACAATATCAACTCCGCGATGAACTATTACTGCCGGGCGGAACGAAATAACAGAGTCTCGAGGCGCAGGAGGAATGACCGCGAATACGAAGAAAGGATACTCTGGCATAGGCTCAAAATATCCGAGATACTTGAAAACCTCAAGTATTTTGACGGCTTCGTCGCGGGAGTCGTGCCTAAGGAAGAGACGGCTGTTCCGAAACTCGATCCGTTCGATGACGACGCGATGCACAGCGAATTCTACCAGATGCGGATATTCTGACAGATCCGCGATAATGACTGAGGAAAGGAGCTATTGTTATGTATTTGGCGATCTCCGGAGCTCTGCTTTTGATAACGGCGCTCGTCGCTCTGCTTGCCCGAAGGTTCAAGCAGCCTTTTGTCCATAGAGTATTACACGTTCGCTCGGTACTCGCTGTCATTGGTTTGGGCGTCGCGGCGGTATTATTGTTCGGAAGAGCGCTCAGTCTTCTGAATCTTGTGTTCTCGATCGGATTTGTCCGGCAGTTCCTTTACAGTATAATGCCCGGCGCGAACGTGTCGAGCGGATTGTTCTTCATGATCGCTCTTTTGATGAACCTTCTGCTCGTTCTTATCTACTGCCTCGGAATGTTCCTTATCAATAAGCTATGGCTGAACCCGGTATCGAAAAAGCCGTATCTTTCGACAAAGAATCCAATAACGAAGCTCTTCAATCTCATCGGATCCCTGTTTTATAATACCGACGAAGGGACGGCCGAGATCAAACCTATTGGCGCCGTCGTCGGGAACTGGATAAGACACATTCGCAACTTTTTTGCCGCGTTTCTGGTCGTCGGGTCTCTTGCCATAACGGCCTATATTCATTTTCAGCTCAACTTCATCGACGAAGCCCTTTTCGCAAGCATTGTGAAAAGCCTGTATATGATACCGCTGGTCTCATACTTCGTGCTCGATCAGATCGCGATCATGCTTCAGGCAGCGGAGGATAACGACGAGCTGAAGCTCGAGACAGAGGAAAACGGTCTCACCCGTTTCGGAGACCTCAGCAGGCTCGCCGAACTGTACAGAGAGCTGTTCGCCGGAGAAGCTCTTATCGATGATATAGTCAACAATAACGATCAGGAGCGGGAGATGTTCTCCGGCGCTTCCTCCGAACAGCTTGAACGTGTCGAGAATCCGGAGCTGTTATCGTCGATCTGCCGCAATATCAACAATCTGGTTCAGCCCATGGCTTCCAACTATATCGACGCGGTCGTCGATCTGATAAACGGAGACAGCGTAGCGGTGTTCGATTCGCTTTCGGGTGAGTTCCTGTTCTACTATCTCGCGTTTTTGCAGAAGGAGCTTTTCCTCCGCAGAAAGGCCATGGTAGTCTGCGAGAGCGAGGAGCAGGTCGCGGGCCTTAAGGAACAGTTCGAGGAGATCTTCCTCAGGATGAACAAGTTCCACAGCGTCTGGACGATAAACGATATTGGCGGCATCGGAACGAACGACTCGGAGACCGACATACTTATATTGACCGATGGACAGCTGCTTTCAGCGCCGATAAAGGACAAGTACCCCGGTTTCTACGCGGGGCTTTACAATATTCTTGTATTCGACCCATACGAAAAGCTGTGCCGTTCGACGTCTTTTGTTTTCAGATTCTTCAACGCTTTGAAGAAAGAAAACAACGGAGTCAGATATGCTTTTCTTCTCCCTCAGGACAATCGCGATATCGGAGTTGCCCTGAAGAACCGTCTTGATGGTATTGAGATGAATCATTATACCAGCCTCAGAGAAAGAACAGGCGTGATAATAATGAGCTGGCGCGGAGAGTCCTTTTACAAGGCCCAGAACGCGATCGCTCCCGATCTCTATCACGATTTCGGACTGGGCTATACTCTTTCGCTTATCGCCATGAACAGCGGCGTGCCGAGGATCTCTATTCAGGCTCCCGACAGCATACCGATCAAGTCGTATGCCGCAACCGTAAAAAACTACGCCGCTTCTATTGCGAGGAACTATCTTCACAAGGATACTCTTAACGTCGATTCTGCCATATCCCACAACCAGATCGCCGTTTTCGGCGGCGGCGAGCTAACGTTTGACGTCATTTATGACGAGTACAACAATATCCCCGACATAGAGAAGCGAGCGCTTTGCGGGGATATTAATCTCAGTTCAATGGTCCACATCATTTCAAGGCCGTATATGCTGCGCGATTATTTCGCGCATAACATGAACGCCTTCGCCGCAAACACAAGAGGCGTTCAGATGCTTGTCCCCACGTTCTTTACCGATCTTCGCGCCCCGTCCGTCTCTCTTTTATTAAAGCTGAGAGAGACAGGGTTGACCGGAGAGGAGATCGTTCAATGGATGAACAAATTCGGGTGCGCAGAGAAGAACGTGGAAAACTGCCTTTCGATCGCCGTCAGCGCAGTTCTGGGAGACAGCCATCCGTTTACGGTCTACAACTGCTTCTCGTTTGGCGAAAAGGAAACTCCGGTTTTCTCGGGTTCGGATTATCACTATTCCCGTACCGTCCGCTTGACCAACGAAGCGCTCTATTTAAGCGTCGTCAAGTCGACCGAGGGTAACGTTCGCGTGACGGGAACATTTGAAGGGACGCTCCCGATACCCCGCGCTTCCGTCTATAACCGTTATCTGCCAGGGCAGAAGATCTCGATAGACGGAATAAGGTATGAGATCGACAGCGTAAACGACGGCGTCATACGCGTTAAGAATGAGGAGACTGTGGAGAGGGAAAAGGAATACACCGCTTTCTTCGATCTTCCCAAGGCCGTTCTTCATGATGAGGTCAGTAAGTATTACGGTAAAAACGAGGACTTCTCGCGCGACGTCGTCGCGATCGAAGTCACGCGAAGCATCAACGGTTATTTCTCACATATCAACGGGCTTGACTTTGCCGGCGACAGCACGCTTTGCTATCAAATGGATCAGCCCGTTATTGAGAGCAGGAGCGCTGAATGTCTGCGTCTTCGTTTGACCTTCCCGTTCGGAGACGATTATGATACCTCCGCCGCGCTGTTCGTAATGCTTTTCAGGGGATTGCTCGAAACCGTTATACCCAAGAATTATCAGGATATAGCGGTTGTTTCAAACATTGACGCAAGCTCCTTCAACGAAGACTGGTTCGATAACGCTCCCGAGAACGCTATGCGAAAGGATCCTTTGCCTTCCGATTGGATAGAGACCGATCACTACGATCTTCCCATCAGTCAGTGGTTTAAAAAGCTCTTCCCCGCGTTCGGTGAAACCAATTTCGAAAAAAACAGCAGGGAATGCGTCAACATCTATTTCATCGATTTCGGCGACAACGGAAGTCATCTCCTATACACGCTGGCCGAAGAGACGACGCGTATGCTCAATATACTGTACGGATATCTCGACTGGACGATAAGGAATCCCGAATACGGACACGCTTACCTCAAGTTCGGATACAATCAGATTCCGGAGATATTCAATGCTCCAACCGTACAGGGCTGCCTCAAGCGAATAGCGGAGCATTCGCCGGATAAGGCGAGCATGCTTCACGAACAGCTCAAGGACTTCGATCCCTCGGGTGGCGAGCGGTGCAGCTTTTGCGGAAGATCCGTCGCCGTCTCCTTCTCCAAGTTTGACGACGACAGGATAATCTGCTCCAACTGTGAGAAGCACCGCACTACCGAACGCAGCGAGATAAACGAGCTGCTCACAAAGGCGTACGAGACCCTTGAGAGCAAGTACAGGATCGCGCTTCCGAAGGGGATAAAGATACGATTTAAGACGGCCGATTCCATCAAAAAAGCCGGCGGAACAACTCCCGGAAGCCGCGTAGTTGGCTTCTACGATCTGAAGCACAGAGAGGTTTGGGTCGAGCGCGGCGGGCCTGCTCCCTGTGTGCTTGCCACTCTCATACACGAGCTTACTCACGCTTGGCAGCATGAGAACATCGACATGACCCGACTGGATAGGAAATACATCGAGGGTCACTGCGTTTATGTCGAGCTTGAGTGTTCAAGGCTGCTTGGACAGAGGGTTTACGCGGATTACTGGGAAAGGATGATAGAATCCGGAACCGATGAATACGCTGAGGGCCTTCATTACTGGAAGGAAAGGATGAAGCATGAGTCCGTCAAGAATATCTTCAGGCATATCGCCAAGATGTAAGGAGGGTGAATCGTGAAGCGGTATTTCTGCATATTTATCGTTATTATATTCCTCTGCTGCGCGGCCGCAGGGTGCGGAAACGGTAATTTCGCGGACGACATCGACGACGCGATATCCGCGATGGAGCAGGGCTACGACGACTATATAGACGAGCAGGGGACGCCGGCTCCCTCAGACAGCGTCGCGGACACGTTGGATAAGATGCTTGCTGACTATGTCAGCGGTCTCTCCTATCCGTCGCCGTCGTCGATAGCAAGCGCGACCGTCGATCCCTCCGAATCGCAGGAGCTTATCGACAGCGCGAATACCACCGTCTATAACGAGGCGGAGCTTGAAAAGCTGATCCTTGAAGCGGTTCGCGCCGCAGAAGCGGAGGTAAGGTTCAAGACAATCGGCGGATGGCTTAACGACGAGTTGCTTTACGACATAGTTTTCTACCGTATCCATGACGTTTATATGATAGACGCCTTCGGGCTGTACTCATACAGAACAACGTTCACCACAAGCGGGTCGACGGGAACCTTCCTTCTTGAGTTTAACTATATCGATGACTGTACCCAAGAGGAGGTTCTTGAGCTTCGCTCCATGATAGATACCCGCTCAAAGGAGATCGTACGCGATCTTAGGTTGGGTGGAATGAGCGACTATGAAAAGGTAAAAGAGATCAACAAGTACCTGTGCGATAACGTCTACTACCCGAAAGAGCCATATATCTCGCACGACTTCACCCCGTACGGAGCGCTGTTCTCCGGACGCGCCGTGTGCGAGGGGTATGCGAGAGCGGCGAAAATACTCTGTGAGCTTGCCGGACTCGATTGTTATTATGTAGTAGGATACTGCGGCGGCGATCCCGTAAACGGAGGTCACGCTTGGAATCTGGTAAAGGTCGGCGGCGAATGGTATCAGCTGGACGTTACGTGGAACGACGGAAGCGGGACCGACGATTATTTCCTCGTTACCGATGACGTCATGGCTCTGTCCAGAGATTGGGAGCGCGCAGATTATCCCGCCTCTGCGACTACTCCGTACGTGGCAAACTGAGAGGTAAGAATATGAGTGATGAAACCGCAAAGAACACAGAAGGAACCAACCCCGGCGCAGAAACCGATTACAGTGAACATTTCGCCCTCGCGGCAAAGGGAAAGGGCTGTTCGGGAAAGCTTTACGGCAATGTAACGCTCGTTGCTTTCCTTGTGCATGACCGAAGCAGCGCATGGAAAGACGGCGACATCGACAAGATAAAGTCTGTGCTTGAAAAAGCCGCGAAGCTCATCAAGGAAAAAAGCGAATTGACAGATAACAGGCTGAAGGTATCCTACGCCTTTGACGACGTACCGATCCAGTTCAGATATGACGGTGAGAACTACGAGCATATAGTTCACGAGGTGCTTAAGCAGTATGGCTTCGACAACGCCGCTGACTATCAGGCGCATTATGAGAAGAAGTTCAAAAAGGACGAAGCGCCGCTGATATTCATTATCAACCGCAACTTCCGTTCCTTTGCTAAGAACGTCGAATCAGTAGCCGCAGGAAATGAGTACTCCTTTGTTTCATTCAACGACGATACGGATACCTGTGTCAGAACCATGATTCATGAGGTTCTGCATCAGTTCGGAGCCATTGACTATTATCTACCCGATACCGTTAAGCAGACAGCCGAGAAGCTATTCCCAGAAAGCGTCATGCTCCGCGGATGGGAGATCGACGACCTGACGAGGTACATAATCGGTTGGGATAAGAAACTATCGGATAAAGCGAAGCAGTTTCTGGACGAGACCTCCAGCGTTACTGCTGAGGAGATTGCTGAGGCAAGGGAATTGGATAAGGATAACGATTGGTGATCGCTTTCAATTGGCGTTTATCATCAACACTCCAATTGCTAAGGAGGGCGTAGAATGAAGAGAGTATTGACCTATCTATACAGCGGCTTATCATTGTTCGTAGGTATCTGGGGTATTGTTAGCGGCCTTATTAGTTTAAACGGGCAACAAACTACAAACAATTACTTTGTATATATTTCACTCGTTGTTTTAACGATTTTTGCACCTGTTGCAGTGTACGCTATTTCCAAAAGAAACAGGAAAGATACGCTTAGTTCTATTAAGGAACGTTTTATTGAAGATGAAGAAATGCTGCCAAGCACTCTCTCATATCTTATAGATACAATAGTTTCTCCCAGCATTACTAACAAGGGCGTTAGCGTTGAAAAGATTGAAGTTGATATCACGATAGACAAATCAAACGATGGACATATTGCTAACTCCACAATAATCCGGACTTTTAGCGGAATAAAAGCGAAACATAAGATAAGTGAGCTTGAACTGCTTATTAATCATCATATATTCGCCGATTTCAATGATTATCTTGTAACCGTTAGTTATGGCCTCAAGAACGATGATGGCGAATACTCCTATATGCAAGAGTTCTCTCCTCGGGTTTTTGAGAGAAGCAAATCAACTATGCTTATTCAGATTCCTTTTAGGTATAGAATAGACCGAAAGCAGGACTTTTCTGTTAGGCTAAAAGTAATCTGCAAAAAGAGCGATATCAATTTAGAAGACAGTATCGAAACATTCCCTATCGATCCAAGTACAATGTTTTCGAAGTGGAATAGTGTTCTTTACCGTTTTCATATTCAAGATCATGATCTTATTAGTACCCGCACATTGCAAATGGTTGCATACGGTAGACCAAAACTAACGAAGGTGTTATCAAAACCTGTTTTATATGTGGACAAGATACCGGAGAACGAGAGTGTTGAAATACAAGTAGATAGGGCGCGTTTTTTTCCAAAAAGAAGATACGGCTTCCCTGATAAAAGTCTAATAATAGCAGTTTTGCAGAAGAGAAAGTAACAGAAACAAACGCCGGATGAGATTAATCTTGTCATTGAACGGCGATATCTGAACCGATGCAGGATTATTAAACCTTACTTTTGGAGATGCAAAAAATGACTCTCATAGAATTCTTTGAAAAAAGTGTAGTTGAAAACATCTGCACGAGCATCGCTCATGCTCCTGATAGGGTTATCCTGATTGGATATCAGAAGAATCTGATTCAAAAACACGTGAATAGGTATCGAAGCTTTTTTCTGAAACATGGTTTCGAGATCGATTTTCAATGCATAACAGTTGACAAGAACAACGTTGCTGCTATTGTCCGCGTTCTGGAAGAGATCATTGAACAGTATCCAGACTGCATCATAGATGTGACCGGCGGCGAGGATCTCTATATCTTCGCAGCGGGTATCGTATGCGAACGACACAGGGACAAGAACGTTCAAGTGCACTATATCAATATTCGCAGCGGCGTCACCTATGACTGTGACATGGATGGCGTAAAAATTGCTGAGAACAATCCTCTCAGGTACTCTGTATCGGACAATATTAGCCTTTATGGAGGAAGAATCGTTTACGATAATGAGAAAGAGGATACGACGCATACTTGGGACATGACTGAAGAATTCAAACAGGATATACGAACTATGTGGAATATCTGCAGGAATGACTGCGGCGCATGGAATTGGCAGATGGATGTATTATCGGCTGTCGAGCTGTATAGAGAGCCAAACGATGATTCATTAAAAACCGTCGTGCCGAGGGCGGTGGTATCATCCCATATGGAGAATAATGGCCGCAACGGGTTTTTATTCAGGTATGATTTGATAAACGAGCTTATTGCAGAAGGACTCATATTATCGTTTGAATTTAACAGGAACAATCCGATCCATATTGAGTATAAAAATGAGCAGATAAAGAGATGCTTGACAAAGAGCGGACAAGTCCTTGAGCTGATTGTTTACCTCTTAGCTTGTGAAGCACGCGAAAAGAATGGAAACCCTACATATAATGACGTCATGACCGGTGTATTCATTGATTGGGACGGCGAAGTTCATGATGGTAACGAAAAGAATGAAGCTGAAAACGAAGTTGACGTCATCATGATGAGAGGTATGGTTCCGATATTCGTATCATGCAAAAACGGGAACGTTACCGTGGATGAGCTGTACAAGCTGTACAGCGTTGCGTACAAATTCGGTGGAAAGTATGCTAAGAAGGTACTAATAGCACCGCGTATCGAAGGAAACGCAAACGTGAATGCTCTGCGTGAGCGGTGCAGCGATATGCAGATAAGAATCATCGACAACGTTGAGGATATGAACGAGGACAAACTGCAGAAAACGATAAAAAGGTTTTGGTCACAGTATTGATCCAAACTGAAAGCTGTTGATTATATGTCTACGGCGGCGAAGTTGAATACTTGGGCCGCTGAAATTGAACAGGCTCGTCTCGCTGAAAGGCGTGAAGCCCCTTTTACCAGCTTCACGCTCGGCGATCTCGACCATCTTCTCTACGGAGTTATCGGAGGATTCTATGATAATTTCCGTCAATAGTTTATCTGAATAAATTTTTTAGTCAACGCCCACCCCATACGTCAGCCTCGGCAGTCCGGCCTGCTCCATTATCTCGTTCGCCCTCGCGACGTTTAGATCCTTCGTCTCGAAAAGCAGGGCGTGAAGCATTTCGTCCTCGTCGTTTCGTCTGAAGAGCAGACCGGCAATGCTTACGAGCTCCTCGCCGATATCGGCGCGAACGTCCAAAGCTATGCACAGTGCTACGACGTGCCGGAGGGTGACGCGCTCAGCACACCATTTGCGGACTGCGGCGCGGCTGACTCCGAGACGGAGAGCGAGCTCGTTCTGCGAGATCCCCTTTTCGTCGAGTATCAGCTGTATGGCGCTTCCAAAGTTTTGAGGAAGATCCCGTCGAAGCTTCTCCCATATTGCGGCGTCGGTCTTAAAGCGGTCGTTCTGCAGAGCGCGCTCCTTGGACTCCGGCTCGGCGTCGAAGGAGTGGCGGCTCTGATACTTGTCCGTGACCTCGGTCTTCCTCGCGGCGAACCCGCCGGAGAATTCAGCCTTGGCGTACCTTCCGGATGCGGAAAATGAGATACAGCACTCGTCTATATGGCTGCGGGCGTATTCTGTAAGCCGTCTGGCGCTGTAACGGTTTTTGCGGATATAGACCTCTGAGTCAAGGCAGTAATGTCCCTCGACGTATGCGTACTGACCGCTTCTCAAGGCGGTATGGAATTTCGGCGAGTCGGAGATGAGCCTCGCCGCGTCCTTCCTTGATATCGTGTACGTGGTTCCCTGACGCCAAGCTCTCGAGCATCCGTGATCGGGAGTTCTCTTTTTATCAACGAAGCAATAAACGCCCTCCGCCTCCGGGAAGCCCAACTCGATCATGCGGTACTTGGCCATGGATTTCGACACTCCGTATTTTTCTGCAAGCTGTTCAACGACGCGCATTACGTTTTGCGGAGACTTGTCCCAACGCGAATAGTCGTAAAGCTCCTCAATATAGTTTCGGGCGGTGTACTCGGGCATGAGGATATAGGCGGGAAGCTTCTCAGCCTGAAGCTCAGCCCACTCGATGGGATTATTGATCTTCGCGTATCTTTTCGGAACAGCGCTCTTGCCCATACAGGCCGCTGCTCCGTTTCCGATCAGCGATTGAAGCAGAAAGAAACGATGGTCGAGATAGGCGTGAGCGCATTCATGCACGACCGTGCTGTTCTCTATCTCAGGCGTGGAGCACAGATCTTTGTTGACAAGTATAGTCATAGGAGGAACGTTTATTTCAGCGGGATCTCCGTTTTCGTTTCTCACAGGGTACTTCGTTTCCGAGAAGAATATCAGCCCCTGCATATCACTTCCCTTTGGGAAACGGACCGTGCGCGTTCTGAGTCCCATCCGCTTCGCAAGCGTGCGGCCGTCGATGGCGGTTGCCTCATTGCGCGCTTCGGGATAGTATCTGACGAGTATGTCTTCCGCGACGTCAGCGTAATCGTCCGAATACATGACGGGGAGCAGATAACGGTTGAAGCTCATGCCCTTCTTCCGCGGTGCTTCCTTCCTCGGGCCAATTGTTGGAACGCTGCACTTTTTGCTGTGGTAGTTGATGAAATAGCGCATTTCAAAAGGAATATGAAACGACGCCCCTTCTTCGTTGTCGGAAGTAACGGTGTTTACGACGGCGTCGAAAACGAGATCGACCGTCAGATAGCAGTAGTCGTATTCAAACGCGTCAAGTATCTTCGGTTCACTGAGAAGACTGAGACGAAAGGCGTCCGCGTCATTTCTGCCGGTAAACTTCCGTATTATTTCGGGGTAGATCTGCACAAACCGGTCGACGGCGGCGAAAAAGTCCTCGTTGAATACCTCTTTCAGTATCTCGACGACCGAAAAGGGTCCTCTTCTGTTTTTTAGTGCGTTCTCCTCCTCGGCTGTGTAAAACGGCATGAGGACGTGAACGGAACCGCCATTCTCTGGCGATGGCATGTATTCATAACTTCTCACTCGGCGGTCCTCCTCGTGGTTTATTTGGTGAGGACTATTATACACGCGCCGGGTCCGGAACGCAATACTTTTTGTGTAAAATAATTTGCAGATAGGTCTTGAAATGCAAAGTGGATATGTGGTATAATGTCGACAGCGGGTATCCGGACGATGGGGAAAGCATACCCTCCGCCGTGCCGGACGCCGAATAAACACAAGGAGAACGATCATGACTACGAAGAAAGACGCTCCTTCAGCCGCGCTGTCAGCCAACGGCGCGCGCTTCGGCAAAGTGATACGTGAACACCGCGAAAAGGCGAAAATCTCGCAGATAGATTTCGCAGAGATGGTGAAGGTATCGAGAAACTCCGTCGCCAACTGGGAGAACGACAGATGCAAGCCGGATCACAACCTTATCCCCGAGATATGCGCGCTCCTCGGGATAAAGCTCCACGAGCTTTACGGAATGGAGGCCGAGAACGGCTTAAACGACATCGAGGACAGAGTGATGCGCTTTTTCCGTCAGCTCTCTCCCGCAAGCCAGCGGGTCGTCGAAAAGATGATCTATTCCATGCTGAACGAGGAGCTGAATGAAAGGGATCGCGCGGTGAAGGAGACCTTCCGGTTGTTCCTCGTCCGTCCCGGTATGGCTGCGGCGGGCGTCGGAGACTACGTCCCGGATTCGCCTCCCACCTATACCTTCCTCAGAAAGAACACTATCAACGAGGAAGCGGACGGGATAGTCAAGGTCCACGGCGACAGTATGGAGCCTGTGTATCACAATGGGGATTACGTCTATTATCAAAACGCCTGCTCCGCTTCTCCCGGAGAGGACGTCATCGTCGATACGGATGACGGAGCTGTTATCAAACGCATCGGAGCGGACAGAACTCTCTATTCCGTTAATCCCGATATTCCGTATCCGAAAAAGAACGAGCAGAACACCCTCGTTATCAGAGGCAGAGTCCTCGGCACCGTCCGTTCCTCCGAAAGACCCGGAAATGACGAGGAGGGAGCGCTTGAGGAGATGTTTGTCGACGAGATCAGAGAGTTTAACAGAGAATACGGCATAAGCAACAGGGACTGAAAGGATCCCGCTGAAAGGAGTTGATCCCGATGGCATACACGAAGTCGCTGCATCCGGAGCGGGTATATGTCAAGGTCAACTCCGATTTTGATTCAACGGGGTATATGCAGCCGCGCTCGATAACGTGGAAGGACGGTCGTGTTTTCGTCATTGAGGCTGTGAAGGATTTCCGTCCGGCGTCGTCAATTGAGCGCAGCCTTCCCTGAGACTGCTTCACGGTCGTTATCAAGGGCGAGATAAAATATCTGTTTTTCGAGAGATGTCAGGACAGGTTCGCCAGCCATTTCGGCAGATGGTTCGTCGAAAGTCTGAGAAAGGAGGATCGGGATGGATAAAGTCTATATAGCGATAGACCTCAAGAGCTTCTACGCCAGCGTCGAGTGCGCGGACCGCAAATACGATCCTCTGACCACGAATCTCGTCGTGGCAGATCTTTCACGCACCGAAAAGACCATCTGCCTCGCGGTATCCCCCTCTCTGAAAAAGCACGGTATCTCCGGAAGAGCGCGTCTATTTGAGGTTATTCAAAGGGTCAAGGAAGTCAATCAGGAGCGGTTCCGCAGGGCGATAAAGCTCGGCGTTCTGCCGAAGGACGAGAAGGGGCATTATCATTTCACATCCTCATCGTTTGACGCCGAGGCGCTTGAGAACGATCCCGCTCTTGAGCTCTCGTACATAGTCGCCCCTCCGCGCATGCTCCTTTATGAAAAGGTCAGCACTCAGGTCTTCTCAGTCTATTCCAAATACATAAGCCCCGAAGATATCCACGTTTACAGCATTGACGAGGTGTTCATTGACGCTACGCCGTATCTCGCCACATATGCCGTTACCGCGCATGAGCTCGCCATGCAGATGATTCGCGAGGTCCTCTATACGACCGGCATCACGGCGACAGCCGGCATAGGAACGAATATGTTCCTCGCTAAGGTCGCCATGGATATAGTGGCAAAGCACGTTCCGGCCGACGAACAGGGCGTGAGGATCGCGGAACTCAACGAGCGGACGTACAGAGAGCTGCTGTGGTGCCATACGCCGATAACGGACTTCTGGCGCGTCGGCGGCGGCACCGCGAGAAGGCTTGCCGCTCTCGGCTGCTATACGATGGGCGACGTCGCGAGGCTGAGCGTTCACAACGAGGACGCTCTTTACAAGGCGATGGGCATAAACGCGGGACTGCTTATAGACCACGCCTGGGGATGGGAGTCCACGGATATCGCCACGATAAAAAGCTATACCCCCGAAACGACCTCGCTTTCATCCGGGCAGGTGCTGAAGGAGCCGTATACCTGTGAAAAGGGAAAGCTGATAACCAGGGAAATGACGGAGCTGCTCGTTCTCGACATGGTCAGAAAAGCCGTGGTTACAAAGCAGGTCGTGCTGACAATCGGATACGACCGTGAAAGTCTCGAGGTCGTGAAGCAGGGAAAAACGATGACCGATTCAGTCTATAAGGTAAAGACGACCGGCAGGACGTACACGGGAAAGGTCTCTCCGGATATGTACGGAAGGCCGCACCCGAATCACGCTCATGGCACGGGGAATATCGATCACTATACCAGCTCCACGGAAGCGATAATGGAGGTCATGATGACCCTGTATGACCGCATAGTCGACCCCGATCTTCTGATACGGCGCGTGGGCATTGCCGCCTGCAATCTTATCCCGGAAACGGATATCCCGGCGGAGGGTCCGGAGCAGATGAGTCTGTTTGTCGATTATGAGGCTCTCGACAAGGCGAAAGCGGAAAGAGCTGCGGCCGAGGAAAGAGAACGCAGGCTTCAAAGAGCTACTCTCGCACTGCAGGACCGATTCGGAAAGAATGTCCTGCTCAAGGGAATGAACTATATGGACGGCGGCACGACGATAGAGCGTAACAAGCAGATCGGCGGTCATCGCGCCGGCAGAGACGAGGTCATGACCGGCAGACCGAAAAAGAAGCCCGACGAGACCGTAAACGGAGGCGACGAGGATGAGTAAAGGAATAAAGGAAAAAGAACCCGATCCGCGCATAGTCTACGCGGATATTATCGACCTCCCTCATTGGAGATCGCCGAAGCATCCCCATATGAGCCTGTACGACCGCTCCGCTCAGTTTGCGTCGTATAAGGCGCTGTCCGGATACGAGGATATGGTCGCCGAGGAGGCAAGGCTGACCGACTCCAAACTTGAACTTGAGGACTTCGAGCTCGAGCTTCTAAATCAGAAACTCTCGCTCGTCGCGGACGTCATCGCGGACGGGCACCGCCCCGTGCTGACCTTCACGGTCTTCGAGCCGGATGAGCATAAGGACGGCGGCAGATACGTCGAGATCACCGATACCGTCAAGCGCATCGACGTGACAGGAAGAAAGGTCGTTCTCGTGAGCGCGAGGGAAAGCGGAATGAACAGGACGATTGAGTTTGACAGGATCGCTGCGGTTCACGGGGAACTGGTGGATTACATTGATGAGAGTATTGAGTAATCACACGATACTGTTTCGCTGCGATTTTGCAGCGATTTTTTATTTTCTCTTGCAATATTGCAGCAAGCATGATATAATGAGCTCGAGGTGAGAAATATGTGCAATATCGGTGAGTACTTAAAAGATAAAAGGACTCAGCTGAATCTGAGCTTAAAGGATGTGTATGAGAAATGTGGCATTACTGATTCTAAGCTCAGCCGCATAGAGCGTGGTGAAAAAACACCAGAGCCCACAGAACTCAGAAGCCTGTCTGAATTATATGGACTTGATATTGTAACTATGTTTATTATGGCTGGATATCTGCAGGATGGTGATTTGGCCAACTATCAATTTGTGTTTGACAACGCCGACCTGCTGGATGAGGAGGAGAAAAAGAGCATTCAGACGCAGATTAATTTGCTTACCAAGGGCAGGAAGCGTCCTCAACTGATATCGTTCAGGCTTGGGGAGCTTTTCTGCGGTCCCGGCGGCCTGGCTTGGGGGGCTTGAACGCACCTACAGCTTCGTAAAGTACGACGACGGCGAATGCACGGTGACGGGCATTCAGGAGCGCAGGAACGGAGGCTGCGTGGTCATAATGGCGGACACCGTCACCCCGGAGGAAGGCAACGGGCTTTACAAAAAGCTCCTGAGGGAAGGATACAAACTCCTCCCGCCGCCTCCCGTAACCTACAACTAAGATAACCGCCGGGAGCTTGAGCCGAGAGGCTCTTCCTCTCGTACATAAACAATTTGACGGTCGCTTTGAAGGGCGGCTTTTTTGTTGCCCGGAAAGGAGGCAGTCTTGAGAAAACTGAAGAAGTACGAGCCGACGCGGTTCATGGCGAAGACCTCGCATTACGATAAAAAGGCCGCTGACTACGCGGTCATGTTTATAGAGTCGCTCTGCCACACCAAGGGCACGTGGGCGGGCAAGCCCTTCGAGCTCATCGACTGGCAGGAGCGAATCGTCCGCGATCTTTTCGGCGTTCTGAAGGAGAACGGCTACCGGCAGTTCAATACCGCCTACGTTGAGATCCCGAAGAAACAGGGAAAGTCGGAGCTTGCCGCGGCGATTGCGCTTCTTCTCACCTGCGGCGACGGAGAGGAACGCGCCGAGGTCTACGGCTGCGCCGCAGACCGCAATCAGGCGAAGATCGTCTTTGACGTCGCGGTCGATATGGTAAGGCTCTGTCCGGCGCTTAACAAAAGGGTGAAGATACTGGAATCGCAGAAAAAGCTCGTTTACAAGCCGACGAACTCCTCGTATCAGGTGCTTTCGGCGGACGTCGCAAACAAGCACGGCTTCAACACCCACGGCGTCATTTTCGACGAGCTGCACACCCAGCCCAACCGGAAGCTCTTTGACGTAATGCTTCAGGGCTCCGGCGACGCGAGGATGCAGCCGCTGTATTTTCTTATTACAACCGCCGGAAACGATACGAACTCCATCTGCTACGAGGTGCATCAGAAAGCGATCGACATACAGGAAGGTCGGAAGATCGACCCGACCTTCTATTCCGTTATCTACGGCGCGGACGAGAACGAGGACTGGACCGATCCCAAGGTTTGGAAGAAGGCGAACCCTTCGCTCGGCATTACGGTCGGGATAGACAAGGTCAAGGCCGCCTGCGAGTCGGCGAAGCAGAACCCCGGCGAGGAGAACGCATTCCGTCAGCTACGTTTGAACCAGTGGGTCAAGCAGTCGGTCAGGTGGATGCCGATGGACAAGTGGGACGCCTGCGATTTCCCCGCGAACGAGGACGACCTTGAGGGCCGGATCTGCTACGGAGGTCTCGACCTCTCTTCTACGACTGATATCACTGCGTTCGTGCTCGTGTTCCCGCCGGAGGATGACGACGGAAGATACAGCATACTGCCTTTTTTCTGGCTTCCGGAAGAGACCGTTCCGTTAAGGGTGAACAGAGACCACGTTCCGTATGACGTATGGGCGCGGCAGGGTCTCATAATGACGACCGAGGGCAACGTCGTTCACTACGGATACATCGAGAAGTTCATCGAACGGCTCGGTGAGCGTTTCAATATCCGCGAGATCGCCTTCGACCGCTGGGGAGCGGTGCAGATGGTGCAGAACCTCGAGGGTATGGGCTTTACGGTCGTACCTTTCGGTCAGGGCTTCAAGGATATGTCACCGCCTACCAAGGAGCTGATGAAGCTCGTTCTTGAGAAACGGATCGCTCACGGCGGACATCCCGTTCTCAGGTGGATGATGGACAACATATACATCCGCACCGATCCCGCCGGGAACATCAAGGCGGATAAGGAAAAGAGCACCGAGAAGATCGACGGAGCGATTGCCACGATAATGGCGCTTGACCGGGCGATCAGATGCGGAAACGATAAGACCGAGAGCGTTTACGATTCTCGCGGTCTTTTATTCATTTGAAAGGAAAGATGAAATGGGGATCTTTAAGGGACTATTCAAGTCAAGGGACAAGCCCAAGAACAGAGCCGTCGGCTCCGGCTATACCTTCCTCATGGGCGGCACTTCGTCGGGAAAGACCGTGACTGAACGATCGGCCATGCAGATGACGGCGGTTTACGCCTGCGTCCGCATTCTGTCGGAGGCGATCGCGGGATTGCCGCTTCACCTCTACCGGTATAAGCCGGACGGCGGCAAAGAAAAGGCTATCGACCACCCTCTGTATCTCATACTGCACGACGAGCCGAATCCGGAGATGAGCTCCTTCGTATTCCGCGAGACGCTCATGACGCATCTTCTGCTCTTTGGCAACGCGTATGCGCAGGTGATAAGGAACGGCAAGGGCGAGGTCATAGCTATGTATCCTCTCATGCCCAACCGGATGAGCGTGGAGAGGGACGAAAACGGGCGGCTCTATTACCTTTACTATAAGACCTCCGACGAGGCGGGCGGCAGGAACGAGTCGGTCGTTTTGCGACCATATGACGTGCTGCATATCCCCGGCCTCGGCTTTGACGGGCTTGTGGGATACTCACCCATAGCCATGGCGAAGAACGCGATAGGGCTTTCAATGGCGACCGAGGAGTTCGGTTCAAAGTTTTTCGCCAACGGAGCGGCTCCGTCGGGCGTACTTGAGCATCCGAGCACGATAAAGGATCCGCAGAGGGTGCGCGAAGCGTGGCAGAGTCAGTTCGGCGGCTCGTCCAACGCAGGCAAGATCGCGGTGCTTGAGGAGGGTATGAAATACACGCCCATATCCATAGCCCCGGAGCAGGCGCAGTTCCTTGAAACGCGCAAGTTTCAGATCAACGAGATAGCGAGGATATTCCGTGTCCCGCCTCATATGCTTGCGGATCTTGAAAAATCCTCGTTTTCCAATATTGAGCAGCAGTCGCTTGAGTTTGTGAAATACACGCTCGACCCCTGGGTCGTCAGGTGGGAGCAGTCGATTCAAAGGACGCTTTTCACCTCCGAGGAGAAGAGGCTGTATTTTGTCAAGTTTAACGTTGAGGGTTTGTTGAGGGGCGACTACGCCTCCCGAATGAGCGGTTACGCGACTGCCCGTCAGAACGGATGGATGAGCGCGAACGACATAAGAGAGCTTGAAAACATGGACCGCATCCCTCCCGAGGAGGGCGGCGATCTATATCTGATAAACGGCAATATGCTCCCCATGGCGAAGGCCGGGGCTTTTGCCAGGGACAATTCACAGAAGGAGGAAACCGATGAAGAGGTTTTGGAAATGGAAGGATCTGACGGAGACGGGTCCGGCGGAGGGGATCCCTCAGGCGGAAAGAGTCCTGTTCCTGAACGGCACCATAGCGGAAGAAAGCTGGTTTGACGACGACGTCACGCCGGCTCTTTTCAAGGAGGAGCTGAACGCGGGAGACGGCGATATCGTCGTATGGATCAACTCGCCCGGTGGCGACTGCGTTGCCGCGGCTCAGATCTACAACATGCTGATCGACTACAAGGGAAACGTCACGGTAAAGATCGACGGCATTGCCGCAAGCGCGGCTTCGGTCATCGCCATGGCGGGGACGAAGGTACTGATGTCTCCGGTATCCATGATGATGATTCACAATCCCGTGACAATCGCCATAGGCGACGCCGAGGATATGGCGGACGCCATCGAGATGCTCAGCGAGGTCAAGGAGTCCATCATGAACGCCTACGAGATCAAGACCGGCATGAGCCGCGCGAAGATCTCGCGCCTCATGGACGCCACAACCTGGATGAACGCGAACAAGGCGATGGAGCTCGGCTTTATCGACGGAATACTCTCCCGCGAGGAGCGGTATGACGAGGGCGATCAGCCGCAGGTATCGGAGCTCTTCTCCGAAACGGCTGTCGCGAACTCGCTCATGGGCAAGATCGCCGAGAGATGTAGGATTAGGAAAAAGGCTGTGACAGCACCCGAAAGCAAACCCGATAAACCCGAAGGACGCTCCGTGAAAAGTCTCATGGAGCGTTTGTCTTTACTCGAAAACTAATATCAGGAGGATAACAGTATGACTATCAACGAACTGCGCCAGAAGCGCGCGCAGAAGCTTGCGGCCGCGAGGGCTTTCCTCGAGTCGAACCGCAATCCGGACGGCGTACTCTCCGCTGAGGACGACGCCGCCTACACCCGTATGGAGAACGAGATCACCGCGCTCGGCAGCGAGATCTCCCGCATGGAGCGTCTTGAGGCAATGGACGCGAAGCTCTCGCTTCCCGTTTCCGCTCCGATTACGGAGAAGCCCGAACAGCTCGCGAAGGCTGATGCCAGGACCGGCAGAGCTTCGGACGAGTACAAAAACGCGTTCTGGAACGTAACGAGGCACAAGGACAGGCTCACTCCCGAGATGAGGAACGCCCTGCAGGTCGGCACCGATTCAGAGGGCGGCTACCTTGTTCCCGATGAGTTTGAGAAGAGCCTCATCGCCGGTCTTAAGCTGGCGAACGTCATCAGGGCGAATGCTCACGTATTTACCACCTCTTCGGGCTCTCACAAGATCCCCGTGGTAGCGTCCAACGGCACCGCCGCCTGGCTCGAGGAGGAGGGCGCTTTCACCCCTAGCGACGATTCCTTCGGTCAGGTACAGCTCGACGCCCACAAGGTCGGCACCCTGATCAAGGTATCCGAGGAGCTTCTCGCGGATTCCGCCTTCGACCTCGAGAGCTATATCCGCTCCGAGTTTATCCGCCGTATCGGTGATAAGGAAGAGGAAGCTTTCCTCGTCGGCAACGGAACGAACAAGCCCACCGGCATTCTCAACGCGACCGGCGGCGGCCAGGTCGGCGTAACGGCCGCTTCCGCTTCGACCATTACGGCGGACGAGCTCATCGATCTCTATTACAGCCTTAAGGCTCCCTACCGCAAGAACGCGGTGTGGGTGCTTAACGACTCCACCATGAAGATCATCAGAAAGCTCAAGGACGGCTCCGGTCAGTATCTCTGGCAGCCCGCTCTTAAGGACGGCGAATCGAACACCATCCTCGGCAGGCCCTATTTCACTTCGCCCTACGCTCCCGCCGTAGCCGCGGGCGCGAAGTCGGTGCTCTTCGGCGACCTCAACTACTACTGGATCGGCGACCGCGAGGGCATTACCTTCCGCAGGCTCAACGAGCTCTACGCCGGCAACGGTCAGGTAGACTTCCTCGCCTCCAAGCGTCTCGACGGCAAGACCGTGCTTCCCGAGGCGATCAAGGTGCTCCAGCAGCACGCCTGATGAGGAGGTATACGCATGAGTTATAACTCCAAGAACTACACCGAGCAGGGCGGTGAAAGAACGGTCATCGGCGGTGAGCTGGTGATAAAGAGCGGCGGCAGTCTCATCCTTGAGGAAGGCGCGGATAACTCCGGCCTTCCCAAAGCCACGAATCAGGCGGAATCGACCGCCACTACCGTCGCGGGACTCAAGGACGATCTCAACGCCCTGATCGGAAAGCTCGTATCCTCCGGTCTCATGGAATCCGGAGAATAATTTGAAAGGAGGCGGCGATGGAAACTCTGCTTGAAAAGGTCAAGGCAAACCTCATACTCGAACATTCGGCTGACGACGCTCTTCTTGAGAGCTATATCGCCGCCGCCACAAACTACGCCGAGAGCTATCAGCATATCGAGGAGGGATACTATTCCTCCCATCCGATGCCGGCGACTACGGAGCAGGCCGTGATAATGCTGGCTTCCCATTTCTATGAATCGAGGGACGGCTCGACGGGGGGCTTTTTCTCAGACAACCCGCAGGCGGCGCAGCAGACGTGGAACACGGTGAACCTGCTGCTCCGTCTCGACCGGAGGTGGCAGGTATGAGCCTCGGAAGGATGAACAGTCAGGCGTGTCTTGCCGAGATACGGAACGTGAAGGACGCCGAGGGCTTTGCTTCAAAAACAGAAGCCGTCCTCGCGTCCTTTCGCTGTTACCGGGAGGGCCGGCACGGTTCCGTAAGATGGGCGAATCTCGCCGCTTTCTCAGAGGCGACGGACCTGTTCCGTTTTCGGGTGATACCGGGCGTTTCTGTTCTGACCGGACAGATACTCGTCTGCGACGGGGAGCGCTTCGAGATACTTTCGGTCGAGGACGTTAAGGGACGAAATATGTACCTTGAAGTCCTCGCAAAAAAGGTGGTGGCGTCAAATGGCAAAAGCTGATTTCAAGCTCCCTGAGGACTTTCTTGATAAACTCGCTCAGATCGAGCGGGATGAGGCGCGGATCGCCGACCGCGTGCTTAACGCCGGAGCGGAGGTAGTCGTCGAAAAGGTCAGACAGAACCTTATCGGAACCGTCGGACGGGATACGGCTTATCCGTCGAGAGCCACAGGCGAGCTCGTTTCCGCTCTCGGCGTGACTCAGGTGCGTGTGAACCGGGACGGCGACTACGATATCAAGATCGGCTTCGCTGAACCGAGGCGGGACGGAGACTCGAACGCGAAGATAGCGAACGTGCTCGAATACGGAAAGCACGGTCAGCCGCCTAAGCCGTTTCTGAAGCCCGCGAAGACCGCGTCGAAATCGGCGTGCATGGACGCGATGAAGAGAGCGCTGGAGGATGAACTGAAGCAATGAGCATTCTGGAAGAGCTTAACGCGATGCTGACGGACTTCGGCATACCCGTCGAAACGGGGATTTTCCCCGAAGAGGCTCCCGCCGAATACATGGTGATAACCCCGCTTACGGACGTGTTCGACCTTCACGCCGACGATACTCCCGGCATGGACGTGCAGGAGGTCAGGATATCCCTTTTCACAAAGGGAAGCTATACGGCGATAAAGAACAGGCTTGTGAGGCTGCTCGTCTCAAACGGCTTTACCGTCACGGACAGGAGATACGTCGGATTCGATACGGAAACGGGCTATCACAACTACGCCGTCGATACGGCGAAATCATACGAATATGAAACGGAGGAAGAATAATGGCCACGATAGGTCTTGATAAACTTTATTACGCAAAGATCACCGAGGACGCTGCCGGTATCGAAACCTACGGTACTCCCGCCGTCCTCGCGAAAGCCATGACGGCCGAGATCTCGGTCGAGCTGAACGAGGCCGCGCTGTACGCGGACGACGGCACGAGCGAGATCGTCAAGGAGTTCAAATCCGGCTCCCTGTCCCTCGGCGTAGACGATATCGGCGCGGCGGTGGCCGCCGACCTTACCGGAACGACCGTGGACGCGAACGGAGTAGTCATCTCGTCCGCGGAGGACGGCGGCGATCCCGTAGCGGTCGGCTTCAGGGCGAAGATGTCTAACGGCAGATACCGCTACTATTGGCTCTACCGCGTGAAGTTCGGAATTCCCGCAACCAATCTCACCACGAAGGGCGATTCCATCACCTTCTCGACTCCGACCATCGAGGGCGCGGTATCGAGGAGAAACAAGGTCGACGCCTTTGGCAAGCATCCGTGGAAGGCCGAGTTTACCGACGACGGCAGCACTGAGGCGAAGGAAGCGGTAACGACCTGGTTCACACAGGTGTACGAGCCTGTGGCGGCGGGTAATAACGCGGGAGGCAACAGCTGATGGATAACGAGAGAGCTTCAAGGATAATCATAGGCGGCGAGGAATACGAGCTCATGCTCACCACCCGCGCCACGAAGGAGATCGCGGGACGCTACGGCGGTCTTCAGAATCTCGGTGACAAGCTGCTGAAAAGCGAGAACTTCGAGATGGCGATCGGCGAGATAACGTGGCTGATCACCGTCCTCGCCAATCAGAGCATAATGATCCACAATCTGAGAAACAGGGACAACCCCAAACCTCTCCTCACCGAGGAGGACGTCGAGCTTCTGACCGTTCCCTCAGATCTCGCCTCATACAAGGACGCGATCACCGAGGCGATGATGAAGGGAATGAAACGGAACGTCGAGAGCGAGACGGACCCAAAAAATCCGGAGGCCGAGTAACCGACGGGGAGCTTTTTACCCGGCTTCTTTATTTCGGCGTCGCCCACCTTCATCTTTCGCAGGATGAGGTGTGGGTGGCTCCGTTCGGACTGCTCCTCGACCTCTGGGAATGCCACCTGCAGTATAACGGGATGGCAAAGCCGAAGAGGGAGCGTTTCATTGACGAGATCATCCCCGACGGGATATGATACGGTGATTGCCATTTGCCGCCCTTTCAGTTATAATTATCAGGGATAAACGTAAGGAGAACGCAAATGACGGAAACCGAATTCAGGATCAATCACAGCAAAATCATACAGTATTATCAGCTTATTGAAGACCGTATAAGGGCGATCTGCGCGGCGTTGCTTGCGGACGAGGATCGAAACTGGTTTGACAGGCTTGATGATTACGAAACCGACGCTCTCGGCAAGCTGATCTATCAGGTTCAGCAGATACAGAAAAACGGTCAGTTCGGTTTCCTCTCCGACGATGATATCGAAGGACTTCATGAGCTCCGCAGGAATCGAAACTACTGGTGCCATGAATGCTTTATCGGCATGCTTCCGATAACGTTTAGGAAAGGAAACGTCAGGAGACCCGAGCACGGTGAAAGACTGATAAAGGACCTTGACGAAGCTGTGCGCTGGGATGAGAAGCTGACTTGTGTTTTCCGCAGTATCGGCGAGACCAAGGACCTGAGGAAAGGAATGTTTGACGGCATAGACGATCCTATTGTTATTACCGGCGTGCAGTTTATCCCCTTTGATGAAAAACGGGATGACTGACAATTAATACAAGGTTTTACAGAGCCGCGCACACGGCTCTTTTCTTTTGCCCTTCCGAGGGCTTATTTTATTGATTCTGCGTGAAAGGAGGCGAACTGATTGTCCGAGAATTTCGGCTTACGGATAGGTCTTGAGGGAGAACGCGAGTTCAAAAAGGCGCTGTCGGACATCAACGCCTCCTTCAAGGTTCTCGGGAGCGAGATGACGCTCGTCTCCTCGCAGTTCGACAAAAACGACCGCTCGGTTCAGGCGCTGACCTCGAGGAACGAGGTGCTAAACCGGGAGATCGAGGCTCAGAAACAGAAGATAGAAACTTTGAGGGCGGCGCTTGACAACGCCGCTTCCTCATTCGGCGAAAACGACCGCAGGACGCAGAACTGGCAGATTCAGCTCAACAAGGCTCAGGCTGAACTGAACGGCATGGAGCGTGAGCTGGGCGAAAACAACAAAGCACTCGACAGCGCGGAAACGAATCTCGACGAGGCCGGCAAGGAAGCGAAGCAGTTCGGCAAAGAGATCGACAAGGCCGGAGATCAGTCTAAGGACGCCGGAAGCAAGTTTCAGAAGGCCGCCGATATCGCGGGCAAGGTCGGAGCGGCAATGGCGGCTTCCGTCGCGGCGATAGGAGCGGCGGCCATAGCGGCAGGCAAGCAGCTGTGGGATATGGCTAACGACGTCGCCTCCGCAGGCGACGCCATAGACAAGACCAGTCAGAAGATCGGCATATCGGCGGAGTCCTTTCAGGAGTGGAGCTACGTATTCGAGCGTTCCGGAGCGGACGTGAACGGACTTCAGAACGGCATGAAGAAGCTGTCGGGAGTCATAGCGGACGCTGCAAGCGGCTCGGCTTCAGCGGCGGCAAAGCTCGAAGCCGTGGGACTTAGCATCGACGATCTCAACGGCAAGAGTCAGGACGAGCAGCTGTCGATAGTCATAGCCGCTCTGCAGGACATGGAGGCCGGAGCCGAAAGGACGGCTGCGGCAAACGACCTCTTAGGCAAGAGCGCGACGGACATGGCGGCGGTGCTCAATATGACCGCCGAGGAGACGAACGCGCTTAAGCAGGAAGCCCACGACTACGGCATGATAATGTCGAACGACGCCGTGGCGGCTGCCGCTTCGTTCGAGGACAGCCTGTCGAGGCTCAACGGCACGATGGGCGGTCTGAAGAACAGAATGATCGGAGACCTGCTCCCCGGTATCTCAACGATACTCGACGGGCTTTCCGACCTCGTCGCGGGAAATGAAAACGCCGGTGAGCAGATCGAGAATGGAGCGAAATCGGTTATCGCCTCGATAACGGGAATGATACCGCAGGTGATAAGCCTCGTGATGAGCATAGCTCAGGCGGTGCTGAAGAGCGCGCCGGAGATAATCAAAGCTCTCGCGGACGGCATCCTCACGGCGATACCCGAGCTGCTTCCCGTAGTTTTAGAGGTGGTGCTTGAGATCGTTTCCGCGCTCGTCGACCTTCTGCCGAGGATCATAGAGACCGGTATGCAGGTCGTCGCTTCTCTCATCACGGGCATAGCGGAGGCGCTTCCTACGCTGATACCGCAGATAGTCGCTCTTGTCGTGCAGATAGTTCAGACGCTGATAGACAGCCTGCCGATGATCCTTGACGCCGCGCTTCAGCTCGTTCAGGGTTTCGCTCAGGGCATACTCGAGGCAATCCCCGTTCTCATAGAGGCGCTCCCCGAGCTGATACTGTCGATCATAAACTTCATACTGGACGCGATCCCGCAGATAATCGATACGGGAATACAGCTTCTGACCTCGCTGGTCGACGCTCTTCCCACGATAATCGCAACGATAGTCGCGGCCATCCCCAAGATAATCGACGGAATACTGAAGGCAGTTCTCGGAGCTATCCCTCAGATAATACAGGCCGGCATCAACCTGCTCATCTCCCTCGTTCAGGCGCTGCCGACGATAATCGTCACGATAGTCAACGCTATTCCGGAGATCATAGGCGGCATACTGGACGCGCTGATGGACAATATCCCGCTCATAATCCAGGCGGGAATAGACCTTCTCGTTTCGCTTGTTTCCAACCTTCCCGTGATAATAGCCGAGATAGTCAAGGCCGTCCCGCAGATAATCGAGGGCATAGTCAACGCCTTCGGAAGTCTGATGGGCAAGATCGTCGAGGTCGGCGGCAATATCGTGAAGGGTCTTTGGGAAGGCATAAAGGGACTCGCGTCGTGGATCTGGGACAAGGTATCGGGTTGGGCTTCGGATCTCTGGAACGGTATCTGCGACTTCTTCGGCATACACTCCCCGTCCCGTAAATTCGCGTGGGCGGGCGAAATGATGGTAAAGGGCCTCGCCGACTCCATAGAGGAGAACGGCGACGAGGCTATCGACGCCGCCGAGGATCTGTCCGGCGAGATAAACGGCGTGATGAACGACCTCGCCAAGGACATGACGGCGGCTGTACCGACTAAGTTCAGCGTGAACGGAAGTCTCGCGGGAGTAAGCGGAAAGGCCGCTTCCGCGGGAGGCTTTACGCTTCAGCTCAATATCTCAACATTCAACAATTATTCGACGGCGGATCTGGAGCAGCTCACCAACGAGATAATGGCGACTGCCGGCTCCTTCATCCGCAGACAGCAGGAGGTGTTCGCATGACGCAGGCAAGGATAACAAGCGGGTGGTTTCAGTACAACGGCGTCCGCTCCGACTCGATGGGTATAAAGGTCGAGTCGAGAAACGTGTTCGGAGCTCCGAAATACGACGCTGAGTTCATAGCGGTCCCCGGACGGGACGGAGAGCTGATCAACTCGAACAGGAGGTTCTCAAACGTACAGATAACGTACACGGTCTTCGTACCGGCTCTCAGCATGGCCGAGCTCACGGAGAAGATGACGGCGGTCAAGGCGTGGCTCTACACCGAGCCCGACAGGTATCACGAGCTTCGTGACAGCGAGGACACCGAGGCGTACCGCATGGCTGTGATAAACACGCAGCTCGATATAACTCAGGAGGTAAACAGGATAGGCAGGTTCACGGTCTCATTCTCATGCCTTCCCTACAGATATCTTTTGAGCGGAACGGAAAAACGGACGCTCTCGGCGGCGATGCGTTTCGTCAATCCTTATCCCTTTACAGCGAAGCCGTTCATTACGGTCATCGGAGCGGGAAGGTCGGGAACGGTCAAGTTCACCCACGGAGGAGAGGAAAAGGAGTGGACGATCAACGGAGTCAACGGAAGGCTCGATATCGACAGCGCGGAGATGATCGTGACCATGGACGGAGCTATCGCAAACGACAGGCTCGAGGGCGACGGATTTCCGGTCTTTGAGCCGGGAGCGACGACGGTCAGCTTCTCGGGAGCCGTCACTTCCATGGAGATCACTCCGAGGTGGGTAACGCTGTGATACCCGTTCTTTACGACGAGGAGGAGACAGTCTTCACGTCCTTCGGCATCGGCCCTCTTGCCGAATGCACCTACTGCCAGGTCACCGAGGAACGGAACGGAGCGTATGAGCTGGTGCTCAAATACCCCTCGAAGGGGAGGATGTATCCCGAGCTGATCTCCGGGAGGATACTGAAGGTAAGGGCGAACGAGACCTCCGGCCTTCAGCTCTTCCGCGTCTACCGGGTGACCACCCCCCTCGGCGGGATAGTCACCGTTTACGCCGCGCATATCTCATACGACCTTTCCGCAATCGCCGCCATACCGTGGAGCGATCCGTGCATATCTCCGATAAACGTATTTCACAATCTCTTTCACAACACGGCCACCCCGTGCCGTTTTTCGTATCAGACGGAGTACGATACGGAAAAGGCGTTCTCCGTATCTAAGCCCCAGAGCGTCAGAGCGTGTCTCGGAGGAGTCTCCGGTTCGGTGCTCGACGTGTGGGGCGGCGAGTACGAGTGGGACAATTTCACGGTAAGGCATCACAGGCACAGGGGCTCGGAAACGGGAGTCGTGGTCGAGTATTCCAAAAATCTCACGAGCCTCGATCACGACGCGGACGCCTCGGACTGCTACACCGATCTCTATCCCTACGCCGTAATGACCGACGAGGACGGAAACGAGACGGTAGTGACGCTCCCGAACAGGCTGATAACGGACGGTTTTATCAACGTCGATTCCCACAGGAGGACGCTGATAAAGGACTTCTCCGATCAGTTCGAGTTCGGAACGACGATAACTCCCGACGCGCTGAGGGCGAAGGCCGAGGCATGGCTCGAGAGCAACCCGCTCGGAAGGAGCGAGACGGTCATAACCGTGGCGTTCGAGCCTCTGAGGAACAGACCGGGATACCCAGACGTACTGGAGCATGTCTCCCTCTGCGACGTCGTGACCGTCCGCCACGCGGAGCTCGGCATCGCGGTCAAGACTAAGGTGATCAAGACCGTTTACGATACCCTCGCGGAGAAGTACGTTTCCGTTTCTCTCGGCAAGGCGCGTCAGAGCCTCATTTCGAGCGTCAACAGCCTTGAGCTCGAAACGGCGCACATAATCCGGACGATATTCCGTCTTCCGGGCATAGTGATGCCCATACTCCACGAGATGGGCGGCAGGATCGACGACATCTGCAGCAGGAGGATGTACCGCCTCGTTATCTCTTCGTCGAACGGGAACATATTCAAAAACAGCGATATCTCGACCGTGCTCTCCGCGACGGTATTCTCGTGGGACGACGACGTGACGGACGAGCTCGATCCCAATCAGTTCATCTGGACGCGGGTGTCGGACGATCACGAGGCCGACGCGCAGTGGAATCACGACCATTACGGAGGGACGAAGTCGATAACGGTCACCTCCGACGACGTGACGAGAAGGGCGACCTTCTTCTGCGACCTTATCGATACGACCACAAGACAGAGCCTGTTAGGCTGACAAATACACCATATCAGGAGGATTTTTAACAATGAGCAGAGCTCAGGGACAAATCACGATAATCGATTACAACGACGCGCTGACGCTGACCGGCTACATCGGTAGCAACCATCCGAAAACCCAGATGTACAACCCGGACAACGGCTCCTACTCGCCCAACTGGGCGACGACCAATCTGGTGCTGACACCGAGTCTGTACGTCATAGGCGACACGACCGACAAGATCACCTCGGCGAACGTCACCTCGGTCAAATGGTATCAGGGCACCTCGACGACAGCGATCACGTCATCGGGCAACTTCGCCCTATCCGGCACGAAGAGCCATATCCTGACCGTCAAGGCCAACGTCATGGCGGGCCTCGCCGGCGTGGACTTCAAGTGCGTCATTACCTACAAGGATTCGAGCACGAACCTTTCCATCACCCATCCGCTTTCCATCTCCTTCTCGCGAGTGGTCAACGGCTCCGGTATCGTCGACCTTCTCGTAACGACCCCGAATGGAAATGTGTTTAAAAACACGCTCGTTCCTACGCTTACGGCAAAGGCGGAGCTGTGGCGCGGCTCGACGGTCGACACCACCAACGTCACCTACAAGTGGGCGGTAATGGATCCGTCGGTCACCTCGTCCTCATCGTCCGGCTACGACGCGGATTTCGGCACCGGCTGGAAGAAGCTGTCGGATACGACCGGCATGTATTCCGGAACGACCACCAACACGCTCACGATCTACGCGGCGGCCGTCGAAAGCTACGCGGTCATCAGGTGCAGCGCAAAGGACACGGATTCCGCCTCGGCGACGTACAACTCGAAGTTCTACGACGTCGCGACCTTTATCGACAACTCCGACCCGATACAGATCGTCATCACCTCGACCGGCGGCGACATATTCAAGAACGGGCTCGGCTCGACCACGCTTACGGCGGTATGCTATCAGGCGGGAGTTGAGATCGACAGCGCGGGCAACGGGACCTACACCTGGACGAAGTACGATCAGAACGGCACGATCGACACGACCTGGGGCACCTCCGGCTCGAAGACCGGCAAGACGCTCTCCGTGTCCAACTCCGACGTCGACACAAAGGCCACCTTCGTCGTGATAGCGGAAGTCTGAGGAGGCGCTGATATGCGGTCGATGGCTCAGTTCTGCATAAAGGACCTGCACGACGCGACGCCCTCGGAAACGCCTCCCGCCGATCCCATAACCGGTCAGCTTTGGATCGATATCTCCGTCTCGCCTCCCGTGACAAAGGTGTGGAACGGTACGGAATGGGAACAGCAGAACGGCATATCGAAAATACTCGCCGCCGTCGACGCGATAAGGGTAAAAAACGACGAGCTCCGTGACGCGCTCATGGAGCTCGGTCTTTATTCGGGCACGGAGAACGAGAGCATACAGGCGGTGAACGAAAGGGTCGACGGACTTGAGGCGGCTGTCGCTTCTCTCGAAGAGGATATAGATGCAGTCTCCTCAGACGTGAGCGTCCTTACCGCCGAGAGCAAGAACGCTTTTCACCCCGGCATGAACGTGATACCGAACTCCGCTTTTCTGAACGGAACGGAGGGCTGGACTGTATCGGGTACCGTTCATACCGAAAGGACTACCGACACGATCGCGGGCACTGCCTCCGGGACGTGCCTCGTCATCGGGGACGGCTCGGGAATATCGATGACCGTGACGGGGCTTCTTGCGGATATGCCCTACGTCTTTTCGTTTAGAGCGCAAAAGCTCTCGATGGACGGGACGGGATACGCGAATCTCACCGTTTCCGGCAATACCGTTCTTGTCGAGGAGCTGCTGAAGCAGAGAGACTGGTACACGGTCTGTTACCTTATCGACTCGATACCCGACGGCGTTATCACGATATCTGTCGAGACCGCTCACGCCGAGATAAGCGTCGCGGACTTCATTCTGTCCGTCGGCACGAAGCCGCGCGGCTGGGCTCCTAAACCGGGCGAGCATTACGGCGAGGGCATAAAGGCTGACGGCGGCGGGCTGAGTCTCGACGACGGGGACGGCAGAGAAACGAAGGTAAAGCATAACGAGGTCTCCGTCGCGAAGGACGGCGAGACTGTTTTTGCGGTTTCGGATACCGGCATATCGGCGAAGAACGCGGAGGTCGGGAGCGATCTCATGGTCGGGAAGATCCTGATCAGACCGTGTGATACGGCTTCGGCGGGAGCCGACGTCTATCTTTTGACTTAGGGGGTGAGGATATGGCGTTAAGCGGCAGCTTTTCTCATTACGAGACTGATAATTTCGGTCTCTACTGCGAGTGGTCGGCGGTTCAGAACACCGTCGGCAATTACTCCGATCTCACTCTGAGGATGTGCCTGAGATACAAAAAGCTCACGGTCGGAGCGGTGACCGGAGCGACGATATCGATAAACGGCGTGAGCGAGACCTTATCGACGGAGGGCTTTACCGATCAGAACAAGGGCGTGAAAACGAGGCTCCTGAAGGAGAAGACGGTAAGGATAGATCACGAGGAGGACGGCTCGAAGACGGGCGTCGTTCTCGCCTGCACGTGGCCGTGCAACACGTCGGTGGGGAGCGTATCCGTCGTGGCGATAAGCGCGTCGGACACCGTAACGCTCGATACCATCGACAGAGCCGCTCCCGTAATCACTGCAAGCGTCACCGAGGTGACAGCCGGCAGCGTGACGATATCGGCTTCCGCGTCAGCCTCCTGCGACGTATGGAGGTACAAGCTCGACAACGCGGAGAACTGGACGCAGGTACAGGGGACGGGATCGAACAAGACGTTCACGATCTCGGGACTGACCGTGAACCGGGTCTACAGCATACTCGTCTCGGCGAGGAAGACGCTGAATCAGGTGTACGGTGAAGCGAAGCCCGTGTCCGCGAGTACGGAGAAGATGTCGCAGATAAACAGGGCTAACGCTTTCAACGCGGACGTATCGGCGGCGTCCTTCTACGCGAACATAACGATAAACGATTCGCGCTTAAGCAATACGGTCTCGATCTGTAACGAGACGGGGGCAGTCATAGTTCAGAAGACGGGCTTGACTCTGTCGGCGGGAACGGCGTCAAGACTGATATCGCTGACCGCGGCTCAGACCACGACCATCCAAAGCGCGATGTCGGGTCTTAAAAAGCTGAACGCGATCGTAAAGCTGAAATCATATCTCAGCGGCTCACAGGTCGGGCCGGAGACATCGGTTCCCGTCACGATCTCGGTCAGGGAAAACGTCTCGTCTCCCACGGTCGAAGGTATGACGATAACGGACTCCAACACGGACGTGACCACGCTGACGGGAGGAGAAGGCTTTGTTCAGGGGGCTTCAACGCTCAGGGTAACGCCGTCGAGGGTGAAGGCGCTTTACGGAGCGTCCATCTCGAAAATAGCGGCCTTCTGCGGTGATATGTACGCCGAGAGCCATACGACCGGCGCGCTTGAGCTCGGAACGCTGAATATGTCAGGATACACCGAGGTCAGGCTCATCGTGACCGATTCGAGAGGATTCACGGTCTCGCTGTCGGAGACAATCAAGGTCGATCCGCACACGAGGCCGGCTCTTTCTGCGTTCGCGCTCACGAGGGACGATCACAGTCCTGCGGACGTTTCCATGAGCTTCACGGGCTCCATCTCATCGGTTTACATAGACGGGCTTGAACGGAACGGCATAGCCTACGCGCAGTACAGATACAAAAGGACGGATCAGGATGCCTACGGACAGTTTGAAAGCGTGCTGCGGTTTCTTTCCGTGAGCGGAACATCGGTCAGTCTGCCGGAGACGCTTCTGATGGATCTCAGCGCGTCGGCTTCGTTCGACGTGCATCTTCAGCTGACGGACAATTTCGGAGGGACGCTCGACCATTACTTTCTGCTCCCGCAGGCGGTCCCGCTCGTATCTCTGCGAAGCGGTATGGTCGGGATAAACATTCAAGAGCCGCAGGTCGCTCTGCACGTCGACGGCGGCGCGATGGTCACGGGCGAGGTCAAGGCGGCGTCGTTCTCCGGCTCTCTCGCTCCGTCAAACCTGTCGTCTGCCGTAACCGTCGCGAAGGGCGGCACCGGAGCGACGAGCGCGTCGTCGGCAAGGAGCAATCTGGGCATTAAGGCGACGTCGCTGTATAACGGGACACTCACGACCGGAACCACGACCTTCAGCTATTCGTCGTATAAGGCGTACTCGATAATCGGAACAACGGTAAGCGGGACGGCGAGATGCGCTGTGTTCGTCCCGAAGCTCGCGATAACCACGTCAAACGTGACGTACTGCTATTCGGACGGAAGGGATGCTCAGACCTTCCAGCTCAAATATTCCGGCTCGACGGTAACGCTTACCATGGGCTCGGAGGGAGGCAGCATCCTCCGGATATTCGGCGTCAACTGAAAACAGGGCAAAAGAAAACTCCCGCCGGTTCGTCGAACCACTCACGGGAGTTTTTCTTGCGGTCATACGCTTTTCTGTTTTCGGTCTTCCGCGTTACGGGATTCATCTCCCAGGTGACGCGGTTTTGTTTTGCCAGCTCTTTTCGAGCCTTTTTGCTCATCTTGGCTTTAGGTATGAATTTAGCCATGTGCAACACCTGCCTTTCGGACGGGATTATAGCCGAAAGGGAAACAAAAATCAATAGGAGGATTTTGAAATGAAGGAATTCTGGATCACCGTGCAGGTGATATTCTCCGCCGTCGGGGGCTGGCTCGGATGGTTCCTCGGCGGCTGCGACGGTCTTCTTTACGCGCTGATAGCGTTCGTCGTTATCGACTACGTGACCGGCGTGATGTGCGCGATAGTCGACAAAAAGCTCAGCTCGGCGATCGGCTTCAAGGGAATATTCAAGAAGATACTGATATTCGCCCTTGTGGGGATAGGACACATACTCGACACAAGGATCATCGGCTCCGGCTCAGTACTCCGGACGGCGGTGATCTTTTTCTATCTGTCCAACGAGGGAGTATCGCTCCTTGAGAACGCGGCGCACCTCGGTCTGCCCGTTCCCAAAAAGCTGAAGGCTGTGCTCGAGCAGCTGCACGACCGCGCGGAGAAGGAAGATACAGTGATAACGGAAACAAACGATCATCCGATAGAGCCCGAAGCTCCGGATGAGGACGATACTTACAGGGAGGATGAAGACAATGCTGAAGACGAATAAGCTCAGAGAGTTTCTCGCTCATCTTCATGAGCAGGTAAAGAACCATTCCATATACGTCTGGGGAGCGCAGGGCCAGCTTGGCGATACGATCACCGAGGCGTGGATCAGAAGCCGCGAGACCAACGAAACCAACGCGAAGAGGGCTATCGCCTTCTGGAAGAAGCAGTGTGAGGCGGGATTCGGCGACGTGCTCCGCGCGTTCGACTGCTCCGGTCTCGGAATGTACTGGTTTCAGAACGTGACGGGCATTCTCCGCTACGATCTTTCCGCTCACGGGCTTTACAACAAGTGCGAAAAGCTGACGAAGGACAGGCTCCGCGTCGGCGATTTCGTGTTCAAGGTCAACAAGGACGGCAAAGCCACCCACATAGGCTACGTCGCCGATACAGACCTCAACGTGATCGAGGCGAGGGGCCGCGATGCCGGAGTGGTACAGCTCCCGCTTTCCGGCAACACGTGGAACGCGTTCGGCAGACCTCCCTTCTGGACGGAAGCCGAGGTCGCCGAGTGCGAGGGAAGGTTCATCTTCACCCGCGTTCTCAAGTGGGGCTGCGTAGGCGACGACGTCTGCGAGCTCAAGAAGCTCCTCGAAAGGAACGGCTTCGGCGGGCTGAACGTGAAGAACAGAAACTACTTCGGCACCACCCGCTCCAAGGTCAAAGCCTTTCAGAAAGCAAAGGGACTTGCCGTCGACGGCAAGTCGGGACCCAAGACGATCGCCGCGCTCGGCGGCTTCTATACGGCTGAGTAAAGCATACCCCATCGGAGGATCACCTTCGGTGGGGGCTTTTCTTTTTGCCACCTGCTCTGCCGCAGAGTCTTTTCCTTATTTCTTATCTTCCGGCTTCTTATCGGCGAGACTTGCCGCTAAGTCCGGATGTTCCCTGTAGTATTCCTTGATCTTCGGAAGGATCCTTCTCGCAAAATACTCGATCGAGCTTTGCGGAGGGCGGTATCCTTCCATGTTGAACGAAGCGATCACAGCGCCGCTTTCAAGGTCGATGACCTGAACGGCATAGCCCTCGCGGATCTGCTTCCTGTTCACTTCAGTGAGCGACGCGAATATGCGCTTATCCATGTCGCCGAGGGATGCCTCGTCAAACGGTTTTGCCTGTGAAAGGTCGGTTTCGAGAACCACGGCAACGGTTCCCGTATTTTTCTTTTTTGCCATACAATTACCTCCTTGTATCTCTCCGCAGCAAAGCAACGGCACATGATTAATCGCTCTGCAAGCTCGACATGTCAAGTCGAATATTCAATAGATGCGGAAAAGAGAAGCGGGGCTAAATATATTATCTGTCATACCCTGTACAAAGGCGGCTTTTTTGTCCGTAAGTCGAAGGAGGTGTTTCGTATGAACAATAACACTGCTATCGAGATCGACGCACTGCGCAGGGCGGGATATACGCCGACGATGATTGCGGAAAAGCTCGGCATATCCGTCAACACGGTCAAGAGCCATATACGCCGTCATCCCATGACGGACAAGCCCCGCTGCCTTTTCTGCGGAGCGGTCGTCAGGCAGAACGAGGGCAGAAAACAGAAGAAGTTCTGCTCGGACAAATGCCGTATGGGGTACTGGAACCGCAGATACAGATCGAAGGAGGCCGCCGATGGAAACTGACGCTAAAAGTTATTCAGAAAGCCTGATCCTTTATCATCTTGCCTGCTCAATTTTAGAAAAGCTCGAAAAGGAATACGGGCTGACCGCAGCCGAAAAGAAGGTGCTTTCGGAAGCTGTCGGCAAGCGGCGCGGCCTTGTGGAGAAGAGCATTTTTACTATATAATACTTGACTTTTTGAGCCTTGAGAGTGATTAATGGGATACCGAATATTGATACAAAAGGAGGTCAAAATGGAGATCAGAATAGAGAAAAAGAACGTGATAGCTCCGCTCCCAAGGCTCAAGAACGTGGCGGCGTACGCAAGGGTATCATCGTCGAAGGACGCCATGCAGCATTCCCTCGCGGCGCAGATAAGCTATTACAGAGGACTCATACAGTCCCATTCCGGCTGGCGCTTCGCCGGGGTATTCGCCGATGCCACTGTTATAATAGGACTAAAGCAAAACCCGACACACGGGCGGCGCTTTAGTCCTATTTTTTTCGCTTAAATCGAGCATTTTGTGGGGCAAAACGCAAAATGCTACTACAAAAAGGAGGAAAACTGAATATGGTATGGGCTAAGGCGTTCGCTGTCTTTTTGGACAATGAACGCCTTTCCCTATATCCGCAGAACGGAGGTATCTATGAACGAAACCATCACAAACATTCCCTTGGGCGAGCTTCACCCATTTCCAGACCACCCTTTCGGAGTGCGAGACGATGAAGCTATGGAGCAGACTGTTGGGAGCATCCGAGAATACGGAGTGCTTGTCCCTGCCATTGCAAGACCCCGTGAAGAAGGTGGATATGAGCTTATCGCAGGACACCGACGAAAACACGCCTGTGAGCTTGCTGGGCTTGAAACGATGCCGGTCATTGTCAGAGACCTTGACCGCAACGCTGCAGTTATCATTATGGTGGATAGCAACATTCAGCGTGAGAACATTCTGCCGAGCGAACGAGCCAAGGCGTACAAGATGAAATTGGAAGCCATAAAACGACAAGGCGCACGGCACGATTTAACTTCTACACAAATTGTGCAGAAGTTATCCGTGGACAAGGTTGCCGAGGAAGCAGGCACAAACCGAGAGCAAGTAAGACGATATATCCGTCTCAATGAGCTTGAACCACAGCTTATGCAGATGGTCGATGAGGGTAAAATCGGTATGACCCCTGCGGTCGAGATTTCCTATCTCAAGCCCGATGAACAGAAGCTACTCATTGAGACCATCGACAGCGAACAGGCAACGCCGTCCTTATCCCAGGCACAGCGAATGAAAAAGCTCTCCCAGGAAGGAAAGCTGAATGACGATGCCATGCTCGGCATTATGATGGAGCAGAAGAAACCGGAGAATTGGGACTTAAAGCTCCCCATGGACAGAATACGCAAATACTTCCCCCGTTCCTACACTCCGCAGCGAATGGAGGAAACCATCATCAAGCTGTTGGAAAACTGGATGAAAAAACGACAGCGAGACCAACAGCGATAAAATCGAATACCGGATATGAGCCGAACAGGAAATATATTTTTTCTTGTTCGGCTTTTTTCATGCCCGGACACAGGAGGCAGCATGGCAGTATGTAGAGTTGAAAAGAACAAAAACTATACCACCATTCAGTAAAAACTCATTCAATTCTTTCCGACGGCTCACGTCCGTCTGTGCTTGCAGCACTTGAAGCGAAGCGAAAAGAAGTGAGTGGCAGAGATATGGATGAGTACAGAGAAATCATTATGGAGAACATCGACTATGACATTCTCCGTATGGATATGCCCTACGACCACGACCGCTTGGAGGAAATCTTAGAACTTATCGTGGAGACCGTCTGCTCCAACAAGAAATATATCCGTGTCGCTGGTACGGACTACCCTGCGGAGGTTGTCCGTTCAAGGCTTCTCAAACTGGATTCGGAGCATATCAAGTTCGTGTTCAGTTGCTTGCAGGAGAACACAACGAAAATCCGCAACATCAAGCAATATTTGCTGACCACGCTGTACAATGCCCCCACTACCATCGGCAATTACTACTCGGCTTTGGTTCAGCACGATTTATACGGCGACTCTCGTGATTAAACACGGGAGTATTTTTATGCCCTGGAAAGGAGCCTCAATCTTGAAAATCTTTATCTACCATCGGGTGAGACCGCCTTAGTGCGTGACCGTCAACCCGTACTGCACCAATTTCTCAAAGAGAGGAGGTATGTCTATTGCAGGAGGAGGTTGAAAGCAGGACAGTTACTTTAGCTGTAAACGCCACGAAAATGACCGCTAATGTTTTGAAACAGGCTATTTCCAAGTATCTTGCCCATTGCAAGGAAAAGAAAGCGGAGAAAGCCCGTGAAGGTCCTGTTAAGCCCTGCGGGAAGCAGAGCGTGAAGCAGCTCGTAGGGCAAAATCAAGGTGTTTCCAACATCGAAATCACCGACAAGAATATCAAGGACTTTGAGCGAATTGCGAGGAAGTATGGCGTTGACTTCGCTCTGAAAAAGGATAAGACGGGAGAAATCCCGAAATACCTTGTTTTCTTCAAGGCTCGTGACGGCGATGCTCTGACAGCAGCGTTCAAGGAGTACACCGCAAAGACCGACCGTAAGAAGGAAAAGCCCTCTGTTGTTCAGAAGCTCCGTAAGTTCAAGGAGCAGGCTGCGTCCATCGACACGCCGAAGGTACGCAAGAAGGAGCTGGATGCACGATGAAAAAAGTGAATTACAAAAAGCTCATTCTGCCTAATATCCCATATGTGTTCATAGCTTTAATCGCCACCAAGCTCGGACAGGCGTTTCGCCTTGCACCGGGCACGGACTTTTCCTCAAAGCTGTTGGGCATTATGGACGGCTTTTCAATGGCATTTCAAAACATTATGCCGAGCTTCCACCCGATTGACCTGCTCGTGGGCGTAGCTGCCGCAGCAATCATCCGTCTTGTGGTGTATTTCAAAGGCAAGAACGCCAAGAAGTACCGCAAAAATATCGAGTATGGTTCAGCTCGTTGGGGCACAAGAGAGGATATTGCCCCTTTCGTTGACCCTGTGTTTGAGAACAACGTCATTCTTACCCAGACGGAAAGCCTTATGATGTCAAACCGACCCAAAGACCCCAAGAACGCACGAAACAAAAACGTGCTTGTCATCGGCGGTTCGGGTTCCGGTAAGACGAGGTTCTTTCTGAAGCCTAACCTTATGCAGATGCACAGCTCCTATGTGGTCACTGACCCGAACGGTTACACTATAAGAGGATAGAAAAAAGGAGCGTTTCACAAACGAAGATTTCTTGAAGAAGGGAGGTCAAAACCGTGGCTAAGAAAGAAGAAATCAAAATCACAGCCCTGTATGAGCGTCTGTCAAGGGACGATGAACAGGCCGGGGAATCAAACTCCATTCAGAATCAGAAGAAATACCTTGAAGAATATGCCCGTCAGAAAGGGCTGAGAAACATTCGCCATTTTTATGACGATGGTTATTCGGGTACGAATTTCAACCGTCCCGGCTTTGCCGCCCTGCTGGAAGAAATCGAAGCAGGTCATGTGGAAGTCCTGATTGTAAAAGACCTTAGTCGTTTTGGCAGAAATTACCTGCAAGTCGGCTATTACACGGAGATTCTTTTCCCGAAGAAGGGCGTTCGCTTCATAGCTGTAAACAACAATGTGGACAGCGCCACCCCGCAGGACAATGACTTCACGCCGTTTTTGAACATCATGAACGAGTGGTACGCAAAGGACACCAGCAACAAAATCAAGGCGGTATTCAAGTCCAGAATGAAGGAAGGGCTGAGGTGCAGCGGCTCAATCCCCTATGGCTATAAGAGAGAACCGGGCGATAAGCAGGCCCTTATCGTGGACGAGCCAGCCGCAGAGGTTGTCAGGAAAATCTTCCGGCTGGTGTGTCAGGGCGTTACCACAACAGGCATTGCGGAGATTCTGACCAAAGAAAAGGTGCTGATACCGTCTGCCTACGCTGCCATAAATCAGCCGAAGAACTGCCGTCACAAGGAGATTGCAGACCCTTACCGCTGGAACGCCACCACCATCGGCTATATCCTCGACAGGCAGGAATACCTCGGTCATACCGTGTTGGGCAAATCCATCTGCGAGAACTTCAAAACCAAGCAGCGCAGAGCCGCAACGCCGGACGAGCTGATGATTTTCCCCGATACGCATGAAGCCATCATCGACCAAGACACATGGGATATTGCCAGAAAGATACGCTCAAAGAAAAAGCCGAGAGTGGCGAACGGCACCTACTCCCACCGCCTGTCCGGGCTGGTGTACTGCGCCGACTGCGGGGCAAGGATGGGCTATATCAGCCCCGAAACCAAGCACAGCGGCAAACGCTATGATTCTGATTCCGCTTTCCAATGCGGCAACTACCGAAGCGCTACAAACGATTGCGTCTCCCACTATGTGAAAACATCGGTTCTGGAAGCGGCGATTTTGCGGGCAATTCAGGCGGTGAGCAAATATGTCCTTGAAAACGAAGCCGAGTTCATTGACCAGCTCAAAGCCGTTTGGAATGAGCATCAGGCAAGAGCATCGGACAACGGACAGCAGGAGCTTGCCGAAGCGAAGAAGCGGATAGCTGATTTAGATGAAAAAATCAATAAGCTGTATGAAAGCTCCGTGAACGGTTTGCTGCCGGAGCGACAGGCGCAGCGCATGATCCAGCAGTACGATGAAGAACAGCTTGTGTTGGAAAAGCGCGTTGCAGAGCTGGAAAGTCTGGTTCAGCAGGACGAGATCAAGCAGGTGGACGCATCCCGCTTTATCGCTCTGGTCAAGAAATATCGAGACTGCGAGGAACTGACCGACGCCATGCTCTATGCGTTCATTGACAGGATTGAGGTTCACGAAGCCACAGGCGGACGGACTATCTACCGCCAGCAGAACATTGATATTCATTTCAATTTCATCGGCAACTACTACCCGCCTGTTGAAGCTGTTTCCGAGGAAGAACGCATTGCCGCCATCGAAGCCGAACAACAGCGAAAGAAGCAAGAAAAGGGCAAGCGGTCAACCGAGCGCAGAAAGCAGAAGCTGGACGCTCTGCGGGCGGCTGCGGAAGCCGGAGACCCCGAAGCGGTCGCAAAATACGAAGAACACCTTGCAATCCAGCGTGAGCGGAATCAGAAACACCGTCAGAAGTTGCAGGAAGCCAGAGAAGCCGACCCAGAATATATCAGCCGGTTAGAGGAAAAGGAGCGCATCAAGCAGGAGAAAATGCTGGAAAATGAGCGTAAGCGGATAGAAAGAGCCAACCGCAAAAAGAAGCTGACACGCAAGGAACTGAAAGACGCGGCGAAAACCGACCCGGAAGCCGCTAAGGCGTGGGAAGCTCTGAAAGCCAAGGAAGCCGAAGCCAGGCAGCGCAAAAAGGAGCGTGAGGAAGCGAGAATGGCGGCTGACCCCGAATATGCCGCTATGATGGCAGAACGGAAAGCGGAGTATGTCCGCACAAGGACTGCCAGGCGCAAGGCTGAACACGAAGCCCTTGTGGAGCTTGCCAAGACCGATGAAGAAGCCGCAAGGAAACTGGCAGAGAAGCGGAAATATCAGAGTGAAGCTACCGTCAGATGCTATCAGAAAATGAAAGCCGATGCGGAAGCCGGAGACCCCGAAGCCATCCGGCGATATGAAGCCACCCTTGCCAAGCGCAGAGATGAGTACCACAAAAAGAAAGCAAGACAGGAGGAAGTACCAGCATGAAGGAATTGAAGCCAAGAATCCACGAAAACGGCATCGACTACATTCTCGTAGGCGATTACTATGTGCCGGACTGGAAGCTGCCGGAGGAACACCGTCCCATTGGCAGGTGGGGCAATCTTCACAGGGCATATCTGCGGCAGTACCGCCCCGCCCTCTATTCGACCCTTGTCCTCTCAGGTGAGCTGCACACCTACCTTGCCGATCTGAACGAGCAGGCAACGGAAAGATGCAGTCTTATCATTGAGCAGATGGCAGAAGCCGAGGGCGTGGACGAAGCCTTGAAAGCCTCCGACCAGATGCTATGGGTGCAGTCCATGAACTCCATCCGCAGCCGAGCCGAGGAAATCATCAAGCGTGAGCTGATTTACTGCTGATATTCCAAGTCCAGACCCGCTAATTTCATGCCGAATGAAAAGCGACAGGTATTTCCTTGTGAAGTCCCTGCCGCTTTTCATTTATCAAAAATCAAGGAGGAAAACATTATGAAATTGAACATCAACGAGAAGAAAACCCTTTACACCTTCGGTTGCCCCAACCACAGAGCAACGGTTGACCGCTTGCAACTGCTGGCGGCTATCACACCCGACCCTGTTGCCGGAGAGCTGTTCAACGACCTTGCAATCAAGCTGAGTACCGAAGAAGCGCACGACTGGTATCGCCGCTTCTACCGCACACTCCGTATGGAAATGGACGGCTACTATGAAGCGGAACTGACTTTGCGGCTGGCAGAAATCAGCAGTTACGATATGGAGGGCTATTATGGCGAAGCTGACGAAGTATGAAAAGGAAACCATTATCCTGTTCAACGAGGGCGAGGACACGGCAAGTATCTACACCTTTAACGCCGGACTGAAAAAGCGGCTGGTGCTGTTCGCCAAGAAGTACCCCGGCCTCTGCCGACAGGAAAAGACCCATGAGCAGGGCGGCGTTTCCTATGTGCTGGACAAATCCCGGCTGTCCATCCGTCTGCAACCGCCCATGAGCGAGGAACGCAGACGGAAAGCAAGCGAGAACGCCAAGCAAACCGGGTTCAGGAGCAGGACGGAATAATGTAGCGTTTAGGGGTGATATGCGGTCAAAATGTCGGGTCTGTACTCGATGTTTTGACCGCTATTACATAGCAAGGTATAGTTCTATCGTTTTTCTCATTTTTAAGGCTATACAGATTCAAAACGATTAAATCAAGATATTTCATCCCGACTGCTTGAAAAATTCACATTATCGTGATATAATAAACAAGGATATTCTTAAATCGGGAGGGTACTATGGCTGTTACATATAAAAAACTATTTCATCTGTTAATCGACCGTGGTATTGCAACGGCTGAATTGACAGAACAGGCAGGCTTTAGTGCCAACATTTTAACCCGATTTAGAAGAGACCAATATGTTTCATTGGAGAGCATTGAAAAGCTATGTTTTGCCCTCGATTGCGGCGTTGACGATATTCTGGAATTTATACCTGATGAAAAGGAGAACGGAAACAATGATTGATACAAAGAAAGAGCAGGAGCGTGACGAGCTGCACCGTGCGATATGGGCAATCGCTGATGAACTTCGTGGTGCCGTTGACGGCTGGGATTTTAAGAACTATGTTCTCGGAACCATGTTTTATCGCTATATCTCCGAGAACCTGACCAACTACATCAATTCTGGCGAACAGGAAGCTGGCAATACCGATTTTGATTATGCCAGAATGCCCGATACTGAGACATTGTTGAATCAATTTAGTCTGTAAGAAAAAATTGCAATCAGAGAGGAAAGAAAATATGATACTTGAATTAAATAATATAGATAAGTCTTTTGGCGAGAAAGAAGTTCTCAATGGTGTTTCTTTCACGGCAGAGGGTGGCAAAGCGTTCGGACTTCTGGGCAGAAACGGCGCGGGTAAAACGACGTCTATCCGTATTATTATGAACGTGTTTCCCGCAAACGGCGGAGAGGTGCTTTTGAACGGAAAGCCGATTGATTATAACAAAATCGGTCTCGGATATCTTCCCGAAGAAAGAGGACTGTATCCGAAAAAACTTATTATAGACCAACTTGCATATTTTGCGGAATTGAAAGGTATGAGCGCAAAAGAAGCGGTCAAGGCAGTTGATTACTGGCTCGATAGGCTCGGCATGACAGAGTACCGCAATAAACGTCTCGATACCCTTTCAAAAGGAAACCAACAGAAAATTCAGTTGATAACGGCTCTTGCGCACAATCCGCACATTGTCATTCTTGACGAGCCTTTTTCGGGGCTTGATCCCGTAAATGCAATGCTTCTTAAAGACGTGGTAAAGGAACAGATTTCTCAAGGGAAAATAGTTTTGTTTTCAAGCCACCAGATGGCGTACATAGAGGAATTTTGCGACAGTATTGCAATTCTCAGCGCGGGCAGGGTTGCAATCAGCGGAGATTTGCTTGAAATAAAGAGGAATTACGTGCGCGATAAGTTAGTGGTAAGCACAACAAAACCCGAACGGATAAAGTCCGATTTAGGCGAGGCTTGCGCCGAACGCGAGGACGGCACGTTGCTTATTCAACTGGCAAGCCCCGCTGAAAAGCAATCTATGATGAAACGGATTGTAGAAACCTATGATATTGACGAGGTGAAAGTGTTTGAGCCTTCCCTTAACGATATATTCGTAGAGTATGCAGGCGCGCAGGTGTAAGGAGGCAGAGCGATGAAACAGTTTGGAAAAATACTTAAATTCGAGCTCAAAGGCTATCTTAAAAACAAAGTCTTTGTAGGCGTTACGATATTTCTTGTAGCGGCAATCGCTATTGCTATGTTTATTCCGAATATTATATCGGCTTTCAAGTCCGGGGTAACAACGTCAAAGGATCTTCCCGTAATGCTTGTGTACGCCGAAGATGAAACCCTTTCGGAAACCGTTAAGGAATATTTTACGCAAGCTTTTACGGGGTATAATGTAAAGATTGCGGACGGAACGCTTGACGATATAAAATCGCAAATTACAAGCGGCAACGTCGAGTGCGCTTTTGTTTTGAATAGTTCGTCGTCTTACGCTTATTATGTAAACAATCTCAATATGAGGGATTCTAATCAGGCTATTGCGAACACGGTATTGCAAGAGGTTTACAGAGTGAACGCTATGATACAAAACGGACTGTCCCCCGAACAAGCGAAAGATATTATGTCCGTGGTTATCGAAAGCGACACGATGACACTCGGTGTTGACCAACTAAAAAATTACTTCTATACCTACATAATGATATTTGCATTATATACGGTTATTATGCTTTACGGGCAACTTGTTGCGACCAACGTGGCAAGCGAAAAGAGTTCACGCGCTATGGAAGTTTTGATTACGAGCGCAAAGCCTACAAGTATGATGTTCGGAAAGGTTTTTGCGTCCTGTATCGTAGGCTTTACTCAACTTGTGCTTGTGTTCGGGTCGGCATTGCTGTTTTATAATATAAACAAAGCGCAGTTACAAAATCCAGTAATCGCTTCGATATTCGATATGCCCATAAACCTGTTTATTTACATGCTCGTGTTCTTTGTCCTTGGCTTTTTGATTTACGCTTTCCTTTACGGCGCAATCGGCTCAACCGCGTCAAAACTTGAAGATATAAGCACGATGGTGTTGCCTGTCACCTTCTTTTTCATTATTGCTTTTATGGTTGTTCTGTTCTCAATGATCGGCGGCAACGTAAACTCTGTGTTGATGAAGGTATTCTCGTATATTCCGTTCACTTCGCCTATGGCTATGTTTACAAGAATTTGTATGAGTACGGTTGCTTGGTATGAAATTTTCATTTCTATTATAATCTTAATCGGCTCTACAGTCGGCATCGGAATCCTTTCCGCAAAGATTTACCGCGTGGGAGTTCTCCTTTACGGGACGCCACCGAAGTTTACAAAAATTATAAGAGAGGTTTTTAAGAAACAATAGTCAACCGTCGGAAAAATGACAAACTTCGCAAAAGGGCTTTTGTCGCTCAATTTAGTGTTTTATGAGCAAAGTGTAGCCCACTATGCTTTGCTTTGCAAAACTGTTCACCGTGGACAGGCAAATACTGACTTCGGATTTTCTATAACTGAGTAATTGGCAGACCAAAGGCGATCAACCGTAAAAAGTTGGTCGCTTTTGTTTTGTCCATTATCTGAAAGGAGACTTGCACATGAACGAAAAACTTGAAAAGCTGAAACACGAACAGTATGTTGCGGAGCGGAAGCTGACCGCAGCCAAGCACAGGGAAAAGAGGCTGGACAGCGAAATGAAGCGGCTGACCAGAAGCGAGAGAACGCACCGTCTCTGCACCCGTGCCGGAATGCTGGAAACCTTTTTGAAAGAGCCGACCGTCCTAACGGACAATGATGTGATGGAGCTTTTGACCTTCATTTTTCACAGCGAAGCGGTTCAAAAAAAACTGAATCTGCTGATTGAGAACCGAAAGAAAGCGCAGGAAACGGACGAGGGGGAAAACCCTTGACGGAGACAAGGGCGCAATTATACACCACCTAAAGATGGTGATTGCGTTCTGCCGAAAGCCCATTGCAGGGAGCCTGATGCTTTCCGCAAATGATATTTGCTCCAATCATCCAGAGGAAGCTACACTTCCCCTGCGCTGGCTTTGCCAGCTACCCCTTTGTGGACTTGCCGCCGAGGAACGATTGCAAGCAATCATTCCCCGACAACAAGTGAATATCCCCCACCCGACCGTGCTGAAAAGTATCGGTCTTTTTTTGTACCATCAAAAGGAGGTTCAACCAAAGATGCCAGTACCACATTTGGAAATTCGCATCGTCCAGCGTAGCAAGGGCAGCTCTGCCGTTGCCGGAGCAGCCTATCAAGCCGGAGAAAAACTGTTCTCCGAGTACGACCAGAAATCCAAAGACCATCGAAGAAAACAGCCGGAAGTCCTTTACACGGAAATCATGTTTCCGGCAAATGCCCCGCCGGAATACGCAGACCGGGCAACGCTCTGGAACGCTGTCGAGGAAGTAGAAAAGCAATGGAACTCACAGCTTGCCAGACGATTCATTCTTGCCCTGCCGAGAGAAGTCCCGACCGAAATGTATCCGCAGATGATGCAGGAATACTGCCGAGAGCATTTCGTGTCCAAGGGAATGTGCTGTGACTTTGCAATCCATGACCCCGATCCTCCCAGACACAATCCTCATTGCCATATCATGCTGACCATGAGAGCCATTGACGAAAACGGAAAGTGGCTGCCCAAGAGCCGCAAGGTTTATGACCTTGGTGAGAACGGCGAGCGCATCAAGCTGCCCTCCGGCAGATGGAAAAGCCACAAGGAGGACACCGTTGACTGGAACGAGCAGTACCATGCCGAGGAATGGAGACACGGCTGGGAGTTGGTTCAAAATAAGTATCTGGAACTTGCCGGAAGTCCCGAACGAGTGGATATGCGCTCCTACGAGCGGCAGGGGCTTGATGTTCTTCCCACTGTCCACATGGGAGCCGCCGTTTCTGCGCTGGAACGCAAGGGCATTGAAACCAACATCGGCAATCTCAACCGAGATATTAAAGCCGCCAACCGCATGATGAATGCCATTCGCAGCACCATCAGAAATCTGCGAAACTGGATTGCGGACATTATGGACGCCACCAAGGAAGCCTTTGCAGAAACGCAAGCACAAGCAAAAAGCACCTCGCCCGATCTGGTTCTTCTGCTTCGTGATTATCTGAACTTGCGAAAGGCAGAACGCAGCGACTGGTCGAGGTACGGTCAGCAGAAAGGCACGACCGATGATTTGAAGGCAGTCTCCAAAGCCATCATTTATCTGAAAGAGCATGAGCTTTTCACGCTGGAAGATTTGGATGCAGCCCTGCAAGGAATGAGTGAGAAGTCCAAGGGCATCAACGCCGCTATGAAGAAAGCATCTGCCCGCATGAAGGTCATTACCGGCATTCAGAACGCTGTGGCAGACTGCCAGACCCACAAAGCGGTTCATGACAAGTATCTGAAAATCGGCTGGAAAGCACGGCAGACAGCGTTTACAGAAAGCCACAAGGACGAGCTGGACAGCTTCAACAAAGCGTTCCGCTATCTCAAAAAGCAGGGCGTGGATTTGAATGTTAATCTGGATTCCCTGCAAGCGGAGTACAGCAAGCTGCAAACGACTTACGCAGAGCTTGCCGGACAGCTTGCCGCTGCCAAGGAGGAATTGCAGCCGATGAAGGATATTCGCTACTGGGTCGGAAAAGTCCTCACGCCGGAGCAGTCCGAAGTTGAGAAGAAGCCTGAACCGAAGCACTCCGTCACGGAGAAGATGAGGTTTCTGCAAGAGCAGAGCAGCAATCAGCAGGAGCAGAAAACCCCGCAACAGAAAAAACAGAATATGGAACTTTAAGGCACTTGCCGTTTTCATTGTGAAAATGTCGGGTGTCTTTTTTTGTTCCCTGAAAGGAAGATGCGATGAATGTATTTGAAGCGGTCAAGCAGACCGTGACCACACGACAGGCGGCGGAGCTGTACGGCATCCGTGTCAACCGTCACGGAATGGCAGTCTGCCCGTTTCACAATGACAAAAATCCGAGCATGAAGCTGGATATGCGTTTTCATTGCTTTGCCTGTCAGGCTGACGGGGACGCAGTTGATTTTGTTTCCCGCCTGTTTGGGCTGCCCGGCAAGGAAGCCGCTATGAAGCTGGCGGACGATTTCTCGATTCCCTATGACGCACGGAAAAAGCCGTCCGTCAGACCCAAGATAAGAGAACCCACACCGGAGCAAAAGTATCAGCAGGAAGAAAACAGGTGCTTCAAGGTGCTGTCCGATTACTTCCATCGCCTGAGAACATGGAAGCAGCAGTACGCACCGCAGCAGCCGGAGGACGAATGGCATCCGCTGTTCGTGGAAGCCCTGCAACGAGAAAGCCACATCGAATATCTGCTGGATGTTCTTCTGTACGGCACAGCCGAAGAAAAGAAGGCTCTGGTTGCCGAGCAAAGAAAAGAGGTGATAAGACTTGAACAGCGATTTGCAGAACACACAGCCGGGCATGACCGTGGAAGAAGTCAGGGGAAGTCTGGACTTGACCGATAACGGAGCTATCCGAAACAGCATACGGAACTGTCTGACCGTGTTTCAGAACGACCCCTATCTGCAAGGGGCAATCCGCTACAACATTCTGACGGAGCGCATTGATATTGTAAAGCCCCTCTGGTGGGAGAAGCCCACAGCGACCCTGAACGACACGGACTTCAATTACCTCATGCTCTATCTGGAGGACAAGTACGGACTGACCAGCGAAAAGAAGATTGAAAAAGCCATTTCCATTGTCGCGGACTGCAACAAGTACCACCCCATCCGTGATTACCTGAACAGCCTGAAATGGGACGGCACGGAGCGCATCCGTTACGCCCTGCCCCGGTTCCTCGGCGTGGAGGACAGCGAGTACAGCTACGAATGCCTGAGGCTGTTCATGCTGGGAGCAATCCGCAGAGTGTTCAAGCCGGGCTGTAAGTTTGAGGTGATGCTCTGTCTGGTTGGAGGACAAGGTGCAGGAAAGTCCACCTTCTTCCGTCTGCTGGCAGTCAAAGATGAATGGTTCTCCGATGACCTGAAACGGATTGACGATGACAATGTTTACCGCAAGATGCAGGGACATTGGATTATCGAAATGTCCGAGATGATTGCCACAGCCAACGCCAAGAGCATTGAGGATATTAAGTCCTTTATCAGCAGGGCGAAGGAAACCTACAAAGTGCCGTATGAAACCCATCCGGCAGACCGATTGCGGCAATGCGTGTTCGGCGGCAGCTCCAATACGCTGGACTTCCTGCCCCTTGACCGAAGCGGCAACCGAAGGTTCCTGCCCATTATGGTACACGCAGAGAACGCCAAGGTTCACATTCTGGAAGATGAAGCCGCATCGAGGGCGTTTATCGACCTGATGTGGGCGGAAGCCATGTTCTTCTATCACAACTTCCCCGTAAGGCTAACCTTATCCAAGGAAATGAACAAGGAGCTGAAGGTGCTGCAAAGGCAGTTCATGCCGGAGGACACCAAGGCGGGGCTGATACAGTCCTTCCTTGACAATTACAACGGCACACAGGTCTGCTCCAAGCTGATCTATACGGAAGCTCTGAACCACCCCTTTGACGAGCCGAAGCAATGGGAAATCCGGGAAATCAATGAAATCATGAACAACAGCATTGAGGGCTGGACGGCGTTTTCCAATCCCCGCATCTTTGCCAAGTACGGCAGACAGCGAGGTTGGGAGCGAGCCGTTTCCGGCAACGAGCCATCGGCAACAGGCTCAATTTTGCCGGGCGGCTTTCGTGAGCTGACCGAGGAAGAAACCCGCCAGATGGAGCTTCCATTCTGAAAGGCAGACCGTGTTGCCGACCCGGTTGCTGTCCCGTTGCCGACCCCGTTGCCGGGCTAACCCCTTGAAAACCCTTTATCTATAAGGCTTTTTTCTTCTCTGACAACGAAAGCAACAGAGAAATCAAAGAAAAGAATAAAAATAGTATAAGAGACGGACGGGACGATGTTGCAGGTTTTTTGAAGCCCGTTGCCGGACTTCGTTGCCGACACACACCCTGTCCGGCTTTTTGCGCACACAGGGCAACGCCGGAAATCAGTGGGTCAAAATGAACCACTGATTTTAACCGTAGCACAGGCGGAATCAAATGACAACTTTTGTCACTTGATGTAGGGCGCTTCAAAACGAACCACCCCACTTTGCAGGGCAAATTCCGTAAAATGAGCTGTTGGTCACGCCGTGCAGCAGTTGCCATACACACAAAATCAAGTGGTCAAAATGACCTCTTGATTTTCAGAACCTAATTTGGGAGGTATTGAATGAAAGAAACGCCAAACACAGCAAAGGAACACAAGGAAATTCCGGCAGGAACGTTCAACATGAGGATAGGCGGCACCACCTATGTTGTCTGCGTTCATTTCAGCAAGGAGAGCAAGGACACGCTGGAAGATAAGGTGAAACGCCTGATGCGTGACGATGTAAAAGCCGCCAATTTCTAAAGTGAAAATTATCAGTAATACTTCCGTTTTCTATCTTGACAAAACTGTTCCGAAAGGTAGTGTCGTGTGCGAGGTTGGCAAGCTACTGGAGCGTAATAACTACAAAATCAAAATCTTCAACACTATCAACTTCAAGAAGTCGATGCACTATAATCCATTCGCCTACATCCACAGCGAAAAGGACATCTTGAAGCTGGTAACGACCCTTATCACCAATACCAAAGGCGACGGTAAATCCGGTGATGAGTTCTGGACGAAAGCGGAAACGCTACTCTACACGGCTCTTATCGGATACATCCACTATGAAGCACCACCCGAAGAACAGAACTTTACGACCCTCTTGGAGTTCATCAACGCTATGGAAGTCCGTGAGGACGACGAGGAGTATAAGAACCCCGTTGACCGTATGTTTGATGAGCTTGAAGAAAAAGACCCGAACCACTTCGCTGTACGCCAATATAAAAAATATCGCCTTGCGGCGGGCAAAACAGCTAAGTCGATACTCGTGTCCTGCGGTGCTCGTCTCGCTCCCTTCGATATTGCGGAGCTTCGTGAAATCACAATGTATGACGAACTGGAGCTTGATACCCTCGGAGACAAAATCTTCGTCAATCCGAAGAACAAAAAGGATACGAGGTACTACAAGACGGCTCTGTTCCTCATTATGAGTGATACCGATTCGACCTTTAATTTTCTCATTTCAATGATTTACACGCAGCTTTTCAACCTGCTCTGTGAGAAAGCAGACGACGTTTACGGCGGCAGATTGCCTGTCCATGTCAGATGCCTTATCGACGAGGCGGCGAACATCGGTCAGATACCGAACCTTGAAAAGCTCGTAGCCACCATCCGAAGCCGTGAAATCTCCGCCTGCCTTGTCCTGCAGGCACAATCACAGTTAAAGGCTTTGTATAAGGACAACGCTGATACCATCATCGGTAATATGGACTCCCGTATCTTCCTCGGCGGTGCTGAACCGACCACGCTGAAAGAACTGAATCAATCTCTCGGCAAGGAAACAATCGATACGTTCAATACCGGTGAAAGCCGTGGCAGAGAGGTTTCCCACTCCCTCAATTATCAGAAGCTCGGAAAAGACCTTGCAACGATTGATGAGCTTGCCGTCCTCGATGGCGGCAAGTGTATCCTGCAGCTCCGTGGTGTGAGACCGTTTATGTCGAACAAATTCGATATAACCAAGCACCCGCAGTACAAGTACCTCTCGGATGCAAACCCGAAGAACAACTTCGATATTGAGAAGTTCCTTTCCACCCAGCTCAAAACCAAACCGGACGATGTTTACGAAGTATTTGAAGTAGATGCGTCCGATGTGTCAGCAACCGCTTAATGGCGGTTTTTATTATAAATCCAAGATACCAAAGACAGAACGACCACTTTCAAAAATCAAACAAACTAAAATTTTTGAAAGGAGAGCTGAACGACAAATCCTGTGGTCTGTGCGGTATTCGTACCTGCACTCTTTGCGTTCAGCGACGTTTAATCTATGGCATTTTTTAACTCTGCTGTTGGTGTTCTCCAGACTCTCGTTATTGCTCTTGGTGCCGGTCTCGGCATTTGGGGTGTTATCAACCTGCTCGAAGGTTACGGCAATGATAACCCCGGTGCGAAGTCCCAGGGTATGAAGCAGCTCATGGCAGGCGGCGGTGTCGCCCTCATCGGCATCACCCTCGTGCCTCTGCTCAGCGGCTTGTTCGGCTAATACCGGCAAGAATGACCTCAACAATTAACACCCTTGGCTCCCGTTCTTTTACGAGGGCGGGAGCCGGAAAGGAGGGATTCACCGTCTATGGACAAAATTCTCGATTCGATTGTTGAATGGCTGAAAGAGGTATTGGTTGGCGGTATCGTCAGCAATCTCTCCGGTATGTTCGACAGCGTGAATCAGCAGGTCGGTGATATTGCGGGTCAGGTCGGTGCGACCCCACAGGCGTGGAATGGCTCTATCTACAATATGATACGAAGCCTCTCGGATAACGTCATCATCCCGATAGCCGGTGTAATATTGGCATTCGTTATGACCTTGGAACTAATCCAGATGGTAGCGGACAAAAACAATATGCACGGTGATGTAGATACTTGGATGTTCTTCAAGTGGATTTTCAAAACTGCGTGTGCCGTCATCATTGTCACGAACACATGGAACATCGTGATGGGCGTATTCGATGTGGGACAGAGCGTAGTCAACAGCGCCGCAGGCGTAATTGCTCACGATGCTTCAATCGACATCAACTCGGTCATTGTGGACTTGGAGGAACGTCTATTTGAAATGGACCTCGGACCCCTCTTTGGTCTGTGGTTCCAAAGCCTATTCGTCGGCATCTGCACTTGGGCACTCACCATCTGCATTTTCATCATCACCTATGGTCGTATGATTGAAATTTATCTCGTAACAAGCGTTGCTCCCATCCCTATGGCAACGATGGTCAGCAAGGAAGGCGGCAATATGGGACAGAACTACCTTCGCTCCCTGTTTGCACTTGCTTTCCAAGCGTTTCTCATTATTGTCTGCGTGGCGATTTATGCGGTACTCGTACAGAACATCGCTGTGGATGCAGACATCAGCTCCGCCATCTGGACTTGTATGGGCTACACCGTTTTACTGTGCTTCACCCTGTTCAAGACCGGCTCTATGGCGAAATCTATCTTCTCGGCACATTAAAACGGAGGTGATGCACTTATGGCTTATGTGCCCGTACCAAAAGACCTAAACGCAGTAAAGACAAAGGTAATGTTCAACCTCACAAAACGCCAGCTCATTTGCTTCGGCGGCGGTGCGGCGGTCGCAGTCCCTCTGTTCTTTCTGTGCAAGACCTTTATGCCATCAATCTTCTGAAAGAATTGGAGTTTGACGGCAGGCAGGCAGCACCGGAAGAACAGGTTATTTTGTCGAAATATGTCGGTTGGGGCGGTCTGGCAGATGCCTTTGATGAAACAAAGGACAACTGGAAGAACGAGTTCGCAGAGCTGTACGCAACCCTTTCTCCCGAAGAATATGCCGCAGCACGAAGTTCCACGCTGAACGCTCACTACACAAGCCCTACTGTCATTAAGGCTATCTATGAAGCCGTTGGTAATATGGGCTTTGAAACGGGAAACATCCTGGAGCCTGCTATGGGTGTCGGCAACTTTTTCGGCTGTCTGCCCGAAGCGATGCAGAACAGTAAGCTCTACGGCGTGGAACTGGACAGCATCACAGGGCGAATCGCAAAACAGCTTTACCCCAAGGCAGACATCACTATTGCAGGCTTTGAGACTACCGACAGACGAGACTTCTATGACCTCGCCATCGGTAATGTACCGTTCGGTCAGTATCAAGTCAACGACCGTGCTTATAACAAGCTCGGTTTCTCCATCCACGACTATTTCTTCGCAAAAGCTCTCGACCAAGTAAGACCGGGCGGCGTGGTTGCGTTCGTGACCTCTCGCTACACGATGGATAAGCAATCTCCCGAAGTGCGTAAGTATATCGCACAGAGAGCTGACCTGCTCGGTGCTATCCGCTTGCCGAACAATGCGTTCAAGGCAAACGCAGGAACGGAAGTCGTGTCTGACATCATCTTCCTGCAGAAGCGTGACCGACCGATTGAGATTGAACCCGATTGGGTGCATCTTGGCAAGAACGACGACGGGTTTGCCATCAACAGCTATTTCATTGATAACCCCGAAATGGTGCTTGGACGGCAGACCTCTGAAAGCACACAGTACGGCAAACAGGATTTTACTGTCGAGCCGTATGAAAACCTCGACCTGGGCGTTCAGCTCAAATACGCCATTCAAAACATCAAGGGCACTTATACCGAAGCCGAGCTGCCTGAACTCGGTGAAGGTGAAGTCATTGATACCTCTATCCCTGCCGACCCGAACGTAAAGAATTACAGCTACACCGTAGTGGACGGCGACGTTTACTACAGAGAAAACAGCCGTATGGTGAAACCCGAACTCAACGCTACGGCAACGGAGCGTGTTAAGGGTATGGTGGAGCTTCGGGACTGCGTTCAAAAGCTCATCGGTCAGCAGATGGACGGTTTCGTTTCGGATGCGACCATCCGTGAGACCCAAAGAGAGCTGAACGACCTCTACGATAAATTCACAGCAAAACACGGTCTTATCAACAGCCGTGGCAACGCTCTCGCCTTTGCAGACGACAGCTCCTATTATCTGCTTTGTTCATTGGAAGTTCTCGACGAGGACAACAACCTCAAACGAAAAGCGGATATGTTCACCAAGCGTACCATTAAGCCCAGCGAGGTCGTGACCTCGGTTGACACGGCTGCGGAAGCTCTGGCAGTTTCTATCGCAGAGAAAGCCCGTGTGGATATGGAGTATATGTCCTCTCTGACCGGCAAGAGCGAAGATGAACTCGCAAGCGATTTGCGTGGCGTTATCTATATGGACTTCAACAGAAAGCCCGATGGCTCGTATACTTGGCGTACTGCTGATGATTTCCTCTCCGGTAACGTCCGTGAAAAGCTCGCCTACTATCAGAAAGCTCTTGACCTTCTTCCCGAAGATGCGAACCACCGCAACGAGATTGCCGACAATGTGGAAGCTCTTAAAATGGCACAGCCCAAAGACCTGGATGCCTCTGAAATCGAAGTACGCCTCGGTGCAACGTGGATTGACAAGTCCTATATTCAGCAGTTTATGGTGGAGACCTTTGAGCCTCCGTATTATCTTCGCAGAAGCATTGAAGTGAACTACTCGCCGTTCTCGGCAGAGTGGAACATCACCGGTAAATCTCAGCCGTCCTACAGCGACGTAAACGCCTATATGACCTACGGCACGGACAGAGCCAACGCCTACAAGATTTTGGAGGACACTCTGAATCTGCGTGATGTTCGTATCTATGACACCGTAACTGACCCCGACGGCAAGGAAAGACGTGTGCTGAACTCCAAGGAAACGACCCTTGCACAGCAGAAGCAGCAGGCAATCAAAGATGCGTTCCAGGATTGGATTTGGAGAGACCCGGACAGACGACAGGAGCTTGTCACAAAGTACAACGAGCTTTTCAATTCCAACCGTCCCCGTGAGTACGACGGCTCGCATATTGTGTTCAGCGGTATGAACCCCGAAATCAAGCTCCGTGAACATCAGCGGGGTGCCGTTGCTCACATTCTCTACGGCGGGAACACCTTGCTTGCACACGAAGTGGGCGCAGGCAAGACCTTTGAAATGGTCGCCGCCGCTATGGAAAGTAAACGCCTCGGTCTTTGTCAAAAGCCTTTGTTTGTCGTTCCCAACCACTTGACCGAACAATGGGCAAGTGAGTTCCTCCGTCTCTATCCCTCCGCCAATATCCTTGCCGCAACCAAAAAGGACTTTGAACCGAGAAATCGTAAAAAGTTCTGCGGCAGAATTGCCACCGGCGACTACGATGCCATTATCATCGGACACAGCCAGTTTGAGCGTATCCCTGTTTCCCAGGAGAGGCAGGAAAGGCTCTTGCAGGAGCAGATTATGGAGATTGAGGAGGGCTTGGAAGAACTCAAAGCAAGTCGAGCCGAACGCTTCACCATCAAATCCTTGGAGCGAACAAAGAAGGGCTTGGAAACCCGTCTGCAGAAATTGCAGGACAGCTCCCGCAAGGATGATGTGATTACCTTTGAACAGCTTGGTGTAGACCGTCTCTATGTGGACGAGGCGCACAATTATAAAAATTTGTTCCTCTACACCAAAATGCGAAACGTGGCAGGTCTCTCGACTACCGATGCACAGAAGTCCTCGGATATGCTCTTGAAGTGCCGCTATATCGACGAGTTGACCGACAGCCGAGGCGTAGTGTTTGCAACGGGCACACCCGTCAGCAATTCAATGACGGAACCCCGATTCCTTCCGAACGGAAAATATCATCGCTATCACTTACTTCGTTGACCGCTACCACGACGAGTATTGCCCCCAAAGGCTCGTAACTCAGCTCCGAGCTACTGACCCCTTGAAAATCTACAGAGACGGACGAGCTGTTGGCGTAAATCTGACGGGATACAAAAAGTACCTGTTTCCACTGCTCTGCATTTACAACGAAAACGCCGGCAAGAACGAACTCCCGATGAAATTCTAATATATACCCCTGTGGCGACTGCAATCCGATTGCGGTCGCTTTTACATATCCATTTTGGGGATGTAGAAAGGAACTTAGCTTATGAAAGAAAACTGGATTTATCGCCGTGGTGATATTTACCTTGTTGACCTCGGCAAAAACATCGGGTCCGAACAAGGTGGCTGCCGTCCGGTGCTGTTGCTTCAAAATAACGTGGGCAATCACTATGCACCGACCCTTATAGTAGCTCCCGTATCTTCCCGTTACTGGAAGAAATCAAAGCAGCCGACCCATTCTCTCATCGAGGGAATCGAAAACTTAAACAGCCCTTCGGTGGTTCTGGCAGAACAGATTATCACCATCGACAAGGTGCGTGTAATGAAATACCTGGGTAAAGTACCGGAGGTTCAGATGCAGGGCATCAACAAAGCGGTAAGCATCAGCCTCGGTTTGGAGCAGCCCGATATTACACGCATTTTGTCTTGAATTTCTGCATAGTTATGAACGAGACCGAGAAGGAGGGCTGTTATGCAATCTGCATCCATTATAAACATTATAAATATGAAAAATATCGACCTCAACACAGTTGACCGTGATGAGCTGGTGGACATCCGGGATGTGAAGGTAAACACGGCACTTCCCAAACGGGAACGTGCCATTGATTTTATCCGCCAGATTGGAAATCCCTACTGTTATAAGCATGGCAAATATGTCGTAAAGGTCGGTTTCTCGGATACAGAGGTATCTTTGGAGGAACGCCTTGCCGGGTACATTCGCTCCAAGTGCTGACATCCTCGACAGAATGGGACAGAAACCGTAAAATATAAGCAGGACTAAAGCGACGCTCCGTCTCGGTAGTTTTGCTCATTACAGAGAAAAGGAGTGTGCCATTATGCAGAATACGCAAAATAAGCTTTGGAACGCCACCCTTTATCTCCGTCTGTCCCGTGACGATGGCGATAAGGAGGAATCCAACAGCATCACCGGGCAGCGTGAGCTGCTCCGTGATTACATATCGCAGAGACCCGAACTTCGGGAGTTTGCGGTAAGAGTTGACGACGGTTTTTCGGGTTCGACCTTTGAAAGACCGAGTTTCCAAAAGATGATTGAGGACGTGAAAGCAGGACGAACGGACTGTATCATTGTCAAAGACCTCTCTCGTTTTGGACGTAATTATCTGGACGCCGGTGAATATATCGAAAAGATATTCCCGTTCCTCGGTGTTCGCTTCATTGCCGTCAACGACAATTACGATAGCCTCGGAGACAAGAAAGCCTCCGACGACCTTATTATTCCGTTCAAGAACCTCATTAACGAAGCCTATTGCCGAGATATTTCGGTAAAAATTCGCTCCCAGCTCGAAATCAAGCGTAAGAACGGACAGTTCCTCGGCTCGTTCGCCGCTTTCGGGTATCTGAAAGACGAGCAGAACAAAAACAAGCTGGTGGTTGACCAGTATGCCGCCGATATTGTCCGTGACATTTTTAAGTGGAAATTAGAGGGTGTCAGCCCACAGGACATCGCTGACGCTCTGAACAAGCTCGGTGTCCTTTCTCCAATGGAGTACAAACGCTCCCTTGGTATGAAGTTCACCACTTCCTTTAAGACCAATAGTAAAGCGTTGTGGTCGGCAGGTACGGTCATCCGTGTTCTGAAGAACCCTATCTATACCGGTGTTCTTGTACAGGGCAAGGAGACCACGCCCAGCTATAAGGTACACAAGCGCATTACCAAGGATGAAAGTGACTGGTCTGTCATAGAGGACAGCCACGAAGCAATCATTTCCAAAATCGACTTTGACAGTGTTCAAAAGGTGCTGAAATGCGATACTCGTCGCAGTCCCGGCAGCAAAGCGGTCGGTCTGTTCAGCGGAATGATTTTCTGCGGAGATTGCGGTGCAAGTATGGTTCGCAAGACCGTTCCTGCAGGCGAAAAGAAATATGTGTATTACGTCTGCTCCGTCCACAAGCAGGACAAAAGCTGTTCTCCCCATCGCATCAGAGATAACGCCTTGGAGGAAATCGTGCTCGACAGCTTAAAGCAGCATATCAGCGAAGTCGTGGATATGAGCGAATTGCTCACGATTACCGACACAGCACCTCTGAGAACCGCACAGGCTCAAAAGGTGCAAAGACAGCTCGACAAGAAACACGAGGAATACGAAAAGCTCCAAAAGCTGTTGATGTCTCTGTATGAAAACCTTGCAGACGGCATCATCGACCGAGAGGAATACACACGGCTGAAAGCGAGCTTTACGGCTCGTGCCGATGAAGCCGAAAAGCAGATGGACGCTCTCAGAGAACAGCTTGAAGATATACACAACCACGGAACGGAAAACGCCTGGATGAATGAGTTCATCAAAAGGCAAGGACTTACAGCCCTTGACCGTGCCGTTGTAGTCGCACTGATAGACAAAATACTGATTCATTCAAACGATGTGGTGGAAATCATCTATCGTTGGCAGGATGAATTTGCTTGGCAGCTTGACATTCTTCGGAGTGCAAGATTGCGGGAGGTAGTATAAATGGCAAGGACAAAACGAAAGACAAATCCTCTTGTGCAGGAAGTGGAAAGCTCTGCTCCTGCGAGGAAAGTATATAAGACCGCCGCTTACGTTCGCTTATCCGTGGAGGATAGCGGAAAGCACGGTGCTGATACCATTGAAGGACAAAAAGCTCTGCTCACGTCCTTTATTGAAAACAAAACCGATATGGAGCTTGTGGCTCTGTTCTGTGACAACGGTCGAACCGGCACGGACTTTGACCGTCCTCAGTTTGAAAAGATGATGGAGGAAGTACGCAAAGGGCGTGTGAACTGCATCGTGGTCAAAGACCTGTCCCGTTTCGGTCGTAACTATAAGGAGACCGGCAATTACCTGGAGCGTATCTTCCCATTCCTCGGTGTTCGCTTCATCGCCGTCAACGACAATTTCGATACGCTGACCGCAGAGAGAACCCAGGATGGATATATTGTTCCGCTGAAAAATCTCATCAACGAGGTTTACAGCAAGGATATATCCAAGAAATCCGCATCTGCACTTCACGTTAAGCAGCAGAACGGCGAGTTCATCGGAGCGTGGGCACCGTATGGGTACAGTAAAGACCCCAACGACAAACACCACCTTATTATCAACGAGGAAACCGCACCTACCGTCCGTCAGATATTCAAGTGGCGTTCCGAGGGTATCAGCGTGGTACAGATTGGACGCAGACTCAATGATGCCGGTATTCTTTCTCCCTCTGCATATCTCTACGAGACCGGCGAGGTCAAAACGGAGAAATACAAGGGTGTGCTGTGGCATACGCAGATTATAAAGAGCATACTGGCACACCCCGTTTACATAGGTCATATGGTTCAAGGCAGAAAAAAGCAATCCTTCTATGAAGGAAAGCGACAGACCTATGTGGACAAAGAAAACTGGATTATCGTCCGTAATACCCACGAACCGATTATTGATGAGGAAATCTTTGAAAATGTACAGCAAATCGCCAATCAGAGAAAGAGCGAGTATCACGAACGCCTCGGTAAGTTCTCTCATTTAGAGCATACCGAGAATATCCTGCAAGGGCTTGTGTGGTGTCCGAACTGCCAAAGACCGTTTGTTCGATATAAGAATGTGAGCCACGGCAAAAAGCTGTGGTACACCTATATCTGTCCCGGTCACGCAGACGACCCCAATCGTTGTTCCTTTGTGAGTATCCGAGAGGATGAGCTGAACGAAGTCCTGTTCACGGCAATTCAGTCTCAAATACAGATTGCCGCTGATTTGCAGGAGGTTATCAAGCGGTTGAACGCAGAACCGGAATACCGCCGTCAGCGTTCCGATGCGGCATCCAAACTGGAAACGGCAAGGCGCACTTTGAAGCGCAGCCAATCTCTGTATGACAGCCTGTATCAGAACTATGTGGAACAGCTTATGACCGAGCAGGAATATGTTACGCTCAAAGCAAGGTACAAGGCAGAAGCAGAGAAAGCCGAACAGCTTATCGCCGCTTTAGAGCAGGAACAGCTTGAAAGCAAGGTCTATACCGCAGAGAACCGTTTTCTCACAGAGTCCCGCTCTTTTATGGGAACAGACAAGCTGACAAAAGAAATGGCGTCGGCACTTGTGGAACGCATCTATGTGGATGCAGACAAAAACATTGATATTCGCCTGCGTTATCGGGATGAATATATGGCACTGCTGAAATTTATCGAAGGGAGGGCTGCTGTGTGAGAGTAGCAATGTATCTTCGCTTGTCCAGCGAGGACGGCGACTTAAAGGATACCGGCAAAGCGGAATCCGAAAGTATATCCAATCAGCGAGGTCTGTTGCAGCATTTCATCAGCAGCCGACCTGAGTTCAGCGGTTGGGAAATCTCCGAGTTTTGTGACGATGGCTGGAGTGGTAAGAACTTTGAAAGACCGGATTTCCTCAGAATGATGGAACAGGTCAAACAGGGACAGATAAATTGCATCGTAGTCAAAGACCTTTCCCGTTTCGGGCGTGATTATCTCGTGGTCGGCAACTACATCAGCCGTGTGTTTCCGTTCCTGGACGTTCGCTTCATCGCTGTCAACGACGGCTTTGACAGCTCCAGACCGCAGGACATCGACAGCCTTGATACCTCGTTCAAAACGCTGATTTATGACCTCTACAGCCGTGAGCTTTCCGGCAAGGTCAAAAATGCAAAGCGTATGAGAGCCGAGAAAGGATTGTTCCTCAGTCCGTTCGCTCCGTATGGGTATGTGAAAGCCCACGAAGATAAAAACCGCCTTATCATTGATGATGAAGCGGCAGACATTGTTCGGAAGATATTCACCTTGACGGCAGACGGAGTAAAGCCTGTTGAGATTGCTGCTATGTTCAATCGTGAGGGAGTTCCGACACCGATGCTGTACAAACGGGCGGCGGGATGTTCCCGTGACCGTTGGCCGAGCATCCACGAAGAAAACTTCTGGACAACAGGCGTTATCTGCAAGGTGCTCCGTGACGAACGCTATATTGGAAAATGCGTATATGGCAAGCGTGAGCGTGATATGGTCGGAAACGTGCATACGATAAAGAAAAGCAAGTCCGATTGGATTGTGGTTGACGAGACCCACGAGGGCATCGTCTCAAAGGAGCTGTTTCAGAAAGCGGCAAGCCGTATGAAGGAGTACAAGGAATTTATTCCAAGTGCATCCGAAAGAAATCCGCTTCGCCGTAAAGTGATATGCGGAACCTGCGGCTTCGCTATGTCGCTATCGAACACCAAGAACGCAAAATACCATTGTCGCAACATTCATCTGGAAACAGGTTTTGATTGTGCCACGGAAGGTATTCTGCAAGCGGATATTCACGAAATGGTTGTGACCTTAATCCGCACTTATGCCGCCTATGCGGTCAGTTTGGAGCATCTTCTGCTCTTACAGAAGGAACGCATACAGGCAGAAAAAAAGCAAGCCCGACGTGAGCTCGCCGTACTGCAGAGCCGAAAAAATCAGCTTGAAAAGTCTCTCCAGGATTTATATGAAAAGCTGATTGACGGCACAATCGACAAAGAAACGTACCTGTCCCAAAAGACAACCAATCAGGCACAGATGCAGGAGCTTACCGAAAAGATGGAGCGACTTGAAAAGTCCTCGCAGACCACCACCGACCAAGGCGGAGCCTTTATTGAAAAATACAAGGAATACACCGAGCTTGAAACGCTTACCACCGAAATCGCAAACAATGTGGTAAAGCGAGTGACGGTTTATAAGGACGGCGGTATTGCAATCGAGCTTGCCCTGCGTGATGAACTGGAGGCGCTGCTTACCTGCCTTGAAACGGTGGATGCAGCATCTTGACCCTCTGAATTGTAAACAAATCTCAAAATTCTTTAGTCCTTACTTGACAGCGGCTGACGACGGTCTGACCGGAACAAAAGAATCTAGAGAAGGGTTTCAGAGGCTCCTCGCCGGATGCCGCGCCGGCGAGATCGACATGGTGATAACGAAGAGCATATCACGATTCGCGAGGAACACTGTCACGCTCCTCAAAACTGTCAGGGAGCTTAAGAGCCTCGGGATCGACGTTTACTTCGAGGAACAGAGCATACACTCCGCTTCGAGCGAAGGAGAGCTGATGCTGACTATCCTTGCCTCGTTCGCGCAGGAAGAAAGCCTTTCCGCAAGCGAGAATCAAAAATGGCGCATCAAAAGAAATTTCGAGCAGGGCAGGCCGTGGAGCGGAAAGCTGTTCGGCTACCGCCTTGTGAACGGGACGTTCATCCTTCTGCCGGATGAAGCCGCGATAGTGAGACGGGTTTTTGAGGAATACCTTTCGGGCAAGGGCACCGAGGCGATAGCGAACGGGCTGAACGCCGACGGGCTTACGAACCGGGGAGGAAAATGGTATCCGAGCGTTATCGCGCATATGCTTCGGAATATCGATTACACCGGCAATCTGCTCCTGCAGAAAACGTACCGTGAAGACCACTTGACGAAACGGAAGAGAAAGAACGACGGCGTTCTTCCGCAGTACTTCGTTGAGGAAGCGCATGAGGCGATCGTAGACTCCGATACGTTTGAAGCCGTGCAGAAGGAAGCCGAAATGCGGCTTGCAAAATACAAGCATGAGAATAAAGGCTCGGAGAAATACGCTTTCACCGGGCTGATCGTCTGCGCTATCTGCGGAAGGAAATACAAAAGGAAGAAAACACACGCCGGTCCCGTATGGATATGCCCGACGTTCAACTCGGCGGGAAAAGCGGTGTGCCCATCAAAGCAGATCCCGGACGAAACGCTCAAGGAGCTGACCGCCGGCATTGATTTGCGTACGGTCGAGCGGATGACGGCGGAAAGCGGCAACATTCTCCGCGTCCGCTTCCGGGACGGAACGGAGCAGATACTCGTTTGGAAAGACCGCTCAAGATCGGAATCGTGGACGGATGAAATGAAACGGAAAGCAAAAACGGCCGCAGAAAAGAGGAGGAAAAAGAATGGCGAACGTTAAAGTAATACCGGCGACGAAGCTCCGCCACTCCGGCGCTCCGATCGAGAGCAAGACGAGACGAAGGGTTGCGGGTTACGCGAGGGTATCGACGGACAGCGACGAGCAGCTCACTTCCTACGAAGCTCAGGTCGATTATTATACGCAGTTCATCCGCAAAAATCCCGACTGGGAATTCGTCGGCGTCTATACGGACGAGGGCATTTCCGCTTTGAACACCCGGCACAGGGAGGGCTTCAACAGAATGATCGCCGACGCTCTTGACGGAAAGATTGACCTTATCGTCACAAAGAGCGTCAGCCGCTTCGCCCGCAACACCGTGGACAGCCTTACGACGATACGAAAGCTGAAGGATTACGGCGTGGAAGTCTTTTTCGAGAAGGAGAACATCTGGACGTTCGACGGAAAGGGCGAACTGCTTCTGACGATAATGTCGAGCCTCGCCCAGGAGGAGAGCCGCTCGATCTCCGACAACATAACGTGGGGTCAGCGCAAGCGCTTCGCCGACGGCAAGGTCAATATGCCGTTCAGCTCCTTCCTCGGCTACCGCAAGGGCAAGGACGGCAAACCTGAGATCGACCCCGAGGAGGCCGAGCTCGTCAGGATGATCTACAGGCTTTTCATGGGCGGCAAGACGATAACCGGGATAGCGACGTATCTTACGCAGCAGGGCATACCGACTCCGAGGAAGAAAGCGCGATGGCGCGATTCCACGGTCGAAAGCATTCTGACGAACGAGAGGTACAAGGGCGACGCACTCCTTCAGAAGCAGTTCACGGTCGATTTTCTCAATAAGAAGATGAAAAACAACGAGGGTGAGGTCCCGCAGTATTACGTCACCGACAGTCATCCGGCTATAATCGACAGGACGGAATGGGAGCTTGTGCAGGCCGAGATGGCGAGGCGAAAGGAAAAGGGCAATCATCAGAACAGTCTCAACGTGTTCTCCTCGAAGATCTATTGCGGGGAATGCGGGAGCTGCTACGGCTCGAAGGTATGGCACTCGACGGACAAGTACCGCCGGGTAGTCTGGCGGTGCAACGGAAAGTACGAAAGGCAGACCCGATGCTCAACTCCGCATTTGACGGACGACCAGATCAAGCGGCTGTTTCTCAGCGCGGTTTCAAAGCTCCATGATGAGCGGGAGACGCTCATAGAGGACTGTAAGTTTATGCGGGAGATCCTTTCCGACACTTCGGAGCTTGAAGCGGAACGAACTCGGCTTATGGAGGAGCTGACCGCCGTGGGGCTTCTGACCGAGAAGCTCTTTGAGGAGAACGCAACTGGAAAGACGACGACTGACGACTTTGACGCGCGTCACGCTTCCTACATTGAAAGGTATAACGACCTGCAGTCAAAGCTCAAAGCGATTGCGGACAGCGAGAAACGAAAACGGCAGCAGATAAAAGTACTCGACCGGTTCATCAAGGACATCCGCGGGATGAAGGCGCTGCCGATAGACTTCAGCGATAGGCTGTGGAACGCCCTCGTTGAGAAGCTGACGATCTACCCGGACGGCACAGCGGAGTTCCTATTCAAGAACGGAACGACCGTCACCGAAAGGCTGTGACAAAGGGCCCGGAGCAAAACCGCTCCGGGCTTTTTCTATGTCTCAATAACGAAACGATAGCTCCGTCCGACGCACGGAATATGCGCCCTCTCAAAAACCCATATAAAATAAGACTTTTTCGACTGTTGAAACGATAGCTTTTGATTTTGAAACGATAGCCCCTTTTGAAACGATAGCTTTTGCGGTAAGGGCAACTATGCACTGTTGGGACTCAAAAATGCACCCTAAAGCGACTGCGGCTGAAACGATTACTGCACCCTCTGTTTTGAAAAACATAGATAAATCAACGAAAATCAGAGCCAAAAATAAAACGAAAGGGTTCTTGATGAATTGTATCAAGAACCCGTCCAGATTTGGTGGAGGCGAGGGGAGTCGAACCCCTGTCCGAAAACCTGTTTACAAGACTTTCTACGAGCGTAGTCGATATTTTGACATTCCCTCTGCCGCACTCCTACCGACAGGATTACGGTTTCAGTAGACTTTTAATCCCGCCCGGGTCAAGTCAAGCCCGGGTTGGTTCCCCACATTAATGATGCCCGTTACCGCCGTCGTGGGCAACGGCGGGCGGACAGTCGCCGGTTAAGCAGCGACGGGTACGAAATTGGATTCGTCGTTTATTTTTTAAGTTTTCCCGATTTTAGCGAAGCTCGGGGCTTCGGCTCGCTTATCCGGCACCCATGATCCCCGTCGAAACCATGTACGCCCCCAAGCGTTGATATTATACCACAAACAAAACCATGCTGCAACTCTGATTATGTGCAGAAGGTGGGTTTGGGTTATAAACGGTACGGCTGCCGAACGGACAATCCGCAAAATCGGCGGAAGACTTCGTCAATAAGCATCGGCATTTCGCCTGTCCATTGCGCGCTTTGCATCGCGTTCGGCAATATCATGCCGCTTATCGTAAAGTTTTTTGCCTTTTGCGACCGCAAGTTCCAATTTCACTTTTCCGTCCTTAAGGTAAAGACGGAGCGGAATCAGGCTGTATCCGTCGGCTTGCGAAAGCGTGAGAAGCTTTAAAATTTCACGCTTATGCAGCAGCAGTTTGCGCTCGCGGAAGGGATCACGATTGAAGATATTGCCCTTTTCGTACGGACTTATGTGCATACCGACAACGAACGCCTCGCCGTTTTTGATTTTGACGTAGGAGTCCTTGATGTTGACCTTGCCCAAACGAATGCTCTTGACTTCTGTTCCGACAAGAGCCATTCCGCATTCATAGGTATCTTCAATGAAGTATTCATGCCGAGCCTTGCGGTTTTCGGCAAGTTGTTTTTCTCCGCGTTTTACGGGCATATTGCTGCTTAACCTCTTATATTGCCAAAAACGCAGCACTCAAAAAAATAAATGCTGCGCAGCAAAATCAAAATTCGGATCGTTGCGCCCGAAACCCGAGCGCATGAACATCAGCCGATAACGAGCAGAACAAGAGCAAGCACACCGAGAACGGAAGCGAAGATAACGGTAAGCCTCTGGAGCTTTGCTTCCCTGCCCGCTTTTGCGTTGCGTGCCTGACCGAGAGCGGTCGTATCGTTGCCGAATGCACTGCCGAGACCGGCACTCTTTGCGTTCTGCGCAAGCACAACGATGACAAGAAGCACGGCGACAATGACCATGAGGATGTTTACAATAATTTCAACAGTCTGCATAACTAATAACCCTTTCAATTTCAACTGCATTTGGCATTATAGCATTAAAAAGCCAAATATGCAAGCATAATTTTCGAATGCTGTCGATTATATAATTCGTTCATCGTTCAATCAGGCTGTGACCCGTCATTTCTTTCGGAACGGGCAGATGCATGATATCGAGAAGCGTCGGCGCAAGATCGCATAATCTTCCGCCGTCACGGAGTTTTTTGCCCTTTGCATCATCCGAAACCCAGATGAGCGGAACGGGATTGGTTGTGTGCGGGGTGAACGGTTCACCTTTTTCATCGAGCATCTGCTCACAATTGCCGTGATCGGCAGTGATGAGACAAGCTCCGCCGTTTTTGATAATATGGTCAACAAGCGTCCCGACACAAACATCGACTGTTTCAACAGCTTTGACGGCAGCCTCGAAAACGCCCGTATGTCCGACCATATCGGTGTTGGCAAAGTTCAGAACCATAAAATCATATTTGCCCGAATCGATGCATTCACACGCACGGCGCGTGACCTCGTACGCACTCATTTCAGGCTTCAGATCATATGTTGCAACGTTCGGTGACGGAACAAGAATCCTGTCCTCGCCATCGAAAACGCGTTCGATCCCTCCGTTGAAAAAGAAAGTAACATGAGCATATTTCTCCGTTTCCGCAATGCGAAGCTGAGTTTTTCCGAGAGAGGAAAGGTACTCGCCCATGGTGTTGGAAAGCTGTTCGGGAGGAACGATGAGGCTGACTCTGCCGTTGAATTCCGCGGAATACTGACTCATGCAAACGAATTTGACCGGAAAGTACCCGCGTCTGCGCTCGAACTGCGGAAAATCCCTGTCGATGAAGCAGCGTGTTAACTGGCGCGCCCTGTCCGGGCGGAAATTAAAGAAGATAATGCTGTCGTTCGCATTAATTTTCGCAACAGGTTCACCGTTCTCGGTTATTACGCACGGTTTAATGAATTCGTCCGTAACACCGTTTTGGTATGATGTCTTAACGGCCTCCTCCGCATCCGAAAACATGTCTCCCTCGCCGTAAACAAGCGCGGAGTATGCTTTTTCCGTACGGTCGTAGTTATTGTTCCTGTCCATTGCATAATACCTGCCTTCAACAGTTGCGATTTTCCCGCAGCCGCATTCGGCAAGCTTATCCTTCAACGCACGAACAAAACCGAGTCCGCTGTCAACCGCCGTATCCCGTCCGTCGGTGAAGCAATGTACAAAAACCTTTTGCATTCCTGCCGCCTTTGCGGCATCCAGAAGCGCAAAAAGATGATCGATATGGCTGTGAACCCCTCCATCCGAAAGAAGTCCCATAAGATGCAGCGCGGAGGAATGCTCACGACAATTTTCAAACGCCTCGCGAACAGCGGTACAGCTTCCGAGCCTGCCGCTTTCCGCAAGGTCAAAAATCCTTGTCAAATCCTGAAAAACAACTCTACCCGCACCGATATTGGTGTGCCCGACTTCGGAATTGCCCATCTGTCCCGACGGCAAACCGACATCGCGTCCGGATGCACCTATTTTGGTGTGCGGATATGCATCCCAAATCGTGCGGAGGTGTTTTGTGTTTTGCGGCATGATTGCATTTCCGTAGGAATCCGGGTTGCAGCCAAAGCCGTCCATAATGATGAGTGCAGTGAGTTTTTTCAATCCGTACCTCTTGCCCGCTCCCGAAAGCATGTTCATTCGGGAGCGGGGCTGAAATATTGTTATTCCGCTTCATGCGGTGTAATATCTTTACCGTTCGCAATGCAGTCGGCAGCCGCTTTTACGGTCCGCTTTCTTCTGCATTGCGTGCTTTATCAGTTCAAAACGACCTTTGCAAAATCTTCCGCAACAAGGCTTGCGCCGCCGATAAGACCGCCGTCGATCTGCGGCATTGCCTTAAGCCCTGCGGCGTTCTTTGCGTTCATGCTTCCGCCGTACAAAATGCGGGTGTGCTGCGCAAATTCAAGCCCGTAAAGCTCTGCAATAACTCTGCGAATTGCGCCGATAGTTCGGTTCGCTTCCTCGTTTGTTGCGGTTTTGCCCGTGCCGATAGCCCAAATGGGTTCGTATGCAACGGTGATGCGCGCTGCCTCTTCGGCGGGAATACCGTTGTAAAGTGCCTTGACCTGACCTGCAAGGAATGTGTCGGTAATTCCGGCTTCGCGCTGTTCAAGGGTTTCACCCACGCAAACTATGGGCAGAATACCGTTTTCAAGTGCGGCTTTTGTGCGCATGTTAACGGTTTCATCCGTCTCACCGAAATACTGTCTGCGCTCACTGTGACCGATAATTGCGTATTCGACACCTATGCATTTCAGCATGTCTGCACTGATTTCGCCCGTAAACGCACCTTTTGCCGCCCAGTGAATGTTCTGAGAGCCCAGTTTAACGTTGCTGCCTTCAAGAACTTTTGCCGCACAGCAAAGATCGACAAAAGGCGGACAAACGACGATATCGCATTCGGCATTTTCAACAAGAGGAAGCAGGTCGGAAACAAGCTGCTTCGCCTCGTCGCGGTTCTTGTTCATTTTCCAATTGCCGGCGATTAGTTTTTTGCGGCAGGGACGATCAAGAAGTGCGGCAACGCCGGGAAGCGTTTTGCCCTCAAGGAATTCAAGGCTTGCACCGCCGCCCGTGGACATATGTGTCATTTTGTCGCCGAGACCGAATTTGTTAATTGCGGAAGCGGAGTCGCCGCCGCCGATTATCGTTGTTCCTTCGCACTCGGCGCATGCTCTTGCAACCGCTTCGGTTCCCTTTGAGAATGCATCCATTTCAAACACACCCATGGGGCCGTTCCAAACAACAGTCTTTGCTTCACGAATGATTTCGCCGTAAAGTTTTGCGGTCTTTTCGCCGATATCCATGCCCATCCAGCCATCGGGAATTGCATCAAAAGCAACCGTCATATGCTCTGCATCGGGTGCAAAATCCTTTGCAACAACGCAGTCAACGGGAAGCTGCATACGCACGCCCTTGGCCTTTGCTTCCCCAAGCAGTTCGCGCGCCCTTTCAACGCTTTCCTCATCAAGATAGGATGTGCCGATATTAAGTCCCATAGCCTTGAAGAATGTATAACTCATTGCGCCGCCGATAAGCAGAGTGTCGCATTTGTCGAGCAGATTTCTGATAACGCCGATCTTGTCGCCGACCTTTTTGCCGCCGAGAATCGAAACAAAGGGACGCGCCGGATTTGCAAGCGCACCGCCCATTACGGAAAGCTCCTTTTCAATCAGGAAACCGCAAACGGCGGGCAGATAATGCGCAACGCCCTCGGTTGAAGCATGTGCTCTGTGAACCGTTCCGAAAGCATCGGACACAAAAACATCCGCAAGGGATGCAAGTGCCTTTGCAAACTCGGGATCATTCTTCTCTTCCTCTTTGCTGAAGCGAAGGTTTTCAAGCAGGAGAACTTCGCCCTCGCCGAGTTGCTCAGCCTTTGTTTTCGCATCCTCGCCCACTGAATCGGATGCGAATGCAACTTTAACATTCGGAAGAAGCTCCGCAAGACGCTTTGCAACAGGTGCAAGTGACATTTCGGGAACAACTTTTCCCTTCGGCCTGCCCAGATGCGAGCAAAGGATAGTTTTTGCACCGTTTTCAACAAGATATTTAATCGTCGGCAGTGCGCCGAGCATCCTGCTTTCATCGCTGATATTAAGGTTTTCATCAAGGGGAACGTTGAAATCAACGCGAACGAGTACGCGCTTGCCCTTTACGGGAACATCGGTGACGGACAGTTTAGCCATTTTCAGCCTCCTGAGTGATTATTGTTGTTTCTTCGTGCGGAACAAAAGCCCCGCACGGACCGATTATGTGTTATTCCGTTTCAAATTATAACACTCAATTAAAAAAACTTCAACCGCAAAACATGCGGAAAAAGCATCTTGGAGGGCGAAATCGGGTTCAACACCGTGAATATGCCGTGAGTGCGGCTGATTTTTCGACAAAATATGAACTTATTTTTCTGACTTTGAAATTAATTCGTATGCAAGCCAAAACAAAGCTGCCGCGGGAAAACCCTGCGGCAGCTTTAACGCTTGTTTCAAAGATAAATCTGTGAACACAGCTTTATGTTTGTCACATTCGGCAAACATCAGGCTTCAACCGCAAAATCTGTTGACAGAATGCGGTTGAGCCACGGAAAGGTAAATACGTTCGAAGTATTTTTTATTCATTGTCGTTTGAAGCAACGAACTTGCCGAGAAGAGATGCAAGAGAAGTCGTTGCGGACTCAACGGGAGGAAGCTCGTAATCGGGTTCCTCACGGCGGCGGCGTTCTGCACGACGCTCATCGCGTTCACGGCGGCGTTCTTCGCGTGCTGCTGCCTGCTCGCGGCGGGTCTGCTCTTCCTGCTGACGCTTTTCGTTGCGTTCTGCATTGCGCTCTGCGCGCTCACGCTCACGCTGTTCGCGCTCTTCGGCCATGATGCGTTCTGCTTCCTCGGGATTCTCTTCGATGAGAGCTTCCCTGCGGCTGAGGCTGATGCGACGCTTTGAAGTGTCAACTTCGACTACCTTGCAGCGCACACGGTCACCGACCGCGAGTTCATCCTCGACCTTTGCAACGCGCTTGATGCCAACCTGGGAAATGTGGATGAGACCGTCGATTGTGGGTTCAAGCGATACGAATGCGCCGAACGGAACAATGCGAACGACCTTGCCCTCGACGAATGAACCGACGGGGTATCTTTCGTCTGCGGTTGCCCAGGGCTTGGGCTGAAGCTCTTTGTAGCCGAGGGAAATCTTTTTGTTTTCCTTGTCGACTTCGCGGATGACAACTTCGATCTTCTGATTTACGGTGAAGAGCTCAGCGGGGGACTTGATTCTGCCCCAAGCGCACTGCGTAACATGCAGCAGGCCGTCAACGCCGCCGATGTCAACAAACACACCGAAATCAACGATCCTGCGGACCGTGCCCATGACCTTCATGCCGGGAGTGAGGCTGTCCCAAACTGCTTCCTTTGCGGCTTCTGCTTCGGCAAGGAGAACTGCCTTTGCGGAGCCGATGATGCGCCTGCGCTTTGCGTCAACCTCAAGCACTTTAATCTTCATGGGTTTGCCGACAAATTCTTTAAGGTCGGCAACGTATTTGGTGGAAACCTGAGAAGCGGGAACGAATGCGCTTGCACCGTTGGTGAGGGAAACGATGACGCCGCCCTTGATTGCTTCTTTGCAGGTACCTTCAAGAACCTTTCCTTCGGATTCGGCGCTGGCGGTGAATTCTTCCCACGCCTTCTGGCTCTCGACGTTTTTACGGGAGAGCAGTACATTGCCTTCGCCGTCATTTACTTTGAGAACTTCAACTTCGATGGGATCGCCCACTTTGTACTGGGATGCGGGGTCCAGATCGGGATCGTTGGAGAACTCGGAGCGAGGAATATATCCGTCGGACTTGTATCCGATGCTGACGCTGATTTCGCCGTCAACAATCTGAATGACGGTGCCCGTCAGAACCTGACCGCCGTGAATTCGAACGATGGTCTTGTTGATCGCCTCTTCGTCAAATACGGCATTTTCCTCGATGTTTGCTGCGTTTGCAGCTGCGTTTTCGGTTGCGGCTTCGCAATTTACATTAGCCTTATCCTGTTCGCTCATTGTGTTGATAACCTCCCTGATAATCGAATCCGGTGTCGATGCACCGGCAACTACGCCTACCATTATATCATTATTTTTAAATATATCAAGAGAAATTTCGCATTCTTTTGCGGCATTGAGGGTATTTCTGCAATTTTTTTCACAAATTTTTCTGAGTTTTTGGGTATTGGAGCTGTGTTTGTCACCTAAAACAAGCATAACATCGCATTTCTTGCTTAATTCCTCTGCCTCCCGCTGCCGTTCGAATGTTGTGCTGCATATGCTGTTGAACACGCGAATGCGGGGATATTCTCGTTCGATAACGCGCTGCATTGCAGCAAATGTTTCGGAATCAAACGTTGTTTGAACCACAAGGCAGCCGCTCCTGCCTTCAAGCTTTCGAAGCTCCTCCTCACCGCGGATAAAAATCGCCGAATTGCCGCAATGCCCGTTTATACCTATGGTTTCCGGGTGTTCCGGATTGCCTACAATAAAAACCTGCTCACCGCGCTCGTACGCAGCCGAAACAATTCTGTGAATATTCGAAACAAAGGGGCATGTTGCATCTATGAAATTAATGCCTCTTGTTTCAAGCTCTTCATAAATCTTTTTCGGCACTCCGTGGGAGCGAATGATAACGTAATCCCCGCGCTGCGCTTCATCAAGCGACTCTATCGGCGCAATGCCGGCCTCGCGCAGCCGGTTCACAACATCCCGATTGTGTATCAGTTCGCCAAAGGTAAAAACCTTTGCCGCACTGCCGGATTCGGCAACCTTGGCCGCAGTCTGCTCCGTCAGTTCCACCGCACGGCGCACTCCAAAGCAAAACCCTGCACTTTTTGCAAGAATGATTTTCAATTTCGGTAATCTCCGATTTCTTTTTTATTTCGGCTTTCAGTCCCTTGCGGTGCGTTTTTTGCCCTCTGTTTCGCTCCGCATGAGCAGACTCAGTTTTTCCATTTCGTTCTGCATCCTGTTCGTTATTGCATCATTCAGCATTCGCCTGTCGCAATGCTCGGCGATCTCTCCCGGAAGAATGACATCGCCGACATACATAAGCGACCGTCCCGACCTGCTTTTTTTCGGATTGATATATATAGGAACGATCGGTGCGCCGGATTTTGCGGCAATAAACGCCGTGCCCTTTTCAAATTCATCCATGCCGTCCGTTGCCGAACGCCTGCCCTCCGGGAATATTCCGAATGCTTTGCCGTCACGCAGGAGCTTCAGCGACTGCCGAATGGATTTCATGTCCGCTGTTTTTCGATTTACCGGAAAAACGAAGAGTGACTTAAAAAAAACTCGCCCCACAGGGTTGTCGAAAAGCTCTTTTTTTGCCATGAAATGAATGATTCGCGGTGAACTGACTACCAAAAGCAGCGGATCGTACAACGCTCTGTGATTCGCAATAAAAATAACGCCGCCCTTAATCCTCAGGTTTTTCTTATTGCCGAATACTTTCGGTCTGTAAATCAGCCAGAGCAGCCATTTAAAAAATATGTATGCGATTATATAAAGCATTCTCAACCTCCGAAAAAAAGCTGCTCAGCATTATCCGATATGCGCCAGCACTGCCGCAACCGCACTTTCAACATTCATTTCGCTTGTGTCGATAACGACTGCATCATCCGCCGGGCGGAGCGGCGCAGCCTCCCGCGTTGAATCCCTCTCATCCCTGCGTTTTATTTCACAAAGAATGTCGTCAAAGTTCCTGCCGTTCAGCTTTCCCGCCGCCTCGTATTCCGTATAGCGGCGCGCTGCGCGAACTTCCGGCTCGGCAGTAACAAAAAACTTATGCGTTGCATCGGGCAGAACATAGGAACATATATCGCGCCCGTCCATAACGACATTGCGAACCCTTGCAAGCGCACGCTGCAATTCCACAAGCTTTTTGCGAACCTCCGGAATCGTGCTTATAACCGAGGCATAATGTGAAACTTCCTCCGTGCGGATGAGCCCTGAAACATCTTCCCCGTCCAGAAGAACATGCTGAACGCCGTCAATGTATTCAATGGAAACATTTGTGCCGTCGAGCATCGGAACCACGCGGCGCGCGTTGGCAGGGTCAATCCCCATGCGCATTGCCTTGAGTCCGATAGCTCTGTACATTGCGCCCGTGTCAACATAAGTTATTGAAAGTCTTTTTGAGATTTCTTTTGCAATTGTGCTCTTCCCCGCGCCCGCGGGCCCGTCTATCGCAATGCTGATGTTTCCCGTATTTTCCGAATTTGCAAATTCACTTCGTTCCGCAGTCATATATTTTTCTCCGTTTTCAGTGTTTTTAAAGCAATGTTTTGCGTTGGATATGTTTAAAGAGCTTCCGCCGCCGCTCTGCCCGCCGCACAGCCGGTTGACCATGCGATCTGAAGATTGAATCCGCCCGTACAGGCATCAACATCGATGACTTCCCCCGCAAAATACAACCCGGGCACAATTCGCGACTCCATTGTTGACGGATTAATCTCTTTAATCAGCACACCGCCGCGCGTGATTATCGCTTCTTCAACGGGACGTGCCGCGCGCACCGTCAGCGGCAGGCATTTGAGGGTTCGAACAATGGCTCCCCGCTGTTCACGAGTCAGGTTATCCACCGTGATTTCGGCATCAACACCCGCAACATGCAAAACCGCATCGATAAGCCTTTGCGGAAGCAGATCGCACATTGCATTCTGCACCTGTTTATGCTTGTATTTTTCAAAATCCCGCAGAATGCGGAGATCAAGCTGCTCTGCTGTCAATCCGGGCTTAAGGTCAATTTCAAGCAATGCACCGTTGGGCGAATCCGCAAGATAGCTGCTTGCGCTGAGCACAAGCGGGCCCGAAACACCGAAATGAGTGAACAGCATCTCCCCGAGTTCTTCATAAACGGGCTTGCGCTTTTTTTGTTTCTTCTCGATTTTTGCCGTATTCTCCGCCGCAGAGCAGGCATATCCGCCTTTCTCGGCATTTCCGGAATCATTTGCGGAATATTTCCCGGGAAATGGCTCGCCGGATTTTGTTTTTTTACTCTTTTCGGGTGCATATGCGCGCAGAACAACATTTTTGAGCGAAAGCCCCATCAAATCGCCCGCCCATGCCTCGTTCGCAACAAGCGGTATGAGCGACGGCTTCGGTGCGGCAACGGTGTGACCGAGACTCTCTGCAAAGCTGTAGCCGTCCCCGGTTGAACCCGTTGAAGGATAGCTTGCACCGCCCGTTGCAATGATTACTTTATCGTAATATTTTTTCTGTCCGTTTTCAAAGCAGAGCCGAAACCCTCCGTCCTCCGTCTTTGAAACGCTTGATACCCGTGAATTAAGCACAATGTTCGCTCCGCATCTCACCGCATTGGTCTGCAATGCGCGAATAACATCGCTTGACTTATCGCTTTCGGGAAAATACCTTCCGCCGCGTTCAAGTTTCGTGCGAACGCCGCAGGAGTTTATCAGTTCAATTATGTCGTCGTTAAAAAATCCGTCAAACGCGCTGTAAAGGAACCTGCCGTTATGCGGCACGTTTTTCAGAAATGCATCGATATCGGCAGAATTGGTGATGTTGCACCTGCCCTTTCCCGTAAGAAAGAGTTTTTTGCCCGTTTTTTCGTTTCTGTCGATAATATCGACACTTGCGCCGCCTTTTGCCGCAAATGCGCCCGCAATAAGCCCTGCCGCGCCCGCTCCGATAACTCCGATTTTCATAATCCGCCCTCTTTATCCCGCATATTAAACCATGGGTTCACTTTTAAACCTGCAAAAAATTGCCGTTTAATAAGTTCTTTCCGCAAATGCCGCAATCTGCTCAAGCCGTTCGTAATCCGTTATATCATACTTCAGCGGAGTCACGGCGATGAATCCGTCACGAACGAATTTTTCGTCCGTCGTGTCATGCTCGGCGCAGCTTGTCAGCTTGTTGCTCGGAGTTTTGTAGCCGATGCTTCCGTTTTCGTCCTTTATTTCGATATAGGCAATCGGATATATCTGTTCTGCAAGATACCCGACCCGTATTCCGCGATATTCATTCGCAGGCAGATAGGGATAGTTCACATTCAAAAGCCTGTGGCTTTCCGTTAAGCAGCCAATGAACAGGTCAATATTGCTGCAAAAGTGAACCGCCGCATCATCAAAATAGTCCGTTCCGAGCGTATCTCTTGAAACCGCAACGGCGCGGTAACCGAGCATTGCCGCCTCCTCCGCAGCGGAAACGGTGCCGGAATACAGCACATCCGTGCCGAGGTTCGGAGCCTGATTGATTCCGGAAATCACAATATCCGGCTCAGCGGAAAGGTTGCCGAGTGCAACGCGCACACAATCCGCGGGTGTGCCGTCAACCCAAAATGCGGTTACGGGTTTCAATTCCCGTTCGGAGTTTTTTGCATCATCGTCAAATACCGTAACCTTTTCAGCATGCAGCAGTCTTCTCAAAGTCAACCCGTGCCCGACCGCACTCTGATTTTCCTTCGGTGCGCAAACGAACACATCATGCTCTTTGCGCAATTCCCGAACCAGCGCGGCAATGCCGGGCGCGGTATATCCGTCATCATTAACAACAAGAATATTCATACTTTTTATCTTTCACACATGTTTTCAGCCGAAGACGCATTATTTCTTCATTATATCTCTTAAGATATCGCGCAAATCCGGATCAACCGGCAAAGAGAATGTTTCCTCGCCGCTCTCCTCATCCTGATGAATCGTGAGCGGCGTCCCTTCACCGATATCGTACAGCTCGCCTTCATCATCCGCCTCCTCGGGGATATCCCTGCCTTCAATAGAATAAATGCTTCGCATCAGCGATGCCGCGCTGCTGTATTCTTCCGGAAATTCCGACTCGACCGATTTTGTGTGTTTGCCGTTCTCGTTCTTCATCGATTTTTCGGATTCTTCCGATGTTTTGATTTGCTCATCACAGTCATCCGCAGGATCTGCCGTTTCGGGTTTGTCTTCCGCTTCACCTTCCGCACCTGTGTGACTCTCCGGCTCTCCGTTTTCCGTTACGGAGCAGACGGCCTGCTCTTTCGGTTCATCCGTTGTTTCGGGATTTGAATCTTCCGTTTCTTTAGGCAGTTCCGTGTTTTCCTGTCCGCAAACATCCGCATCCGGCGCTTCCGAATCCGACACCGCTTCCGCATTATCGCAGGAGCAGCATGTTTTTTCGCGGCCGCACGGAGGCATCGCTTCCGCACCGCCGGTGCCCCTTATGCTCTCTGTGCCTTGCTTCGCTTCGTTCAAATCCATTTCGTTCGAATCCGCTGCGTCCGGATTTGTTTCGCTCAGTGAAGTTTCATCGGCATCATCCGCGCATTCACCGCTGTTCTCGGGCTCTGCCGCGGCGGGTGCGTATTTTTCCGCATATCGTGCTTCAACCGCCGTTTCGAAATTCAATTCGGCAAGGGATTCCATTATCTGCGCATATTTCCGTGCCTGTTCAAGCGCAAGCCTTGCCTTTTCGCTCAGTGAAAAGTTCAGCTCGTCCACCTGCGCCTGTTTTTCATCAACCGCAGCCTGTGCTTCGTCCATCATCGTTTCGGCATCGGCTTTTGCGCCTGCGATCAACTCCGTTGCCTCGTCAAGGGCGGTGTCCGTAACCTGCTGTGCATCCTTCTGTGCGGCATCGCGAATGCCGGCGGCATCCCGTTTTGCATCCGCAATCAGTTGAGCCGCTTCTTTTTTTGCGCTTTCAAGTGCCGCCTGCGCTTTGTTCAGGATATCCGTTCTGCGCTGCTTCGCTTCGGCATCGATTCTGTCCGCATTTGCATTTGCTTCTTTTAATATGCGTTCACGCGTGTTATGCGCTTCGGTAAGAGCGTTCACAATTGCTTCCTGACGCAGCCTGAAATCGTCCAAGCGGCGTTTGGCGTTGCTCAAATCAAGCTGTGCGCCGTTCAATTCGTTTCTGAACCTGTCGCGTTCGCCGACGGTTTTTGCAAGCTCGCTTTTAACGTTTTCAATTTCAACACCCGCCGCCGCAAGCTGTGCGCGCAGCGCATCGTTTTCCTGCGCAAGTTGGGTGAGCTGCTGCTCCATCGCCTTTGTTTTTTTGCTCATCATTGTGTAACCCTCCGTTATTATTTCTGTCTCCGTTCGCTTCCGAACGGATAAAACAGCGCAACTCAGCTGAAAAGTCCTTAGAATCCTTTCAAATGAATGAAGTCTGCCCGTTTGAATCCTGCGGCGGAGCATAGCCCATGTGCGAATACCCCGCCGGAAGCAATACCCGCCCGCGCGGCGTACGCGCAATGAAACCGAGCCTCAGCAGATACGGTTCGTAAACATCCTCAATCGTGGAAGCATCTTCGCCGGTTGCCGCCGCAATTGTATCCAATCCGACAGGTCTTCCGCCGAATTTCACAATCATTGCCGTCAGCATATTTCTGTCAACGGCATCAAGCCCGAGTTCGTCTATCGCAAGCATATCAAGCCCGTTTTTTGCCGTTTCAAGGTCAATAATACCGTTTGCACGAACCTGCGCAAAGTCGCGGACACGCCGCAAAAGCCTGTTTGCGATTCGCGGAGTTCCTCTTGAACGCGATGCAATTTCAAGTGCGCCGTCCTCCGTTATTTCAATATCGAGTATGCCCGCGCTGCGAACAACGATTTCTTTCAAATCCTCAGGCGTGTAAAGCTCAAGCTGTTCCTTTATTCCGAATCTGTCGCGAAGCGGCGCGGTCAAAAGCCCCATTCGCGTTGTTGCACCCACAAGGGTGAATTTCGGCAGTTCAAGCCGCAGCGACCTGGCGGACGGTCCCTTGCCGATAATTATGTCGTATGCAAAATCCTCCATTGCGGGGTAAAGAATCTCCTCAACGTTTGCATTCAATCGGTGAATCTCGTCAATAAAAAGCACATCGCCTTCGGCAAGGTTTGAAAGCAATGCCGCAAGATCCCCCGCATGAGTTATTGCGGGGCCGCTCGTGATGCGCAGATTGCCGCCCATCTCGTTTGCGATTATTGCCGCAAGCGTCGTTTTTCCAAGGCCCGGCGGGCCGTAAAGCAGGGTGTGATCCAACGCCTCTCCGCGCAGTTTTGCGGCATGGATATAAACTCCGATATGTTCCTTAACATTGCCCTGCCCGATGTATTCCGCAAGAAAACGCGGGCGCAGACTGAATTCGCAGTTTTCATCCTCCGCAAGCATTGATGAAGTTATGAGCCTGTCGTCATCCATTTAAATCCCGTCACTCCGTTAAATCCGACTTCCGCAAAAGCATCCGTCAAATCTTTTTGTGTTCCGCAGCGGACCCGCTTTTTCGGTGAATCTTCCGCTTCGGCGTGAAAAATTTATTTAGTCGTTGCACGCAATGCCTGCATTATCATATCCTCAACGCGATCGCAATCCGGGACGGATGCCACAGCCCTGCCCGCACTTGCACCGTCATAACCGAGCGCAACCAATGCTGCAACCGCTTCGGCACGCATTCCGTTATCCTGCGCCGTGTTTGCGGCACCCCCTGCGGAAGCAGCCGCCGTTTCCGCCGCATCGACCTTTTCTTTCAGTTCAAGAATCACACGCGCCGCCGTTTTTTTGCCCATGCCTGCAACTCCGTCAAAAGCAGCCGTGTTATCAGTCAGCACCGCAAGCGCAACATCCGACGGAGTCAGCACCGACAGCACCGCAAGTGCAACCTTCGGACCGATTCGCGAAACGCTTATGAGCTTTCGGAACATTGCCCGTTCCTCTGCATCAAAAAAACCGTACAGCGCGACGCTGTCCTGAGAAAGATGAAAATGCACAAACAGCTTTGCGGTTTTGCCCTCGCACAGTCTTTTCAGCGTCATTTTGCTGCAAACAAGCTCATACCCGACACCTGCCGCCTCGATAACGACTCTGTCGGCATAAATTTCTTCTACATTTCCCTTTATATGTGCGTACATATTTTGCTCCCTGCAAAAAACGTCAGTTATTTGATGCGGAATTGTTCAACCATCGGTCCGAGCGCGTTCGCATGGCAGAGTGCCGCGCCGAGCGCATCGGCGGCATCATCGGGCTTCGGTATCTTTTGCAGTTTTAAAAGAAGCTTGACCATTGTCTGCATTTGCAGCTTGTCCGCATGACCGTCCCCGGTGACGCTTTGCTTAATCTGCATCGGGGTATATTCATAGAGCGGGAGTCCCGCCTGCTGGGCGGCCGTTATTGCAACGCCCCTTGCCGCCGCAACCTGCAATGCCGTTGTTGTGTTGCGATAGAAAAAAAGCTCCTCAAACGCAACATGATCGGGGCGATAACGTTCAAGCAGGAGTTTTGTGCCCGCATAGAGCCGCTCCAACCTCTCGGGAAAGGTCATTTTCGGAGTTGTTTCAACAACCCCGTAATCAATAACGCGAATCTTGCCGCGTTCGGCTTCAACCGCACCGTAACCGAGTATCGCATACCCGGGATCAATGCCCAAAATAATCATTAACCGTCACCCGAAATATCTGTTGTTCCCGAGGAAACCGTTTATATAAGCCCTCTTTCCGCACAGTACTGCCTTTCCATTATAATAATACCACTTTTCCGCAAAAACCACAATACCCGCATGTGCGGAAATACGCACGGGTGAAACAAATCCGCTGTTTACTTCCCTTTCTTTCGGGAGTATAATTATTTCTGCCGAAACAGGCATGGGGTTTATGTCCCGTTTCCGAAACGGATTTTCTGTTTCCGACAGATATTATTCAACATTGAGGTATTTCCGCAATGGATAAAGATATTCTTAAAACTGCCGTCGTACTTCGGCATCGGCTTCACCGCTGCGCGGAGCTTTCCGGGCAGGAAAAACAAACAAAAGCAACGCTCATTGATTTTCTCCGCACGCACACTTCGCTTGAGCTGCATGATATGGGTGCATGGTTCTATGCCGTGTACAAGGCTCCTTTAAATGTCCGAACGGAGTCCGCCCCGACACGCCGAATTGCATTCCGTGCGGATTTTGACGCGCTTCCGATCGAGGATGACCCCGCGCTCCCCTATGCTTCCGAAAACCGCGGCGTTGCGCATAAATGCGGACACGACGGCCACAGCGCCGCGCTTTGCGCACTTGCGGCGGAAATTGACCGCCATGGCTGCCGCAGCGATATTCTCTTTCTTTTTCAACATGCGGAGGAAACAGGCTGCGGTGCTCCCGTCTGCCAAAAGATGATAACGGATGAAAAACCGGACATTATCTTCGGCTGGCACAATATGCCGGGATTCCCCGCAGGCTCGGTCGCGGTACACGACGGCACGGCGGCATTTGCCTCACGCGGGCTTGTGCTGAGCTTTTTCGGAAAAAGCTCACACGCTTCTCAACCCGAAAACGGGCATAATCCCGCCCGTGCAATATCAAAGCTGATAATTGATATTCCCGAACTGACCGCAAGGGAGGATCATCGCGGCGTTGTTATGGCAACGGTCGTTTGCGTGCGCATAGGCGAGGAAGCTTTCGGCACGAATGCGGGCTTCGGGCAGCTCATGCTGACAATACGCGCCGAATTTGAATCCGAGCTGGATGCGCTGGATGCCGAGATCTGCGCACGAGCCCGCGCATATGCACGGCAGGATGGCATAACAAATGTTGAAGTTCAATATCGCGACTCCTTTCCCGAAACGCGCAACACACCCGATGCCGTTGCCGCCGTCCGCAAAGCGCGGCTTGAATGCGGACTTCCGGAAGCACACTGGGATGAGCCGTTCAGAAGTTCCGAAGATTTCGGCTGCTACACAAAGCTCACAAGCGGCGCATTGTTCTATATCGGATGCGGCACCCGTCATGCAAAGCTCCATACCCGCGAATATGATTTTAACGATGAAATAATCGAGCCCGCCGTTGACATGATGTTCCGATTGGCTCAGGACGCATAAAACACCACGGGTTTAAAACCGTTCGGGATTCAATTATAAAAAACAAACAACCGGCGGCTCCGCAGTTTGGATACCGCCGGTTGTTTTTGATTATCAGGTCAATACGGTTATTCGGCAGTTAAGCCGCCGCATATTCCCCGTTTTTATTCGTCTATCTGACGGATTACGTCAATGACCGTGTTGTCGCGATACATTGCAACGCCGACAATTCGTTCCTTGTAGCGAATCGGTTCCGGAACACCGACAAGCTCCTCCGCCTTTTTTTGCAGGGCATGAATATCAAACACATGAAGGCCGAATTTTTCAAGTTTTTCCTTCAAATCCGGGCGATTCGGGTTCACTGCAATGCCCCTGTCCGTAACGAGGACATCAATAACGCTGCCCGGAGTGACGACCGTGCCGACATGTTCAACAACCGTCGGAATTCTGCCGCGCACAAGGGGCGCAACAATAACAGCAAGGCTCGCGCTCTCCGCCGTGTCGGGATGCCCTCCGATCGCCCCGCGAATCACGCCGTCGGAACCTGTGAGAACGTTCACGTTGAAATCAGTGTCAATTTCAAGCGCGGAGAGAATAACAAAATCCAGCTGTTCCGCTGCCGTTGCAACCAGATGGCTTGCATAATACGTTGCGCTTATCTGATGATGAAAATGGTTGTTCTTCAGCGATTTTGCTGCATCAAGGTCAAACGACTGAACATCAAGAATGCGATCTATCAGCCCTTCTTCATGCATTGCCGTGATCTGCCCCGTGATTCCGCCGAGAGCGAAACGACAGCGAATGCCCTTATCCAGCATTTTTTGGCGGATGAATCGCGCCGTTGCAAGCGATGCACCGCCGGAACCCATCTGCATTGAAAAGCCGTCGTAAAGATAACCCGCCGCTTCAACAACATTTGCAGCCGTTTTTGCGATCAGCAGTTCCTTGGGATCCTTTGTGTACCGCGTTGCGCCGCTCATGATGCCCTTAGGATCGCCGATATCGTCGACACGAACAACGTAATCAACATCGTGTTCCGGAATTGCCCACGGTGCATTGGGATAGGAAACGATGTTGTTTGTTATTATAATAACCTTATCCGCAAACTCCGCATCCGTTCTTGCATAACCCAACGACCCGCATGAAATGCCGTCGTCATCATCCCTGCTGTACCCGTTTGCGTTGCCGTAGGGATCGCACGAGGGCGCACCCAAAAAAGCAACATCAATGTGCAGCTCGCCCGAACGGATTGCGGATGCCCTTCCGCCATGGGAACGGAAAACAACCGGAAAATCCATCAACCCGCGTGAAATCTGCTCCGCAAGTTCTCCGCGCAGACCGGAAGTTTCAATGTGAGTGATAAGTCCGGAGCGGATGTGTTCAATCAGCGGCGCATGAACAGCCGAAAGCGACGACGCCGCAAGCGTCAGGTTTTTGAGCCCCATCTCCGCAAGTTTATCAAGAACATTGTTAATGATATGGTCACCGTTGCGGAAATGGTGATGAAAACTTATCGTCATCCCGTCGCGAAGTCCGGATTTTTTTATTGCCTCCTCAAGGGAAGGAACTATCTTGTTGCAATCCTTGCAGCGCTGCTGAAAAGTTTCGGTATTTTTGCTGCGTGCGCCGTTGAAACTTCCGTTGTTCGCAATTTCGTTTATATGCGGAATTTTGTTGATATCAAAGCTCATTTCTGTCAATCCTCCACTTCATCGATTCTGCGTCCCGCCTCATACAGGTCAAGCAGCCGCTGAGCGCGAATGACAACGGGTTTGTCTATCATCTTACCCTTAAGGCTTGCAACGCCGCTGCCGCGTGCGTTCGCCTCCGCAATCGCATCCATTATTGCGCGCGCCTTGTTAAGATCCTTTTCGCTCGGCATAAAGACCTTGTGCAGCGGCTCGATCTGGCGCGGGTTGATAATGGATTTGCCGTCAAATCCCAGTTTTTTGATTATCGTTGCTTCCGCAACGAAGCCTTCTTCATTGTTCACGTCGGAATAAACCGTGTCCAGTGCGGCAATGCCCGCTGCCCTTGCCGCATTGAGTATCATGCTGCGGGCAAAAAGCAGCTCAATGCCGTCCGAACGGGTGGTTTTAAGGTCGGTGACATAATCCTCCGCACCGAGAGCAATTCCGATAAGGCGATCGCTCGCTTTTGCAATTGCCGCCGCATTCAGCACGCCGTTTGCAGACTCAATAGCCGCCATCATGCCTGTTGTGCCGACGGGAATGCCCGCTTCCTTTTCAATGCGCTCAATCTCGCGTTCGCAGTCGATAACATCCTGTGCGCTGTCCGTCTTCGGCAGGCGAACGACCTGCACACCGGCGCGGACGACGGCCTCAAGGTCCGCAACCCCGAGTCCGCTTGAAAGGTCATTGATGCGGACAACCGTTTCCTTGCTTCCGAAGTCCAATGTTTTCAGTGCATTGTAAACAAGCAGTCTTGCCGCATCCTTTTCGGTGTAGGCAACGGAATCCTCAAGGTCAAACATGATGCTGTCCGCACCGTAAATATTCGCATCACGTATCATGCCGGGGTTGTTGCCCGGAATGAACATCATGCTTCTTCTTAAACGATCTTTAATGTACATTTTCTTATATCCGCTTTTGCGGCGGCTTTATTCCGCATCAAAATATTAAATGTTTCGATACTCTGTTCCGCAAAAGCATCCTTCCTCCCAAGGATAAATCCGTTTAAACTTCCCAGCGGTAATCGCTGCGCTGAGCCGCACGGTAAATTGCGGCAACGGTGCGGGCGCGAACGGTGCAATCCAACGCACCTTTATCCACTGCCTCCACTTTTGCATTTTGAACATCGTATTCCTGAAGCGTGTCAAGAATAACTTTGCGTATCTGTTTGCCGAATTGCTGCATAACGCTGCTCGTGAGCTCAAGCTCGATTCCGCCCTCTGTGCGCGGTTCAAGCATTATCATTATGTCACTGGATTCCATCGTTCCGGCGGTGCTGTTAGTTTTAAGTTCCATTGTTTGTGATTGCCTCCCTGCGAATTCATTTTCGACAGTTTTCAAATCTTTTTTTCATCGCGGGGCGGGCTGATATTTTCGGCCTGCCCCGATTCATATCCGAATTTTATTCGTAAAAACTTTCTCAGGCTGCTCAGGCAAGAGTCCTTTCAAGGTTTTCTCGGATGGCAGCAATAAACTTCGCGCTCGTGACGGCCTTCACGGAAGCGGGGTCATCCACAAGCCCGACAAGGTCCTTTGTCATGATTCCGCTGTTGAGTGTTTCAACGCAGGCTGCTTCAAGCTTGTCCGCGAAAGTTTGCAGCTCCGTAATGCCGTCAAGCTGTCCGCGTTTTCTGAGCGCACCCGTCCATGCATAAATGGTTGCCATCGGATTTGTTGAAGTTTCTTCGCCCTTAAGGTGACGGTAATAGTGCTTTGTGACTGTTCCGTGCGCTGCTTCGTATTCGGTTGTGCCGTCCGGAGAAACAAGAACGGAAGTCATCATTGCAAGCGAACCGAATGCGGTCGATACCATGTCGCTCATAACATCGCCGTCATAGTTTTTGCACGCCCAGATGAATCCGCCTTCGCTGCGGATAACGCGGGCAACGGCATCATCAATCAGCGTATAGAAATATGTCAGTCCGAGTTTTTCAAATTCGGCGCGATAATTGTTCTCGAATTCTTCTTCAAACACGCGTTTGAACTCGCCGTCGTAAATCTTTGCGATCGTGTCCTTTGTTGAGAACCACAAATCCTGTTTTGTGTCAATTGCATATTTAAAGCAAGCCTTTGCAAACGAGCGGATGCTCTTTTCCTTGTTGTGCGCACCCTGCCACACCGCCGGACCGTCAACCTTTTGCACGGTGAGCGTTTTGGTGTCTCCGCTTTCGCCGACAAAAGTCATTGTGCAGGTGCCGGGTTCGGTCGTATACATGTCAACGCTTTTATAAACATCACCGTAGGCATGACGGGCAATGGTAATGGGTTTTTTCCAGTTTTTGACAACGGGATGAATGGAATCGATGAGTATCGGTGCGCGGAAAACCGTTCCGTCAAGAATTGAACGAATTGTTCCGTTCGGGCTTTTCCACATTTCGGTAAGCTGCGGATACTCCTTCATGCGCTGTGCGTTCGGGGTTATTGTTGCGCATTTGACTGCAACGCCGTATTTGCGGGTTGCGTTCGCAGCGTCAACGGTCACTTTGTCCTGAGTTTCGTTGCGGTGCAGCAGGCCAAGATCGTAATACTCCGTTTTAAGGTCAATAAAGGGCAGAATCAGCTCGTCTTTTATCATGCCCCAAAGCACACGCGTCATTTCGTCCCCGTCCATTTCGACTATCGGGGTTGTCATCTTAATCTTTTCCATCGGTATTTCCTTCCATGTTCAAATTTGTATTAATATTGTTCGGAAGCGGTGCGTTTCCGGCATCGTTCACGGAAACGCCCGCCGGTTGCTTTCGGTTCTTATCCCGCTCTTTGCTTATTCCGCTCTTGCCGCATAATAGTTCATCAGGCATCCGTCAAGGATAATCTCCTTTTCATCCGGAGTAAGCCCCCTGAGGTGAAGCATGATATCGCACACATCACCGTTCTGCCTTATGACTTTTGCGGGAATGTTTTCTGTGCCGTTTTCAACCGCCGCGCGGATACCGGGCACGAAAACGCAGTCGCCGGGTTCATAGTTGAATTCAGTTCCGTCGTCAATGGTAAACGGCAAAATGCCCCAGTTGATGCAGTTGCTGCGGTAGCGTTTCGTTGCATATTCATAGCAGATATTTGCGAAACCTCCCAAAACCTTTTGACAAGAAGCCGCCTGTTCGCGTGCAGACCCGTCACCGGGTTTGTTCGCAAACACGCATGAGCCGAACTGAGTATTGTTCGCAAGCTCTGCACCGTTGCCGACACGGTTCAGCGTTTCGACGATTTCCGCCGGCACTGCACCGCTGCGGCGTTCGCCTTCAAGTTTTGCAATTTCTTTCGCTCTGCCGACATATGCCGGTTCACGTCTTGACAAGGTAAATTCCGCAAGGCGCAGAGGGTTGCTGCGATAGGAGGACGTTTCGCCGGAGGGAATCAGCTCATCCGTTGTTGTTACCGGATCATGAATAACGGCAGCAAGCTTTACAAGCAAGTTCTCGGTCAGTGCATACATTTTGGGCCAGTCCGTAATGTTGGGACCCATCACAAGCTCAACCGACGGATCCGCTTTGCCGAAGCCGTAATAAATCCTTCTGTCGTATGCCGAAGAATCAAATTCATATTCCGGTACGGTGCATTCGTATTCAATATCCGTCGCCGCGGTAATCTTTCCTCCGTTCAGCGCGGTTGCGGCAATGGAACGTGCATCCATCAGGCAAACGCCCGCAAACTGACCCTCTCCGGGTTTTGAACCTTCCCTGTTGGGGAAGTTGCGCGTTGTGTGGCGCAGTGAAAGGCCGTTGTTGGCGGGAACATCACCCGCACCGAAACACGGGCCGCAGAAGCTGGGCTTGATTATTGCACCGGCGGAAAGCAAGTCGCCCGTCGCGCCGTGTTTTGTGAGCGCAAGCGAAACGGGAATGCTTGTCGGGTAAACATCCAATGCAAATTCACCGTTTCCCGTGCTTCCGCCGCGCATTATATCCGCAGCTTCGGCGATATTGTCAAACAGACCGCCGGAACAGCCGGCAATAACGCCCTGATCGGCCCAAACGCCGCCGTCGTGAATCTTGTCAACAAGCTTCACATTCGCCTTCGGGAAGCGTTTTTGCGCATCCTGCTCGACTTTTTTAAGGAGTTCTTCCGCATTCTGCAGGAATTCATGAATTGTGTATGCATTGGAAGGATGGAACGGCAGGGCGATCATCGCCTCCTGCTTGCTTAGGTCAATCGTAATCATTCTATCGTAATAAGCGATCGCACCCGGATGCAGCTTTTTGTAAGCCTCGGGACGTTTATGAGCTGTATAGAATTTTTGAGTTTCTTCATCCGTTTCCCAAATTGAGGAAAGGCAGGTTGTTTCCGTTGTCATAACATCGATGCCGTTTCTGAAATCGATGGGAAGGTTGGCAATGCCGGGGCCGACGAATTCAAGCACGCGGTTGTTTACGAAGCCGCTTTCAAACGTTGCTTTAACAAGAGAGAGCGCAACATCATGCGGTCCGATGCCGCGGCGGGGTTTTCCCGTCAGGTACACAAGCACAACCTCGGGCATGGGCGCGTCCCAAGTGTTTTTAAGAAGCTGCTTTGCAAGCTCCGGTCCGCCCTCGCCGACGGCCATGGTTCCCAATGCACCGTAGCGTGTGTGCGAATCGGAACCGAGAATCATGTTTCCGCAGGCCGCCATCTGCTCGCGTGCGTAAGAGTGAATTACGGACTGGTTTGCGGGAACGTAGATTCCGCCGTATTTTTTTGCAGCGGAAAGTCCGAACACATGGTCGTCCTCGTTTATCGTGCCGCCGACGGCGCACAGGCTGTTGTGGCAATTGGTAAGCGCATAGGGCATCGGGAATTGCTTCATTCCGGAAGCACGCGCCTGCTGGATAATGCCGACATATGTGATATCATGCGACACAAGCGCGTCAAATGTGATTTTGAGCTTCTCGGGGTCGCCCGAAGTGTTGTGTGCCTGCAAGATTTTGTATGCCATGGTCTCGCGGCGTGCCTCTGCCGGAGGCACCGGAACGCTCTCACAGGGAACGCCGTTCACAAGGTACATGCCGTGCTGAATAAGTTCGATCACTGAAAAACCTCCTGTTTCCGATTCTGTCGGATTTTGAATGTTGTATGCCGAATTTGTTCGGCGGTTGAAATGAGCTGAAAAGTTTCCGAAAACAGCCGTATAAACAAAATGATTCCGCTTCAGCCGGTCGTAATCGGGAAGACGGAATCGAGACGCAGTGCAAAGGTAACACCCTTTTTTGTGAATGCTGAATCAAAATCCTTTTGCAGAACTCGTTCATCCGGGATTTTTCATCCCGAATTTTTGCAAAAATCAAACCGTTCAGCTCACACCCGGTTGTTCCCAAAACAAAACGCGACTGTGCATAATCCATTCAGCCTCCGGTGACGGCAGAAGCTCAGGCCTTCTTTGGGTAATCTGACTTATTTCGAATGTTTTTATCTCTATATTTCATGCATTATCGATATCAAAATATCGATATACTTTGTTTAATAAAAAACAAAAACAATCCGAACTTCACAGTGACCGACTCGCCGGGATTTGCACCCGATTCCCCCTTTGCGTAACGCAGGAAGAAAGCCTGTTCTATTCAGTTGCAGCTGCGACGGCAGCATTCCGCTGCACGGGATGCAGGGACGGAATACAGCTTTCGCTCAAACTTATTATATCATTTTTTTGACGCATGTCAAGTTTTTTATTCGTTTTTTGTCAAATAATTTCATTATTTCGATCGTTATACTATCGATAATTCGACTATCGAATAATTTCGAGCAGAGCAAATTTGCATTCGTTCAAGTATTTTTGTTTCAAAAAGCAAATATAATTAATCAGCCGAGCGGAATTGCTTCCGCACAGACGAAACGCCGCCCGCAAAATTTTCTCGGAGGAATTGAAACAACAATGAAATCAACATGCTGTCATACCGCGCGATTTTCTGCGCTTATACTCGTTCTGCTGACGATTGCAGCCTTGTTCTGCGGCTGTTCCGATGCACCGGACTGCGTCACGACTCCGCCGCCGGCCTCATGCAGCCCCGTGCCGACTGCCGTGCCGACTCCCGTCTGTTCCGCACCCGCAACCGCCGACGCCGCACCTGATGGCAAAAAAGTCAATAAAACTCTTTATTATCTGACCGATGAAGGCTATCTCCTTCCGGTTGTTGCATCCGTGCCGCAGCAAGCGGGCATTGCAAAAGCCTGCCTTGCAAAAATGACTGCTTCGGACGAAAACCGCGCCGCACTTTCCAAAAACGGCCTTAAAGCCGTGATACCGCAGGGGGCGGAGATTCAGATAAGCATTCAGAACGGCGAAGCGCGCGTGAACCTTGTGAATCTGCCCGTCATGCCCGATTACGACAGTGAACAGCAGCTTTTTGCCGCCGTTGTAAACACGCTCACTGAGTTCGATTCGATTGAAACCGTTTCAATCTTTCTGAACGGCTGCAACGACATCACCGCAAACGGCAGTCTTCCGCCGCAAAAGCACGGCAAATATGCCCTAAACGTTGAAAACGCCGAAATTGCGACCTCCGGTTCGGCTAAACCGCTGACACTGTATTTCCCGAATGAATCCGGAAGCCTGATGATTCCCATAACACGTTACGCGGAGGGCAGCACGGATTTATACTCCTGTATACAGCAGCTTGCAGCGGGAACGGATCTGCGCGGGCTTCGCAGCTGTTTTCCGGAAAACACGCTTGTTCTCGGAGCGGTTATCGAAAACGGCATTTTGACTGTGAATCTTTCATCCGATTTTGAAACAGTTGCAAACGATGCGGGGCTGCTCAATCTTGCGACCCAGTCCGTGTTGTTGACTGCTCTGCCCTACGGCAGCATCAACGAAGTGCATTTTGCCGTGAACGGAATTCCGCTCAAAATCGATTAACGCAGTCCGCAGAATCAAACCGATTTTATAAAAAACAAAAAGCACTGACTTATAGACGGGTGTCCGTAAAACAGTTAATCCTCCGTATGGCTTAGACCATGCGGAGGATTTGTTTATGTCTAATCTTCAAACTTGCTGGCGGCAAACGGTTTGTCAAAACCGTTTGCGGACGGCAAGTCCACAGGGGATAGCCGCTTTAGCAGCGCAAGGGGGTGTAGCCACCTTGACGGAACGAAGTGACGCAACATTCTCGGTCATGCAGTATCCTCCTGCTGACGGAGAATGAAGCTCCGCAGGACGCACGATACTCCCGTTAGGAGAGTATAGAAGTGCGCCCTTTAGTTCCTAAAGGGTTTTTATAAGTTCGACAAACTGAAATTTGTTTGATTAACTTCCGGTCTCCGTTTCATCATCTGCTCATCAAACGGGAGTTTGTATCCAGACGGTAAAGCCGCTGTGTCCTTGGTTCAAGGAAAGTGTCTATTTCTTGGATGAAGTCCCAACCGAATTTTTCATATAGACCTTCGTGAGTCGTAAATAAATAAAGTTCCTTCAGTCCTGCTTTTTCGGCTGTCTTCTTCACAGAATTCAGCAAAACCCGTCCATAGCCGTATGCCCGGTATGCTTTATCGATGTAAACGTTAGCAAGCCACGGATAAATGTCAGGCCGTGAAAACAAATCTTCCATGGTAAATTGGTACATTCCGATTAGCGTTTCATCCAGAAACAAACCATAAGTCTGAGGAAGACGCTTTCCCTGCAGGCTATGTAACATATAGGAATATACTGCTTCATAAGAATAATTCTCAGCTTTTCCCCACCAGTCATACATCCATTTCGTCATCGTGTCCAAATGATCGGCTGTAATCATTCTCCTCACGCTCAATTGCTTTTCCATGTTAAACCACAGGGCCTCCTACTCTATCGTTTCTCTGTTTTGATGAAACAACTCTGCAACTTCCGATTTGTTGCTCAATTTTTGTATTCAAATTATACCATAAAACTTGTGAACAATTCTACCGCAACTTTGGAATATATGAGAAAAGTCCGAACAGTTTTCTGCCCGGACTTCCTCACTCAATCGTAAATCAATTCGATTTTCACAATTTCCTCTGCCTGTGCCTTGCAAGCGTTCATCTGCCGTACCCATTCCATTTGGTGTCGGCTTTCAGTTTCTCGGTCACGCCGTTTCGCTTCGCCAGCTCCGGCACGATCAGCTCCATGCGGTTTCGTGCCGCTTCGTCAATCTTAGCGCAATACTGTCTTACGTACACCCAGCTATCACCCTTGTTTTAATAACTGCCGCAGCGAGCACCTGCTTTTGCGGCAGTTTTTTGCTGCGCAATACCGACCTTTCGGGCACATGCATTGCGCGGCCGAAATCGGCGCACGTTTTTTTACGCAGTGAATTCAACTTTTCAACAATTCTGCATGTACACTAATCCGTACTGTTCAAATTCGGTGAAATTTGTCACAAAATGTTAACAAATAGATATTGAATCCGTCTTAGAAGCATGATATTATGCCGATAACGGAAATCGTGCAGCATTTTGTCCGGCCTTTTATTGCCTGAATCATGCCGCCCGTTCTCTGCTAATAATGATAAAGGAATTTTTGCTTCGGCATTTATGATTATGAAATATTTAAAGAAAATTATCGGCACTCTGCTGTTAGCAGCAACAGTTTTTCTCACTGCGTGCGGCCCGTCCGGAAGCGGCAGCGGGAGCATCGTCGACATCGGCGGCTCTTCCGCTCCGAGGCCGAATGTTTCAGGCACACCCGATTCGGCGGAGACGCCCGCTCCGAGTATGCCCGCAACAGACGTTCCTGCAACGGATGCAGCCTCGCAGGCTCCGACCGCAACCCCGGCCTTAACTTCGGAACCGAGTTCAACGGCAGCACCTTCTCCCACAGATGCTGTAACGCCGCAGCCTTCTTCGCAGCCCAACACCGGCGGCGTAAAATATATTTATTTGACCTTCGACGACGGTCCATGCGAGAACACCTACCGTGTTCTGGATATTTTGGACAGATACAACGTCAAGGCAACATTCTTCACCGTCGGATATTTTGTTGACCGTCGTCCCGAAATCGTGCGCGAAACCGTCAGCCGCGGGCATTTTGTTGCATGCCATTCCTACACGCATGATTTTTCGGCCTGTTACGCCTCTGCCGATGCGTTCATGAAGGAAATCGACAAATGGGCAGCAGCATATGAAAAAGCAGTCGGTTCACCGCAAACGAACATCCGCGTTCGCTTCCCGGGCGGAAGCACAACGGGGCTCTGTCCCAAGGACATTAAGGCGGAAATCAAAGCCCGTCTTGCAGAAAAAGGTTACGCATGGTTCGATTGGAATGCCGGCAACAACGACCGTTGGCCGCAGGGCAATGTCAATCACCTGCCCACAAAGCAGTACCTTCTTGAATCCTACCGCAAGAGCATGGATTGGCACGAAAAGGAAAACAGTCCGCATGTTGTGTTCCTTTGCCATGACACCTGCGGCGACACCGTGGATGTTCTTCCGGAAATGATCGAGGATCTCATCGCCCGCGGATACACCTTCCGCACGATCGATATGTATCCCGAAAAATAAAAATTCAATCAATTTCAATCAATGCTTCCAATAAAAAAACCGCTCATTGCGAGCGGTTTTTTTCAGTTTAAGAGTTTAAGTTTTCGGCGGAATGCACGAACAGATTCCGCCGCGATATTTACCTTGAGCCTTTGTCGTACGGAATGCCTTCCGCTTTCGGTGCAAGCGACTTTTTAGAAGTGAACGCAAGCACGATGAGGGAAATTATGTACGGAAGCATGTTGTAAACAGGCTTTGGAATATTGAGCGCAGTCAGGAAGTCGAATCCGCTGTATACGTTTGCAAGTGCGCGGAAGAATCCGAACAGCAGTGCCGCAATTGCAATGCGCAAAGGTTTCCACTGACCGAAAATCATTACTGCAAGCGCGAGGAAGCCGAAACCTGCAACTCCGACTTCAAAATTGCACATGCTGACGCCCGCCGTAACATAGGCAATGCCGCCCAATCCTCCCACGGCTCCGGAAATCAGAACGCCGCTGTAACGCATTTTTTTAACGTTTATGCCGACGGAATCTGCCGCCTGCGGATGTTCGCCGCATGCCATCAATCTGAGTCCGAAGCGTGTTTTGTAAAGCACGACCCAGCCGACGGCAAGCGCAGCAAATGCAAGTATCATAAACCAGTTGAATTCCGTTCCTTCAACAAGTGCAAGAGCTTTTTTGTTTTCAACAAAAGCGATTCGCGCCGAGTTGTCCGCACCGGATGTTGTCGCAATGTTGTATGCCTTTGCAATAACGGTTGCAAGCGCAAGACCGAGCATGTTCATTGCAGTGCCGACAAGAGTCTGATCCGCCTTGAAATTAATGCTTGCCACGGCAAGAAGCAGCGAGTATATCATGCCCGCCGCAATTGAAGCCGCAACCGTCAGCAGCAGTATCACAATCCCGGGCAATTGCGGTGAAAGGTTGTGAAGCACCATCACGCCGCCCAACGCGCCGATCACCATTATGCCCTCAAGCCCGATGTTGATAATGCCCGAGCGTTCCGAAAAGCAGCCGCCGAGTGCGACAAGCAGCAAAACGGACGAAAAAACAAGTGTGTATTGAATCAAAAGCATCATCAGTTTTGTTCCTCCTTTGTTTCTGTTCCCAACGCTGCCGGTTCGGCCTTTGCCGTTTGTTTTTTGTTTTTTCCGTCAATGCGCGCATTCATGCGAAGCTTAAAGAACAGCACAAAGCCGCAGAGATAGATTATCAGCGATGAAATCAGGTCGGAAATCTGTGTCGGATAAAGGCGCGTATCGAGAGAACTGCCTCCGTCCGTGATATGCTGAATAAAATAGGAAGAAAAAATCGCACCTATCGGATTCAGTCCGCCGAGAAACGCCGCCGCAATGCCGTTGAAGCCCATTGCGGGAACGGAGCTTTGGTTGATGTCCCACTCCATAAAACCCGAAAGAAACATCATTGCCGCCGCAATGCCCGCAAGCGCACCCGCAATGAACATCGTCAGGATGATATTGCGTTTTTCACGCATTCCGCAGTACTTTGCCGCATTGCGGTTCAGTCCCGTTGCCTTTATCTCATAACCGAATTTTGTTTTTTCAAGAACGACCCAAATAATGATTGCAATTATTACCGCCATCGGTATCGCGATCGTCGCACTTTCGCTGCCGAAGACCTTATTCAGTCCGAGACTCGGAAGCAGAGCGGAACTGTTGCGGCTCACAAGCGTGAAGGTGTCCTTGTATCCGACAGGGCAAAAATCCTTAAGCACCGAATTCACCGCATAAAGGCTTATCCAATTCAGCATTATGCAGGAAATGACCTCGTTAACGTTGCAATATGCCTTAAGCGCACCCGAAATGCAGCCAAGCAGCGCACCTGCGGCAGCCGCCGCAAGCAGGCATACATACCACGGCAATTCAAGCCCGAGCGCGCAATACAGTGCGGCACCCGCGCCAAGAACATACTGTCCCGCCGCGCCGATGTTGAAAAGCCCCGTTTTGTATGCAAAAAGAATGGAGAGACTGCACATAATCAGCGGCGCCGTTTTAACGAGCGTGTTTGCAAACTGCTTCATCCGCAATGCACTGCTTCGCCTTGCAAGGAAGTTTTTCAGCACCGCGCCGATCGCCTTTGACGCACCGGAAGGCTCAATTGCAAGCAGAACAATATAGCCCACAACAAGACCGATAACGATGCACAGCAATGCGGCAAGGAAGGATTGAACCCCCGGCTTTTTAAGCAGCCGGCGGAAAAAGCTTTCGCCCTGCACCTGCTGCGGTGCGGAATGCTTTCCGACTTTATTCGTGTTTTGTTCCATACTCTGCCCCCCTCTTTGCGCCTGCCATATAAAGTCCGAGTTCTTCCACGGTGGTTTTCTTCGGATCGAGTTCACCGACAATTTCGCCCTCGTACATCACAAGTATCCTGTCGGAAAGGTTCATAACCTCGTCAAGTTCAAGCGAAATCAGCAGCACCGCCGCGCCGTTGTCCCGCTGTTCAACAAGGCGTTTGTGAATGAATTCAATTGCGCCGACATCAAGCCCGCGCGTCGGCTGAACCGCAACAAGCAGCTTGGGCTTTTTGTCAAGCTCACGGGCAACGATAGCCTTCTGCTGGTTGCCGCCGGACATGCTGCGCACAACAGTCACCGACCCCTGACCCGAGCGGACGTCATATTGCCGAATCAGCTCATCGGAGTATTCGCGAATCGCGCCGCGCTTTAAAAAACCTGCGGGCGAAACAAACTGCGGCTCAAAATACCTCTGCAAAATCATGTTGTATTCAAGCGAATAATCCAACACAAGCCCGTGTTTATGCCGATCCTCCGGAATATGGCTCATGCCCAATCGGGAACGCTTGCGGATCGGTGCGGCGGTTATATCTTTTCCGCACATCTGCACCTTGCCTGCGCTCAGCGGTTCAAGACCCGTAATCCCGTAAACAAGCTCCGTCTGACCGTTGCCGTCTATGCCCGCAATGCAGACGATCTCGCCGGCACGAACATTGAAGCTGACGTTTTTGACCGCAAGATGTTTATGCAGCTTGGATTCAACGCAGACGCCTTCGGCGGAAAGGACAATTTCTTTCGGTTTTGCCTCATCTTTGTGAACCACAAAGTCCACATCGCGCCCGACCATCATGCGGGAGAGTTCCTCTTTTGTTGTATTCTTAACATCGACGGTGCCGATGCATCTGCCCTTTCGCAGCACTGTACACCTGTCCGCAACCGCCATGATTTCGTTCAGCTTGTGTGAAATAAACAGAATGCTCTTGCCTTCCGCCGCAAGGCTTCGCATGATTTCCATCAGCTCATCGATCTCCTGCGGAGTCAAAACCGCTGTCGGTTCATCAAAAATAAGTATTTCGTTGTTCCGATACAGCATCTTGAGTATTTCCGTGCGCTGCTGCATTCCGACAGTGATATCCGAAATGAGTGCATCCGGTTCGATTCGCAGCCCGTATTTTTCGCTCAGCTCAACAACGCGCCTGCGCGCCTCCGTTTTTTTCAGGAAACCGGCAGAGTTTGTGGGTTCAACGCCGAGGATGATGTTATCCAGCACGCTGAAAATTTCAACAAGCTTAAAATGCTGGTGCACCATGCCGATTCCGAGTGCATTTGCATCATTCGGATCGTTGATTTCAACAGTTTTTCCGTCCTTGCGAATTTCGCCCTCTTCCGGATGATACAGTCCGAAAAGCACACTCATAAGAGTGCTTTTGCCCGCACCGTTTTCACCCAAAAGAGCATGAATCTCGCCCTTTTTGAGCTGCAATGTGATATTGTCGTTTGCAACGATTCCCGGAAACCGCTTTGTGATGCCGATCATTTCAACGGCATATTCGCAAGCATTTGTTCCTTCAGCGTGCATTTTTTTCTCCGCAGGCAGTCCCGCGCCGCTTTGTTCTGTCAATCCGCTGTACCCCCTTCGACTTTTTGAACCGAGTGTTCTCAAAGTCTTATAAATATTATCTATTTTATCACAATTTCGCCCATTTTTCAACACATTGCGGCTTATTGTTTTTAATATTTCACTGATTAATTTTATTGCATTTTTTCTTCCGTGCCTCAAAAAAAGCAAAAGCCGCCGCGGAACATCATGCATCCCGCAGCAGCCTTATCGAACTTTCAGTCTATCATTTAATCAGACGGTTTTCGGGTGCCGCCCGCATTACGAAATTATTGATTAAAAAGCGCGATACGCATTATCTGCAATGCATCCGCAACGGTAATATTGCCGTCCGCATCAACATCCGCAGCGGGCAGCGCAGCTTCCGGCAGCATATAAACATTCAGCGCATGGCGCATGACCGTCAATGCATCGCCGACAGTGACCCTTCCGTCAAAATCAACATCACCGGGCGTGTAGGGCAGTTCACCGCCCACGGTTGCCGTGATGGCAATATCATCAAGAATAACACCGCTCTGATCGGTGCAATTGCAATGCATGAACGCAATGCTCAGTTCCTCTTCACCGGCGTAGTCGCTCAGGTCGCAGGTGTATTTGCGCCAATTACAGCTGTCGAGAGTGATTGAATCGAGCGTGCCGAGAATTTCATAATCGTAGTATCCGTAATAGTTTTCGTAAATCGAAATCACGCAGACGTCGATATGTTCCGCATAAAAATCCTCATCGAATGCGCTGAGCCAGAAGCTGAGCTGAACGTTTTCCGCATCGGCGGGAATATCGAAGTACGGTATGCAGACCCAGTTATCGGGCGTGAGCGGACCGGAAGAGCTGTATGAAAGCGAATAAAGTGCGCCGGGCGCATTGTGGCCGCAGGACGTGTCCCAATGCCAATAGCTGCCGTCACCGTCCATGTCGTCGTTCCACCATTCGTCACTCGGAAGCTGTGAAAAATCCTCTTCAAAAATCGTGAATTCCTCTCCCGGCTGCGGTTCGGCCGTCGGTGCCGCCGTCTGCACGGGTTCGCCGATTACAGCAACGTTGTCAAGATAACCGCAGTCCGCACCGGAATTGTTCGATGCATCCTTGTTGTATGCCCACTCCACGGTATAAGTTCCCGCCTCATCCGGAGTCCATGTGAAGGTTTCCCAGCCGAGCGGAGTGTTTTCCTCAACGCTGTGAATATAATCGATATATTCGCCGTCAACGATGAATACAAGATAATCCCACATTGCAAGCGCACCGGTCGTAGGTTCACCGTCAACATTCCAGTCAAAGGAAAGGCTCTGCCCTTCCGCAATCGTGACCTGTGCCGAAACCGCGCTGCTTGAATTGGGTGCGCCCGCGTTGCCGCTCTTTGCCGCCGTCCGCCCGTCAATTTCAACAACCTGCCACGGATGCGCCGAGCCGTTTGCAAACGTAATGCCGCTGCCCGGTGCATTCAGCGCAGCATCAAGCGCGCTGTCAAGCGGAACATTCCTGTTCGCACCCTCCGCAAACACGGCAGTGCAGAATATCAGCAATGCCGCAACGATAATTGTGAGCCATGTCTTTCTTTTCATCATGTGTATCCTTCCGTATAGGTTATTTCCGATATTTGCTTTTTCGATATATCGGTTGGTTCATTATACCATTAATAAGCACACATTGCAATGCAGATTGAATTGAAATGCAAAATCAATGTGAAAAATGAAAAACGCAAACCGAATCTGCCGATGCTTCCGCGGTTTGCGCCGATTTCATATTCAAATCCGTTTCCTGCGGCCTCCGCCCGTCGGCAGTGCCGCCGTTTCGTTTGCCGTCGGTTCAAAAGCCCATTGCCGTTCGCATTGCAAGCAATGAATCCGCCGCAGTAACGTTTCCGTCGCCGTCAGCATCCGCCGCCGCGAGTGCCGCGCCGCTGAGGTGAACAACGCCGAGCGCATGACGCATGATCATGAGTGCATCGCTTGAAGTGACCCTGCCGTCGCCGTCAACATCCCCCGGAATGCCCGACTGCGCTGCGAGAACAACGGAAAAAACTGCCGTGCAGCCTTCAATGTTCACCGTTACCGTCTGTTCGCCCGCACTGCCGCTGTTGAACCCGGTGCAGAATTCATCGGAAAGCGGCATATAGCAATCGCCCCAAACATTCGACCGCAGCCGCACGGCTATGCCCATGGAGCTTATCGCTGTTCCGAGCGGGAACTGCATCGAACTCGGAAGCATCAGGCTGCATTCCGTATATCTTTCGCTGAAGCCCGCACAAAAGAGCTGAACCCAATGCTTTCCGTATGTGCTGTTCGGCTCATGCTTCATGCCGACACCGACATGCTTATAGCTTGCGGAAAGGATGTTATTGCGGTGACCTTCACTGTTCATCCACGAGTTCATAACGGCAGCCGGTGAATTCTGCCCCGCTGCAATGTTTTCTCCCGCCGACTGATAATTGCCGATGCCGACTTCGTCAAGCACGGTGAAGCAGCTTTCGCCGTTCGGCCTTGTGTGCGAAAAAAGCGTCACGATCTCCCGCGCACGAATCTCCGCACCACTCTGAAGCGTTGAAAAAGTCGTCAGCGGCGACAGTCCTCTTGCAGAACGTTCGCTGTTCACAAGGCGCAAAACTTCCCACTCGTCCGCGGAAACGATCGACGGAATCACCCGCTCCGCTCCGTTCGCAGATTCAACCGTAATGCCCGATGCAGCGGTTTCGTTCGAGCCCGCCGCAAATGCCGCCGCAGAATTCAGCACCGCAAATGCGCAAAGCACGAATGCAAGCAATTGTTTCAAATACCTTTTTTTCATTTTTTACTTCCCCTTTCGGCTGTTCTTCGGCCGCCCGATTTCGCCGAAACGATTCTATCACCGGAAGAGAGTGCTGTCAATCGGAAATGCGCAATGTGAAATGAGCAATTAACAATGAGCAATTAGTAATTAGCAATGAGTAATTAAATGCAGACCTGCTTCCCCTGTTCAGCCGAGAAAGATAATTGCTAATTGCTCATTGCTGATTGCTCATTGTTTAAACGCTCTTGCTGCACACAAAAACCTTTGGTATAATACCCTTACACGGTTATTCGGTTGAACCGGGCAAACCGACATCGGACATTGGAGGGAAAAAAACCGCAATGGAACATAAAAAAATTAAGATTTACCGTATTCGCGGCACTGCGCTGCTTTCGGCTGTTTTGGCGGTGCTTTTCATAATCACGGGTTGCACGGGCGGCAAGCCCGGAACGGTGACGGCTGCGCCGACCGGCACGCCGAATCCTGCCGAAATGCCGACGGCAACCCCGGATCCGCGTCCGCATTTTGCGGAAGTCAATCTGCCGTTTGAGCCGACACTGAATTATTTTGCCGCGCCCGAAGCTGTGCTTGAGGTTTTGACGGAGAATGAACTTCAGGGTTATCCTGCGGTCGTTGCGGCATACATGAACTATGAAACGGGCGTCGATCTGCCCGGGTCAAAAGACGATTATCCCAATCTGCTCCGCCTTATCGACATGTATTTTCCTGTTTTCTTTGCCGATATTTATGATACAACGGTTCGATTTTCCGAAGGTGAAAACGGGTGCAGGCTTGAATGGAGTTACTTTTCCGCCTCCCGCGAGGAGCACAACACTCTGTTTCATCGGTTTGAAAACAGAGTTGCCGAACTGCTGAAACCTTCCGAAGGCGCAAAAAGCCGAATCATGCAGGCTGTTGCGGTGTATCAAAAGCTGACCACCGAAACGGAATATGATTTCAACGAGGAAACCGTCGGCGGCGAATCGGTGCCCGTCATGCGGCATTGCTACGATGCCGTCACGGAAGGCCTCGGCGTTTGCTGGTGTTTCGGACGCTCATACTGTTTCCTGCTTTGTCAGCTTGGGTTTGAGGCATTGACTGTGCACGGCATTGCGAAGGATCTCGGGCTGCACGAATGGACTTTGTTCAAATATAATGATGAATGGTATTATGCCGACCCGACATGGGACATCGGCGGCTCATCCCTGCTGTATTACGGTTTTACCGCCGACAGACGCGAACTGAACGGTTATATGAAAAATGCAGTTTACTATATGGAGGGCGAAAATCACCTTGCGGCGGATAAATTCGATGTTTCCGCGCTTACCTTCTCCGCTTTTTTCACGGGCGTTTGCTACGGAGATTCCTATGAACTCGATTACGAGGGCAACGCCGTTGTTTTCCACGTTGATAACGGCACCGAGGGTGAGGAACTCATCCGCTTCGAGCTGCCTGCGGACAAGGATTAAAAAGCATGAAGCAGACGGACGAAGCTGTTTTTAAGAAAAAGCTGCTCGAACTTGCTTCCCGCGCAAACGGCAGCGGACGCTGTACGTTCACGCCCTTTTTGGGGCTTGCGGAACAGAACATTCTGCGTTGCGCCGAAAAAGAGCTTTCAGGCGTTATTCGTACCGAATTCGGCGGCGCGGACGGCTGCGAACGCATAATGGTTCGTTTCGGCGACCCGGAGGACTGCGGCTACGCGTGTCCGTTTCCGATTCGCTGCATACGCGCCATACCTCGTTCAAAAAAATTTGCCGAGCAGCTCACGCACCGCGATATTCTCGGTTCGCTTATGGCTTTGGGAATCGACAGGAACCGAACGGGCGACATTGCCGTTCGCGAAAACGAGATTTATATTTTCTGCACGGAGCAAATCGCGCCCTATATTGCCGAAAATTTCGTTTCCGCACGGCGAACGGATCTCAGCTGCGATATTCTGCCCCTGCCGGACACTATGGAAGAGAACGGTTCGCCCGCGCCGCTGCTGCCGCCGGGATTGCTTTTCACCCTTCGCACCGTGCAATGCAATGTTGCAAGCGAAAGGCTTGATGCCGTTGCAGCGCAGGTTTTCCGCCTGTCGCGCGGGGGTGAGCTTCCGGAGCTGCTGCGAAGCGGAAAAGTGTTTATAAACGGAAGAACGGTTTTCGATGCAGGCCGTGTGCTGAAATCCGGAGACATTGTTTCCGTCAGAGGGTGCGGAAGGTTCGTTTACCGCGGCATTGAACGCGAAACAAAAAAATCCCGTTTTTTTGTTAAAACGGAGATTTACAGCTGACAGCGCCGTGCTGCGGTTGTATATATCCATGCCGAAAATTTGTATAATCCCTGCCGGATGTGCCGAATGCTTGCATAGCGGCGGGGTTTATGTTATAATTCCGCTATAATTCGGGAAATGTGTCCGAAATGCGGGCATGTTTGTCAAAAAAAGCGAACGTGTCAACGGAGCCTGCCCGCTGCGGGAAAAATCGCTGCACTCAGTTTGTGGGCTGTAAAACGATATTTCTGCCTTTGGAACAGGCTGCCGTTCGATTTCGCAGGAGGGTGTTTTGCGCACGGGCTGCGTTTGAAATTCTGTTTTCCGACGGAAGCTTTCCGAACAGTTCGTGTGCAGGAATGTCCGCCGATGCATAATTCGGCGGAAGTTTTAGTTAAAATGGAAAATTTATTACCTTTATGTGTTTGTGCGCTGAGCCTCGCATTGCTCGCTGTTTTGGGCTGTGCCGAAAAGCGCAGGAACGAAGCAAACCGAAAGAAGCTCCGTGTTGCCGTAAACGTTAACGGCATTCGCGGCAAATCAACAGCAACAAGGCTTATCACCGCGATCCTTGCCGAAGCGGGTTATCGCGTTGTCGGCAAAACCACCGGCACCGCCGCAAGAATGATATTCTGGGATGCGGAAGATGAGCAGGAGGTTGTTCGTCGTCCCCACGGAATATCCATTTCAGAACAAATACAGGTCATCAACAGTGCTGTCAAACGCGGTGCTGATGCCCTTGTTTGCGAATGCATGGCTGTTCGCCCCGATTATCAGCGCGTATATCAGCATCAGATAATCAACGCCAGGCTGACGGTCATCACGAACGTGCTTGAGGATCACCTGGATGAAATGGGCCCCACAACCGACCAGATCGCGTGGGCGTTTGCAGATACTATTCCTTACAACGGCGCAGTCGTAATCCCCGATTGCGAGTATACCGAATATTTCAAGAGCGTTGCCGAAGAACGCGGCACACGCGTTTTTGTTGCAGACGATTCACTTATTTCAGAAGAGTATCTTAAACAGTTTGATTACAGGTTATTTCCGCACAACTGCTCGGTTGCGCTTGCCGCCGCCGATGCTCTCGGCATTGATCGCGAAACTGCTCTTTCCGCAATGCTGAAAGCCCATGCGGATCCCGGTGCGCTGCGGTTCTACGATATCAGCCTGCCGAAAGGTGATTGCTGCATTGTGAACGCTTTTGCGGCAAACGAACCTTCCTCCTCGCTGGACATCTGGAACATCGTTTGCAGCGAACGTCCGGAACAATCCGCAAATCCCATCATACTTATGAACTGCCGACCGGACAGAGTTGACAGAACAAAGCAGTTTGTTCGCGATTTTTTCCCGAAGATTCCGAATGCTGTCATCATTGCCGCCGGCGAAAGCACGGGCAATATCACAAAGGCCGAAGCTCACGGACGCTTTCCGAATGCCGACAGGTACATCAATCTCGAAAAGCAATCCCCGGAAAAGGTGCTTGAAACGCTCAAGCCCCTGCTCCCGGGAAGAATCGTGATGTGTGTCGGAAACATCCACGGCTCCGGTGAACCGATTCTGCATGCTTTGCTCGAATACGGAAGACTTCCGCTTCCCGAGCCGATTTTCCGCGAGCGCAGAAAGAGCCGGCATTGATTCCGCTTTTGGGCATTTCCCCCGAAAAGCAGAGAAAAAAAGTATAGCCCGAATGCGGCAAAAAACTTAAGAGGTTAAAATGACTGTAACAAATTTCTATCTGGCAATAATTATCGGAACCCTTATCAGCCTTTTGGTTGACGAACTGTTCGGAATTCAGTGCGGCGGACTTATCGTGCCCGGCTATCTTGCAATGGTAATCGACGATATTCCCTGCATCCTGCTCGTTTTTGCAATCAGCTTCATCGTTTACGTCATCGTGAATTATGTTCTTCCGAAATTCATGATTCTGTTCGGCAAGCGCAAATTTGCAGTGACGCTGCTTCTCGGAATTTTTCTGAAGCTTGTTGTTGAGCTGCTCTTCCCCGTTTTCCCGTTTGCAACGGTTGCATTCCGCGGCGTCGGCGCAATCACCCCGAGCTTGCTTGCAAACACATATTCAAGGCAGAGCATTCTTTACACGATCCCCGCAACGCTTGCAGCAACACTCGTAACTTACGGACTTGTGACGCTGCTCAGCACCGTTCTTGCCGGCTGATTTAGGCACGGCATTGAAATCGCAGAAATATTTCAAGGTTTTAACGGCAATGACTGAAAAAAACAAAACTCAGGAAATCATCACGGAAGCCTCCTCACATGGGCTTACGGTTAAACAGCGGGTGCAGATCGGCAACCGCCGCAGTGTCAAACGGCGCAGGAACTTTGTTCTGCCGCTGGTCTGTTTCGCGGTGCTTTTCGCGCTGATGTTCTGCATCGGCAGCATCGAAGCAAACTCCGCCGCTTCGGCAAAATCCCCCGAAGGCACGCCGAACAGCGGACTTCAGCTCACCTTCCTCGGAGATATCATGATGGGAAGGTACATCGGGCAAATGTGCGATGACAAGGGCTACGACAGGCTCTTCAGCGGCATTTCCGGCATTTGGAGCAACTCCGACCATGTTTTTGCAAACTTTGAAAGCCCTGTCCGCACGGGCGACACAAGCGGCTATCAAAAACGGCTTGACGGTATTCCGCTTATCGCAAGCGAGACCGCCGTGCTCAGTATGCAGGCGGCGGGCATCGATGTTGTCGGATTTTCAAACAACCACTGTTTCGACTACGGCAAGGCAGGGTACGACAATTCCCGTGCGTTTTTCGACAGCATCGGTCTGACCCATGCAGGTGCAACTCCGGATGACACGCAGCCCGATGTTCCTCCGTACACAGTCATAACGGCCGAAAACGGCAAAAAGATCGGTTTCATCGCCATCACCTCGGTTTACAGCCCCGAAACCGCGCACGGCGGAGTGCTGACAACAAACCATTTCATGTTCTATCGCTATATCACCGCTTCCGCACAGGCAAACGACCTCACGGTTGTTTATCTGCACAGCGGCAATGAATATACCGCCATACTGGATGACAAGCAGCAGGATGTTGCGCACAGTATCATTGATGCGGGCGCCGACATGGTCATTGGCTCTCATCCGCATAATGTTCAGCCTGTCGAACTGTACGGCAACGGCATTATCTTTTACAGCCTCGGCAACTTTATCATGGATCAGAGCAACACATTCACCCGCGACGGCATCATTGTTCAATACAACGAATCCGAAGACGGGCGCAGGTATTTTGAAACCATACCCATCCGCATCGATGACGGCTGCCCGCGTGTAACGACAAAAGGCTTCTATACGCGCCGCATCAACCGTATACTTACCAAGCTGCTCGAATCCGAAAGCTTTACGGAAACCGCTGACGGGCATATTATTATTGAACTTCCGCCGAAAGTAAACTTCTGAACGGATACTTCCGGCACCGATACAAAATGTTAAGGAGAAATTATGAAAGGTAAAAGCTGTAAAAATAACAGAACACGCGGAAGCAGACCTGCTGCAAGGATACTTGCTGCCGCATTGGCATTAATCTTTATCGTTCAGTTCGTCGGCTGCAATTCCTGCAGCAAACCGGGCAGCGATGATATCGACCTGCCCAACGTTTCCCTTGAACCTGTTCCTGCAACGAAGGGGCCGGGCACATCCTCTTCACCCTCTGTTGTCAACCGAAACGGTTATTCCGTCAGCACCTCAAACATCTATGCAACCATGGTCGCGGCTCAGGTGCTTGATGCGGGCGGAAACGCTGTTGACGCTGCTGTTGCGGCTGCATACACGCTCGCCGTTGTTGAGTCCTACGGCTCGGGCATCGGCGGAGGCGGCGGAATGCTCATTTACGACCCCAAAACCGATAAATATCAGTTTTTGAATTATCTTCCCGAAGCTGCCCAATCCGGTGCAAATTACCGTGATATTGCTGTTCCGGGCTTTGTTTCCGGCATGGAAACGGCAAACGAGCTTTACGGTTCGTTCAGCATGGCCTCGCTTATGAACTACGCAATTTACTATGCGGAGAACGGATTCACCGTTGACGATGCGCTCATGTTCCGAATTAAAAACGCAAGAGCGACTTTTTCCGATCCCAACACGCCTTTTGCGGCGGTGCAAAACGCAGGCGACACCGTCGCCCTTCCCGAGCTTGCGCAGGTTCTTCGCCGCATATCCACCGAGGGCAGCTCCGCATTCTACACCGGCAGCGTTGCCCAAAGTGTTGCGAATGCAGCCGGAATGACGCTTGAGGACCTTTCGGCATATGAAACCCTGCTCACCGATCCGCTCATCGGCGAATTCAACGGATATGACGTCATCTCCGCTCCTGCTCCCTTCGGCGGCATGACGCTGATTCAAATGCTTAAAATGGGCGAGATTCTTGAAATTCCCGACCCCGACACCGATCCTTCCGGCTACCTCAAAAAGCTTACCCAGCTTACGCTCATCTGCGACAAAGAAAGGATCTCAAAAGTTACCGACACGCGCTTCAAGCGCAAAACTTTTGATTACCAAAAGGCAATCTCGGACGAATACATCTATAACATGCTTAACATGGATTATACCGATCACGAACGCGATACGGACGGGCAGGACACAACGCATATCTCCGTTATCGACAAAAACGGCATGACCGTTGCCTGCACGAACACGCTGACCCAGTTTTTCGGCTCAAGGCTCTATGTGAACGGATTTTTCCTCAACAATGCAAACCGCAATTTCAGCGGCGGCGTAAATAAATACGCACCCGGAAAGCGCACGCGCACATACATGTCTCCGACCATTCTCCGCAAGGGGAGTGTTGCCGAGAATAATGAGGAAATCATTGCTATCGGCAGTCCCGGCGGCAGCATGATTCCTGCCGTTCTTGTCCCTGTGCTTTTCGATATGACGATGTTCGGCGAATCCATGCAGGCGGCTGTAGATAAGCTCCGTGTTGTTGTTAAAAGCGCGAACTCCCTGCTTGTTGAAGTCGGTGAGGCGGAAGCTCCGCCCATGGTCGATCCGACAGGACAGGGTTACTACATCACCCGAATGGATCTCAATGCCTATTTCGGCAGTGTCAATGTTGCCTGCTACAGCTCCGCGAACGGCGGGTTCAGTGCAGGGGCTGATTCAAGACGAAACGGCAAAGGGTCGGCTCGCAATGATCTAAACTGACGAACCCTTTCAATTTCTCTGCCCTTTCGTCTTCGCGAAACGGCAAAGGGTCGGCTCGCAACGATCTTAATTAATTAGGAATTAGTAGTTAGAAATTAGAAATTATGGAAATTTAACACCGACTCGCAAAAAATTGCGGGTCGGTGTTTTTTAATCAAATCAGCTGCATTCATTTAATCAGCTGCATTCACTTAATTAACTGCATTCACTTAAACTTCTATTCGAACCGTGCTCGGTCCTGTGCGTATTCAATTCAGGTTCCCGCGCAGGAAAGCAGCAATTCCGCGCAAAACCTCATCCCTTTCGGTCTCGTTATGCATTTCATGCCTGCCTCCGTGGTAAATCTGAAGGAAAACTTTAGTCTTTCCGCTTTTTATAAGGTTATTGCATACCCGGCGCGGCCCTCTGCCGAAATTCCCGACAGGATCGGCGTCACCGGCAAGAACGTAAATCGGAACATCCGGAACGGCATCGCTCCATGTTTTTCGACTGACCTCGTCCAAACCATCAAACAAATCGCGATATGCTGCGCAGCGGAAACTGAACCCGCAGAGCGGATCGGCAATATAAGCATCCACAACCGCTTCATCCTTTGAAAGCCAGTCAAAAGCCGTGCGCCTGTTTTTCACGCTCATGACATACGGACCGAAAACAAGCCTGTTCAGGCGCGGGCTGAGCTGCTGCGCGCCCCGTCGGCGAATCTCCGCCCGTGCGGCAAGTTTTGCAAACGGCAAAAGCGGATTTTTCCCCGCTGTTGCGGAAAAGATAAAGGCATCAAACTCAGTTCCGTACCTTGACGCGCAGGCACGCGCAATGAAACTGCCCATGGAGTGCCCGTACAGTATCTGCTTTGCCTCCGGATATTCAGCCTTAAGGCGTCTGTGAACCGTCATAACATCATCAACAAGCGCATTCCATCCGTTTTCGGCTGCAAAAAAGCCCTTTTTATCCGCCTGTTGAATTGAATCGCCGTGCCCTGCATGGTCATTCCCGCAAAAAACATAGCCGAGCGAAACGAAATACTCCGCAATCGGCTGAAAACGGCGAACATACTCGCTCATTCCGTGAACAAGCTGAATCACACCGCGCACACTCTGCCCCGCGGCAGGCCGCCATGTGTGAACCGCAATATTGCATTCACCCGTTTCAGACGGAAAAAATTCAGTCGAGAACCCGATTTCTTGTTCCTTTGAATTCACATTCCCCATTTTTATTTGCCTTTCAGCCGAAAACATAAATCAGCGGAACGATTATCAGCGAAAGCAAAAAAAGCGCCGCCAGAATTATGCATATTATCCTTACCATTCGTTTTGATTTATTTGTGTTATTTCTCATAGTTATCCTCTTAGTACATATTGTTAAAAATTATAAACGACACGGAAGCAAGGCCGATCGCCGCCGCCGCAAGCAAAATCCGCAAAACTTTTTGAATGCGGCTCCCGTTTGAAAATGCCGCAAGAAAGCTTTCCGCCGCAAGCAAAGCCCATGCGGCATAAAGCAGTATCTCGTGCACCGAAAAACAGTCTTTTCGGACAGCCTTGATAATGACGCATGCAATGCAGCTCACCGCCATAATCACGGCCGTAACAAGGCTCAGCGTTTTCCGCCGTTCATCGGAGCGTGTATTTGCGGAAGACCGGGTATCTCCGCATGTTTGGTTTCTTTTTTTCATAAATTCAAATCTTTTCAGCTTAAAACCCTACAGCGCAATTTTACCGTTAAAATAGGACAGAATCAAAAAAACTGCGCTCCCTGCAAGCAGCAGAATGAGCAGAACGAGCAGCAGTGCGGCAATATCAATGCTTTTTTTGCGGACAAACTTTTCCCCGCGGTATACGCTGCGCTTTTTGTTATGCGCACGTTTCATCGGCTTAATATGCTTAATATACATCGCGTCGTTCCCTCCTTTTCGCCGTTTCATCTTTTTCAACAATTATTTTAACACATGCCGCACCGCTTTTCAATGCCTCGGCGGAAACATAACCTGCACTATGGGATCATTTTGACGGCTTGACGAATGCGCCGAAATGCATTATAGTATAGCTGTGGCAATGTACCTGCCCTTTCTTTGCGCCGGCATCGGTGCATTGCTTCAATTTCAAAGAAGGAATTAGTTGTTTTGGATAAATCAAACTCAAACATTTTCAGAAAGATGCTGCTTGCGCTTGCAGCGGGCGTACTCTCGGTTCTCGGCGGAGCATTCATGCCGCCTCTGCTGATACCCGCCGCAGCCGCGATCGGCTTTATCGGCAATGCATACGGCACACTGTATTGCGGGATCGCCCTTGCTGTCTCACTGGGCGGAATTGCGGCGCTTTTGTCATCCAATGTGTTGACAATGCTCTGTATTGCGGGCTTTGTGCTGCTGAGCTCCGTGACTCTCGGCATCGGGCTGCGCAAACGCCTACCCTATCGCCTGCTTGCGGTTCTTGTCGCGTTTTTTGCGCTTGCCGCGCTCTATCTCGACACCGCTCTGCCTTCACTGCTTGCAGGCAAGGAACCCTTTGCCGGCATTGTCGAGCTTTTTTATCAGCTTGAAGACGCATACAAACAAGCCGGTCTCGATATTTCATCGCTTCAGCTTTCAACAGAAGTTCTGCCGGAAGTTTTCTACGGTGTCCTCATTGCTCTTGCCGAAGGTGTAGGATTCCTTACCGTTGTTCTTGCAAAATGGTTCAGCACGAAAGCAAAAGCCGATGTTCGTCCGATGGCTCCCTTTGTCCGCTGGCAGCTGCCTTCAAGCCTGCGCATCGGAATGCCGATGATCGCTGCTGCGATTATTCTGATGTTCATTCTGAATTACGGCGGTGCCGAAACCGTCATGAACACTGCTTTCGGCCTGTTTATGCCGCTCTTTGCGGCAACGGGCATTGCATCCTTCATCTATATCTTTTCGCGGAACCGCCCAAATCAGTCCGTCAGTCCGTTTGCTGTCGTGCTGATGATTTTTGTCATCTGCTTTTCGCCGTTTCTGCTTGCCGGTTTCGGACTTGTTGAGCTTTACACCGGGTTCAGGCTCAAGATGATGCGGGTGGATGATAAAATTCGCGCGGCGTTCGAAAAAGCGGAGCGGGAAGGCAGCAGTGTCGTTTCCGTTGATTTTGACGACGGTCAGGGGCCGCGAATCATTGCAGTGCGAAAAAAACGTGAAGATGACCCGGCAAATGACGATTTCGCATTCGGTGAGCCCAATCCGCCCAAAGATTCCGGAAGCTCCGATAAGTCAGATAATGACGATATGTCGAAACACGGCAATTCCGATTCCGACAAGAATGCTTCGAGCGATTCGGATTCGAACGAAACAAAGCAATAAAGCATTCCCATGACTTTTATTGCATACATAAGTTTATTGTTGTAAACCGTCGTTGTTTTTAAAAGAACAACATAAATATATTATTAGGAGAAAAACTATGAAAATTATGCTCAAACAGGATGTTCACGGCACAGGCAAAGCCGGAGACATTGTTACCGTCAGCGATGGCTACGCAAGCAATTTCCTGATTCCGCGAGGTTTGGCCGTTCCCGCCGATGCGGGCACAATCAACGCCGCAAACATCCGCAAACAGGCCGCCAAGCATCGCGTTGAAGTTCAGCGCAAAAACGCACAGGCTCTTGCAGCGGACATGAGCAAGCTTTCTGTAAAAGTCTACTGCAAAGCCGGCGAAAACGGAAGGCTTTTCGGTGCGGTCACGGGCAAAGAAATTGCCGCTGCATTGAAAGAGCAGTTTGATATCACCGTTGACAAGAAAAAAATCCGCATTGACGAGCCTATTAAGGCCGTCGGCATTTACACCGTTTGTGCGCACATGTTCGAGCAGACCGATGCAAACTTCAAGGTTGAGGTTCTCGGCATTGCCGAATAAAACGTCATAACCTTCGTATAAGCGGAATCCGTATTCCGCCGTTCGGCATGAATCGAATCAAAGTCAATGCCGATATTTTAATGCATTGATTCAACAGGGAACTTTTATGGACGAAACAAACCGCACCGTGCCGCACAGCACGGATGCCGAAAAATCCGTTCTGGGCAGCATTCTTTTGTCCTCCCTTGCGGCTGAAAAAGCACTTGAAGTGCTCAACGCGGAGGACTTTTTTTCCGTTGCCCACAGGGACATTTTTTCCGCCATGCAAGCCCTTTACAACTCCGGCAAGCTCATCGACAACGTCACCCTTGTTGATATGCTTGAGCGGCAGGGCAAGCTGGATTCCGCCGGCGGCATGGGCTATATTGCCGAGCTTGCAATTTACACGCCCAGTGCCGCAAACATTGAGCATTATATCAGTATTGTTGAAGGGCATTCAATGCGCCGCCGCCTCATCAGCGTCGGTTCCGGCATTGCGCAGGACGCAGCGGGCAGCGAGAAGGAAACCGCTGCCATTCTGGACGATGCCGAACGCCGAATTTACGACATTGCAATGCGAAAAACGGCGGACACAATGGAGCCAATAAGCTCCGTCTATTCCCGCGTATACACCCAAATCGGGGAATACATGCAGAACCGCGGCCGACGCACAGGCATTGCAACGGGGCTTATTGACCTTGACGAACTGACAAGCGGACTCCAGCGCAGCGACCTTATTATTATTGCCGGCCGCCCCGCAACGGGCAAATCCGCATTCGCTCTCAATATCGCCGCCCATGCAGCCATACGCGAAGGCGCAACCGTTGCGGTATTCAGCCTTGAAATGAGCAAGGAGCAGGTTGTCATGCGTATCATGGCCTCCGAATCCGGCGTCAACATGCAAAAACTCCGCACGGGCGAACTCGGCGCAACCGAAATACTCAAAATTGCAGACAGATTCAACACCGTCGGCGAGGCAAAGATTCTGATTGACGACACCCCCGGCGTGACTGTTGCGGAAGTGCGTTCAAAATGCCGCCGCATTCAGGCAATTCACGGGCTTGACGTTGTTATAATCGACTACCTTCAGCTTATGCAGTCCGCAAAAAGCCAGGATTCGCGCGTGCTTGAAATCTCGGCAATGACGCGTGCACTCAAGATACTTGCAAGGGAGCTTAACGTTGCCGTTGTTGTGCTTTCCCAGCTTTCCCGCGAACCCGACAAGCGAAAAGATCACACTCCGCTCATGAGCGACCTGCGCGAAAGCGGTTCAATCGAACAGGATGCGGACGTTATCATGATGCTTTATCGACCCGCCGCCTATCCGGATACGCAGGAAGCCATGGATGGGGACAACACATCCTATATCAACGTTGCAAAACACAGAAACGGCGCAACGGCATCCATAAAAGTCATGTGGGTTCCCGAGCTCACAAAATATGCAAATTACGCGCCCGATCCGGATTAATTATCCTTTCGGCATTTGACTTTCGGCATTTGACTTTCGGCATTTGACCGCCGGCGACCTTTTTTGCGCCTCAAGCCAAACAACCCGCTCGGCGAACGCTCTGCTTCAATGATTCAATGCTTCAATGATTCTTTGGTGCGGAGCGTTTTTTGTTGCATTTCGGGCACGAAATTGCTATAATATTGCCATGGAAAAAACAAATGTTTCACAGCCTTCGGAGCAATATGCCTCCTTCGGCCTCGGCAGGCGCAATGTTTTCATGTGGCTTGCCTCGCTGTTTATGCTGCTTTCCGGCGCATTGCGGATCGTTTATTACAGTTCCTCCGTTGAGGACGCGGAGGGCGTCGGTTCGACCGCTTTCGTGCTGTTTTTTGTCGTTCTGCCGGTCGTGTTCTGCCTTTGGTATGCTGCTGCGCTCATTTCAAAAGGCTCAGAGCGGCTTTTCACAACCTGCACTCCCGTATTTTTCGGCACGGCATTTTTGATTTACCGCGCCTGCATCCTGTTCAAATCCGGTGCTTTCGGCTTCAACAGCGGGATTCTGCTTGCGGCCAACATCGTTTTTTGCTGTATGCTTTATTTCATTTACCGCTTTGCGGTCAACACGGGCGCAAAACGCGCAAAATCAGTTGCCGCACGCCGATACATTGCGCTCATTGCTTTTGCGGCAGCGGCTGCGATCGTTTTTTGGCAAAGCGGGCTTTTGAACATCTTCAGGCAGCCCGAAGGCGGAATAACGTCCCTCCTCGGCGGTATCTCCCTGTTTTGCGCCGCATTGGCTGTTATCCTTGTTTTTATCGGTGCAAAGCTTAACTCCGACAACATGCCCCTCCCTGCCTGCGGCGATCGTTCGGACGGACGCAGGCTCCGCAGCCTTGACCCCATCAGCGGCGTCGGAGTTTACATCATGTCCCGCCGCAACGGCGCAAACAATCTTTTCAGGGACGGTTTCGAATGCTCCGCGGCGGAAAAATACATTCGCGAAAAACGCGAAGAAGGGCTTGACAAATTCGGCTATACGCACCTGCTGCTTGCCGCATACGTCCGCACCGTATCCCAACGCCCCGCAATCAACCGCTTCATCGCGGGGCACAGGATCTACACACGCGACGGAAAGATCATCGTCTGCATGGCAATAAAAAAGGATATGGCAACCGATGCCTCCGAAACCATCATAAAAGTTGAATTCCACCCGGAAGACAGCGTTTACGATGTTTACGAAAAGTTCAACGCCGCCGTTGAGGAAGCAAAAGCTTCCGAAGAGCTGAACAGCAGTTTCGACAAGCTTGCGGGTCTTCTGAACTTTATCCCCGGGCTGCTTATGGAATTCACCCTTTGGCTCATCCGCGTTTTTGACTATTTCGGAAAGCTCCCGCGCATACTGCTCAAACTCAGCCCGTTCCACGGCTCGATGTTTGTAACAAGCATGGGTTCGCTCGGCATTCCGCCAATTTATCATCATTTGTATGATTTCGGCAATTTACCGATTTTTCTCGCTTTCGGTGCAAAGCGAAGGGAAAATTTCATGCTTCCCGACGGCACGGTTCAGCAAAAGAAATATATCGATTTCACCGTCACGACCGATGAGCGAATTTGCGACGGCTTCTATTTCGCCTCATCCATAAAGTTCATGAAACGCTGCCTTGCCAACCCCGAGCGGTTGGACGAAAAGCCCGAATCCGTCGTTCGGGATGTTGACTGACGCCAAACACACAATAAACGGAGGTTAAAATGCCCGAAAACAAAAAGAATTCCCCTTCAACCGAACCCGTGCGCAGCAATGCTGCCGCTGCCGTGTGCGCGTTTGCGGTGCTTGCCGCATTCGCCGCCGTGCTTATCATTCCGCAGAGCCGCGAGGTCTTCAAATCCCTCTCCTCCGCCCACCCGTACATCATGGGCTTCATCAAATTCGGTCTGCTTGCAACAGTCGGCGAAGTGCTTGCCCTCCGTCTGCGCAAAAAAGCATGGGTTCTGCCCGTTTATACCGTTTGGCGCGTCATCATCTGGGGGCTTATCGGTGTTGCGATAACGTTCATGATGAAAACCTATTCTTTCGGCGTTGCAGGCCTTGTTGAATCCGGATATCTGCCCGGCGCAAAAGCGGAGTTTTGGAACAAACTGCTCTGCGCATTCTACACCGCCGCTGTGATGAACCTGACATTCGGCCCAACGTTCATGGCGTTTCACAAATGCACCGACCGATACCTTGAGCTGCGTGCCGAAGGCACAAAAAAGCCCGGACTCCGCCGAGTCATCGAAACGGTGGATTGGCACAAATTCGTTTCCTTCACGCTGTTCAAAACGATTCCGCTGTTTTGGATTCCCGCACACACTCTGACCTTCATGCTCCCTCCGGAGTATCAGGTCATTGCCGCCGCAACTCTTTCCATCGCTCTCGGAATCATTTTGAGCCTCAAATCCTGACAGACTGAATTCAGCCGCCGCAAACGCTGCCCGTTTGCGGCGGTTTTTTTTATTCGTTTCAGCGTTTGATAAAAATATATTTATTTTTCCGATGAACAAAACCGCGATTTTTGCCCTAATATTAATGAGGGGGAAAAAGCTGAGAGGTTCGAACCTCTCAGCTAAGCTGAATTTCGAACCCTTCAGCTAAGCTGAATTTTGAAACCCTCGGCAAGCTGAATTTCAAACCCCTCGGCGGATGCACGTGCAGTGCCGACTGTACTGTTCAAGTCGGCTGCTCCGCATATAAACAAAGGAGGTGCTTTAAAGCATTCGCAGCGCGTTTCAGCCTTCATAATTCGGGGTGCGTTTGCGCTTTTGCGGAAAATCTACGCATAATTAAAATATATTTATTTTTTCGATGAACAAAACCGCGATTTTTGCCCTAATATTAATGTGGGGGAAAAAAGCTGAGAGGTTCGAACCTCTCAGCTAAGCTTAATTTTAAACCACTCAGCTAAGCTGAATTTTGAAACCCTCGGCAAGCTGATTGCTGCAATGTTTCATTTGCCGGTAAAGGACAAGCGAAGCAGGACGATGATATATTGTTAAATTCGATGAAATTTGCACAACCAAACGACAGGTTTCATCGTTGTATAAATAGAGGAGGTGTACAAGCCGACAGGACCGCATATACGAACAGTACATTGTAATACGCCCCGGGAAACCACCCCCGGGAAACCACCCCCGGGAAACCACCCCCGGCGGCTTGGTGCTGTTTTGCGCCTGAAGCAGAAGAGTTCCTCCGCCATGACTCACTTTGTTAAAGAAAGATTTAGGAGGTCAAAAAATGAAACGAATCCTTACCACCCTTCTCGCCGCGCTGTTTGTGCTTGCCTCCCTGCCTGTCGGACTGAATGCGGAGCGTTCTTCGTCCCCGAAATTTCTTCCCTCAGATTATGAGCAGCTCAATGCCTTTCTGCAAAACGAAACAGGCATGCCCGGCGTCAGCAATGCCGATGTGATTTTCGACGTCGGCGATATAGCTCAGTACCACGGCTGGATTTACAGCCCGTATTATGTTGTTCCCTTTGCAAAGTATTCGCCCGTTCAGCAAACTCCCGGTGAACCTCTCCTTGAAGAGTTTTCCTTCGAATACGACTACTGGTATGGGGTTGAGTTTGCTGATCCCGTTACCGGCGAAATTATCTGTGCAGACATTATCGATACCATCAAACCGGATGCATACGGCGAGCTGAACCTGAGCGGCACTTCCGTAAGGCGCGTCTGCTCTCCCGATGCAGGGCAGACCCATATTTCCGGTGTTATTGTTGACAACTGCGAAAGGCTCACCGATGTGAACTTCAACGCCCAGTCCGAATGCACCTATTTTTCCGCTGTAAACTGCCCCGTGCTTGCCGGAATCTGCATTATGGACTGTCCCCTTCGGGAAATCGTTTTCAGCCCCAAGGGAATGCAGCAGGTTACAACGGCACGTGTTGAAGGTGAAGGCAGCATGGGTTTCTCATATAGCTCCAGTCCTACGAATTCTGAAGTCTCGTATTCCCTCTATGCTGAGAACAACGGCGAATTCCGCGGATGGTATGTTAACGGTAGGCTTGTTTCAACAGAGAGCATGCTCCTTATCACCGGCAACGAGGGCATCGACATTGTTGCATGCTACACCGACGACTACTCCCCCGTTCTTCTCGGCGATGTTGACGGCGACAGCAGCGTTACACTTGCGGACGCAATTCATGTTGCCCGCTGTGCAATCGGCGTAAGCACCCTTTCCGCAGAACTCCCCAATGCAGAAACCGCCGCTGATTTCGACGGCAACGGCAGAATCGATATGACCGACGCAATTCTTATCGCAAGGGTTGCCATCGGCGTTGCATAAAGCTTTTTCACAGCCATTCTCTTTACTTCTCACATATAGCAAACGCACCCCGAAATTCGGGGTGCGTTTGCGCTTTTGCGATATAAATAATCGATATCAGTTCATTTTGAGCGTTTTATACAGGTGAAGGTATTCCCCTGCACTTCTGCTCCAGCCGAAATCCGCCGCCATTGCGCGGGCGGTGAGCCTTTGCCAAGCGGCTTTGTCTCCGCAATAAAGCTCGATTGCGGCACGGGAAGCATTATACAGCTCGTCCGCAGAATAGTTTCTGAAGGAAAAGCCCGTGCCCTCGTCCGTGAAGCGGTTATAGGGAATGACAGTGTCCGCAAGGCCTCCCGTTTCGCGCACAACGGGAATTGCACCGTAGCGCATTGCAAGCAGCTGTGACAGCCCGCAGGGTTCGAATGCAGAGGGCATCAGGAAGATGTCCGCCCCGGCATAGATTTGCCGCGCAAGCGAATCGTTCATCTCGGCACGGAAGGCAACCGAAGAAGGATTTATTGCGGCAAGGTCGGCGAACATGCGCTCGTATTCCGCATCACCCATGCCGAGGATCACAAGCTGCGCACCAAGATCCAGCAAACCCGGAATCACGGCGCGGAAAAGGTCGAGCCCCTTTTGGTTTGTCAGACGCGAAATCACCGCCGCAACAGGCCGCTCCTCCGACTGTTCAAGTCCCAAAGCCGTTTGGAGTGCGGATTTACATTTTTGTTTGCCCTGCGGCTGATTTTTTGAGAAACGGCTGCAAAGAGCTTTATCCGTCCACGGATTGTACAGCTTTTTGTCAATGCCGTTCAGGATTCCCGCAATGTGTTTATGCCGCAGCAGCCCATCCAGAGTTTCGCCGCAGCGGGGAGTGCAGATCTCCTTTGCATAAGTCGGGCTTACGGTTGTGACCGCGTCGGAATAGATGATTCCCGCTTTCATGCAGTTGATATTGCAATAGTACTCGATTTGTGCCAGTGCATTCTGCCCGAGGCTCAGCAAATCATTCACAAGCATCGGGTTCATCAACCCCTGATAGCGGAGGTTGTGAATCGTGAACACCGTTTTAACGCGGGAGAATTCCGGCAATGCGGAATATTGCTCCCGAAGCAGCAGCGGGATCATGCCCGTTTGCCAATCGTTCAGGTGAATGATATCCGGCACAATATCCAGCTTTTGCATTATTTCAAGTGCCGCTTTCGAAAACCAGCAGTAACGCTCCGCCTCGAAATCGCCGCTTGAATAAACATAATTCTGCTTAAAATAAAACTCGTTGTCCGCAAAGTAGAAATCGATACCTTCACGGTGGATTTTCTCAACGCCGACATATTGCTTCCGCCAGCCGAGCTGAATCGAAAAGTCCGTAATATGCTGCATTTCTTTGCGGAATTGCTGCGGAATCATGCTGTATTTCGGAATCAGAACGGAAACCTCCGCCCCGAGCTTTTTCAGCGCGGCAGGCAGTGCGCCCACAACATCCGCCAATCCGCCCGTTTTTATGAACGGGACACATTCACTTGCGACAAGAAAAATTTTCAAACCCAATTCCTTTCCGTTTGCAATGTTTTTTGTTTCCGTTACCGCCGATTATTTGTATACCGCACGTTTTTTCCATGTTGACGGCACAAAAAGCAGCAGCAGCGGCCAAAGTTCGAGCCTGCCCGCAAGCATGTCAAAAGTCAGCACCAACTTTGAAAAATTGCTGAGCGGAGTAAAACTCGCCGTCGGTCCGAATGCGTGGAATCCGGGTCCGATATTGAAAATGCAGGCAAAAACCGCCGATAATGAGGATTCAAAATCAAAACCGTTTGCCGAAACAAGTATTATGGAAACGATAATTATTCCGATTATAACCGAAAAATAAACCGTGACCGAACGAACGACAGGCTCCGAAACAACTTTTCCGTCCAGTTTCAGCGAACGGACATATTTCGGGTGAGCAAAGCGGCGAAGCTCATTGAACGCGTTTTTAACCAAAATCGCAACGCGGGAAGTCTTGATTCCGCCGGCCGTTGAACCCGTGCAGCCGCCGCAAACCATCAACAGCAGCATAATGCATTTTGAAATTGTCGGCCATTTGTCGAAATTAACACTGGCGAAGCCCGTTGTGCTGTACACCGAAGCGGCATTGAACGCCGTATGGTGCAGTGATTCGCCGAACGAACCGAATTGCCCGATGTTTGCAACCGTCATCGTCAGCACGGCGGCAAAGAATATGCCGAGGAACCAGCGCAGCTCCTCATTATGTGTCACGTCGCCGATTCTGCGCATTAAAATATAATAATAAAGGTTGAAGTTGACAGCAAACAGCAGCATGAACACGGTCGTGACCGTTTGAAGGTACGGCGAAAGCCCGATGAAACCGGCGTCATAAACCATGAAGCCGCCCGTGCCCGCGGTTGAAAGCGCAGTTGTGAATGCCTCATAAACGTTCATTCCCCCGAACAGAAGCATCACAGCCATCAGCACCATTAATGCGAAATAAATTGAATACAGAATGAGCGCGGTGTCCTTTGCCTTTGCAACCAGTTTGCCGACGCTCGGCCCGGGAACTTCCGCGCGCATCAGGTACATTGAGCGTTCCTTTGAAAGCGGCAAAACAGCCATTACAAAAACAAGAACACCCATACCTCCGATGAATATGATGAAGCACCGCCAAAAGCCTATGCCGTGCGGGATTGCGGATATGCCGCCCGAAAGCACGGTTGCACCCGTTGTTGTGAAACCGGAGGCCGTTTCAAAAACTGCATCCATGTAATTTGTAAAAATCCCGCCGAACATGAACGGCAGTGCGCCGAGCAGGGACATCACTACCCATGCAAGCGCAACAACAACGAAGCCCTCCTTTGCAAAAAAGGTCGTGTCCTTTGGTTTCACAAGCAGCATACCGCCGCCGACAGCCGCCGTTATTGCTGCGGAAGCAAGAATTGCCAAAAGATCCGTGCCGCCGCTGCATACCGAAACCACGGCAGGCAGGAGCATCAGTGCCGCCATTATCAGCAAAATCTTGCCGAGCATATTTAAAACAAGGCGAAAATTCATTTTTATTACTCCACGTTGTAATCACGCTTATTTCCGTAAACCGGTCAGTCACGCTGCAAAGAATCTCCGTCTTTTTACTGAAGGTTCTCCGTCAATACATCCGTCAGATCGTTAAACAGTATATGCTTTGTAACAACAATTACCTGATCCCCTGCTTTTATGCAGTCATCGCCGCCCGGGATTATTGTTTTTTCGCCGCGGACAATGCAGGCAATGAGCAAATCCTTGTGAAGGCTGCGCTTCAGTTCCTTGAGCGGCCGCCCGTACATCGGATGATTGCCCTTTGCGGAAAACTCAATCGCCTCGATCTTGCCGCCCACCATTTGATGAACGGTTTCCACATTGCTGCCCTCGGGGCTGCAGTCCATTGCACGGACGAACGTCAAAATCTGGTTCGCCGTTATCGTTTTGGGCGAAATTATGCAATCGAGCTCGTTTTCCGGAACGATGCTGCAAAGTCCTTCGTTGTTCACCTTTGCAATGACGCGTCCTGCGCCCTGCCACTTTGCAAAAAGTCCGCTTATGATGTTGTTCTCGTCCATACCTGTGAGCGATACAAAAGCATCAACGCTGTTTATGCCCTCCTGAATCAAAAGATCGTGGTCGGTCGAATCGCCGCAGATTATCAACGCACTGTCCAAATCCTCGCTGAGCTGTTCAGCGCGCCGCGCATTGCTTTCGATTATTTTCACCTGCACGCCGACTTTCGACAGCGCAAGCGAAAGGTAGTATGCAATCCTGCTTCCGCCGCAGACCATAACCGTTTTCACTTTACGCTTTTTATCGGGATAAACAGTGCGGAAAAACCGCGCCATCTCCTCATGAGACGCCGTGATATGCAGCCTGTCGCCCTGTTTAAGCTCAAATTCGCCGTTCGGAATAATTACCTCGGCTCCGCGCTGGACGGCGCAAATAAGAATTTTTATCTGGTATTTTTTATAAATCTGCATGAGCGAGAGGCCGATAAGCGGATTTCCCTCACCGATGCGGAACTCGACAAGCTCCACGCGCCCGCGTGCAAAAAGCTCAACATTGAGCGCACTCGGAATACGCAAAAGCCTTGCAATTTCATCCGCTGCGGCAAGCTCCGGGTTAATCGCCATTGAAAGCCCCAATTCGTCCTTTAAAAAGTCCAGCTGAACGGTGTATTCCGGGTCGCGAACGCGGGCGATCGTGTGCTTTGCGCCCAGTTTATGTGCAATAAGGCAGCAAAGCATGTTGATTTCGTCATGCGCCGTTGCTGCAATCAAAATATCGGCCGACCCCGCACCTGCTTCGCTCTGAACCTTATAATCCGCACCGTTGCCTTCAACGCAAAAAACATCCATTTCGTCGGATATGCGTGCAAGCACATCCGGATCGTCATCAATTATAACAACATCGTGCTTTTCATTTGTCAGTTTTTTCCCGATTTGGTGCCCGACTTTGCCTCCGCCGACAATGATAATCTTCATATTGCCCTCTCTTTTTTGCTAAAACCTTTTCGATGCAAAAATTAAAATCTATATTTTTTCTGTGTGTTCCGCATGAATCCCGTCATCAAAAACTCATGCGGAACCAAATCCGTGAAAATATGCAGTCTGCATTTCGCTTCACGTGAGCTTACTTAAAAACTCCGCCGTTCTGATTGAACATTTCATCCGCCTTTGCCTCATATTCCGCATATTGTGCCTCGGACAACTTAAAATTGTATTGCAGGCACTGCTTTGCGTACTGCGGGCGGGCAGCAAGCATACTGCGCAGTTTTGAAATTTCGTTTTCCCAATGGCTGCGGGATTCGGGGCGTCCCCAGCGGGCAATCTGCCTGTCCATTTCAGGTTGAATCGTGTCCACCATGGAATCAAAAAGCGGCAGCAGTCTGTCGTTGTTCAAATAGTACTTCGTAACATATATATAACGCGTTATGAAGTAGTCGCTCCATTCTTCATTGGAACGCAGTCCGCAGTAAAGATCCATTTGGCTCAATGAACCGTCCGCACTCGGAACACCGACAACGTTGAAGTAATGCCCGAGAACATCGCCGCGCTCGGAACTGAGAGCGAAATCGGAATCATAGAATATCGCACGCCAGCGCACCTTATAGTCCGTTGTGCGCCAATACTTCTGGTTGAACATATCCGCATCGGGGAAGTATTCCCTTGCAATCAGATAATCAGCAATGGACTCGGCATCCACCCATTTTGTAAATTCCGCATACCGTTCCGCCGTCAAAGGTACAACAACGTTTGCGCCGCTTGCATTCTGTTGAACAACGTAGCTTCTGACGCGGAGAAAATCCGCATTGCTGCCCGCAAGCTCAACGGTGTTGCGCTTTATGATGTTTACAGTGTCCTCATCAACGCCGTAATGCGCAGCAAGGTAATCCTTGTTCATGTTCTCCTTAAGGTCATACAACCCCCAGTAACGGCCGTTGATATAAACCGCGCAGAAAGTTGCCGCGGACGAATCGATGTTCATATCGAGAACGGCGGTGCTTGTGAAAGAATCGCGAATGCGGGTATTCAGGCAGTCCTGACCCGCATTGCGAAGCACGAGCGAACCGAAAGTCTTGATATAATCGTTTCCGAAGAAAGGATAGGTAACGGTCTTTCTTCCGTAGCCGGAGCGAAACATGAGCGCAAGGGACTTTTGCGGATAACGCCGGGTTGACGCACCGGAAACGCGAATGCCGGCGGAGGTTTCAACTCCGAGGCTTCCGTCTTTTTCAAAATACTGTATATGTCCCTCCCGTTCAACAACCGGAACGAACGGACTGCTGACAGCATAAACATCGTCAAAATCTTTTTGGTTCATTGCAAGCGTCACTACCGGCACGCTGTGCGGCGTTTCAAAAAGATAAGTTGCAGTTGCAACATCACTCGGCATCATGCCCGAAACAAAGGTTGCAGCGCGAATAACCGTATTTGAAGAAATCGTTATTGCACCTGTATACTCCGTGCTCTGCTCGGTCGGCTTGCTGCCGTCGGTGGTGTACCTTATCACACCGTCTGCATTCTGCGTTTTTATCTCAAGCGAAAAAGGCTCGCTGTGATAAAGTTCGGTATTTGAAAAAACGGCGTTCGCCGCATAGGAAAGGTAGCAAACATCGGGGTTTGCGCTGCCCTTGGTCGCCTGCGTAAAAAAAACGCGGTCACCGCTCCCGCCGCCAGTCTGCCTGCCGCTTGTAACGCCCAGTCGGGTTGCACCCGTTTCAAAATAGTCTATGACAGTTCCGTCGGCAGATGTCAAAATCAGCCCGTCACCGCTGCCCGATACGCTGAACGGCGCAACCGTCGGTGCGGCATCGGAAATGCTGCCGGAGCAGCTGAGCACCGCATAACCCTTTGCGGGAACCGTAATGAACGAAAGCTCAAACTTTTGCAGTTCACGCTTGCTGTCGCTGATATGCCAGCCTGTGAGCGTTACGCTTTCATCGCCGCCGTTATAGAATTCGACCCAGTCCATCTCCCCGCTGCGCGGCGTTGTTACCGCGCAAACTTCGTTGATATAAACGGAGGAGGGGTTGAACCCCCCCACGCCCATGGGTTCCGCAAAACCTGCCGCCGTGTTTGCTGCCGCAGGCGTCGGACGTGCATAATACAGAACCTCGCCGTTTTCCCCTCTGCCGATTGAAACATTCGCGCTCAATTCGGAAGGAAGCAGCAGGCTGTCGGAACGCATTCCGTTGTAGTTTGAAAGGAATATGCCTTCATCAGTGTCGGAAATGCTGAACGAGGCGTGCATTTCTCCGTCCGTCCTGTCCTTGCCGGAAAGGAAAACGATCAAATACTCACCGCCGCCGAGAGTGATATCGGGCAATGCCCACTTGTCGCGCTCTGCGCTGTTGTCCGAAAGATAGTAGCCGAGGAGCGAAACAGGCTCGCTTCCGCTGTTGTAAAGCTCAACCCACTCGCTGCGGTCACCGTCGCCGTCTGTAATATCGAATTTGTTTTTCGGCAGGAATTCGTTGATTCTCAGCACGTCGCTTGAATCCATATCCGTCCATGCGATCTCAGCAAATGTGGAATCACTGTTTTCGGCACATTTTGTTGCCGTGCCTGTGTATTCAACGCCCTTTGCCGTGCGTACTGCCGCAACCGCGCCGGGCATATTCATATCAAAGGTGAATGTATCGATTATATTCCCGCCGGAACCCGCAATATAAACGGTGTTTTCCTCGGTGTTAAGCTTGAAGTTGGCATTGAAGAGCAGTTTTCCCTCTTCACCGTCCGCCGTTGCAGAGCCTGCATACGCGGAACCGCAAAGGTTTACAGCCGCAAGCGCACCGGGTTCAAGCGTCTGCTGCGGGAACCGCCACTTGTTGACCTTGTCCGCATTGTCGGAAAGGTAGAAGTCATGAAGCTGAATCGTCTTTGAGGAATTGTTGCGAACCTCAACAAAGCCGTTCTCGCCGCGCAGAACTTCATTTACGATGAGTGATTTCGGAGCTTCGATGTTTTGCGCTCCGTCAAGTGTTTTGGAAATTGCAGTGCTGTTTTCCGCTCCGGGTGTCGGAACTTTTGCGTAGCCGAAATGACCCGCGGAATCCATGGCATAAGAAATATTCGCCGGAAGTTCGGGAATATCAACCTTATGGACAACCTCTCCCGCAGTGTTGTAAAGCGTCACGGTCTCTCCCGCCGCCGCAAGATCGCCGCCTGCAACAAGTTTTCCTGTTGTTGAAACTCCGCGATCCTTAAAGTAAACAAGCAGATAGCCTTTGCCCGCGATCGTTGTGCCTGAAGGGAAGATGAACCTTCCGCCCTCCTCATTGCCGACTCCGAGGGCATAGTTTGAAATATCCATTGCCGCATCCGTCGGATTGCACAGCTCAATCCAATCCGGATTTCCAAGCTCCGGATCGGTAATTCCGTTCGTGTTTGTCGTTACCGCTTCGGTAATCGTAATATCCTTCCTTCCGCCGAGGAACTTTTCGCCTCTCAGCAAAAAGAACGCAACCACTCCCGCCGCAATGATGACCGCAAGCAGGATAATAACAGGCAGCGCGCTGCTTTTTTTATTTGTTTTTCTTTCCATTTTTTCATCCTTTCCGATTTTTGTTCCGCTCACGGCGTCATGCTGATTACAGAAATCACCATGCTGATTACAGAAATCACCATGCTGATTACAGAAATCACCATGCTGATTGCAGAAATCAACGCGCCGATTGGAGGAATCTGTGAAATTTACCGGATTTGGAGTTATTATACACCAATTGCAGCTTGTTGGAAAGTACCGAAATTAAATTTTTTGTAAACATTTTGTGAACAGGCTGTTTCAAGACGCATCTAACCGCACGGCACCGCGGCGGCACACGGAATCCGAAAGATATTTCCCGGGAAATGCCTGCCCAAACTCGTTTTTTGCCGCAAATTTCGAATATTATTCTCTTTTTTTAAGTATATCTAATATAATGCTCGTTTTTTCCACAATATCTGGTGCTTTTTTAAACAAACGGTACAAATCGGAAAAAATTATCCACAATGAAGCCTTGCGAAATCTTTGCAAATTTGTTATTATATTAGTCCACCCTATGAAAGCAATGCTTCATTTGTCACGCTTTGTATTAATGCTTTTGCTGCACCGTGCGTACTGCGTTCCGCATTAATGCGTTCCGCGTCGAAATGCCGAAACCAAGCAGGCGATGATCGGTATCAGGCTTAAATACGGGTAATATTCATTGTGCAAAAGCACCCGGGCACTGTTTTTACGATGCTCCGGTGTTTTCGCAACGGTTGGGAGGCAATCTTTGTTATCGGCATCTGTTATATGGTCAAAGGCTCTTGCCGCGCTTAAGAGCGAAATGACGGACGCGAGTTACAACACGTGGATAGCGACGCTGGTTCCCCTCAGGATCGAGGGAGACACAACGCTTGTTCTCCAAACGGAGGATGAGCTTTATCGAAGCACTCTTGAGCGGTTCTACACGCCCATGGTTGAAAAAAGCATCCGTGAATCCTGCGGCTGCGAGCTGCATGTGCGCTTCACGACCCGCGAAACGCCCCTCGATGACGATGTTGCCGAGGCTTCTCCCGATTTTGTAAAGCCCGTAACGGTCCGCAACGATTGCCCAACCTTGATTCCCAAATACACCTTTGACACTTTTGTGACCGGTGAATCCAACCGTTTCTCCTATGCGGCTGCGCTTGCCGTTGCGGAAAACCCTTCAAAGGCTTATAACCCGCTCTATATCTACGGCGGCGTGGGGCTTGGGAAAACGCATCTTATGCACGCAATCGGGCACTTTATTCACGGCGAACATCCGGATTACAAAATTCTTTACATTTCAAGTGAGAATTTCACCAACGATGTTGTTCAGTCCATTGCACGCAAGGAGCGCACGAGCCTTCGCGAGAAATACCGCTATCTTGATGTGCTTCTTATCGATGATATTCAGTTCATCGCGGGCAAAGATGCAACCGAAATGGAATTTTTCAACGTATTCAATGACCTTCGCGATGCGGACAAGCAGATCATCATAACCTCCGATAAACCGCCCAAGGATATTCCCATCCTTGAAGAGCGTTTGAGGACGCGCTTCGGCTGGGGACTTATCACCGATATTCAGCCCCCGGATTTTGAAACACGGCTTGCAATCCTTCGCCGCAAGGTAACTCAGGAAAATCTTGACGTCAGCGATGAAGTTCTCGGCCTTGTTGCGGAACGGGTTTATTCCAACATCCGCGACCTTGAAGGCAGTCTGAACCGCGTGCTTGCTTATGCAAAATTCATCAACAAGCCCATTACCGCTTCTCTTGCCGAAAACGTCCTTAAGGATTACGTTTCCGGCAGCAAGCAGCGCACCGTAACGCCGGAACTTATCCGCCGCGTTGTCTGCGATTTTTATTCGGTAAGTCCTGCCGAGATGGAAGCCGGTCGGCGTGAACGCCGCATTGCTTATCCGCGGCAGATCGCAATGTATCTTACAAGGATTCTCACCGAATCGTCTTTCCCCGAAATCGGTGCGTTCTACGGCGGGCGTCATTACTCAACCGTTATGTATGCCTGTGAACAGATCGAAAAAAGCATCGAGACCGATGCAAAACTCAAAAAGACCGTTGACGATTTAACAGAAAAAATCATGAACGGCTGATATTCTTCAATTACAAATTATGCGCATTAGCGGCAGCTTTTCGACTTTTGTTTCGAAAAGCTGTTTTTTAATCCGTCCGCTTCCAATCAATATCCGTTTGTCTTTTGAATTTCTGCTCCGTTCAATTGAAAAAAAAGCTCCCCCGCACTCATGATTCGTTTCCGTTTCATGATTCCCCTTCAGCATTCATGGGGTGCGGAGGAAGCTCGTTCTTATTGTTTTGAACTCAACTGCCGGCGGCGGGCATCTTTTGCCGCTATGCAATTATGCCGGGCAGAATCATCCCGCCTTCGTCAATCGCATTGAACTGCGATTATTCCATGTCGTTGAGTTTCTTATAGTAGTCGTACTTATCCTTTGCTTCCTGCTCTGCGCGTGCAAACAGCGTTGCTGCCTCTTCGGGGAACTGCTGCTTGAGAGCTGCATAGCGGTTTTCGCCGAGGATGAATTCCTTGTAGTCGCCGGTTGCGGGCTTGCTGTCAAGGGTGAAGGGATTCTTGCCCTGTGCTGCGAGGTCGGGGTTATACCTGTACAGGGGCCAATAGCCGGCCTCAACAGCCCTCTTCGCTTCGTCCTGAACCTTGCTCATGCCTGCCTTGATGCCGTGGTTGATGCAGGGTGCGTAAGCAATGATGAGGGACGGTCCCTTGTAAGCTTCCGCTTCAACCATTGCCTTGAGCAGCTGAGCGGGATTTGCGCCCATGCAGACCTTTGCAACGTAAACGTAGCCGTAGCTCATAGCCATCATGCCGAGATCTTTCTTCTTGGTGCGCTTACCTGCAGCGGCAAACTTTGCAACGGAGCCGGTCGGAGTTGCCTTGGAGGACTGTCCGCCTGTGTTGGAGTAAACTTCGGTGTCCATAACGAGAACGTTGACGTCTTCATCCATTGCAAGAACGTGATCGAGTCCGCCGTAACCGATATCGTATGCCCAGCCGTCGCCGCCGAAGATCCACTGGCTCTTCTTAACGAGCAGGTCGCGGAGGTCATAGATCTCCTTGCAGATCTCGTCGCACTCACAACCGCAGTTCATGCATTCTTCAGCCATCTTGACAACAGCGGGAGCTGCCTTGCGGCTGCCCTCTGCATCGTCCTTGTTTTCAAGCCATGCATTGCAGATTGCCTTGACTTCATCGCCGCAGCCTTCAGCAAGCTGCCTGATGAGATCCGCAAGCCTCTCGCGGCGGTGGGTGGTTGCAAGGTTCATACCGAAGCCGAACTCTGCATTATCTTCAAAGAGGGAGTTTGCCCATGCGGGGCCGTGACCCTGCTTGTTTACGGTGTAGGGGCAGGTGGGAGCGGAACCGCCGTAAATGGAGGAACAGCCGGTTGCGTTTGCAACGATCATCCTGTCGCCGAAGAGCTGGGTAACAAGCTTTACATAGGGAGTCTCGCCGCAGCCTGCGCATGCGCCGGAGAATTCGAACATGGGCTGGAGGAACTGGCTGCCCTTGACGGTTGCCTTGTTGACGGGCAGGTCGAGGGTGGGCAGATCCATTGCAAAGTTCCAGTTATCGTTTTCAACTTTTTCGACTTCTGCAAGAGGAGCCATCTTGAGAGCCTTTGTCTTTGCGGGGCAAACATTGACGCAGCTGCCGCAGCCGGTGCAGTCATAGGGGCTGACCTGAATTCGGAAGAGCTTGCCGTCGCCGACGCCGTTCGCCTTCTTGGCAACGAAGGTTTCGGGTGCTTCGGTCTCTTCGGTCATAACGAAGGGACGGATGCTTGCATGCGGACATACAAGGGCGCACTGGTTGCACTGGATGCAGTTTTCGGGAATCCACACGGGAACTTCAACTGCGATGCCGCGCTTTTCGTACTTGGTGGTGCCGGTGGGAACATAGCCGTCGGCAGCGAGCTTGCTGACGGGCAGCTTGTCGCCCTGCTGAGCAAGGATGGGCTTGATGAAATCAACGAAATACGGATCGTCGCTGACATGCATTGCGGTTGCGCCGCTTGTTGCGGTTGCCCATGCTTCGGGGTAGTTGATTTCGGTGATGCCGGTAACGCCGATGTCGATTGCGGCATAGTTCTTCTGAACAACGTCCTCACCCTTCTTTGCGTAGCTCTTCTTTGCAGCTGCCTTCATGTAATCGATCGCCTCGTCTGCGGGGATGATTTCGGCAAGCTTGAAGAATGCGCTCTGCATGATGGTGTTGATGCGGTTGCCCATGCCGACTTCGCGGGCGAGCTTAACAGCATCCATGTTGTAGAAACGAATATGCTTCTTTGCAATGGTCTGCTTCATTGAAGCGGGGAGTTCGCGTTCCATATCCTCAACGGTCCACGGGGAGTTGAGCAGGAATACGCCGCCGTCCTTGATGCCTTCAAGAACATCGTAACGGGTAACGTAGCTTGCGTTATGGCATGCAACAAAGTCCGCACTGTCGATAAGGTAGGGGCTCTGGATGGGAGTCTTGCCGAAGCGCAGGTGGCTGATGGTCAGACCGCCGGACTTCTTGGAGTCGTATGCAAAGTAGCCCTGTGCGAACATGTTGGTGTGGTCGCCGATGATCTTGATGCTGTTCTTGTTTGCACCGACGGTACCATCGGAACCAAGGCCGAAGAACTTGCAGCAGATCGTGCCCTCGGGAGCGGCGTTCACAAAGTCGCCCTCGGGGAGGGAAGTATTCATAACATCGTCGATGATGCCGACGGTGAAATGGTTCTTGGGTTCGTCGAGCTTAAGGTTGTCGTAAACCTGCTTGACCATGGTGGGGGTAAATTCCTTGCTGCCGAGGCCGTATCTGCCGCCGTAGCACTTGATGTCAAGCCCTGCCTCCGCAATCGCGTCAACGATGTCGAGGTAGAGAGGTTCGCCGAGGGAGCCGGGTTCCTTGGTTCTGTCAAGAACAGCGATCTTCTTGCAGGTTGCGGGGATAGCCGCAAGGAACTTGTCCGCTGCGAAGGGACGATACAGGCGGACCTTGATAAGGCCGAGCTTCTCGCCCTTTGCGTTGAGGTAGTTGATAGCTTCTTCCGCAACATCCGCGCCGCTGCCCATGATAACGAGAACGCGCTCTGCATCGGGTGCGCCGACGTAATCGAACAGGTGGTATCTCCTGCCGGTCAGATCGCCGACTTTTTCCATGTAGTATTCAACGATCTCGGGAACCTTTGCATAGTGGATGTTTGCAGCTTCACGGCCCTGGAAATAGATGTCGGGATTCTGCGCGGTACCGGACTGATGGGGATGCTCGGGGTTGAGTGCACGCTCACGGAAACGCTTAACGGCATCGTAATCGAGCAGCTTTGCCATATCCTCGTATTCGATTTGTTCGATCTTCTGAATCTCATGAGAGGTGCGGAAGCCGTCGAAGAAATGAACGAACGGCAGGCTCGCCTTGATTGCGGAAAGATGGGTCACGAGTGCAAGATCCATAACTTCCTGTACGGAAGCGGAAGCGAGCATTGCAAAACCCGTCTGACGTGCGCCCATAACGTCACTGTGATCGCCGAAAATGGAAAGCGAATGAGCTGCGAGTGCGCGTGCCGTAACATGGAAAACGCCGGGAAGCATTTCGCCGGAGATTTTGTACATGTTGGGGATCATCAGAAGAAGACCCTGAGAAGCGGTGAATGTGGTTGTCAGTGCGCCTGCCGCAAGGGAACCGTGAACTGCGCCTGCTGCGCCGCCCTCGGACTGCATTTCCGCAATGCGGACCTTTTGACCGAAAAGATTCTTCCTGCCCTGTGCGCCCCATTCATCGGCAACTTCTGCCATGGGAGAGGACGGAGTGATGGGGTAAATAGCCGCAACATCGGAAAATGCGTATGCGACATGCGCCGCAGCGGTATTGCCATCGATAGTGACGGTCTTTGCCATAGAGATTTTATCCTCCTTGAGAATTTATTAGCCCTGCGAACCGCCGCCGCACGCAAAATGCAGCCCTGCATTTAAACACGCAAAAAATGCGGACAGAACGAAGGTTTAATGTCCAAGTCTTATTATAGCTTGCATTATAGGTTAAAACAAGGCAAAAATGCACGTTTTTTAAAGTATATTTAAATTGGGAGCAATGCCGCACGGAGTATGCGGCGCAATCGGAGCTTGCGCTGTTCTTCACACTCGGCATCGACCGTAAATGCGCATTCTGATGCAAAACCCAAACCTCAAAGAACACGACCACCGGGCAAGCCGACGGCCGTATTGCTGTTTTGATACTAAATTTGTTGAGCTTTAAGCTGAAACGCCCGCGCTGCGGAATTATTTCTTATCGATATCCGTTACCCAGCCGTGGGTGTCTTCAATCCTGCCCCACTGCAAACCGGTGAGAGTGTTGTAAAGCTTCATGGTCAGTTCGCCGATGCCGTTGTTTACGGACTTGTCGCCGATCATGATATGCTTGTCGCGATATGCAAGTTCTCCGACGGGGGAGACAACTGCCGCGGTGCCGGTGCCGAATGCTTCGGTCAGCTTGCCGTTTTCGCCCGCTGCGATAAGCTCATCAACGGAAATGGGACGCTCTTCAACTTCGATGCCCATTTCGCGGGCAAGAGTCATGACGCTGCGGCGGGTGATGCCGGGCAGGATGGTGTCATGCAGGGGAGCGGTGACAAGTTTGCCGTCAATAAGGAACATCATGTTCATTGCGCCGACTTCCTGAACGTACTTGAGATGCTCGCCGTCCAGCCACAGAACCTGGCTGTAGCCTTCCTTTTCGGCCTCTGCACCTGCAAGGATGGAGCAGGCATAGTTGCCGCCGGTCTTTGCAGAGCCGGTACCGCCGCGGACTGCGCGAACGTATTTGTCTTCAACGCGGATGCGGATGGGTGCAAGGCCTGCCTTGTAGTATGCACCGCTGGGAGAGCAGATGATGTAGTAGAGGTAGCTGTGTGCAGCATGCACGCCGAGAGCTTCGTCAACCGCGATCATCGTGGGACGCAGATAGAGGCTTGTACCCGCGCTGTGGGGTACCCAGTCACGTTCAACCTGAACGAGCTGACGCATTGCCTCATAGTTGAAATCGATGTCGATTTCGGGCATGCAGAGACGCCTTGCGGAATTGTTAAGACGCTGCGCATTGTCCTTTGCACGGAACATCAGGATTCTGCCGTCGTCGGCACGATATGCCTTAAGGCCTTCGAAAATCTCCTGTGCATAGTGAAGAACGGAGCAGGAAGGATCGAGAGAAAGTCTCTGATAGGGAACGATGCGTGCATCATGCCATTCGCCGTTGTCATAGTTCATCATGAACATATGGTCGGTGAAACGTTTGCCGAACCCGAGGGAAGCTTCTTCCTCAAGGGTGGGTTTTGTTTTAAGCTCGGTTGCTTTTGTGATCTTGATATCCATTTTTGTTCCTCCTGTTTTAAAAAGAGAATTTAATGATGTTTTATTTCATGCAGCGCCGCGCAAACCTTGCGAAAAAAAGCGCCGTTTGGAATCTTGTTTTGACGCGCTCAATGCATCACTTTTCGGCAAGGGGCAGGTACTCCTCACCGAGCATGCGCGGAGCGGAACGACCGTCCGTCCGTTCGATGATATCCGCAATGAACGCATCCGCTTTTTTTGTTTCAACAAGGCAATTGAATTTTATGTTTTCAAGAAATTCAATATTCCTGACGGTTGAATTTTTGCGGACAAACCCCTCTATCCCGCCGAAACGCGTATAATCCGTTACGAACTCTATTTCGGCGCAGGGCGTCATTGTAACGCTGCCGGCGGCTGAAAGCGCATCCGCAGCGGATCGGCTGTATGCGCGCACAAGTCCGCCGCTGCCGAGAAGGATTCCTCCGAAATAGCGCGTCACAATGATGAGCGCGTTTTCGGTTTCGCTTCGGATAAGCGTGTCCATAATCGGCATTCCGGCGGTTCCGCCCGGCTCGCCGTCGTCCGAAAAACGGCGCAGCGGCGAAGCTCCGCGCAGGTTATACGCCCAGCAGTTATGCGTTGCATCATAATGCTTTTGGCGTATCCGTTCAAGAATCTCAAGTGCCTCCGCCTCGGTTTCAACCGGAAAAGCTCTTCCGATGAAACGCGATTTGTTAACAACAAACTCCGTTTCGGATGCCGCAGCAGGGGTTTTGAATGCTTTCAATGCCATATCGAGTTACTTTTGCGGAGTGCGCAGTGAACATCAAAGGACACTCCGCTGAAAGAATGTTTATTTTTATAAATCAGTTACGGTGCAGCGCCCGACAGAGGCGTTGAAAATCCGCCGAATCAGTCCTTGTGAATCAGCCTTACAAAAGTTTTTTTGCCTTTTTTAAGGATGATTCCGTCCGCAAGTTCGGCACTGTCCAAAACCGCCTTTGTGTCCGTAACCTTTCGGTCGTTAACACTGATGCCGCCCTCGCGAACGGATCTTATTGCGGCAGAGTTGGATTTTTCAATGCCTGCAAGCACAAGCAGACGCGTGATGCTCATGCCGCTTTCTTCAATGTCCGCATCGGAAAGCGCGACTGTGGGCATATGGGTAAGGTCGCCCTTGCCGCCGAACAGCGCAAGCGCAGCTTCCTCGGCTCTTTTGGCCTCGTCCTCGCCGTGCACCTGGCTTGTTACGGTGTAAGCAAGCACGCGCTTTGCCTCGTTGATATTTGCGCCTTCCGCGCAAAGCGCTTCGATTTCGTCCATCGGCAGGAAGGTCAGCAGACTCAGGCAGGTTTTAACATCCGCATCGTTAACATTGCGGAAGTACTGGTAAAAATCGTACACGCTTGTGCGCTCTTTGGAAAGCCATACGGCACCCTTTTCGGTTTTGCCCATCTTCTTGCCGTCCGCCGTAGTCAAAAGGCGGGTCGTAAGAGCGTATGCACGCTTGCGTTCCTTGCGGCGGATAAGATCCGCACCGCCGAGGATATTGCTCCACTGATCGTCGCCGCCCATTTCAAGCTCACAGCCGTATTTGCGGTTCAGGCAGAGGAAGTCATAGCTCTGCATAAGCATGTAGCTGAATTCGAAGAAGGTCAGCCCGCGTTCGAAACGCTGTTTGTAACATTCCGCGCGAAGCATTTCGTTCACGGAAAAATGCACGGCGATATCGCGCATGAAATCCATGAAGTTGAGGTTTCGGAGCCAGTCCGCATTGTTCACGATAACAGCACCGTTTTCTCCGTCGAAGCGAACCAACCGCTCCATTTGTTTTTTGATGCCGGCAACATTGTTGTCAAGCTCTTCAACGCTGAGCAGTTTGCGCAGCTCCGTCTTTCCGGACGGATCGGCAATCATTGCCGTGCCTCCGCCGAGAAGCACGATGGGATGATGCCCGCATTTCTGCATATGCGCCATAACGCACATTGCAACATAGTGACCGACGGTGAGACTTTCCGCCGTGGGATCAAAGCCGATGTAGAACGTCAGCTTTTCTTTGCCGAGAAGTTCGCGAAGCTCCTCCGGGTGTGAGCACTGTTTAAGGAATCCGCGCTCATTCAGAACGTCGTATGCATTGCGCCCGGGGCCTGCAACCCCATTTGTTTTTTCGGCGCATTTGTTCTCTGTATTCTCTGTATTTTCTGTATTTTCTGAAATCATGCCGTTTGCGGCAATTTCGTTGTTCTCCATTTTATATAAATTATCCTTTCGGTGGATTTGGTGGTTTTTGAACCGAATTTTATTTCTGTTCTTCCGCCATTTCCTTAAGAAGGTCGCCCAACCGCTTTATGCCCTCGCGAATGCGCTCCTCGGGCTCTGCGGAGAAATTCAGGCGGAAGGTGTTCTGACCTTTGCCCGGGGTTGTGAAGAAAGGCGCACCGGGAACGAACGCAACTTTACGCTCGACCGCACGCTTGAAGATTTCGTTTGCATCCCAGCCCTCGGGAAGGGTGCACCAGATGAACAGACCGCCGACGGGCTGCTCAAAGTGAACCCATTCGGGGAAATGCTCAGCCATCGCATCGGTCATAATGCGGGCTGAGCGGGAATAAACGCCCGATATATGCTCTATATGTTTCGGCATAAAGCCGCGATTGATGTATTCGGCAACGATTGCCTGATTAAGGTTCGGCGAGTGAGTATCGCTGCCCTGTTTTGCTATCGTCATTTTGCGGATGAGATCCTTGTTGCCGAAGCAGAGCGCAACGCGCAGACCGGGGGAAATCGTTTTTGAAAAACTGGTCAGAACGATAACATTATCGCTCGTGTCAAAGCTTTTGATTGTTGGCAGCTTTTCACCGGAAAAACGGAGCGCGGCATAGGGGTCATCCTCGATTACGAGCATGTCAAACTCGGCAGCAAGCTCCGCAATGCGCCTGCGCACTTCAACGCCGGAAACCCAGCTTGTGGGGTTCTGGAAGGTGGGAATTGTGTAAAACATCACGGGCTTGTGTTCACGAACGACCGCCTCAAGCTCATCGATGTGAATTCCGTCCGGATGAAGAGGAACGGTGACAAGCTTCGCCTGCGCAACATGGAAAGTTTGCAGCGCACCGAGAAAACTCGGCTCTTCAACAAGCACAACATCACCGGGATTTATGACTGTTTTGCAAATAAGATCAAGCCCCTGCATCGAACCGGTCAGCGCAAGAACATTGTCAAGCTCGCCGTGCAGCCCGCTGTCGGGAAGAATGCTGTCGAGATATGCGCGGCGCAGCGGCAGATAGCCTTCGGTCGCACCGTACTGAAGCAGAGTGTCGGATTTATCTCTGAGCAGCTCATCGGTAATTGTGCGGATCTCTTCCTTCGGGAAGCACTCTTTCGCGGGATTGCCGCCGCCGAAAGAGATGATGTTCGGATCACCCAGAAGCTTGAAAAGCTCCCTGATCGCGCTGCCTGAAACGCCCTGCATACGGTTTGCTGTCTGCATAATATAATCCTCCTTGAAAATCCGTGCGGAAAAATCAAATTCGGTTTCTGCGGGAGTTCTCTGCGCCGTGTCCGCTGCCGCAGCGCTCCGTTTTGAAACCCGTGAAACGCACCTTTGTGCAAAAATATATTCGAAACCGCCCGCATTCGCCGTCCACAAGACCCTGTGCGCACGTTTTCCATGGTTACATTGTAGCCTGTTGCAGCCGCGGTTGCAAATATATTTAGGATGTTTTTGTCAAAACAAGCTGCTTTTTTACGCATTAAAAAGCCTTTGCGGTCAAATATAAAATATAGCCGCATAATGCACACATGCAGGGCGTTTTTCAGTCACGGCCGAGTCAAACATCTTCCCCGTCGATCATTCGATTCAGGAACTCTTTTTGCAGCATTGCATAGTGCTTTACGCTGCGCCACTGCCGTCGCGCGCGTACTCTCACGTATTCGGCGGACTTCGCTTCGCCCTCGAATCGCATTCCGAGACGCTGCATAACTCGTTCCGAGGCAGTGTTCATGCTGTCGCACCTTGCGCTTATGCGGTGCAGATTAAGGTTCATGAAGCCGAATTGAAGCATTCCCTTCGCTGCTTCGGAGGCATATCCCTTGCCCCAAAATGCTTTGTTAATCGTGTAGCCGAGTTCCGCCTGCTGCCCGTCATCGCCCAAAAACAAGCCCATACTGCCGATAAGCCGGCCCGTCGCCTTGATGCAAACGGCAAAATCAAAAATGCGCCGCGGTTCCGTTATCTGCTGTGCAAGGCGGGATTGAACGAAATTCCGAACTTCCTCACGGCTTGCGGGACCCCAGTCCATGTAAATTGTATTCTCCGCATCGCCCGCATAGGCATATACCGCGTCAACGTCATCGGCGTTGAATTCGCGCAGCAGCAGACGTTCGGTTTCAAAAATTATAAAGTCAAAAGATATTTCAAAATTCATATTACCTTCATTGCTTTTTAATGCACAGTACCCCCGTTATCAATGCACGCATTCAATATTTCCGAACAGGCTGTGCCGGTTTGGGCTGCGTTTCGGTCAAACGTCATTTTTAATATAAGAACCCGCTCCCAACACATGAAACATGCGGAGCGGGTTTTCATATACTTTATCCGACTGCCGGCCTTCAACCCGGATGTTTTACTTCACTCCGAACAGGCTGCGCAGCTGCATTGTATAATTCGTGTCGAAGCTGCCGCAGATAAGGGTTGCGGAGGGAGTGATTTTGCCTTCCGCCGCACCCGCATCAAAGGTGCATCCGGCAAGGAGAATCGTACCGTCGTTGATGAAAGTCAATGCAAGGGTCTGACTTTCGGTTTTGATGTAGATAACGCTGTCCGAACCCTTCTCGACCATCGTCGTTGTCAATGCGGCTTCATTGGTTTTTCTTTCCGGTGCCGCACCGATCACGTTCAGGAACTTGTCCAAATTGCAGGCCGAAAAACTGATTTTAACGCCCTTAATGAAATCGATTATTTTGTTGTAAAGCTCCTGCTGCTCCGCAGGGATATTTGCAGCATCAAACTCCAGAGGGTTGCCGTTGGGATTTGAATAGCTTGTTTTAACCGTAATGCCGGTGATCGGGGTCGTTCCCGCCTGAATTCCGACAAAGAGCTCGTTAAGGGATTTCATATCATCGTTCATCTGAGGAGTTTTTGTTGAAGGCGCAGGAACGGGCGTGTTGGAGGGAGCGGTTCTGTTTTCGCCGCTGCCGCCGTTGTTGTTGCCGCTGCCGTTATTCTTGTTGTTGTTATTCTTTTTGCCGCTGCAGCCCGCAAAGGCGAACAGCATCACGACTGCCAGCGCGAACGCGGCGATTCTTGCGATTTTGGAATATTTTTTCATGTTTTTTCCTTTCACTCTTTCGGGCCGCAGCATTCCGCGCATTCGGAAAGCATGTTCCTGAATTTCGACTGAAATGCGGCAGAAGTCCGCAGCTTGTATTTTTCCGGGAAGCTCAGCCCTTCGGCTTTGCTTTCCGTCAATCTAATAATAGCACATATCTCCGCCGAACCGCAAGCCCCAAATTGCTAATTTTTACGAATTCTTTGCGGCAAATTGTGTACAGATATTTAAAATCATGCTTTCGCCGTTCAATAGTCCCGTTTCTTCATCAGTTCTTTTCGAATGTAGCGGAAAACTTTTTTCTCCCCGTCGTCACGAAGCATCACAAGCAGTTTTTCAAGCAAAGCCGCCGTTTCCGGATGCATTGCGTTTTTTGCGTTCCCGCGCATAAAATAATCGTACGGATCGCTCGAAGTGTACGCTTTCCCCTTATAGGTTTTGCACGCCCCCACTCTGTCACAGAACATTTCAACAACATACCGAAGCGGCATTTTAACCGGAGACATGCGCTTTGTTATCGGGCTGTAATCCGTCCAGTACTCAAAATGGTGCTTGTTGCGCCCCTTATGGTGCATCCACGCAAATGAGCAGCCGTATTCTGCGCGTTCAAGTTCGTTCGGGCTGCGTGTCCCGTCATAATGCCTTGCGCTCGGAATAAATTCCGAGGGCGAAAATTTTGACAAGTCATGTTTGATTCCCTGCCACGGTATGCCTGCCAAAACGCAATGGCGGAACACCGCACGGCGATGCCGCAAAACCGTGCGGAGATGCTTGAAAGGATGTGATTGCGATTTCATTTTTACCCCTCTTTTCGCAATTTTTTATTCACTTATTATCACTGTTTTCGTTTTCGGATTTTTCGGTTCTGCCCGCTTTGTCCGCAGCTGCCGTTTCGCCCGTTTCGGTTTTTGTCTCTTTGGTTCTCAGCCTTCCGGAGCCGGACGAAGCATTATTTTTTTTCTTTTTAAAGCTGCGGCGAACATGCCCGCGCAGATCGTATTTCACGCCGGGCACGGTGTCGATGATCGGAACCCCCCGCTGCCTTGCGCGTTCGTTTGTCCAGTCCGCAAGCAGACGATAAAGCACAGCCGTGACAGGAACGGCAAAAATAAGGCCTGCAATGCCGAACAAACCGCTGCCGAGAATGACCGCTCCGAGAACCCACGCGCTTGACAGTCCAACCGCATCGCCGACCACGCGGGGATAAACAAGGTTGTTGTCAATCTGTTGTATTATGATAATCATTATCACAAAATACAGCACAAGTTCAGGCTTTCCGGGTGATGTCATAAGGATTATGAACGCACTCGGAATCGTGCTGAGCCACGGGCCGAGTATCGGAATCATTGCGAATACAGCAATAAACACGCTTATCATCTCCGGAAACGGCATGTTCATGATCCGCATTCCGATATAGCACAATATGCCGATTATCGTGCAGCTTGTTATCTGTCCGGCAAAATAACCGCGAAAAGTCAGGTTTGCATACGAAAAAACTTCAAGAATCCCGCTTGAATGCTTTTCATTGAAAACGCTCCTTACGAACCGCCGTGAATGTGCAAGCAGGCGGTTTTTATCAAGGATTGCGTATATGCTGAACGCAAGCGCAAGCAGAATGTCCGCAACCGTGCTTACCGCATTGAAAGTGTAACCCAAAAGCTTCGGAGCAAGATTGGTTGTGAACACTTCCACATTGTCCAGTATCTTGTTTGAAATTTCAACCGCACGCGCCGTAACTTCGTCGCTGAGATTCAATCCCTCCCAAAATTCGGTCGCCCATTTTGCCGCACTGTTGTAATATGTTTCAAAATTGTCAAACAGGATTTTCACGCTGTCCGCCGCCTTCGGAATAACAATAATAAGCACGGCGGTGAGAATGCCGAACACGATAAGATAGCTCAGCACAACCGTGAGCGGAACAACGTATTTTTTGCCGGCAGCATGAGCCTTTTTGAACAGAGTTCCCTGAAGTATCGTTGCGGGAATATTGATTATGTATGCAACCATCAGTCCGCACAATATCGGCATCAAAACCGATGTCGTTCGGGAAATTACAGCTCTCACCGATGAAAAATGCTCAAGCATTTCATAAAAAGCAATGCCGACGAGAACTATAAAAAGCATCCCTCTGCCGTTTCTCCAAAGTGCGCGCAGTTTACTCAAAACCTTCCCCCCCTTTTCACAATTACGGGTATTATTCTTTCATTGTGATTGTTCATCCGCAGTTGCTCCTCTTTATTCGGAATCGTTTCCGTCGCTTTCGTTTTTTTCGGATTCGGCCGTCCTTTGCTCTTTCACGCAGGACTTAATATAGGATATGGTCGTTTTCAATGCCTGTTCATTCATTCCGCCGCGCATAACAACAACATCCGCCTTGTCGATATACCTGTCGATGTATTTTTCACGCATCGGCTTCACCGTTGCTTTGTACTGCTCCGAAATACTTTCAAGAGAACGCCCGCGCTCGTTCATATCCCGTGCGATACGCCGCAGAAGGCAAATATCGCTGTCCACTTTTATGAACAGTTTCAGATTCATTACATCACATATTCTGTCGTCGTAAAAAACATGGATTCCTTCGATTATCAGCACCTCCGGCGGATACATCAGCTCTTCGCTGTCGTCCCGTCTGTGTTCTGCATAGTTGTAACCCTTCCGCGTCACGGGTTTTCCGTCAATCAGCAGGCGGATATCCGCAAGCATTTCATCGAAATCAAATATTTTTGGAGAATCGTAATTCACTTTTGTACGTTCTTCAAACGGCTTCCCGCCCTGGTCAAAATAATAGCAATCAAGCCGCATGATTTCGCACGAGCAGTTTAAACCGTCCCGTATTCTTTCGGCAAAAGTTGATTTGCCGCTGCCGCTGCCGCCGCATATTCCAACAATTATCATTTGCATCCTCCGATTCATTAATTCCGTATCTCGCATTTTCTTTCGGCGTTCCGAAGCTTTCGGCATTCAGCCTTCCCGCACCGCATGGGCAAAGCATCCATCCGACAGGAATTCGCGGGGGAGTCGAAACCGAATCGTTGCCGCACGCCCGGCGTTTGAGCCCGCAAGAGCCTGGGTAATGCGTCCTCCGCTGATTTTTTCACCGAAAGCATTGAACACGTCCACGGGTTTTCCGAGTTCCGGCAGCGGATTTTCATCATGGCGCGCCGTAATTTCCGCATCAAGCGCACCTTTTGCCCCGTCAGCAAGCCGAATTGCCCGCATTTCGCAGCAGCTCAGGCAGCCGCCGCAGCCTATACATTTTTCGTAAATAATCCTGTGACCCGCAAATGCTTCGTCGGCATTGTTTTTTCCCTGTTCAATTGCGCCGAAGCTGCATGCCGAATCGCAGTCCCCGCAGTCAAGGCAGGCCACACGGTCGATTATTGCGACTCTGCCGAGCAGAAATCGCTTTTCGGACGGAAGAACCTGTGTTTCGGCTCCCGCGAAAAATGTTCTGTTGTCAATTTCTCCGCGCATATGTTCCCCCCCGTTTGTTCAACTGTCTTTTCGTTTGCGGAACCTGTTTTCGAAAACGTTTTTTCTATTCGTTTCCCCTGTTTTTTTCAAGAACGGGTTTATCGATACGCTTTAGGCGGTAAAATGCACCCTCATAGCCGTAAAGCGGAATTTCGCAGTACAGCTCATCCACCGTATGCCCGGCATCACCCAAGGTTTTTTTCCGCCTCCGCCCTGTTTTTCCGCCTTTAACCCGAACGGTCACCGCGCCGCGCATATGTGTTGAAAACACGCATTCGAACCCAATTCTGTGCGTACTGCTCTTTGCTGTCCCAAGCTCCGCGGCCAATGCGCCGATATTCAGCCTGTATGCCGAATGCTCCCTCGGCAAAAAGTTAAAAACAGCAGCGACAGTATCGCCTCCGTTGGTCCGCGCAAATGCAATGACGGAATTTTCACAATCATCCGCGCTCAGCCAGCGGAAACCCTGCCAGCCTTCATCCTCGCGATGCAGTGCAGGCGTGCTGCGGTAAAACCAATTCAGTGCGCATGAAAATTCCTGCATTGCCGCATGAGCGGGATAGTCCAAAAGAAACCAGTCCAACGGCTTTTTAAAATCCCACTCTATAAACTGCCCGAACTCATTCCCCATAAAATTGAGTTTCTTGCCCGGATGCGCGAGCTGATATGCAAAAAGAAGCCGCAGCTGTTCAAACTTCTGTTCGTAACTGCCCTTCATGCGGTTTATCAGGGAAAATTTGCCGTGAACAACCTCATCATGCGAAAACGGCAGCACATGCTTTTCGGAAAACGCATATACCATCGGGAAAGTCAGCTTTTCGTGCATGGTTCGTTTCTCCGCCGCATCCGCGCTGAAATATTTCAGAGTATCATTCATAAACCCCATGTTCCATTTAAAGTCGAAACCCAACCCTCCGAACGCAACCGGTTCGGTAAGTTTCGGAAAAGCCGAACTTTCCTCCGCAATCATAAGCGTGTTCGGGCACTCTCTGTGCACGGCAGCGTTCAGCTTTTTAATGAACTCTATCGCTTCAAGGTTTTCTCTGCCGCCGAAACGGTTCGGGAGCCATTCATCCCTGCAAAAATCATGGTAGAGCATACAGCTCACAGCATCGACCCTCAGACCGTCAAAATGGAATTCGCGCAGCCAATACAAAGCGTTCGAAATCAGGAAGCTCACAACCTCGCTTCGCCCGTAATCAAACAGCAGCGTCCCCCATTGCGGCATCTCGGCGCGGAGCGGTTCTGCGGGTTCGAACAATGTTCCTCCGTCAAATCTGCGCAATCCGCTCTCATCCTTTGTGAAATGCGCCGGAACCCAATCCATTATAACCCCAATGCCGCATTTATGCGCATAATCCACAAGCTCCGCAAGCTGTTCGGGCGCACCGTAACGCGCCGTGACCGCATAATAGCCCGTGACCTGATAACCCCAGCTGTCATCCAGCGGGTGTTCGGCAAGCGGCAAAAGCTCAATATGCGTATAACCCATTCTTACGCAGTAATCGACGAGTTCGCGTCCCAATTCAGAGTAGTTCATGCCCTGTTTCCACGAGCCGGCGTGAACCTCGTATATGTTTATCGGTTCGGTGAAAAGATTCCTCTGCGCACGGAGTTTAAGATATTCGCCGTCGGTCCACACATTCCGGGGAATGCCGTGAAGCACGCTTGCCGTTCCCGGCCGAAGTTCCGAACGGAATGCGAACGGGTCGGATTTAAGCACCGTTTGCCCGTCCCTGCCGGTAATTGCAAACTTGTATCTGTCGCCCTTTCCTGCCTCCGCAATACGGCAGCTCCAACAGCCCGTTTCTCCGAATTTTTCCATCGGATTTTCGCCCTGCTTCCAATTGTTGAAATCGCCCACAACGGATATTCGAACCGCATTCGGTGCAAAAACGGAGAATTCCCAATAGCGGATGCCTCCGGTGTTCCGCTCGTGCGCACCCAACGCGCGATAAGCATATGCATTTTCGCCGTGATTAAAAAGATAGACTGCCGTTTCGTCCATTTCAGCTCCTAACTTACAGGGTTCAGCCTTTGCCGCGCCCTGCATTTCCGTTCAGCTATTTTCCGACACAGAATCGTTCAAAAATGCGATCAAGAAGCTCCTCCGAAACTTCTCTGCCGCTTATTTCGCCGAGGCAGTGCAGTGCATTCCCGACCGATTCCGCAACAAGCTCGGTCTGCGGAAGAAGCATTTCGGCCGCATTCCCGCCTTTGGAAAAGAGTTCCGCCGCCTCACAAAGTTCCGCACAAGCCGCACTCAGGCACTCGATATGCCTTTCATTCGTCACAATGGCACGCCCTTCGGAAAGTCCGACCGCCTCCGCAATTCGGTGTTTCAGCTCATCCAGTCCGAAACCCGTGCGGCAGCTGATTCGGCTTATGCTCCCGCCGTTTTCGGGCGCAATATTTTTCAGCTGTTCAGCCGCCGTCCCGCAATCCGACAGATCACATTTGTTTATTACAAAAATTATATTTCGGCAATTCATGCCGAAAACTTTTTGAACGAGTCTCTCATCCTCCTGCGTTATGCCCGCCGAACCGTCAAACAGCAGCAGCACACATTCTGCGGAAGCGGCTTCGTGCAGAGCGCGTTCAATTCCGATTTTTTCAACCGCATCGCCGGTTTCGTGAATGCCCGCCGTATCGGCAATGCGAACAGGCAAACCGAGCAAATCGATTTTCTCTTCCAAAACATCGCGTGTTGTGCCCGCAATGTTTGTAACGATTGCACGTTCCGCATTCATCAGTGCATTTAGAAGGCTGGATTTTCCGACATTCGGCCTTCCGAGAATGGCAAGCTTTGCCCCCTCGCGTATAATTTTATTGCAATTCCCGTTGTCAATCAAGTCCCTTATGCGGGAAATTGCCGAATTCAGCACCTCCGGCGCAGCCGAAAGCACCTCATCCTCCATTTCCTCCGGGTAGTCCATTGCTGCCGCAAGTTCGCTTGCAAAATCAAGCAGCTTTTCTTCAATTGCGCCGATTCTCCTGCTCAATCCGCCCTCGAGCTGCTCCAACGCCGCACTCGCTCCGCGCCGCGTTTCTGCATTTATCAAATCCATCACCGCATCAGCCTGAACAAGATCCATCTTTCCGTTCAAAAAGGCGCGTTTTGTGAATTCACCCGCTTCCGCAAGCCGCATCCCCAGCCGTGTCAGTGCGCGCGATACGGCCGAAACGACGGAATAGGAGCCGTGCAGATTGAGCTCAAACATATCTTCACCCGTGTAGGAATGCGGTGCACGGAAATAAACCGCCATAGCTTCGTCAAGCACGGCCAAGGCACCCGTATCGTTTTCCTTCCGTTCTTCGCCCTGTCCGCCGTCGGGTTCAATTCTGTCGATTATTTTGCCGTAATTCAGCTGCCGATGTTCGATTCTGCCCGAAAAAATCTCCCTGAGAACGGGCAAAACACCGCTTCCGCTTGCCCGAATTACAGCAATCGCACCGCCCACCGGGGTGGACAGTGCGAAAATATTATCATTGCATGTGTTAATTTTTTTCATGCCTTCAATGCTGCCAAAACGAGTTTACCGTGTTTATGCCTTGTCGCGGGGACGCTGCGGTCTTCTGCCGCGCTTCGGCGCAACAACAACCCTGCGATTCGGCTCTTCGCCCTCGCTGTGGGTGGTAACATAGGGGTTGTTCTGCAAAGCGGAATGCAGAATCCTGCGCTCATAGGGATTCATGGCTTCAAGAGTCCTCGGCCTGCCCGTTGATTTAACCTGCGCCGCAACGCGCCTTGCAAGACGGATAAGGGTTTCTTCACGCTTTTCACGGTAGTCCTCGGTGTTGATGGTAACGCGTGTATAGCCGTCCACCTTGCGATTGCGGTTAATAACAAGCCCTGTCAGGTACTGAATTGCATCCAAAGTCTCGCCGCGGTGACCGATAAGAACGCCCATTGTGTCGCTGTCAATACGCAGCCTTATCGCATCCTCTTCCCTTGCCGCAAGCACCTTTCCGCTGATGCCCATTTTTTCAATAAGTTCCGCCACAAATTGAGCCGCAGGTTCACCCTCGGCAGCCTCCTCGGTGTAATTCACGGGAGGTTCTTTCACGGCTTCGGGCGCGGGCTCTTCCTCGCGGTTCTGCCTTTGCGGACGGCTGCGATTGCCGCGGCTGTCACGGTTTGCACGATTGTTTCTTTCGTATTTTTCGTTCCTTTCGGGTTTGGCGGCGAACTCGTCCTCCGCCCTGTTCACTGTTTCGGGAACATCGTACTTTGCATTTTCATCATACGCTTCCGCTGCGGCGGTTCCCGTTCCGACCGGCATATCCGTTTCCGGAATTTCGGGTTCGATAATCTCTTTGCGTGTTTCTTCCACGCCCTCTGCAATTGCTGTCACGGTTTCTCTGTCTTCTCTGCGGCGGTTGTCGCGATTCTCGCGGTTGTCACGTCCGCTGCGGTTATCGCGGTTTCCGCGCCTTTCGGTGCGTTCGCGGCGTTCGCGGGCAAGTTCCGCCGTGAAATCGGGAACAACGACTTCCTCGGCGGGTTTTTCCGTCAACTCAACGATTGCAGGTTTTGCACCGATGCCGAGAAGACCTTTTGTTCCGTGTTGAATAACATTTATTGTGACCTCGTCGATTGACAGGCCGAGCTGCTGAAGACCGCTGAAGATGGCTGCATCAACGGATTTTCCCGTTGCTTGGATTGAACGCATGTGTTTTACCTTGAAGCATCTGCGCACTCGGTGCTGCACGCACGGTGTGCCGCAATGCTGCCGCGCCTGTTTGTGCGGCATATCCTTTCGTTATTTGTGTTTTAATTTGTTTTCACACGGGCGGACGGGAAAGACGCCGTCATAATATGCTGCTCTGCCCGATAAAATCCGAAGTTTGCTGCGGCGGTTCGCTGCTTTCGTGCAATTCGGACGGAGTTCGGCAACCTGCGGAAGTCCGAAAAGAACGATGCGGTACGCAGTCCCGCCGCCGGAACCGCGCACCGATTAAGTGAATTTTATTTTGCTTTTGAAGGTTTTGCGGAAGAAACTTCATCCGCATTTTCCTTTTTGCTCATGATAAGGTTCGTGAGCTGGGACGTGATAATCTGAAGCACGCTGCTGAGAACCCAATAAAGCGAGAATGCCGAGGTGGAGCTCAAGCATACAAAGAAGCTCATTATCGGGAACAGCCACAGCATGAAATTCATGCTTTGCTGCTGCTGAGCGGCACCGGGGTTCAGCTTCTTGGACTGGCGCATTGAGAGCCACGCCGAAAGCAGCTGGAAGCCGGTTGCAAGCACGGGCAGGATGAACCATCCGTTATTGTTTCCGTGCTGATATTTTTTCATCAGGTTATCGTATTTTTCAACGGCGGTGTCCGTCGGCAGCAGATCCATGCTGCTCGAGCCGAATTCGCCGGTTGCAAGTCCGGCCTCAACAAGGGTTTCCCAAATCACTTTGCCCTCAATCTTATTGCCGGCCGCATCGGTGTACCCGGTGTGGAAAAGCTTAAGATTGCCTATATTGTTTGATTTTGTGCACGCACAGGTCGAAGAATTGCCGTAAGTTTTAACGGTTTTCGCAGGCGTGACGACAGGCGCAAAGCCGCTGTCCGGCTGCCAGATGTTCGTAATCCAGAGGAAGCTGTAGCTGTCGAAAGTCTCCTGCGCTTTTTCCTCGTTAACGATCGTTTCGTATGTGAGCCGCACGGTCTGTTCATAGCCCCAAAAGCGGAATGCTGCAAGGAAGCAGAAGAAAAGCGGAAGCGTCAGCAGCAGAGGAAGACAGCTTGAAAGCATACCGATGCCGTTTTCCCGCATGAGTTTGTTCTGCTCCATGCTGAGTTTTTGCGGATTGTCGGCATATTTCTTTTTCAGTTTTTCGATTTCGGGCTGAATCTTTGCCTGTTTGCGCTGATTTTTGCGATTGTTGATATCGGGAAGGATCTGAATTATGCGCAAAGCAAGCGTAACGATAAATATCGTAAGAAAATAATTGTTGCCAAGCACGCTGTAGAGCCAACGAAGCAAATCAAAAAACCACTCGGTAAGGAAGAAATCGTTAATCATTTTCTGTTATTTTATCCTTTCTGTCCGTCAGTCTGCGGCACTTATTTTTCCGATACCGTACGTTTTGCGTACAGGTCTCCCCTTTTTCGGCCGCACCGCCCGATTCCGTTTCGTTCGCCGCCGCCTTCCGGCAACGAAAAAAACGCATAAGATTAAGCTTTTTTTCGGATGTCTTATTCGGAACGGGATCGTATCCGCCCTTTGAAAACGGGTTGCAGCGCATTATGCGCCAAACCGCAAGGAATAACCCCTTGAACGCTCCGTGTATTCTCAAAGCATCGATTGCATACTGAGAGCAGCTCGGCGTATAACGACAGCACGGACCGCTGCGCGGCGAAACAAACAGCTGATAGCTTTTTATAAGCTGAATAAACAGCCGTGCGGGCAAACTCAGCCGTTCGCGTTCGGAATCATTTTCGCGCCCCCATGAGTTCATGTCGGGTTCCCGCCGCAATTTTCGTTATCGCTTTCCTTCGTTTCCGCCTCCGCATCGCTTGCCCGCTGTTTTTCCTTCTCCTGCGGTGGGTTCGTATTTAAGTACCCCGCCCGTTTGAGAGAATATCTCATTGAGCTGCGAATGTCCGGAAGCTTTTCGTCAACTATCGGCTGTCTCGCAATAAAAATAAGCCTGCATCCCGGCTTTATGCAGGGAATAAGCGGGGTCACAGCCTCACGCATACGGCGTTTTGTTTTATTACGAACAACAGCGTTGCCGATTTTTTTACTCACGGAAAAACCGATTTTGACTTCGCCCTGTCTGCCCTTGGCATAAATCAAAACCACGCTCCGCCCCCCGACCGATTTCCCGATGCGATAGGTTCTGCGGAACTCCTTATTTCGTTTGAGAGAATAGCAACGCTTCACTTTCAGTTTTCAGATTATCACGCATATGCCGACCGATTCGTTTTTGCCGAGGAAGCACTGAATACACATCAAAATACAGATTTTAGCAAAAACTCTTAAAAATCAGCGTTTGTTCAGTTAGTCTGTCGTTTTTTCAGGCAATACCGCACATCAAAACATATATTAAAACCGTATGCTGCGCAGCGCAATCCGGTGCCGCCGCGCGACATATTTTATATTGTTATTGTTCGGGTGCCGAGTACTTTTCCGTTTGTTCCGTTAAAACTCAAAGACCGTTCAAAACAGCGTTTCCGCAGCAATTCAATGGCTTTGTGAAAATCACGCGCAAGCAAAGCTCCTCAACACAAAACCAACCGAAAACACACCGAACGCCTGCCGCCTCATCGGAGCACAGTTGTTCAAAATGTTAATGAACTTACGAAATGATACCGCCTCGGGTGCGGCACAGCCGCACACCGAGTCCGCTCCGCCGTACGGGCGAACATATCAAGCGGGATCTTCGCCGGAAAAAGCTCTTGTAAAAAGCCTTTGTGAGCAGTGTTCGCAGCAGGCTGCCCGGTTAAATCCGCCGCAGGCTGCAAACCGTTTTTCCTCGTTTGAGGTCTCAAAAAAGCGAGCCTGCCGAAAAGCAAGTCCCGCATTCGCGCATGTTTCGCTTAAAATCGGAAGTTCAATCCCCCGCATTGGGCAAAAACACGGCGCAAATCATAGAAAAGGCTTATGCAGACAGTTTCTTCCTGCCCTTGCTGCGCCTGCGTGCGAGCACGTTGCGGCCGTTGGCGGTGCTCATGCGCTTGCGGAAACCGTGAACCTTTTTCCTCTGCCTAACTTTGGGCTGAAAAGTCATCTTCATAGTATACAGTACCTCTTTCTTGCTTATTTACAAGGGAATATCGCAATCTGTCCGACCCATGCTCAAAGGAGCATTTTCGGCGAAAAAAATTTCGCTCGGCAGATTTCCGAAGAAAACCCCATAGTGTCACAATTAGTTATTATAGCCGCAATGCCCCCGTTTTGTCAAGCCCGAATTCGCACATCCGAGCCTGTTTTTATTTTATTTTTGCAATATATTATCATCTTTTTATTTGTCTCATCATGCAGCATTCCTCAACCCGTTCCGTTCGGCCGCGTTTGCTTCCCGCCTTGCTTAAACTCCCGATTTTGTTCCGCACAGCCGCACTGCGTTCGCTTTCATACGCACAGGCGGCTGCATTTTGTTTTGATAATATAATTTTTCAAAGGTTTTTTTCTCTTTTCATTCCCGTTTCGATATGCTATAATTTAAATGTCAGAAAATGCGCGGGTTTCTTCGTCGGCTTGACGATCGGCCTGCGCGAAACAAACACAAAGGAGATTTACCATGCCTGTTAATCTTAAAGGGCGTTCCCTGCTTACCCTCAAGGATTTCACTCCCGATGAAATCCGTTATCTTCTCAACCTTGCCGCCGACCTTAAGGCAAAAAAGCGTGCCGGTATCCCCGGTGATCTGCTTGCAGGCAAGAACATCGTTCTTCTTTTCGAAAAAACTTCCACCCGCACCCGCTGCGCATTCGAGGTTGCCGCGCTTGACGAAGGCGCACATGTAACCTTCCTTTCCAACAGCCAGATGGGCAAAAAGGAATCCCTTGAGGACACCGCAAAGGTTCTCGGCCGTTTCTATGACGGCATTGAATTCCGCGGCTTCAAGCAGGAGACCGTTGAGCTGCTCGCAAAGCATGCGGGCGTTCCCGTATGGAACGGCCTCACCGACCTGTATCATCCCACTCAGGTTCTTGCAGACTGCCTCACCATCATGGAAAACATCGCCAAGCCCCTCAACAAGGTCAAGCTCGTTTATGTCGGTGATGCACGCAACAACATGGGCAACTCCCTCATGATCATCTCCGCAAAACTCGGTATGCACTTTGTCGGCATCGCTCCCAAGGCTCTCTTCCCCGAGGATCATCTTGTTGAAGAAATGCGCGAGCTTGCAAAGACCACCGGCGCAAAGATCGAATTCTCCGAAGATATCGCTGCTGTTGACGGTGCGGACGCTATCTACACCGACGTTTGGGTTTCCATGGGCGAAGAGGCTCAGTTCGAAGAGCGCATCAAGCTCCTCACCCCCTACCGCGTAACCATGGACATGATGAACATGACCCATAACCCCGACTGCATCTTCCTCCACTGCCTGCCCAGCTTCCACGATCTTGAAACCTCCGTCGGCAGAGAGATTTACGAAAAGTACGGCGTTGCAGAACAGGAAGTTACCGACGAAGTCTTCCGCGCTCCCTGCTCCAAGGTATTCGACGAAGCCGAAAACCGCATGCACACCATCAAGGCCGTTATGGTCGCAACCGCAGGCAGATAAGCTTTGCCCTGCCGTTCGGCAATTCGGATTCCGCGCCTGATTTTGTTTTGCGCTTCAACTGAATCCGATTGAATAACAAAACACGCTGCATCCTTTTTCGGGTGCAGCGTTTTTGTGTCTGCTGTGTTTGCGCCGTTATATTGACGTGCGGTTCAGCTCAGCAGTCAAGGTAAAAGATAATGTCGCTCTTGCCTTCCTGCGCCGTGCCGCGATAGACTTCCGTGTCAAATCCGCCGATGCGGAACCCGCATTTCAGGTAAAAAAGACATGCACCGAGATTATTGTCCTGTGCAATGACGTAAATCCCGCGATACCCCTTTTCCCGCGCAAGCTCTTTCGCGCGTTCGATAAGCTTCATTCCGATGCCGCGGCCCCGTGCCGCCGCGCTGACCTTCAGGTCACAGAGATACATATATTTAAAGAAGCCTTCCTGCATTACCGCAAGTCCGATACAGTTTTTCGCATCGGCACCGCCTGCTGCGCCGCGAATGCTCTCATCATCGCATTCGCCGTCATACGCGCCGATAAAAGTGCAGTTTTCGCTCATTTGTTCAAAATCATAATGCTCGTCCGGAAAGCGCATTTCAGAAGCGTTCTCCGGTGCAAAAAGCTCCGTTTCCCAACTCCATTTTCCGTCCGAATATTTCGGAATCAGCCGCCCGAACAGTTTAAACGGCTCATTCGGAAGATTTATGTCCTTCGAATGCTGCACGTCAATCAATCTTATTTCTGTCATTCAGTTCTCGTCTCCTGTGCTTATCTCCGTCCCGCCCCACTCAACAACGGTAAAACCGCGGCGTTCGGGTGCGGTCAGCACCTGCTCTGCAATTTCAACAAATGCATCGGATTTCTGCCACGCCATGAAAACACGAATCACGGTATCGGGCGCAGGCTCAACTTCAAGCTTTGCAGCCTGTGTGTAGCAATCGGCTTGGAATGAAATCACATTGTACGGATTCTGTTCCATAAGCGGCAGCCAGAAGACGATGAATTCGTTTGCCTCACGTCGATTGAGGCCCAATTTTTCAAGCGCAGTTTCAAGGAATGCAGCCGTATCGCCGCCCTTTACGCAGAAGCCCTTTGAAAAATCAAACCGCGCATTCGTTTCCCCCTCCCAATAGAGGTAATTGTATTCCGTGCCGTTTTCATCGGTCAGCACTCCGTTCGGGGAAGCTTTCACGCGCCACCCGTTTTTGTATTTCGGATATGTGCATGTCAGCGCACCGTCAAGGTCAAGATTCACATAAACATCCGTTTCCGCTTCGGGATAGAGGTAAACAACGGGCTTGTAGGCAACATACGGATCGGGTGCCCAATCGCTCGGCTCAACGGACAGAACATCCGCCTCGTGATGCTCGGCTTCGCTGTCCGCACAGTAGTTTTCCACCCTGCATAAAACATGATCGCCGACGCAGTATTCGTCCGAAAGCCTGCCGTTAAGCTTCAGTTCGTAGGGCGATGGGATAACGGGACTTGCAAAGAAACAATCCGCATATATTCTTGTAATTATAACGTGCCCGGTCGAATCCTTTTCGATTTTTTCGGCTGTTGATTTGTCCAGCCATTCCCCATCAAAGTCTCTGTCCCTCAAATCGTCCGCATTTTTCCAGCTTATTGCTTTTATCTGTGCGGGATAAGTTTCTCTTATGCCGCCTCTGTACGTCACCTGCACAACCGTCCCGACATTAAATCCGATCCGTTCAAGACTGCTTGTGCCGAATTGGATTCTATCGCTGCTTGCGGCTTCCGCCGTGCCCGCAGCGGGACGAACCGTAACAACGCTTCCGTTAATCTCCGTAATTTCCGCATCAAAAACATGCTCAATGCCCTCTGCTTCCTCTGCCCAAAGCTCATCAAGCGTTTTTTTGAGATCCTTTCCGAAATAAACCTTTGTTTTTTCGTATGTTCCGCCGGCGTAAAACTTTTTCCATTTAACAATGCGGTATGTCATCGCCGCATATTCCCGCGTTCCGCCGTCGTCGAGTGCCGCCTTCGGGATCGGTACAGCCAAAACAGTGACAGCGATCACAGCAAATATGATTATGAATACCCAAACCCTTTTTGTCTTCATTCCTAATTCCTACTTCCTAATTTCTAATTCCTAATTCTCTTCCTGAAGTTATAATAGCATATACAATTCGGAACGTCAATCAAATGATTCGAAAATACCCCATTGAAGACTGTTTTCAAAATTTAAGCACCGAACCCTGCGATTCGGTGCTTCTGTTCTATTCATTGGTCTGCTCCGGAAGCAGACACAGTTCCCCGCTGTCAACTTCAAACCGTTCTATGTCCACTCCGGTATAGTAATGCCGCAAAATCTCATCGAAACTGCTGCCGTTTTTTGCCATTGCATTTGCGCCGCACTGGCTCATGCCGACGCCGTGCCCAAAGCCGAAGCAGGTTATTTTAACATTCGACTGCGTGATTGAAAACTTAACATTGGTGCTGCGGAGTTTGAGTGCGTTCCTGAGCTGCTGCCCGGTAACAACGGTGCCGCCCAAACGAATCAGCTGAATTCGCCCGCTCTCCGTGCGCTGCCAAACGTCAACATCCTTTGCGGGGTCGGACATTTGCGCATCGGGAAAAGCCGAATTCACTTTGCTGATAAATTCAGCCGTCGTGTAGCATTTTTCCGAAGTAAACTCCGGCGAATCCTCTTCCCCGCCGCTCTCAACCGAAACAAGATAGGGCAAAGCAACAGCGAATACGGCCTCGCAGTTTTCCGTTCGCCCGCCGGAGGAAGAATGATACAATGCAGTCACCAGTTCCCCGCCGCTTGTCAGAACAAGCCCTTCCGTTTCGTGCACGGCGGCTTCAATGCGTGCATAATAGTTTTCAAACGAGCTGCCCCAGCGTTCCCGCAGCTGTTCCGTGGTCAGAAAAGCTTGGCAGCAGGCATAGTCCGTGCAGATGGTATGTCCGCTTTTGCAGCGAAGCTCACCCGTCAGGTGCTTCATTGCAAAGGTTCGGGCCGCAACAGCCTGCGCTTTCAATGCTTCCTTTTCATACGTTGCGGGCATCTCCGCCGCAGTGACATGAATGATGTAGTCCTCCGTATCCATCGGAACGACCTCCTCACCGTTCCAAACTCCGATTCCGTTTGCCGAAGGTATCGTTTCATACTTTTCGCCTGCGAGAAGATTCAAACCGCTCACAATGTCGGGCATCAGATCAAGGCCCGCATTTACACTGCCTGCCGTGCGCGGCGCCGGGACTCGTCCCCCGACGGACACGGCGGAAAGAACTGCGGTCGATAAGCCGACAATTCCCGCCGCAAGCAGCATTCCGATCGTTTTCTTCATGTTCATGTCACATTGTTATGCGGTTCTTTACAAGATTATTACATTTAAATTCGCGCAAACCTATTGAATACCGAGGCCTCTGCGTTGTATAATATAGCTGTGAAAGGGTATGTGAAGCTTTTCATGCGCGGCAGCTGATTTTTAAAGCAAACGACCCTTTACGCCATTCATTACATGAAAGAGAGGAAGAAATATGCTGCTTAACACAATGCTTCTGCTGTCCGGCGGAGATTTTTTCAGCCGCTGGCTTGAAGGCTGGAACCTCGGCGGGCTGATACTCGTGCTTATCGGCGCGGCTTTGATAATCATCGAAATGCTGATCCCGGGATTCGGCATTGCAGGCATATCGGGCGCGGCAGCCGTGATTGCAGGGCTTATCATAGGTTCGAACGACCCAATATCCGCGCTGTTCTCGGTTGCAATACTTGTTGTAATTCTCAGCATCGCCGCGGTCATAATATTCAAAGTTGTTTTCGGCAAACGGAAAAACGGCAAAAACTCCCGCATCGTGCTTAACGAAAGCATTGCAGCGGAAGCGACCGACCGCGTGACCGCCGAATCAGCCGAGCTCATCGGCAAACAGGGGATTGCGCTCACTGCGCTGCGGCCGAGCGGTGCTGCACTTATCAACGGAAAACGTTACGATGTGCTTGCCGACGGTGAATTCATTGCAAAAGATGAACCGATCGTTGTTTGTGCCGTTGAAGGTCTGCGCATCAGCGTTCGACGCCCGAACGAAGCGGAATGATTCATCGTCCTTGACTCCGGAGCGGAGTTTTATCCACACTCAATGAAAAAGAAACCTATTGACGACAAAAAAGAGAACAAGCGACCGTTTTTCTATTCTCAGTTTTATGACGCATCGGATATTGAAGCGGCAAGCAAAAATGCATACAACACCGAAATGAGCAGCAAAGAGCTGAACAGGCGGCGCAAGCGGGACTGGATCTTTCTTCTTATCGGCGTACCTGCATTCATCGCACTGCTGTATCTTATCGCCTTAGCTTTGCGCTGAGCCGGAAAGGGCTGCCGCCGATGCCGCAAACGGTATCGCATCGCAGCCATATATTCCGGAACAGTATTTGAACAATATTTATTTGAAAGGAAAATACAAAAATGAACGCACTGAACCTTATTCAATTCGAAAGCTCTTTGGTTTTCGCCGATGCCCCCGCAGCCGGCATGTCTGTCGGCGCAATCATCGGCATCATAATCGGCGCAGTCATCCTGCTGATATTCTTCTTCTCCTTCTTCCCCGTCGGGCTTGCGATTTCGGCAGGAGCATCGGGGGTTCATGTCGGGCTTTTTCAGCTTGTCGGTATGCGTATCCGCAAAGTAAACCCGCATCGCATTGTTGAACCGCTCATCAAAGCAACAAAGGCAGGGCTTGATTTAAATCTGAACAAGATGGAAGCGCATTACCTTGCGGGCGGCAATGTTGACCGCGTTGTGAATGCGCTCATCGCCTCCCAGCGTGCGGGCATCGCACTTGATTTTGAAAAGGCATGCGCAATTGACCTTGCGGGCAGGGATGTTCTGACCGCAGTTCAAATGAGCGTCAGTCGCAAAGTTATCGAAACACCCGTTATCGCCGCAATTGCAAAGGACGGCATTGAGCTCCGCGCAAAGGCAAAAGTCACCGTTCGCGTCAATATCGACCGTCTTGTCGGCGGTGCAGGCGAAGAAACGATCATTGCCCGCGTCGGCGAAGGCATTGTTACCACCATCGGTTCTTCCGTCAGCCACAAGGATGTTCTTGAAAACCCCGACTCCATCTCTCAGACCGTTTTGAACAAGGGTTTGGACAGCGGCACGGCATTTGAAATACTCTCCATTGATATTGCGGATGTTGATGTCGGCGTGAACGTCGGCGCAAAGCTTCAGATCGACCAGGCGGAAGCCGATAAGCGGATTGCACAGGCAAAAGCAGAGGAACGCCGCGCAATGGCGGTTGCACAGGAGCAGGAGAACAAGGCGGAGGTTGCAGGTATGCGTGCCCGCGTTATCGAGGCCGAAGCCCAGGTTCCCCTTGCAATGGCTGAAGCGTTCCGCAGCGGCAATCTCGGCATCATGGATTACTATAAAATGAAGAATCTTGCCGCCGACACCGAAATGCGCGAATCCATCGGAAAAACCACCGCAGGTTCCGCCGACGTTAAATAAACAGTCGAAATACGTCCCTGCCCGCGGCTGCCGTGCAGTTGCGGAAACGGTCGGCAATCGATTTAACGAAATTTAATTAACGGAATCAAACAAACAGAATCCAAACGTATCGAAAGGAGGCAGCCATGCAGCTGTTGATATTCATTGCGGCAATCGGCTTCTTTGTTCTCAGAATTCTTGCGTCAAGCAAGAAAAAGCAGCCTGAAACCGCCGAAAACGGTGCTGCGAATCGGTTTGCCGAAAACGAATCGGACGAATTCGCATTCGGAACGGGTTTTGCGCAGGGGAAACCGAAGCCTGCCGCACAGAACCGAACCGAGGGCAGAGCATACAGTGCATCCGACTCCTATTGCGGCACGGCAAACTGCACCGGCGGCAGCATTCACGAAGGTGCTCATGAAGGCGAAGTTCGCGCTCCGCGCTCCCCGTCCGGAACCGGCGGCGGAAACATGCGCAGCAATGCATCCTCCGGCAAAAAAACCGCAGCAAGCCAAACGGCAAAGAAAACTGCGGCACGGCAGCCCGCCGCCGCAGTCCGACCCGATGACGATCCCGCATATGAGCAAAAACAACCGGTTGAAGGCACAAAAAAAGTGCAGAGCGGAGCGGACAGGCTGCTTAAAGCCATCTCAGCTCAGCCCGCAGTTACCCAGGGCATTATCTGGAATGAGATTCTTTCCGCACCCGCCGCGGCAAGAGATTCGGATTGATACAGCAGACTTTTAACCGAACGGCAAAGGCTTTTTATTGAACTTCAAACAGGAACAAAACCGCTTCCCTTTTCGGAGGCGGTTTTGTTCTTGGAGTAAAATCACTATATTTTTGGAGTAAATCTATATGTTTGATAAGGAGAAAATGACGTTTTGAACAGGAGCAACAGTCAGCATTGGTTCAAACTCTTTCGCAGTTTTAAATAAATTCAACCGTATAGTCCGCAAAGCAGCCGAGAAAGTTTCCGATAAGTTTTTTTGCATTCGATTCAACGGTGTCAAAAAAACCTTTTTTCTGAACCTCCTCAAGTCCTTCCGATTCAATCTCCGAAATCAGCGTTTGATATTGTTCAAAATCGATCGGATTCAGCATACTGTTCTGTTCATTGCAGACAACGCTGTCCCAAATCAGCTGATTGCTCATGATTTTCGCCTGAGGCAAAGCGACATAGATCTTCATGCTTTCGTTATCCACCCGAACGGCAATGTCCTCAAGCGAATAGCCCGCTTTAACTATGCCCGTGCAGGTCAATTCAACATGGTTCGTTGAACCCGGAATGGGAATCTTGTCCACAAAATAGCGGGTAAAATCCTTCCCCCGGGTCACGGTGTAATCTCCTTCGCATGTTGCAAGCTCACCGATTTCAAGAATCTTCGCCTCAACTTCATCCACAGTGATGATGGATTTTTCAACTTCACCCGGAAGCTTCAGATCGAGGCCGCTGCTGCTTGCGGGAACAACTTCCGCTTTTCCGCCGTTCGAACGATTTCCGAAAAAGTATCCGACTCCGAACACAATTGCCGTCACCAGCAACACGGCAAAAATCCCACCCAAAACCTTTAAAAATTTCTTCATGTCCGCATCCTCCTCTTACAGCCACGCCGTGATGAATACAATAAGGTAAAGTGCCGCAATAACGCCGACAATACCCAAAAGAATTTTTCCGATGATCTTCATTCTTCTTCGCCTACCTTCATTTCCGAAATTTTCCGCATTGCCTCGGTTTGCTTCAACCGGCAGATAAGCCCGACCTTGTCCGCAAGTTCTCTGTTCTCCGCCGCTTTTTCGACGAGAAGCGAGGCAATAACCCTTTGCTTAACAGTCATTTTAAATCTCCTTTCGGCTGTTGTTTTTTGTATGATTGAATTATAATGCAGTTCATCCTTCGGACAAAGGGCAAAAACTGCGGAATAACCCTGCCGTTTTCCCTAAAAAATGCAAAAAACGCCGATTAAATGCATAAATCGACGTTTTCAGGTTTGATCTGCACCTGTGCAGCCCGTGTTATTTTTCCGCTTCGCAATAGTTTCTCTGAAGTTTGATTTCTCCGTCGGCAACCATTTGCTCAAACCAGAATTGAAGCGTTTCAACCGTTATGGATATTTTTTCCAATTCGGCCTGAATACCCGTAAAATCAATCATTTCGTCTTCCGAAATTTGTCCGTCCGCCGTTATCTCAATCAGCCGTTCCTGCTTTTTCTGCATTGCGTTGAGCGATGCAAGCATTTCAAGCACAATTCGAGACAGATCCTTGACCTTTATCTCCGGAACATATTGCTGCCCGATTGGACACTCGTGCGCACAGTAATAATTGCACAGATTCGGGTTTCTGTACCCGCGGGACATTTCAAGCACTTCGTCCGAACGCGGCACAAATCCCCCGTTTTCAATTCGTTCAATGCGATCCGCCGAAATCCAGCCCAGCACTTCGCTCGCCTTTTCCCGCGAATAGCCCATGTTTTCACGGCAAATTTGATATTGAGTTTTATTATCCTTGTTCGATGTTCTCCCCATTTTTTCGTTCCTCCCGTTTTTTTCATTCTGCGGATGCTCCTGCGAAACAACTTTGCAAAACAGCGGAAGCTGCAAAATCTTAACCCAAAACCGTGCCTGCCCGTTCCCCGTGCCGCATATTCGCTCCGCACACCGAAAAAAATCGTTGCTGCAATTCGGCAATATTATTTTACAATAAATATATCCGAGTTTCAAGTCGAAATGCGGCGGAAAATCTGCCTTTTTCACGACAGAAGAATTGTGGCGGACGATAAGCATTATTCATACCGGACTCAACTCTGTTTAAAAAAACGGTTGACATGTTTAAATTTGAACGCTAAAATATATGTACATTCATATTTCTCATGCATATCTCTGCATATGCACCGTTGATTTTATATATTAAACATAAAAACCGCCCGTAAACCGTAAAGTTTTCGCAAAAGATTAAAACGCAGAAAATTTGTTTTGAATTCTGTTCTTTTCGTGATATACTTTACGCAGCAAAAAACAGTTTGCCCAACACTCTTGTCCAAGTTGCGGGCAATCTCATAAATAAGCTTGCGAACGGGCAAAGCTGAATGCATACGCTGCTCGGCGCATACCGTCAGATTTATAACAATGAACCCGGAGGTTATTTACAATATGTACGAACCCAAACCCATCGACACAAGCGATGTTGTCCTTCCTGCGGAGCTGCTTGCTCTTACGGAAAAAATTGCCGAAAACGTTCATGAAGTGTGGGCCGCAGGCAGAATTGCCGAAGGTTGGACTTACGGTGAAAAGAAGGACAACGATTTAAAAACAACACCCCTGCTCATTCCGTATGACGAGCTTGCGGAAAGCGAGAAGGAATATGACAGGAACACCGCGCTTGAAACCTTGAAGCTGATTGTCAAAATGGGATACAGGATTGAATTGCGTGATCCGAACCAATAACATTTACGCACATTAAATTTCTTTTCCCTAAATCTTATGCCGAATGCCTTTTTCCGCACGGATTTTCGCTGTGATTGCGGTCGCTGTGTTTTCTGCCGTTCCGAGCGGCGGAAGGATTGAAACGGCGATACGCAGTCACAATTTGATATGCTTCAGCCAATAAATAAAATGCAGAGGAGAACTCACTTGAAAGTTTTATTCCGAGACAAACTTAAATCTTATTTTTTTGTTGTTGCTTTAGGCTTGCTTGCAGGGCTCACCGTTGTGTTTTTCATTGAAGTGCCTGACAACGGTTTCTGGTCGTTTTATTATTGGAGTTCGAGCACCTTCGGCTTCTGGATGTTTTCGACTTCGTTGATTGTTTTATTCAGCGAGAACAGAAAATGTGCGGCAATCAATGCGGGAATTTACATATTCCTGATGTTCCTTATTACGACCGTACACCAATCGTTCCGACTTTACCGCAGCGGAGCGATGCAGCCGGAGTCATTATCCAAACTGATACCGAATCATATCGGAGGCTGGCTGCTATACAGCGTTCCGCCCGCTTTTGTATGTGCCGTGTTGGGAATAATCCTATGGTCCGGCAGAAAAAACACGATATGGGGAAAACTGCTCCGTACAATGCCGGCGGTATTTTTGTTTGCGGAAACAGCCGTCCTTTTTTACACTGTTTTTGTTTATCACACAAGATTTTTTTCGGCATTAAGCGATCTTGTCTGCTTTCTTGCGTATTCGGTTATTTTTTTTAAACAGGCAGGAATCGACAGGCAATAATCTTTCGATTAAGCTTGCACAATTGTTTTTCGGAAGCTGCACAAACCTCAAAACGGCAAACAGGGCAGCTCCCGAAGGATTGTCCTGTTTGCTGTTTTCATTATTGCTTTGCAGAAAAGCCCTTGATATGTATATTTTCTGTTTTCCGTATTGCACATATTTATTCGGCGTGGTACAATAATTGAGGTATGCACAGCTAATGGCGCGGCTGCTCACTGCACCCGTATGTATCATGTTGTGTAAAATTAAAAAATCAGAGGAGAACTCACAATGAAAAAAATTACGGCGATTATCCTTGCTGCACTGATGCTGCTCAGCTTTGCGGCATGCGGCGGAAACAAGAAAGAACCTACTCCCGCGCCCACCACAGAAGTTCCCGCGACGCCCACCGCGGAACCTACAGCGGAACCCACTGCGGAGCCCACGGAAGAACCCACTGCGGAACCTGCCGACAGTTACAATTACAACCAAGCCACCCGCGAATTCACAACCGACTTCATCAAGCTGACCGCACCCGAAGGCTACATGCTTATGGACATCGGCGGAATCGTTGCTTTTGCCAGCAGCGTGGATGAAAATTCACAGAATGCAGTCATTTACATGGACGCACCCATCGGCGATGACGCCGCAATCAATTTCAGTCAGTCTGTTGAAGAAATTGAAGCTTACTTTAAGGAAGCTTTCGGCGGAACCGTTTCCGACGACAAATGTTATAAACTGACCGTCGGTGATCATCCGGTAATTTATTATAAAACAACCGTCGATGTTGAAGATGTTCGTGCATACGTCATTGCATGCTACATCTACTCCGGTGATATGCTGACAATGTTCACCGCACAGCTGTATGATGCCGAATCTTTCGAGGCTTGGAACTCTGCCATCAATGAAATGACAATCAGCGGCGAACAGCTCGGTTCGGCCGTAACTGCCGAATAATCACAACAGCAGAATTTTACAAATTTCATAAAAAAGACCGCCGAATCTCTCGGCGGTCAATTTTTGTTCGTTTTTTTAACTTTTCAGATAAAGCCGATTAAAGCCGAACAGATTTTTGTTTCAATCCGCATTGCTTTTCCGCTCCGATGCGTGCATTTTTCAAAGTCCGATTCGGCGCATAAACCCGTCATACGTTTCCACGCGGTCGATATCGGTTTCTGCAACTGATTTCATGCTGTGCAGTTTGTTTGGAATCAGCCGCAAATTCGACACCGCACGCACGATCCACGCCAGCGGCAGCAGCCAATGCCGGCCCTGAAGGAAGGTATAGCGCGATTCGATTTGCCCCGCAGGCGGAAAAAGCATATTGCGTATCAATTTGCCCTTTGCAGTCTTCTTCGATTCCGAATTGCGCAGCTCTATCACTGCATGGTCACGGGAATGGCCGAACAGATCCGAATCCAGAGTATAGCAGAGAAGCTTTTTGATCGCCGCTTCGTCCGGCGGCGGAAGCGAGCAGCCGCATTCCGTGCCGAACCATGCGCTGCATGCATTCATCAGCGTATGAAAAAACCCGGTCAGCTGCAAAGCTGCCATCTCCCGCTCAATGTTTTCCATATTCAGCCGTGCGCTCTCATTCTTCATATACAGGGCAATATCCAAATACATTCGCAGCCCCGCTCCGCCGCCGTACAGATGCTTTGCAAGATGGCACACCGTATAAATAAAATGAAAATCCGAAGCAGGTCTGTACCGCAGCCCGTCATCCGGTTCCGCATACCGCCATGCGGCATCGAAATATGCTTTTAAATCGGCTCTGTTATCCAGATTGCCGTCCATTAAATTCGTGTGGATTTCATAATATTCCGCACCTTTAATGTAGGAATAAGTCGGCTCCCAGTTTTGTTTCACCGAATAGCCCAGCGAAAGCATCAGCTCGTGTACCTTTTGCCTGTCTTCCCGATGAATAAGCAGGTCAATATCCCCAAACGTGCGCAGCTCCGGAACGGGATAAAGCTTTCGGAGATAATAGCCTTTAACGGGCATATGTGCAATACCCCGAACCGTAAATTCTTTTGATAAAGTTTCAAAGTCCACGCGGCGGTTCAGGTTGCCGACAATCGCACCGTACAAAAAACCGTCCAGTCGGCGGCAAACTTCCGAATCAGTCGAGAGCCTCCAACGCTTGTTTTCATACGCCAACACAGGCAGCATGTTCTGCTGTGCCGCCGCCCGCTGCAATTCCGCCATGTTCCACGGTTCTTCCGTTTTCGGCGCAGTGTCCTGCACAAAACTGCGCAGCAACGCCGTGAATTGTTTTTCAATCATTTGCCGATGCCCCCAGCCCTTACCTGATGCCATAAATCCGAAATTTGCGGATTCTTTCAAAGGCTTTCAAAGCGTTTAATTATTTCATCCGCGATTTCGCCCGGCGTTCTTCCGACGGTGTTTATGTGTTCGGCACGCATATCCCCGCATTGCGCATCAAGGCATGTTTGGATATTGTTCATGCACCAGCACTCCTCATCCTCTCCGCGCTTAATTATCCTGTCGTGAATTGTCTGCCGATCGCCGTCAAGAATAACATACCCGACCGAAATGCCGCCGTCCGTCAGCCGCTGAATGATTTCCGTATACGAAACATCAAGCACAAGCGTCATCGGCACAATAATGTCTCCATCATATTTGCTGCTTATATCCTTCAACAGTTTACAGTTCAGCTCCCTCCAAAGCGGGTACCCCTCAAAAATAATGCTGTGTTTGCATTCCTCGGGATAATTGTCCCTGACAGCATTGCCGACCTCCTCCGCATCAAATATATGCGCTTTCGGCAGCTTCGCCCTGAGCTGCTCCGCAACAGTCGATTTTCCGACGCCGTATGCACCGTTTATCCAGTAAATCATTGCTTTCCTCTTTCCTTAATGCTGCATGTATGCCTTGATATGCAATAATGCAGTTTGCTTAATTCAGTCCCGCAGCAGCGGTTTCCCGTGACAAGAGGACCACCGTCTCTACGTGCATACAAAGCCAAATCATATCCCCACAAAATCACGGAAATATGGGCAATATTTTCATAATAACCAAACCGTTTGCTCATACTATTTCCAACAAATTTTTAAGTAAGCATTATATTACCGAAATCATAACAATTAGCTAATGTCACACATCCGCCGAACATAGTCCAATACATCCTTATTTTTCTTTATAATATTTTTATCGGAATACATCTGATCCAAAGTCTTCCAGCAATACTTTTTCCCATTGCAACGAAAAGTTCGTTTATTATTAAAATCAATCACAATATTCGTTGCTTGAAAGTAATGAAAATTATATTTTTTTCTCACTTTATCTCCCACGGAATATTTCTCACTTATTTTATTACCTATATACTTAAATTCTATTTCTTCTGGTATTTTTAGATCTCTTTTTATGCACTCCTGTATATATTTTAATTCTTTCGCTTTACTAAAGATCTCATTCAAACAATGATAGTTTGGAAATAGCCAACATTTCCATCTTTTACTTTTAAACACCAAATATCTTCCATTATCACAGCTATCCCTTATTACAACAATATTAAACGGATGCTCTATCTTTGGGTCTATATCTGCTATTTCGCTATATAATTGATCTACAGAATAAATTTTTATGCTCCTTACAAATGTATAAATCCCATATGTCAATATAGCAATCGAAATACCCCATGCAATAATTTTGAAATATAACGGCTCTATAATTGTTAATTGACTGAAATCTGAAAGCACTAAAGTAATCATTAGGGATATACTAGAAATAATCTCTCCTATTCCATCATATTTTTTCTGTTCAAGCATTTTTCGTTTCTGTTCTAACAATAATCTTAATTTATTTTCATCAATATTTAACATCAAATTATCCCCTTGAAATATTAGCGTATCTATTAGAGCGTGTTCACACTAAAGAATCAAAAATCATGGCGAACAGGATAAAACCAGCAAAAACAATATCGAGTTTGTCATAGCGAGTAAAGATCCTCCGGAAACGTTTGATTCTTCGAAAGAAACGTTCGACCTCGTTTCTGCGTTTATAGAGTATCCTGTCATACTCCCATGGATCGATGCGATTCTTCTTCGGCGGAACGACCGGATTGTAACCCAGTTTCTTGGCTACAGCACGCATTTTGTCTCCCTCGTACGCGCGATCCATGAGAAGCGACTGACCAATACGGCAGGCCGGGGTAAAGAACAACAACTTCATTCCTTCCGGCGAGTCGTGTTTTGCGCCTCCGGAGAGCGAAAAGCTGACAGCCGATCGGTCAGATGCGGTAACCATATGAATCTTCGTGGTGAGTCCTCCGCGCGATCTTCCGATCGCCTGTTGTCCTCTTTTTTTAAAGCTCCGGTTCCGTCCGGATGAACCTTGACAGTCGTGCTGTCAAGGCATACCACCTCCACATTGGTCTGGATGATTCCCTCCGTTTGCAATGCGGCAAACACTCGGCTGAGCACTCCGTTCTTGCTCCACCTGTTCATGCGAACGTAGATTGTATGCCAATTTCCATAGGTTTCCGGCAGCGCCCTCCATTTGCAGCCGTTTTCCGTGACATACAGGATCGCATTGATCAGTTGAAGATTGCTCATGCTGACGTTTCCGCGCTGTCTCGGAAGATATTTCGCTATCTTTTCGTACTGCTCCTGCGTTATCTGCATGGCTCCATTATACCAGATATTCCTTTATTGTCAACTGTGTGAACGCGCTCTAGTCAAATAACTTCAAAATGCTTCAATGCATCCTTTATCGCTTCCACTTTCTCCGCTGTCGGATATTTTCTCGGCTGTTTCAATTCCTCTACCGCATTGGGGGCATCATACATCGGCAAACCCAAATCTCTCTTAACCTCTGCAATATATGCAGTATGTACTTTGAAGCCGTATTTTGCTTCTATGTACTCTTTTATCATTTTGTAGGCGACTCGCTCTTTTGGCTTATAGGCTTCTGCCCTTTCAGAGATTGCCTTTAAAGGAACTTTGCCCTCACCCTCGCCAAACTCAACTTTTACGTTGATATGACTGTCGGGCTTTTTGTGGGAAAGCAGTACTACCGTCTCAACATGTGTGTCATCGTCCAAACTCAAACTCATATCTTCCTCAATAATCGGGAGCTTGAATTTGATGGACTTGAGCCACTGTCCGTTGGGTTGGCGTTCCTCATATATCTGGATTTCGGAAATCAATGCTTCCATGATCTGCCGCTTTTCCTGCTCGCTCATGACGGCGTACAGCTTGTCGAAGTAGATCAGCACCTTGTAGATGTTATCCCCGGTGAGCTTTTCCGCTTCGATTGCCATTTTCTTTGCTCTGGCGGCGATCAGCAGATTTTCTGTATCCTCGATTTTATCATACATCTTGTAAAGCCGATCATCAAGGTCTGCCTTGCGTTTGTAGTAGTGTTTATCGTCCGGGTCAAGGGAATCTATTTCCTCCATCAGCTTTGATTTCACAGAATAGCTCTGCCGGAGCTGTTTTTCGTAATTGGCGATCTCCTGTTCAATGGCGGCAGTGTCCACCTTCATGTTGATTTTTTCCTGCATCATGGCGGCAAACTTGGGATTGCTGACCAGCTTCACAATAACCTCTGCCACAGCGCTGTCCAACAGTTCCTCGTTGATCTGCTTTCGATAATCGCACTTGTGCCCACGGGTCATAGTGCGGTGCTTGCAGCCGTAATAGAAGAAATCCTTGTACTTTGTTCCGTCCGACTTGTGCTTGATGCTCTTGTTGCCATACATCCCGGCTCCGCAGATCGGGCACTTGACGATGCCTGACAGAAGATGCACTTTGGTGTCCTTACCACGATTCACGTGTTCATACTTTTCAGCCTGAGCCAGCAGCTTCACCTGTGCTTCGTGCCAGAGTTCTTCCGACACGATCCCCTCATGCTGGCCATCCACCAGCAGATAATCGTCCTGCTCCACAAGCCGGTAATCGTTCCTGGTGCCATGCACCTTCTCTGTTCTGCGTCTGCCATAGGCGATTTTCCCACAGTACACAGGGTTTTTCAAAATTCTCCGGATAAGAGCCGCATCGAACAGCGGATTTTTTCCGTTCTGCCGCTGGATTTTGTGAATTCCATGTTGATCAAGATATTTGGCAAGACCATTTGCGCCCATATCGGTATGCACATACTGATCGAAGATCACCCGAATGGCAGCTGCTTCTTCCTCGTTGATAAAAAGTTGCCCCTTTTCCAGTTTATAGCCATAAGGCGCAAATCCACCGTTCCATTTGCCCTCACGAGCTTTCTGGATTCTGCCCTCCATTGTCTGAACACGGATGTTCTCACGCTCGATTTCGGCAACCGCTGACAGAACGGAGATCATCAACTTTCCTGCGTCCTTGGAGGAATCAATGCCATCCTCCACACAGATCAGATTGACGCCAAAATCCTGCATGACTTGCAGAGTGGACAGCACATCTGCCGCATTTCTTCCGAAGCGGGACAGCTTGAACACCAGCACGAAGGATACGCCATCTTTCCCGGATTTTATATCCTCCATCATACGGTTAAACTCGGCCCTGCCCTCAATGGATTTACCAGACTTGCCGGCATCCTCATACTCACCGGCTATCTCATAATCATTGTACTCAGCAAATGCTTTCATTCTGGATTTCTGGGCATCCAGGGAGTACCCGTCGATCTGCATGGCGGTGGATACTCTCGTATAGATATATACTTTTATCTTTTCTTTTTTCATCTCACAATCCTCATTCGTGCCACCATAGGCAGCACCGTTATGTAACCCCTACTCCGAAATCACTCTCAGAGTAGGTTTGGACACTCATCACACGTATATTATATCATGTAATGTCCGTTTTTTCAATAGATTCTGAAAAATGTTTGGAATTATTCACATATTCTTTTACTCTATTGTCCAAACAAATAGGCGGCTCCGGAAGATTATCAATATCCAGAACCGCCGCATATTTCTCTATTAAATTGGCAAGTAAATCGGCAAAGCCGCTCCATTCATCCTTTTTTCTGTTATCTATAATGGCGTACCTCCTGTTTTTTCGTGCTGCGGTTTGTGTACTCACGGATGATCTCCGGTGGGATGCGGTCAAGAATGGCACAGGCATCCGCATAGTCCTGCTGCAGCTTGGCTTCCTGTAGCTTTTTCAGCGTACTCTGCTGCTGGCTCTTTTCCAGAGCAGCGGTCAGATCATCGTTTTTCTTTTTGAGTGCTTTTTTCTCCGATTCTGCAGTGATGAAGCACTTCTGGTATTTCTTCATCTGCGTTTCCATAGCGGCGACATCGGGGATATACTTATCAAGGAAATCCATGACCTGTGACGTTCTGTCTTTGTAGTTGGTAAACTTCACATCGGAGAGCATGGCGTCCAGTTTTTCTTTCTGCTTGGTCAGCCGTGTCATCTGTTTGAATACCCTTGTGGGGATATGGTCACGCCCGGCCTCGCTGGCACTCTCACCACGTTCCAGATCGGGATACTTCTTGACCATGTGTTCCCAATACTTGTCCTGCCACTGAGTCAGCTTTTTCTTGTTCCCCAAAATCTCTTTGGCGCACAAACGCTTATCTTCCGTCAGCGGGACAAAACAAAGGTGCATATGGGGCGATTTCTCGTCCAGATGCACCACAGCGGATATGATGGTTTCGGGAGTTTGATTCTGCTTGATGAACTCCAATGCTTCATTGAAAAATTCCTTTAGATCGGAACGCTTCTTGCCCTTGAAGAACTCTGGCGTGGCAGTAATGAGAGCTTCCACCACACGAACGCTGTCAGAGCGTGTGCGGCATCCGGCTTCTGCAATCTGACGCTCGGATTCAGCCCTGTACTTCCTTTCGGGCTTGATAAGATGGAAATTCAAGTGTGTACGGGACGGGTCAATGTCTGGATTGCTGGCGTATTTCTCCTTAGTGCGCTCGTTATGCGCTTCAATGCCGCTGATCTCCGGTCCCTTATATTTCGCAAATCGTAAAATAGCGTACTGTGCATTTGCCATTATTTGTCCCTCCTTTTCTGCCATACGATGTCGTAGCCCAGCACATCGGCAAGCTCCACGACTTCCTTGTATCGGATACTTTCTCTTTGTAATTTTGCAGACAGGTTGGAAACGCTGTCACTCCATCCGTACTCGTCCGAGAGCAGGTCAACCACCTGCTGCATGGTCATTCCGGCACGGATGATCTGTGCCTTTATTTCGTTGCGTACATTCATTTTGATAAAATCCTCCATATATTTTGTTTGTGATACGGCGAAAACAGTACGTCATACGGCATACCTACTTCACCGATTAGTGAAAAATCTGCAATCTCTGAAATCCGTTCAGAATTTCGCTTGTGATGTCCTGTCCATATATGACCATAACCCACTTTGCTGTTCCGTGTGGTTCGGTCTGGAACAGTGAAAACATCTATTATTCCGTGAACGGGGCGCATTGTTCAGAGAAGCACGATTTCGTGAAATGGTTTCGTTCTGAGGTCAAAATCT